>Ga0209573_1000702_pt1 | contig 63680 bp, 55 predicted proteins | sample TNRBio252014_DNA_FD_185870 | JGI IMG/M metagenome (GOLD analysis project Ga0209573, IMG submission 185870) | Wastewater treatment Type I Accumulibacter community from EBPR Bioreactor in Madison, WI, USA - TNR Reactor_6/25/2014_ DNA (SPAdes)... | ecosystem: Engineered > Bioreactor > EBPR >...
GGGATTCCGCCACCAACTATGAGCAACTTTCCGTGCAGCGCAACGCTTCTCGCTGGATCAAGGCTCTGACTCGCTTCGGCTTCATCCCCGCAGCCGCTTGATTCACAGCAACCCATTTGCATGACCCAAGGCGGTCAGGGTTTCGTGCGTCTTCCAACTGGCTTCTTTCACATTAACCGAACGCTACTACGGAGGCGACTACGCAAACCGTGAGTATGCTCGAGGCGAAGTCCAACTTGTCGCGCCTGGTGGAAGCGATCGAACAGGGGAAGGAGCGCAAAATCGCCATTGCCCGGAACGGCCGGCCGGCTGCACGCCTGGTCCCGATCGCGGAGCAACCGCCCGAGCGACGCATCGGCGTCGCCAAGGGCGCTTGCGATGTTCCGGACAATATCGACGCCCGTAATGAAGAGGTGGCTCGACTATTTCTACAGTGCCACGGATCTTGACCGCCCTTTAACACCTTGCTGTCATATTTCGGGTTTTTCTAGCCCGCGCCGATTTTAAGTCGTGGATTTGAAAGAGGCGGTTTTCTGAAGGGGAGATGTTGTGCCATAACAATTCCGATCTCCTGGTTTTTTCCTTGCATTCCTGGTACGATCGTGCGCTTGCGTACCCATCAACTCGACTGGGATGAAGAGCGGCTCTGGCGTACCTATACGCTGCTGACCGACCTGGAAAGTGTGTTTCGCAGTCTGAAGAGTGAACTGGGCTTGCGGTCGATCTACCATCACCAGGAAGATCGCGCCGACGGAGATCTGTTCATTACCGTGTTGGCTTACCAGTGCGTGCAGTTCCTTCGGGTCAAGCTCAAGGCGGCTGGCATCCACGACAGTTGGACGACTTTGCGCGAGACCCTCTCGATCCAGTGCCGGACGACGACGACTTTCCGCCAGCGCGATGGCCGCACGCTGCATGTCCGCAAAGCCACCAACGCCGAGCCAGAGCAACTGGTGATCTATGGCGCCTTGGGCATCCATTCACAACCCGGAGGCGTCCGAAAACTGATCGCCTGACAGCCCATTACGCGCTTGTTGTGCCATTAGAAATTCATTGACCCTGCAAGCAATTGATTATGCAAGAGGTTTTTTTGGGTAGGTTAAACAGGGCTCAAGGAACGAGATCTCACAGTCGAAAGCGGCGGCTGATGGAACGTGGCAAGTGGCGAGGCTAAGCGTCGTCAGCAGGCCACGCGCAGTGACGAGCCCTGGATGTCACCCCATGAGGAGCAAGCAATGAGACTCAAGCAATACCAGGTAGACGCCTTCGCCAGCCGCGTTTTCGAGGGTAACCCGGCGGCCGTGTGTGCGCTCGAAAGCTGGCTCGACGACGCGCTGATGCAGGCCATCGCCGAGGAGAACAATCTCGCTGAAACCGCTTTCTTCGTTGCGGCCGGCGAAGGCTTCGAACTGCGCTGGTTCACGCCGGTGGCCGAAGTCGATCTTTGCGGTCACGCGACGTTGGCTGCGGCGCATGTACTTTTCGAACATCTCGGCTATGCGCAGTCAATGATCACCTTCTCCACCCGTAGCGGCGATCTGCGGGTACAACGCCAGGGACCGCAATTGGCAATGGACTTTCCAGCCATCCCGGCAACCGCTTGCGCGGCTCCCGAGGCCCTGGTCGCCGGCCTCGACCGGCAGCCGCTCGAAGTGCTGGCCGCCGATGACTACCTGGCGGTGTTCGCCAGCGAAGCCGAGGTGCGCGCGATCACGCCGAACCACGGCTGGCTGAGTCAGCTGGACTTGCGCGGCGTTATCGTCAGCGCCCCGGGCGACGCCGTCGACTTCGTCAGCCGTTTCTTTGCGCCCAAGTACGGCATCCCCGAAGACCCGGTCACCGGCTCGGCGCACTGCATTCTGACGCCCTACTGGGCCGCCAGGCTCGGCAAGGATGGAGCCAAGACAAACCTGAGCGCACGGCAGGTCTCGAAACGCGGTGGCAATCTCGGCTGCACGCTGCAAGGCGAGCGCGTCGTGCTCTCGGGATCGGCGATCACGGTGATGGAATGCGAACTACGCTTCGCGACCTAGGCGCTGCGCCGCTCAGCGCCGGCGCGAGTTACCGCCAAGCAACGAACCCAGCACGCCGCGAATGAGCTGATTGCCCACTTGCGAGCCAATCGCCCGCGCCGCGCTCTTGGCCGCCGTGGTGGCGACCGAATCGCCGCCGCGCGAGCGCCCGCCGCTTGAACCGCCAGTGAAGAGGTCAGCGAGACCGCCAAGCCAGCCGCCGCTCGAAGCGTCTGGCTGCGGCGCGCTGGCCGCGGGCTGCTTGCCGGCAGCTTGCGGGTCGGCGTTTTGCGCGTCCCTGAGCAGCTCGTAGGCCGACTCGCGATCGACCGCTGCTTCGTAGTGTCCGTAAATCGTCGAAGCCTTGATCACTGCCTGCCGCTCTTCTGCAGTCTGCGGCCCCATCCGCGATGTGGGAGGCAGGACGAAGGCGCGTTCGACGACGTTTGGCCGGCCTTGCTCGTCGAGGAAGGAGAGCAGAGCTTCACCGACGCCAAGTTCGGTGATCGCCGTCTCGGCGTCGAAACGCGGATTGGCGCGCAGCGTCTGCGCGGCCGCGCGGACGGCTTTCTGGTCGCGCGGGGTGAAAGCGCGCAGCGCGTGCTGGACGCGGTTGCCGAGCTGGCCAAGCACGCTGTCGGGAATGTCGAGCGGATTCTGGGTCACGAAATAGACGCCGACGCCTTTCGAACGGATCAGTCGCACCACCTGTTCGATCTTTTCCAGCAAGGCTGCCGGCGCTTCGCTGAACAGCAGGTGCGCTTCGTCGAAGAAGAACACCAGTTTCGGTTTTTCGACGTCGCCGACTTCGGGCAGTTGCTCGAAAAGCTCGGCCAGCAGCCAGAGCAGGAAAGTCGAGTACAGCCGCGGCGAGGTCATCAGCTTGTCGGCAGCGAGGATGTTGACCACCCCCCTGCCCTGGTCGGTCTGCATCAGGTCGGCGATGTCGAGCATCGGCTCGCCGAAGAAAACGTCGCCGCCCTGGTCCCCGAGGTTGAGCAGGCCGCGCTGGATGGCGCCGATCGAGGCCGCCGAGACATTGCCGTATTCGCCGCTGAAGCTCTTGGCGTTCTCGCCGACATGCTGCAGCATGGCGCGCAGATCCTTGAGGTCGAGGAGCAGCAATCCATTGTCATCGGCAATCCTGAACACCAGTTGCAGGACGCCGGTCTGGGTGTCGTTGAGAGTCAGCAGACGCGCCAGCAGAACCGGCCCCATGTCCGAAATGGTCGCCCGCACGGGGTGCCCCTGCTCGCCGAAAACGTCCCAGAAAGCCACCGGGCATTTTGCCGGCGTGTGCTCCTTGACGCCCAGCGCGTCGAGGCGTGCCTGCATCTTCGGCGAGACGCTGCCCTCTGCCGCCAGACCCGAGAGATCACCTTTCACGTCGGCCATGAACACCGGCACGCCGATCTCGGAAAAGCGCTCGGCGAGAACCTGCAGGGTCACGGTCTTGCCAGTACCCGTGGCGCCGGTGATCAGTCCGTGGCGGTTGGCCAGAGCCGGCAACAAGGCCAGTTCTGTGTCTTCGTGCCTAGCGATAACGAGGGGTTTGCTCATGGGCGACTCCGAAAAGTGGGGACTGCGCGGGATGACAATTCGCGAGATGCTAAAATGCCGAGCTTGATTATCAACCATTTGCGGCTCGGTTTGTTGCCCCGGCAACGCCGGCAGCAAGATCGCGATCAGTAGAGGTCAGCATGGCAGGACATTCCAAATGGGCAAACATCCAGCACCGCAAAGGTCGCCAGGATGAAAGACGCAGCGCATCCTTTTCCAAGATCGCGGCGGAAATCACGGTGTCGGCCAAGATGGGCGGTGGCGATGCGGCCTTCAACCCACGCCTGCGGGTGGCGATCGACAAGGCCAAAGGCGTCAACATGCCCAAGGACAAGATCGACAACGCCATCAAGAAAGGCACCGGCGAGCTTGAAGGCGTCGATTACGTCGAGATTCGCTATGAAGGCTATGGCATCGGCGGCGCCGCGGTCATCGTCGATTGCCTGACCGACAACAAGACGCGCACCGTCGCCGACGTCCGCCATGCCTTCAACAAATACGGCGGCAATCTCGGCACCGATGGCTGTGTCGCTTTTCAGTTCACCCACTGCGGGCAGTTGCTGTTCGCCCCCGGGACCGACGAAGCGGCACTGATGGACGCGGCCATCGAAGCTGGTGCGGACGACGTGCTCAGCAATGACGACGGCTCGATGGAAGTGATCACGGCGCCGGGAGCGTATTTTGCGGTCAAGGACGCGCTCGAAGCCGCCGGTTTCCAGTCCGAGTACGGCGGCGTGACCATGAAAGCCGAAAACGAGACGCCGCTCACCGGCGACGACGCGCAGCGCATGCAGAAACTCATTGACGCGCTCGACATGCTCGATGACGTCCAGGAGGTGTTTACCAACGTGCTCATGGACAGCGACGAGTGAGCAGGCCGGGTAGCGAGCGCACTGGCTGACGCCTCACTGCGAGGAGCGTTGCCTGGAGTGGCAGGAGCGGCCTACTGCAAGGCACCCACGGTCAAGGGACTGCCAACGGGCAGTGGGCGAGTTCCGGCGGGCAGTCTGAATTCGGCGCTGGGGGCCAGACTCCGCTCACGAACAAAGCCAGGCGACGTGGCCGTACCACGCAATGGCGAGTTATTCGGCAGCCGGAACGGCAGGCCGTCGACATCAATCAGCAGTGAGCGATCGATGCTGCGATTGCCCTCAAAACGACCGCGGGCTTGCGGCGCGAAAACCCCCTGGCCGACGAGCAGGTTGTTGAGCGCCCAGACTTCCGTTTCGGGCGGCATCTTCTCGGTCCAGACGCGCAGGTAGTGGCCAGCGAGCAAGGAGTCGAGGAGCGTGTTGTGCGCCAGATAGAGGGCATTATCGGGCCAGTGCCGGCCTTCGGCGCCGTAGGAAACCAGCTCCGGGTTATCGGTAGTGTCGCTCTGGCCGATGACGTTGCCGATCACCCAGGCCAGACCGCCGTTCGGGAACTCGAGTTCGTACGAAGCACTGCCGTCGGGGCCGTCGACCAGCAGGTTGTAAAGGATGGCACTTTCACGCGCCCGCGATTTGAGCAGGTGACCGCGAAAACCCTGCTGAAAGCGACTTCCCCTGACGCTCAGTCGGGCGATCTTGCCGACGTAAAGCAGGTGGTGCAAGGCACCTGCGTGCCTTGGTGCCTGGCCGAACTCGCTGTCCTCGACTTCGAGCACGGCGTCCGCGAAATTGCCGGCCAGGATTCCCATCTCGTTGTCGAAAAACGCACAGCGAACGACTTTCAAGTGGCCTTTTTCCAAGCGGATGCCAGCGCCATTGCCGTCAGGGACGCGCGCGCCCCTGAACTCGAGGTTCTCGATCAGCATGTTGGCGTTGCGCACCACCCACAGGGCCTTGCCCTCGGCATGATCGCCGTCGGCGATCAGCTGCGGACGCTTGCCGACTCCCCGGATGGTGAGCCGGGCTTGCGTCCAGACGACCGCCTGCTGCCGGTACTCGCCGGAGCGAATTTCGATGGTGTCGCCGTCACGCGCGATGCGCGCCGCTTCCTGGATGCTGCGCACCGGCTCCTGCGGCCCAACGACGATGATCCGGCCGCTCGTCGCCGCAGGGATTCGCTGCTGCAGCAGCTGACCAGGCCCCGCCTGTCGATCGGCATTACGGGCGGCGCCCGGTGCCGTCTCGCCGGGCGGCTTTAACACCTCCAGCTGGCCGCGCTCGTTACGCCGAATGCTGCCCAGTTCGTCGGGCGCCGAGGGCAGCTCGCCGGCGGGCACAGCGGCCGTCAGGGAGAAAAGGAGGAGCGCGGTGGTGAGGTGTCGTCGGTCGCTCATTTCGTTCTCCGATGATCGGCCATGCGGCGGTGGCCGGAAGCCTCGTCGATCCCTGGAAACCAAGCAGTCGCGAGCCGCCAGGGAAGGGCTACGACAGCTCGACCTGCGCACCCAGCTCGACCACCCGGTTCGGCGGGATCTTGAAGAAGGCCGTCGCCGGGTCGGCGTTGCGGAACATCCACGTGTACAGGACCTGCCGCCAGAGGGCCATGCGCGAGCGTCTGGCAATCGGTATGGTGACGATCGTCTCGCGGCCAAGAAAGAACGAGGTCTCCATCATCTCGAACGACAGGCCGTGGCCGGCGCACAGTTCCAACGCCTGTGGCAGGTCCGCTTCGTCCTTGAAGCCATAGCGGACGAACACCCGGTAAAAACCGGCGGGGAATACTTCGACGCGCACGCGCTCGGGTTCGGCGACGCGTGGGACGTCCTCGACGTCAACGTGCAGCAACACCACGCGCTGGTGCAGGACCTTGTTGTGATAAAGGTTATGGAGCAAGGCCCGCGGCACGCCGTCAGGGTTGGCGGTGAGGAAGACGCCGGTGCCGTCGACGCGGTGTGGTCCTCCGGCTTCGAGGCTGGTGATGAACGCATCGAGCGGTATCGTGTCTTGTTCGAGCTTTTCGTACAGCAGCCGGCGTCCGAGCTTCCAGGTCGACAGCAGGAGAAAGACCGACAGACCGAGTGCCAGCGGGAACCAGCCGCCGTCAAGGATCTTGATCACGTTGGCCGAGAAGAAGGCAATGTCCACGACTACGAAAAATACCAGGAACAGCGCGGCGCGCGGCCAGCTCCAGTGCCACAGTGCGCGCACCACGACGAAGGCGAGCAGGGTATCGATCATCATCGTCAGGGTGACCGCAATGCCGTAGGCCGAAGCCAGGTTCGACGACGAGCGGAAGCCGAGGACGACGACGATCACTGCCGCCAGGAGCAGCCAGTTGATGTTCGGAACGTAGATCTGGCCCTTCTCGCGTTCGGACGTGAACTTGACGCGGATGCGCGGACAATACCCCAACTGCATGGCCTGGCTGGTCAGCGAAAAGGCTCCGGAAATTACTGCCTGCGAAGCGATCACCGTGGCCACGGTGGCCAGCAAGACCAGCGGTACGCGCAGCAGCTCACTGGGCGCCATCAGGAAGAAGGGGTTTTCGACCGCCGTCGGGTCGGCAAGAATCAAGGCTCCCTGGCCAAGATAGTTGAGGTACAGCAACGGAAAGACGCAGGCGAACCACGCCCACTTGATCGACCGCCGTCCGAAATGGCCCATGTCGGCGTAAAGCGCTTCGCCGCCAGTGATCGCCAGTACCACCGAACCCAGCGCCAGGAAGGCCAGCCCCTGATGTTCGACGATGAAACTCAGCGCATACCAGGGATTGATCGCCAGCAACACGTGCGGATGCTGGATCACGTTCCACAAGCCAAGTGCGCCGAGGGTGGCAAACCAGAACAACATCAGCGGCCCAAACAAGGCGCCGACGGCAGCCGTGCCGTGGCGTTGAAATACGAAGAGCAGGACCAGAATGACGACGGTGATCGGCAAGACGTAGGCCTCCAACTGCGGCGCCACGACTTCGAGACCTTCGACTGCCGCCAGGACCGACATCGCCGGGGTGATCACGGCGTCGCCGTAAAACAGCGCGGCGCCAAAGATGCCCAGGGCCGACAACATCCACAAGACGCGCGGCGAGGCATTCGCGGTGCGCAGGGCCAAGGCCGTCAGGGCCATGATGCCGCCCTCGCCCTTGTTGTCGGCACGCATGATGAACAGCACGTATTTGAGCGAAACGGTGATCGTCAGCGCCCAGAAAACGAGCGAGAGAATTCCCAGCACGCTGTCGCTATCGATCGGCAGCGGATGGTGACCGCCAAAGACTTCCTTCATGGTGTACAGCGGACTCGTGCCGATGTCGCCAAAGACGACGCCCATCGCCGCCAGGGCCGTCCCTGCCAAGCCCGGGCTGTCGCCGTGTGTTACGTTCTCGGCGCTCATCGCCTCTCCATGAATGCTGCTCACGCTACGATTGCCGCGGATCTTTCGCGACATGAGGGCGGGGCGGGCAGGCGGCTGCAGCCGGTCACGGCTCCCCATTGGCAAGGCGCTCCTTGAGTCTCTCGTCGACCGCCACAAGGAGGAAGCAAAGAAGCAAAGAAGGGGGCGATTTTAGGACGAATGCAAGGCGATCGCAAGAACAGAAAAGAGGCCATCGCAGCACAAAAGGCAGCGCTGCCACAGTGCTCGCGGGACAAGGATTTCAACCTGTTTCGATTGCGAAAAAAAGCGCCCGAACGCGAACATTCTGCCCTTCCGGCAATGCTAAACTCCCGCCCCTTACAGTGCGGCATTCACATCGGCGAGGCACGACTTTGAGCGAAGAAAACAAGCGGCTGGCGCCCGAAGCGCTGGAAAAGGGACTCGCCGACGTTCATCTCGACGAGGTGCGTTCGCTGCTCTCGCTGCAAAAGCGCGTCGAGGAACTCGTCGAGCCCTTGTTGCGCGACCAGGACAGCCTGGCGCTCGACGAAGCCAGCGCCGAGATCCAGCAACAGTATCGCCGCGAACTGCGCCAGAAGCTCCGGCTGATGCCGCCGAAAGAAGTCGCCTATATTCTTGAAGCGCTGGAGGCCAATGAGCGCCTGGTGGTCTGGGAAGAAGTCAAGGAGGGCGCCGATCCGATCCTGGCCATACTTTCCGACGACATCCTCGAAGAGTTGATCGACGACAGCCACTACCGCAACGAGAAAACGGTAGTCACCGCTTTCGAACTGCACGCCGGCCACCTGCGCCAGATCACGATCACCCGCCCCGAAGACCTGCAGGGCGTGCACCCGATCTGGGTGGACCTGATCGCGCCCACGAAGAAAATCCGCGGCTGGATTGGCCGCCGCTTCGAAGTCGACCTGCCCGATCCCGGCAGCCTCACCGACCTGGAAGCCAGTGCCCGTTTCTACGTCGATGAAGAAGGACATATTCACCTGCATTCGGACTTTCTGCTCGATACCAGGGAAGAGTCGCGCAACGTCCCGGTAGCCCTGATTCTGCAGAACGACATCCTGTTCACCATCCGCACCGAGGAACTGCCCGTGTTCCGCCTGCAGCGCGCGCGCGCGCGCACGCGGCCCGGCTACGTGACCGACGGCAAGGATGTCCTGCTCGACCTCTACGCCGCCGACGTGGAGTACTCGGCGAATGCGCTGGAGGATGTGTATGCGGAACTCGAACGGGTCGGCAGGCAGGTGCTGCGTTCACACGTCACCGACCAGGAAGCAACGGAGATTCTGGCGGCCATTTCCGAGGCCGAGGACATCAACGGGCGCACCCGGCGCAACGTGCTCGATACCCGCCGCGCCCTGTCGTTCCTGCTGCGCGGCCGCTTCCTTTCCGACGCGCAACTGGCCGACGGACGGGAAATCCTGCGCGACATCGAGTCGCTCGACGGCCACACCGCTTTCCTGTTCAACAAGATCAACTTCCTGATGGATGCCACCGACAGCGCGATCAACATCAACCAGAACAAGGACATCAAGCGGCTGACGATTCTCAGCGTCATCTTCATGCCGATCAACGTCCTCGCCGGCATGGGTGGCATGTCGGAATTCACGATGGTGACCGAGGGCATTCCCTGGCCGATCGCCTATTCGGCACTGCTCGTCGGCATGGTGGGTATCGGCAGCTGCATGTATTTCGGGCTGAAATATTTCGAGAAGCGCAGACTCAAGAGCAACCGCGCCGCCAACCGCAGGACCGCCTGAAGACAGGGCTGCCCTTACCCGCGCTGCGCCAGCTGCGGCAGACGGCCAAATGCCACCACCATCACCAGGCCTTGAACAGCGCTTCGGCAGCAGCGACGGTCGCCGCAATATCGGCCTCTTCATGCGCTGCCGAAACGAAACCGGCTTCGTAAGCGGCGGGAGCGAAGTAGTGGCCGGCGTCGAGCATGCCGTGGAAGAAGCGGTTGAAGGCCGGCACATCGCAACTCATCACTTCGGCGTAGTTCTGCGGACACTCGGAACGGAAGTAGAGTCCGAACATGCCGCCCACTGCCTGTGCTGAAAACGGGACGCCGTTTTTGGCTGCCGCAGCCTGCAAGCCGTCGGTCAGCTGGCGGGTGCGCCGCGTCAATTGCTCGTAGAAACCGCTCGCGCGGACGCGCTGCAGAGTCGCCAGGCCCGCCGCCACAGCCACCGGATTTCCGGACAGGGTGCCCGCCTGATAGACAGGACCAAGGGGCGCCACCTGGGCCATGATTTCCCTGCGCCCGCCGAAAGCGCCCACCGGCAGGCCGCCGCCGATCACTTTGCCAAGCGTGGTCAGGTCCGGCGTGATGCCGTAGAGCCCCTGCGCGCACGTGAGGCCGACCCGGAAACCGGTCATCACCTCGTCAAAAATCAGCACCGCGCCGTGCTCGCTGCACAAGTTGCGCATCGTCTGCAGGAATTCCGACCGCGGCATGACCAGGTTCATGTTCCCGGCGACCACTTCGACGATCACCGCCGCGATCTGCGCGCCGTGCTCGGCAAACGCCGCTTCGAGCCCGGCGCTATCGTTGTAATCGAGAACCAGGGTTTGCCTGGCAAGTTCCGCAGGCACGCCTGCGGAACTCGGATTGCCCAGTGTCAACATCCCCGAACCGGCCTTGACCAGCAGACTGTCGGAATGGCCGTGGTAACAGCCTTCGAACTTGATCAGCAGGTCACGCCCGGTATGACCGCGCGCCAGGCGGATGGCGCTCATCGTCGCCTCGGTCCCCGAGCTGACCAGGCGCACCATTTCCAGCGAAGGCAGCAACTCGCACAGCAGATCGGCCATATCGACCTCGCTTTCGGTCGGCGCGCCAAAGGACAGCCCGCGCAGCGTCGCTTCCTGAACCGCCGCCAGCACGCCCGCATGCGCGTGCCCGAGAATCAACGGCCCCCAGGAGCCGACATAGTCGATGTAGCGCTGGCCGTCGGCATCGGTGACATGGGCGCCGGAGCCGGCAACGAAGAAGCGCGGCGTCCCGCCGACCGAACGAAAAGCACGCACGGGCGAGTTCACGCCACCTGGTATGTGCTTCTGGGCACGCTCAAAGAGTTGTTGATTTTGGGAGATCAAGAGCATTTTCCTCGAATAGTTGGTGATAAGCGGCGGCACGCGACGCCACGTCAGGCGCCTCGAAGAGGTCACTGATCACCGCCAGCAAATCGGCGCCGGCAGCCAGCAGCGGCGCGGCATTCTCGACGGTGATACCGCCGATGGCACAAGCCGGCAGCTGCAGTTCGGCGCGACAGCGCGTAATCAGTGACGGCGAGGCACGCACCGCCAGCGGCTTGCTGGACGAGGGGTGCATGGCGCCAAAGGCCAGGTAGTCCGCACCAGCCGCTGCGGCTGCGCGGGCGCGCTCGAAGTCGTCGTAGCACGAAGCGCCGAGCAGGCGAGCACCGCCAAGCGCGGCGCGCGCCGCCGATAGCTGGCCATCGGCGGCGCCCAGGTGCAGCCCGTCGGCGCCCACCGCCAGCGCCAGTGCCAGGTCGTCGTTGATCAGCAAGCGGGCGCCGAACTGCCGGCAAAGGACGAGTAAAGCGCGCGCGGTCTCCGCCCGGCGGGCCGCGTCACCGCCCTTGTCGCGATACTGGACAAAAGCCGCGCCGCCCTGCAAGGCCTCCCTAACCCGCTCCAGCAGAACGGTCGCGGCCAGGCAATCAGGGGTGATCGCATAGAGGCCACGCAGCGGCTGCCGAGGGTCCTGCTTCCGCTGCTGCATGAGCGAGCAAATCGTGTCAGACAAGGAGAGCTCCGCTGCCCGCGCGCAAGCGGAAGAAGCGATCCGGCAGGTACTGGCCCATGCCGGCACGAAAACCGGCCGCCAGTGCTTGCCAGGTGTACGCCTGCGCCGCCTGCACCGCCTCGCTGACCGGCAGGCCGCTGGCGAGATGGGCGGCGATCGCCGAGGCCAGCGTACAGCCCGAACCGTGATAGCTGCCGGGCAGGCGGTCCCAGACGTCGCTGCGCAGCAGCCCGCCCTCGCGGCCATAGAGGCTATTGACGACGCGTGGCGTAGTGTCATGCGTTCCGGTCAATAACACGTACTGGCAACCGAAGGAAAGCAAGCGCTGCGCGCAGTCATCGAGGGCCCGAAGCGCATCCGTGCCCTCCCCTGCGTCCTCCTCGTCAGCGAGACGGCGCGCTTCCAGCGAATTCGGCGTCAGGATCGTAGTCCGCGGCAGCAAGACCTCGCGCAGCGTGGCAATCATTTCTTCATCCGCCAGTTCGTCGCCGCGCCCGGAGGCCAGTACCGGGTCGAGAACCACCGGCACATGCGGATAATCGGCGAGAATGTCGGCGATGACCCGCATGTTCTCGGCGCTGCCCAGCAGGCCGATCTTGAACGCTGCTACCGGCATGTCCTCCAGCAGGGTCCGCGCCTGATCTTCGACCCAGTCGGCAGCGATGGCGAAAATGCTGGCGACCCCGAGGGAGTCCTGAACGGTCAGCGCCGTGATCACCGACAAAGCGTGGCAGCCGAGCGCCGAGGCAGTCATCAGGTCGGCCTGCAAGCCGGCGCCTCCAGAGGGGTCGCTGGCCGCGAAACTCAACACGATCGGTGGCGGCATGGGCACAGGATAGGTGGTCATCAATTGGCAACCGCGGTAAGCGAAGATTTTCTGTCAAAAAGAAAGTCTTGGCGGCGAGAGAGGGGTTTGGCTAGAATCTACGGGTTTTTCGCCGATTCTAACCGAAAACTGACGATAGCCATGAACACAGCAAACGACCACCACTACCTCACCTGGATGTGCCTCACCTGCGGCTTCATTTATGACGAAGCAGCCGGCCTGCCCGACGAAGGCCTCGCCCCGGGCACTCGCTGGCAGGACGTTCCCATCAACTGGACCTGTCCGGAGTGCGGTGCGCGCAAGGAAGACTTCGAAATGGTCGAGATTTGAAGACAATGCGTTATAGTAATGTCAGCAGGAGATGACGTCGAAACAGCGACGTCCTCAAGATAAAAACCTGACGCACCCTGGAGGAGACAATTGGCTGAAGCGGCAAGCCTGCGCGGCGTCAAAGTCATGGTCATTGACGACAGCAATACCATACGCCGTAGCGCGGAAATTTTCCTTGTCCAGGCCGGCTGCCGGGTGCTGCTGGCAGAGGACGGTTTCGACGCCCTGGCAAAAATCGCCGACCATCAGCCAGAAGTCATTTTCTGTGACATCGTAATGCCGCGACTCGACGGCTACCAGACCTGTGCGCTGATCAAAAAGAACCAGCGTTTTCGCTCCACTCCAGTGATCATGCTGTCATCGAAGGACGGCTTGTTCGACCGTGCGCGCGGCCGCATGGTCGGCTCGGACCAGTATCTGACCAAGCCATTCACCAAAGACAGCCTCCTGCAAGCGGTCGCCACTTTTGCACCGCCGTCAGCCTGAGGGAACCAAGCGCCATGACCATCAAGAAAATTCTCGTCGTTGACGATTCGCCTACCGAGCGCCATGTCATGAAAGCACTACTGACCAGCAGTGGTTACGAGGTCATTACCGCCAACAGTGGCGAAGAGGGAATCGCCAAGGCGAAAAGCGAACTGCCGGACCTGATCCTGATGGACGTGGTCATGCCAGGCCTGAATGGCTACCAGGCAACCCGCACCTTGACGCGTGACGAGGCGACTCGCAGCATTCCCGTCATCGTGTGCACCACCAAGGGACAGGAAACCGACAAGATCTGGGGCTTGCGCCAAGGCGCGCAGGATTACCTGGTGAAACCCGTCAATGGCCCCGAGCTGCTGGCCAAAATTGCGGCACTCTGACCGCCAGCAAGCGCATGACCAAAAAGATCAGCCTGCACGATTTTCAGTCTTACCTGGCGGCACGACTCGCCGGCATGGGCAATCAGAGTTCTGCCGGCTTGTTGGGCATTCAGGCGGGTTCCGACTACTGGCTCCTGGACCTGACTGACTCCGGCGAAATCGTTCCGCTGACCCCGCTGACGAGCGTTCCCTTGACCCAGCCGTGGTTCGCCGGCGTCGCCAATATCCGCGGCAACCTGTACTCGGCAGTCGATCTGTCGGCCTTTCTCGGCAAGGAAGCAACGCCGCAGAATGCGAGTTCGCGCCTGTTGTTGATCGGTACCCGCCACGGCAGCAATGCCGCCTTGCTGGTCACGCGCATGATCGGCCTGCGTAACGTCGAAGCCTTGCACCTCGAAGCGTCCGATCCGGCAGCACCGGTCTGGGCACAGGAGTCCTACAGCGACAACGAAGGGCGGCGCTGGAAGAAACTAAAGGTGCGGGAACTGCTGGCCGACGAGGCATTCATGGACATTGGCGTGTGAGCCATTTTCACGAATAAACTCCTCGGCTGCCATCAGTCGCACCATAGCCACCGTGTAACCGGAGAAGCAATATGACGTTGAAGTCCAAGCTGCCGAGTTTTTTGTCCGGTACGACAGACCCGGCAGGCGAGACCCTGGATGCTCGCACGGTGATGGATGCACAGCAGCCGACGAGCGACGATCAAGGGAAGACCCCGTTTCCGCTGCCTGTCCTCGGCCGCTACCCGGTTGCCAAACAACTGCAAATTCTTGGCGCCACGCTGCTGCTGGTAATGCTGATTATTGCTGCCGTAGTTTATCGTGACAACCGACAGTCAACCTACGGCACCGCCTACATCGCCACTGCCCGTGACATGGGCATGCTCTCGCAGCGACTGGCCAAGGCATCCAGCCTGGCTTTGCTTGGCGATGCGGTGGCCTTCAAGCAACTGAGGGATTCGCGCGACAATTTCGTGACCAGCCTCGACCGACTGATCAATGGTGGCGAACTGGGCGCCACGCTGGTGCCCGCATCGCCGGCCAGCGTGCACCCGCAGTTGCTGTTCCTGACCGAGGCCTGGAAGAAGACCGACACCAATGCCGGCCGCCTGCTGGAGATGGAGAAAAACCTGATCTCGCTCGGCAAGGACGTCGCCTCGATCAACGACAAGAACCCGCAACTGCTCGACCGCTCGGAGCAGATCGCCGCGCTCAAGCTGCAGAACAGTGCCGGCATCCGCGACATAGCCGTCGCCAACCAGCTGGTGATGCTTACCCAGCGGATTGCCAAGAACGCCAATGCGCTGCTCGTCGGCGACGCCATCGACGCGGAAGTCGCCTTTCTCCTGGGCAAGGACACGAACACCTTTCGTGACCACATCAATGCCTTGAGCAAAGGCAGCGAGGCGCTGCGCATCAGCGCCACCACCGACGCCGATACCAAGCAAAAGCTCGGCGAACTCGATACCAGTTTCAGCGAATACCGGACTGCCGTTGGCGGCATTCTCGGCAATCTGCAGCGACTGGTAATTGCCAAGCAGGCGGGATCGCAGATCTTTCGTGACAGCGAGGAGCTGCTTCATGCCACTGAGCAGCTGGCCCAGGCTTACCAAGCCAACGTCATGGAGCGCACCGGCTACGCCTTCGCTCTCGCTGGCCTGATCGTGCTGGCCATCGGTCTGCTGTTCCTGTTGGCCAGGAGCTATCTTACCGAGAACAAGCGACAGGCGGAGACTGCCGAAAGCAGCCGCCAGGAAACCGAGGCGGTGAACCGCCAGAATCAAGGCGCCATCCTGCGCCTGATGAACGAGCTCGGCGACCTCGCCGACGGAGACCTGACAGTCACCGCGACCGTCTCCGAGGACATCACCGGCGCCATCGCCGACTCGATCAACTACACCATTGAAGAGTTGCGCGTCCTCGTCGGCCGCATCAATGATGCCGCCAGCCGCGTCACCGACGCCACCGGAATGGCGCAACAGACCTCTGTCGAGCTGCTCGCCGCTGCCGAGCGGCAGACCGCCGAAATCAAATCGGCCGGTCAGTCGGTGCTGAGCATGTCAAGCTCGATGACCAACGTTTCCGGCGACGCCAAGCAGTCGGCCACCGTCGCCCGGCAGTCCTTGGCGGCAGCCGCCAAAGGCACCAAGGCGGTCGAGGACTCGATCAAGGGAATGAACAAGATCCGCGACCAGATTCAGGAAACCTCGAAGCGGATCAAGCGTCTCGGCGAGTCGTCCCAGGAAATCGGCGAGATCGTCGAGCTGATCTCGGACATCACCGAGCAGACCAACGTCCTGGCGCTCAACGCGGCCATCCAGGCTGCCTCCGCTGGTGAAGCCGGGCGCGGCTTCACGGTCGTTGCCGAAGAGGTGCAGCGCCTCGCCGAACGTTCGGGCGAAGCGACCAAGCAGATTGGCGCGATCGTCAGGACCATTCAGACCGACACTCAGGACACCGTCTCGGCGATGGAGGAATCGACCCGCGGCGTCGTCGACGGCGCGCGACTGTCGGACGCCGCAGGCCAGGCTCTGGCCGAGATCGGTGAAGTTTCGAGCGAGCTCACGGCCTTGATCGAAACCATCGCCGGAGCCACCCGTCAGCAATCGGAGTTGGCCACCAAAGTGGCCCGCAAGATGCAGGACATTCTGCTGGTCACCGGACAAACAACGGCCGGCACGCAAAAGACCGCGACAGCAATTGGTGAGCTAGCCGGTCTGGCGACGGAACTGAAAGGCTCGGTTGCCGGTTTCAAAGTTACTTGAACGATCGCGGCTAACGGTCATGACATGTCGAGACACCCCGGATCATGAAAGTCATGACCGCCCCCCTCTTCCCCGGCCCTTCTCCCGCGAGGGGAGAAGGGAGTTTCGTGAGTCGCATACGCGACTTTCACATTAGACTGGAGTGGAGAACCCTTCCCGGATGAATGCCCAGACGGACTTCGATATCGGCCCGCTAACCTGGGTCAAGAGCGAGATAGACCTCGCGCTGGAGCGTGCCGACAAGGCCTTGCAAGAGCTTGCGGCAAGCGTGGCCTTCGACAACGCCAATCTCGGCCAGGTCAGATTCTGTCGTACCCACCTGCACCAGGTGCAGGGCGCGCTGACCATCGTCGGTCTCGACGGCGTCACCCAGTTTACGGAAGCGCTGGAGGCCTTGCTCGAGGCGGTCGAACGCCAGGAGCAGCCGTGCAACGCAGCGCACATCGAGCTGGGACGACGGGCAATGGCCAGCCTTCGTCACTACCTCGATGACCTGATCGGCGGCCAGCCAAACCAAGCCCTGCGCCTGCTGCCCGTTTATCGAGAACTGCAGACAGCCCGCGGACAGGAACGTGTTCTGGCGACCGATCTCTTCTTCCCCGACCTGCGCGTACGCCCACCCCGTCGTAACGGCGGTAGCCCGAAAATCAGCGGCGGCGAGTTTCACGGTCGCCTGCGCCAGCAGCGCGCTTACTTCCAGCGCGGCCTGTTGTCGTGGTTACGTGCGCCGCAGAGCGGGGCCGGCGTGCCGGAAATGCTCAACGCCGTCAAACGTATCGATGCCCTCCAGGAACTACCGTCCGCGCGCGCTTTCTGGTGGGTGGCCACTGCCTTCCTGACCGCGCTGGCCGAACGGGCGCTACCAGCGGATGCCGATGCCAGGCAGCTGTGCACGCGCATCGACCTGCAGATTCGGCGACTGCTCGAAGGTTCGAGCAATGTCGCCGAACGCCTGATGCGCGACGCGCTGTATCTGGTCGGCAACGCCGACAGCAAGCAGCGCGCCGTCCACCGCGTCCAGGCTGCCTACCAGTTGGCCGCGCTGCTGCCCGGTGCGGCGCCCGAAACCGCGGTCGCTGAGGAATCCGTCCGCCGTCGCTTGCGTGAAGCGATTGCCAGCACAGAAGAGTCGTGGAACAAGTTTTGTGCCGGCAGCACGCAGGCACTGCCGACTTTCCGCAGCAACGCCACGGCCTTGGCAGCGGTGGTCGAAGAACTTGGCCAGGCCGACTTTTGCCGCCTGGTTCAGGCCATCGGCGAGGTGGCCGAATTCCTGCTCAAGGCGCCGATAAAGCACAGCGAAGCGCTGGCCATGGAAACGGCCACGGCCATCCTGCTGGCGCTGAATGCGCAGGGAAACATCCAGTACCTGGACAGCAGCTTCACGCACCAGGTCAATGTAATGGTCGATCGGATTCATGGCTGCCTTTCCGGAAAGCCACTGTCACCGGAATCGGAACTGCCATCACTCGACGAAATGTCACGCCAGGCGCAGGAAAAGCTGCTGATCAGCCAGGTGGCCCGGGAGATCCAGAACAACCTGACGCACATCGAACAGGTACTCGACGGTTTCTTCCGGGACGTTGACAAAGGCGCCGATCTGGAAAGCCTGGAAACGCCGCTGCGACAGGTCATCGGTGCACTGACCATGATGCGCCACGAGGCGGCCGTTGCGGTTCTAAAAAAGTGCGCCGCCGACATCAAGGCTTTCTCCGCAGCAGACTATGTGCCGCTGGAAACCGACTTCGAGCAACTTGCCGAGAAACTGTCGCTGCTGGGCTTCTTCGTCGACGCCCTGCAGCACGGCGCGACGGACTTCGATGCCTTCGTCAGAAAAATGGAGTCCAGCACTGGCCGCGAGGTGCTCGTCGAGGAACCCGCAGCGACGGTCGAGAAGGAACTCGAACAGCAGAAGCTCGACGCGCACGCCTTGCTGCAAGCGCTCAAGGGACAGCCAGACGATGCGCAGCTGCGCCAGCAAGTCGTCAAACATCTCGCGGCCCTGCAAAAAGACAGCGACCTGGTGGGCGACAAGGACGGCGGACCACAGATCAAGCAACTGCTGTCGGTGCTCGCCGCCGCTGGCGACGCCAGCGCGCAGCTCGACGCGACGATGGCCGCGCTCAAGCCGCAAACCGCCGAGACACCACTCCCCTCGGCTGAAACGATCCAGCTCTCACAAGCTACCAGCGAGGAGGTCGACGCCGAAATCCTGGAAATTTTCCTTGCCGAGGCGGAAGAGGTACTGGCCGGCATCGACCACAACTTCCAGTTGCTGAAAACGCAGCCGCAGGAGACAGCGTTGCTGACCGCCATCCGCCGTGCCGTGCATACCCTCAAGGGCAGTGGCCGGATGGTCGGACTCAGGGATTTCGGCGAAGCGGCGTGGTCGGTCGAACAGGTTCTCAACCTGTGGCTGCGCCAGGAGCACGAAGTCACGCCAGCGATCGTCGACCTGCTCGGCCAGGCCTACAGCGTCTTTGTCATCTGGGTCGCACATCTGAAGACCGGACACGTTCAGGCGCCCGATGCCACGGGAATGATGGCCCTGGCCGCGTCGCTACTGCGCACTAGCGAGGACAGCAGCGTCGTCGAAACGCCTTTGCCGGAAGCAGCGGCAAAGCCCGATGATCGCGCCGGCGATGAGCGTAGCCTACGCCAGAGGCTGACCATCACCTCGGCGCTCGCCGAGATCTTCAACGAAGAGGCGGGAGCGCACCTGGCAACGCTGCAGCATGAGTTCGCGGTTCTCGAAAGCGACCTCCTGGCGCCCACCACGCACGAGATGTACCGTGCCGCTCATACGCTGGCCGGCATCGCCGGAACGGTCGGTATCGAGCCAGTGAATCAGCTGAGCATGGCCCTCGAACACGCCGTGTCGCGGCGCAACCAGGCGGCCAATCCGGATAGTGTTGAAGCGCTGGAAACGATCCGTCAGGCAATCGCCGGACTGGCCTTGATGCTGACGGACATCGCCGGCTTCCACGAGCCCGAAGCAGCACCGGTACTGATCGATGCGCTCGCATCGCTGTACCTGGAGCTGTCCGTCGAAAAGCGGGCAGCGCTTGCCGAGGAGGAAGGCGACGCCGGCAGGGGAGACAGTGAAGTCGGTGAAACCAGCGACGCAGCGCTGGATGCTGAAGAGCTGGCGGTCCATGAGCTGGTGTCAGCAACGGCCGCACCGCCGCTGGCGCCGATCACGGCCACGCAACCATCAGCGGCAGCGCTGGGTGGCAGCGGGCTCGTGGCCCCGGAAATGCAGGATGAGCTGGACGAGCAGCTACTGCCGCTCTTTCTGGAAGAGGCGCTCGATCTCACCCAGAGCATTGCCACGCAATTGCGCGCCTGGCGCAGCAAGCCTTCCGACAGCGACGTCCTGCGGCGTCTGGCGCGCCTGTTCCACACCCTCAAGGGTAGCGCACGCATGGCCGGCGCGATGAACCTTGGCGAGCTGACGCATGCCATCGAAACGCGCATGGCGGAAGCGCAGCAGGCGGAAAATTCGCCGCTCGAACTGATCGACGACATCGATAACGCTTTCGACGTCATCGTCCAGATTGTCGAACGGCTGCAACGTGGCGAGCTTGGCGACGCCCCGGTCGACGTCTCCGACGAGGCCGCCGGAAAAATTGCCTCGGACGCTGAGTTCACGCGGACGGCTGCGGGCCACGATGTGCCGGCGGAAGCGCCCGAGCAACAACAGGAAGGCGAAAGCGATACCGGCGAACAGCGTGCCTTGCTGCGCGTGCGTGCCGATTTGATCGATCGCCTGGTCAATGAAGCCGGCGAACTCTCTATTGCGCGCTCCCGGATTGAAGGCGAAATGCGGGCTATCAAGGGTTCCCTGCTCGACCTCACCGAAAACGTGATCCGTCTGCGCCGGCAATTGCGGGATATCGAACTGCAGGCCGAATTGCAGATGCAGTCACGCACTGCGCTGGCGGATGAACGCCGCCCGATCGATTTCGACCCGCTCGAATTCGACCGCTTCACGCGTTTTCAGGAACTGACCCGGATGATGGCCGAATCGGTCAATGACGTCGCCACCGTCCAACAGAATCTGTTGAAAAACCTCGACGACGCCAACGCGGCCATCCTCGCACAATCGCGGCTGAACCGCGAACTCCAGCAAGAGCTGATGTCGGTGCGCATGGTGCCATTCAGCAGTATTGCCGATCGCCTGTACCGAATCGTTCGCCAGGCCGGCAAGGAACTCGGCAAACGCGCCAACCTGGAAATCAGTGGTGGCCAGTTGCAGCTCGACCGCACGGTCCTCGACAAGATGCTGGCGCCACTCGAACACATGCTGCGCAACGCCATCGCCCACGGCCTTGAAAATACACCGCAGCGTCTGGCCAAGGGCAAGCCGGAAATCGGCGAACTGTCTCTGAAGCTGACGCAGGAAGGAAACGAGGTCATTGTCGCTTTTGCCGATGACGGCGCCGGACTCGACCTGCAGCGCTTGCGCGAGCGCGGTCTGGCCGCTGGCCTGCTCAACGAGGAGCAGGCCGCGGATGAAGCGCAGATCGTGGAGATGATCTTTGCACCAGGCATCTCGACGGCCAGCGGCATCTCGCGCCTGGCCGGGCGCGGCATCGGCATGGATGTATTGAAGAGCGCCGTAGTCAGCCTTGGCGGCCGTATTGAAGTCCTGTCCACGCCCGACCAGGGGACGACCTTCCGCCTTTATCTGCCGCTGACGCTGGCGGTCACCAAGGCCTTGCTGGTGCGCTCCGGCCAGCGCGAGTACGCGATTCCGGCGGCAATGATCGAGCAGGTGCTCGACCTCAAGGAAAAGGGGTTGACCCGTATTCGCGAAGCCAATGCCGCGTTGTGGAGCGGTAATCCCTATCCCTTCCACTATCTGCCGCACCTCCTCGGCGAGCCACAAGCTCTGCCAGAAAGACATAGCCAGTACTGGGTCCTGCTGCTGCGCAGCGGCACCCGCCGAGTGGCGCTGCAAGTCGACGAAGTGCTCGGCAATCAGGAAGTGGTGGTCAAGAATATCGGTCCACAGCTGGCGCGGGTCATCGGCGTGTCGGGAGCGACGGTGCTCGGCAATGGCCAGGTGCTGCTGATTCTGAACCCGGTTGCGCTGGCCAGTCGCCCGCGCACGGCGATCCCCGTTTCGCCGCTACCGACGCTACGCCAGGCGGCGACTACCGGCAGCGTCGCCGCCACCCTGCCGACGGTGATGATCGTTGACGACTCGCTGACCGTGCGCAAGATCAGCAGCCGCCTGCTGGCCCGTGAAGGATACCAGGTGATGACTGCCAAGGATGGCCTCGATGCCCTCGAACAACTGGTGGCGATCATCCCCGATGTGCTGCTGGTGGACATCGAAATGCCACGCATGGACGGCTTCGAGTTGACGCGCAACCTGCGTGCCGACGAGCGCTTGCGCGGCGTCCCCATTGTCATGATCACCTCGCGGACGGCGGAAAAGCACCGTCACTACGCCTTCGAGTTGGGCGTCAATCACTACCTGGGCAAGCCGTATCAGGAAGAGGAGCTACTGCGCCTGGTGGCCGCGCACGTCAAGGCGCAGCGAGGCCCTTGACGACCGCGTAGCGCTGCAGGGTCAACTGCCTGGCCTGCTGATGATCGACCAGCGGTGCCGGCGTGTCGCGTCCGATACGCACTCCGCAAGCAGCCTGCTCGGACAGGCTCATCCGCCATGGCGCGTGGATGAAGCGGTCGGGGACGGCAGCCAGTTCCGGCAGGTAGCGGCGAATGAACTTGCCGGCGGGGTCAAAGCGCTCCGACTGCAGCAGGGGATTGAAGATCCGGAAAAAGGGCTGCGCATCGCAGCCACTCGAGGCCGCCCATTGCCAGCCGCCGTTATTGGCGGCGAGATCGAAATCGTTCAGCTGGGCGGCAAAATAAGCCTCCCCACGCCGCCAGTCAATGCCCAGATCCTTGCTCAGAAATGAAGCGGTCAGCATGCGCAGGCGATTGTGCATGTAGCCCGTGCCATTGAGCTGGCGCATCGCGGCATCGACGAGCGGGTAGCCGGTACGGCCGGCGCACCAGGCGGCGAAGGCCTGCTCGGCAGGCGGCCCTTGCTCCCAGGCAATGGCCTCGTAGGCCGGTTTGAAAGCACGCTCGGCAACCTGCGGGAAGCGATCGAGAATCATGAAGTAGAAGTCGCGCCAGACAAGCTCCGAAAGCCAGGTCGCAGCGCCCTCATGGCCGGGCTGCAAGGCGCCCGCAGCGATCGCTTCGGTGACCAATTCTCGAATCGAGAGGGTCCCGAAACGCAGGTGAACCGAGAGGTAGGACACCCCTTTCACGGCCGGAAAGTCGCGCTGCTGCTGATAGCCAGAAATTCGCCCGAGAAAATCGGCCAGCAAAATCCGCGCGCCCGACATCCCCGGAACAAAGCCCAAGGCGCGCAGGTCGGTCGCGGCAAAACCGAGTTCCGCCAGCGAAGGCAGCCGCTGCGCATTGGGCGGCATGACCAGGGTCCCGGCACCTCCCTCGCCGGGCTGCAGGTCGTCCTCGGTCAGGCGCTTCAGCCAGGCTTTCTTGTACGGGGTAAACACCGTAAACGGTCGCCCAGCCTGAGTCAGCACTTCGTCGCCGTCAAGCACCGCCTGGTCCTTGAAAGACTCGAAGGCGATGCCGCCAGCGTTCAAGACAGCGCTTACCGAGGCATCGCGGCGCTTGGCTTGCGGCTCGTAATCACGATTGGCAAAAACCGCGGCGACGCCGAGCTCGCCAGCCAGCCGGGGGATCTCCTCAGCAGCCCAGCCATGGCGTACCAGCAAGCCGCCGCCGCGCCGGCGCAGAGCGGCGTCGAGCTCAAGCAAGGATGCACGAATAAACTCGACGCGTCGGTCAGTGCGCCTGACCAGGGAATCGAGAATTTCGCGATCGAAGAGAAACGCGCAATGGACGCGCCTTCCTCGCCGCAGGGCTTCGCCAAGCGCAACGTGATCGATGTCACGCAGATCGCGCCGAAACCAGACCAGAATGGAATCGAGCATGGATTACCTTTGTGTCCGCTGCCGCCGCCGATTAAAATAAGGCCATGAAAAGCATCAACCTCACCGACCATTTTCTCATTGCCATGCCGGCCATGGCAGACCCGTATTTTGCCAGGACCTTGGTCTACATTGCGGAACACAATGCGCGTGGAGCGCTGGGTGTGATCGTCAATCGACCGATCGACATGAGTCTGGGAACGCTGCTCGGCAAAATCGACGTACCGCTGGCGAGCGAAGGCTTTGCCCAGCTGCCGGTTCTTTTCGGAGGGCCAGTGCAGACCGATCGTGGCTTCGTCCTGCACCGACCGCTCGGTCAATGGCAGTCGACACTGGTGATCAACGAGCAGGTCGGCCTCACCAGTTCGCGCGACATCCTGCAATCGGTCGCCGAGAAAGGCCAACCCCACGACTTGATGGTCACCCTCGGCTACTCCGGCTGGTCTGCCGGCCAACTCGAACACGAACTGGCCCAAAACGCCTGGCTGACCGTCGCTGCCGAGCTGCCGATTCTCTTCGACTTGCCCTACGAGGAACGCCTTGCCTCGGCACTGGACCTGTTGGGGGTCAGCCTTACCAACCTTGCCGACCAAGTCGGTCATGCCTGAGAGAAGCGGCCAAGCAACCGGCGCCGTGCTCGCTTTCGACTTTGGAGAAAAACGGATTGGGGTCGCGACGGGCGAGTGGCAAGTGCGGCAAGCGCACGCTCTGACCACCATTCACGGCGAGGCAAACACGCTGCGCTTCGCCGCCATCGCCACCCTGATCCAGGAATGGCAGCCGCGCTCCCTGGTCGTCGGACGACCCTTGTCCCTGGACGGCGACGAACACGCCATGACCGCTCGCTGCGAACGTTTTGCCAACCAGCTGCGCGGCCGCTTCGGGCTCAGCGTCGACTACGCCGACGAACGGCTTTCATCGGTCGTCGCCCAGGAACGCCTACGTTCGGCCGGGCACAACTCGCGCAAGGCCAGCAAGCATCTTGATGCCGTCGCCGCCCAGTTGATCTTGCAGGACTATTTCGACAGCCGCAGCGACAGCAGCGGCGACAGCGGCGCGAGCCCCTGATACAGCATCTCCATAGGCGCCAAAACACGCCGTTTCCTACACCCCTACACACCTACACGCGTTCACCAACCCCTGACGAGCAAACAGATGCCAGCCATTGAACTCCCCGACGCCGACGTGCAATGCCGAGAACTCGCTGAACTTATCCGCCCCCGGCTGCGACCGGATACGGTCCTGGTCGGCATTCACAGCGGCGGCGTGTGGGTTGCCCGACGGCTGCGTGATCTGCTCGAACTGAACAACGAGATCGGCCTGATCGATGTCTCCTTCTACCGCGATGATTACGGCGAGAAAGGTCTGCATCCTCGCGTCCGGCCAACGTCGATCCCCTTTGATGTCGAAGGTCGGCCGCTGATCCTGGTCGACGACGTGCTGTACACGGGACGCACGACACGGGCGGCAATCAACGAACTGTTTGACTACGGTCGACCGGCGAGCATACAACTCGCCGTACTGGCCGATCGCGGCCAACGCCAGCTACCTATTTGCGCCGACTTCTGCACCTGGCAGGTCGATCTCGACCCGACGCAGGAACTGCTGCTCTCTGCGGACGCCGACGCCCGGCTGCAGTGGAGTCTCGCCCACAATGCATAACCCACAACTCAACGCAAATGGCGAGCTGACGCACCTGCTGTCAATCGAGGGTCTACCGCGCGAACTGATTCATCAGATCCTCGATACTGCGTCGAGCTTCATCGAAGTCTCGGATCGTGACGTCAAGAAAGTACCCTTGTTGCGTGGCAAGAGCGTCTTCAACGTCTTTTTCGAGAATTCCACGCGCACGCGGACCACTTTCGAAATTGCCGCCAAGCGCCTCTCCGCGGACGTCATCAACCTCGACGTGACGCGCTCGTCGACCGCCAAGGGTGAGACCCTGCTCGACACCGTCGACAACCTGATCGCCATGCATGCTGACATGTTCGTCGTACGCCATGCGGCCAGCGGCGCCCCGCACCTGATCACCGAGCATCTGCGTCGCCTCGGACGAAACGACGTGCACGTGGTCAATGCCGGCGACGGACGACACGCTCACCCGACGCAGGGTCTGCTCGACATGTACACCATCCGCCACTACAAGAAGGATTTCAGCAATCTGGTAGTCGCGGTGGTCGGCGACATCCTGCACTCCAGGGTCGCACGCTCGGACATCACCGCGCTGACCACGCTCGGCGCCGCGGAAGTGCGTGCCGTTGGACCGAAAACCTTGTTGCCCGCTGCGATCGAAAGAATGGGTGTGCGCGTCTGCCATGACCTGCGTGAAGGGGTACGCGATTGTGATGTGGTGATCATGCTGCGTCTTCAAAACGAACGCATGAACGGTGCGCTGCTGCCTTCGGCCCGCGAGTACTTCAGCTGTTACGGACTGACGCCAGAGATCCTCGCCCTCGCCAAACCGGACGCCATCGTCATGCACCCGGGGCCGATGAACCGGGGCGTGGAAATCGACTCCGACGTCGCCGATGGACCACAGGCGGTGATCCTGCCGCAGGTGACCTTCGGAATCGCCGTGCGCATGGCGGTAATGGGCATTCTGGCAGGGAACTGAACGATGAACAGGCAAAACCTCCACATCCGAAATGCGCGACTGATCGATCCCAGAAACGGCCTTGATGAGCCGCTCGACCTGTTCGTCAGTGACGCACGCATTACGGCCATCGGGCAGCCGCCCGCCGGCTTCTCGGCCGACCGCAGCATCGATGCCAGCGGACTGATCGTCTGCCCCGGCCTGGTCGATCTGTCGACCCGGCTGGGCGGCATCGAACCCGAACTCGCCGCCGCCGTCGCTGGCGGCGTCACCTCCCTGGCCTGCCCGCCGGACACCAAGCCACCGCTCGACGAGCCGGGGCTCGTCGAACGCCTGGTACGGCGCAGCGAAACGCTTGGTTTAGCGCGCGTCTATCCGATCGGCGCCCTGACGCAGGCCCTGGCTGGGCAGCGGCTTGCGGAAATGAACGGCCTCGCGCGGGCCGGCTGCATTGGCTTCTCGCAGGCCAACCAGCCGATTGACACGCAGTTGCTGCTGCGTGCGATGCAGTACGCGGCCACTTTTTCGTACGCGCTGCGCCTGCGACCGCAAGACCAGTTTCTTGCCCGTGACGGCGTTGCCCACGATGGCGAAGTCGCGTCACGGCTGGGGCTGACCGGGATACCCGTGTCGGCGGAAACCGTGGCCGTCGCCACGGCGCTGCAACTGGCTTCCGAAACCGGCGTCCGCCTGCATCTTTCGCGACTGTCCTCGGCTGCCGGCGTCGAACTGGTCCGGGCAGCAAAGCGTTCGCGGCTGCCGGTCAGCTGCGACGTGGCGATCCACCACCTGCACCTTTCGGAAATGGACATCGGCTACTTCGACAGCAACGCTCGCTTCGACCCGCCGCTGCGTGCCCACAGCGACCGTGACGCGCTCCGCGCCGCCGTTCGGGAGGGCCTCGCAGCGATCTGTTCGGACCACACCCCGGTCGATGCAGATGGCAAGCAGCTGCCGTTCGCCGAGGCCACTCCCGGGGCCACCGGCCTGGAGCTCTTGCTGCCACTGACGCTGCTCTGGGCGCAACAGGTAAAACTCCCATTGGCCGAGGCGCTGGCCCGCATCACCTGCGATCCGGCCGAAATCCTCGGCATCGACGGCGGTTCGCTGAGCGTCGGCAGTCGCGCCGACATCTGCATCTTCGACCCTGACGAAGCTTGGCGCGTTAGCCCCGAGGCCTTGCGCAGCCAGGGCAAGAACACCCCCTACCTGGGTTACGAAATGAGCGGCAGGGTGCGCATGACGCTGGTCGGCGGACGCATCGTTTTCGAGGCTTGAGCGTCGCTCACTGTCCGAGAAGGCGCCGTAGCGTGTCCGCCGACACGCCGCGCAAGGTCAAGACCTTGCGCCGCGAGTTGTGGCCGCTCTTCAGCTCGACCAGCGACTTGGCCAGCCCCAGCCGCTGCGCCAGAAATTCGAGCAGCGCGGCATTCGCGCGACCATCGATCGCAGGCGCCGCCAGGCGGACTTTCAACGCGTCCCCGTGCAGGCCGACGATTTCGCTGCGCTTTGCTGCCGGCTGAACATGGATGCTGAGGGTGAGCGCAGCGCCGCTCTCGCGTAGCCAGTCGGCCACCGTTAAAGTGAAAGTCGCGCACGCGACTCACGAATCTCCTTTCTCCCGTCGCGGGAGAAAGGCCGGGAAAGAGGGCAGGCGGTGATGACTTCGCTGACCCTGGGTCTCTCGACGGTCATGACCGTCAAAGAAACATCAGCACTAGCTGCGCCAGGACGATGGCGATCAATGGCGACAGGTCGACCACCCCGATGCGTGGAACCAAACGCTGGATGGGAGCCAGAAAAGGGCGGGTCAGCTGCCCGACAGGCTGGATCAGAGGCGAATACGGACTGACCCACGACAAAACGGCCTGTACCAGCAGAGCACCAATCAGCAGATAGATACTCATGCGCAGCGTAGCCAGCACGCCCTGCCAGAGCAGAACCGGCAACAGGTTCAGCGCTGACCAGGCTTCGCTATCGCCCTGCAGTGAAACCACTGCAACGACAAAAACAAGCTGCAGCAGATACGCCGGCAAGAGGCTCGCCAGATCGAGTCCCCACAGGCCGGGCAGCGCTTTGCGCAGCGGCTTGACCAGCCAGTTGGTCAGGTCGACAACGAAAGTGCCAACCTGATTGTTGAACGACACCCGAAAAGCCTGCATGTAAAAGCGCAACAGCAGCGCAACGCTCAGCACACCGGTGACCACCTGCAACAGAAACAAAACCGCCTGTCCCGCCATCAACTATCCTTTCCGAGCAGCACGCCCAGTTCACGACTGCGCGCATTGGCCGCCTGCACGCCAGCGATGAAGCCTTCCCTGACGCCGCGTTCTTCCATCACTTGCAGGGCGGCTTCGGTCGTTCCGCCTTTCGAGGTGACGCGCTCACGCAGCACGGCGGCGGCTTCATCTGACTGCACCGCCAGCTTGGCCGCACCGAGTACCGTTTCGATGGCCAACTGGCGCGCCTGGATTGGCGTCAGACCGAGCTCCGTCGCGGCTTGCTGCAAGGTCTCGATGAACAGGAAGACGTACGCCGGACCGCTGCCAGAAACCGCAGTGACGGCGTCCATTTGCTCCTCATCGGCCACCCACAGCGTACTACCGACGGCCTGCAGGATGCGCTCGGCACCCAGCCGCTCGGCCATCGAGACCGCCGGCAGCGCGCACAGGCCGGTAATGCCGGCACCGATCAGTGCCGGGGTATTGGGCATCGCGCGCACGATCTTGCTATAGCCGCCGAGCCAGCGGGCGATGTCTGCCAGGCGCAAACCGGCAGCAATGCTGATGATCAGTTGCTGCTTGAGGCGCTTGGGGAGCGACGCACAGGCATCATGCATTTGCTGCGGCTTCACCGATAGCAGCAGCGCATCGCAGTCGAGCGCAGCGGCGGTCGGCGCCTCGTAACAACGTATCCCGTACATCAGGCGCAGCTTGGCGCGCCCCTGCGCACCGACCTCGATCACGGCAATGTCGGCTGCCGAGAATCCGGTTTTCACCAAGCCACCGATCAAGGCGTTGGCCATATTGCCGCCACCCAGGAAAGTAATTCTCATGCTTCGTGTCTCTCACCAAAAATCGCGGTACCCACACGCACCACGCTTGCTCCCTCGGCGATCGCCGCTTCCAGATCGTGCGACATACCCATCGAAAGCGTATCCAGCACCAACCCGCCGGCTTGCAGTTGTTCGGACAGTTGGCGCAGCATGCGGAACGGGCGGCGCTGTTCCAGAAAGACGTCACTGCGCGCAGGAACGGTCATCAGCCCACGCAAACGCAAGTTTGGCAGCACAGCAACCGCCTGCGCCAGGGCCAAGGCTGCGGCAGGCGAAACCCCGCCCTTGCTGGCCTCGCCGCTGACATTCACCTGCAGACAGACCGACAGCGGCGGCAGTGACGCAGGCCTTTGTTCGGAAAGCCGTTCGGCAATTCGCAAGCGGTCCACAGAATGCACCCAGTTGAAATTCTCGGCAAGCAAACGGGTCTTGTTGCTCTGCACGGCACCGATAAAATGCCAGTCCAGCCCCAGGGAAGCTAGTGCCTCTACTTTCTCGAGGCCTTCCCGGACGAAGCTCTCACCAAAAGCAGACTGCCCGGCAAGCGCCACCTCACGAACGCACGCGGCAGGCCAGGTCTTGCTGACCGCGAGCAGGCGAACATCGCCAGGGTCACGTCCGTACTGCCGCGCAGCGCTGGCGATTCGCGCGAGAACGGCTTGCAGCTTGGCGGAGAGTAAGGTCATAATCGGGAGCTACGCAGGTTACCGCGAGTATAGCACCGCGCCCTGCCCACCGCCCGAGGACCGAACCGGATGGACATCACCGAACTACTGGCCTTCAGTGTCAAGAACAAGGCTTCCGACCTGCACCTGTCATCGGGCCTGCCGCCGATGATCCGGGTCAATGGCGATGTGCGCCGCATCAACCTGCCGGCGATGGAGCACAAGGACGTGCACGCCAGAGTGTACGACATCATGAGCGACGGCCAGCGCAAACAGTACGAAGAGACGCTGGAATGCGACTTTTCCTTCGAAATCCCGAATCTGGCACGTTTTCGCGTCAACGCCTTCGTACAGAACCGCGGCGCCAGTGCCGTCTTCCGGACGATTCCGTCGAAAGTGCTCACCCTTGAAGAGCTCAACTGTCCAAAGATCTTCCAGAGCATCTCCGAGTTTCCGCGTGGCATCGTGCTGGTCACCGGACCCACCGGCTCAGGCAAATCAACCACCCTGGCGGCGATGGTCAACCACGTCAATGAGAACATGTACGGCCACATCCTGACCGTCGAGGATCCCATCGAGTTCGTCCACCAGTCGAAGAAGTGCCTGATCAACCAGCGCGAAGTCGGACCGCATACGCTGTCATTTCAGAATGCGCTGCGCTCGGCGCTGCGCGAGGACCCGGACGTCATTCTGGTTGGCGAAATGCGCGATCTGGAAACCATCCGTCTGGCACTCTCCGGCGCCGAAACCGGACACCTGGTATTCGCCACCCTGCACACCTCGAGCGCGGCCAAGACCATCGACCGCATCGTCGACGTGTTCCCGGCTGCCGAGAAGGAAATGGTTCGCTCGATGCTCTCCGAGTCGCTACGTGCGGTGATTTCGCAAACGCTGCTCAAGAGCAAGGATGGCCTGGGACGGGTCGCTGCGCACGAGATCATGCTCGGGACGCCGGCAATCCGCAACCTGATCCGCGAGAACAAGGTGGCGCAGATGTACTCGGCACTACAAACCGGTCAGCAACATGGTATGCAAACGCTTGACCAGAACCTGGTCGAACTCGTCCGGCGCAATATCGTTTCGGCAGCGGAAGCCAAGAGCAAGGCCGCCAACAAAGACACCTTCGCCAACGTCTAGACCCGCTTCGCGAGCAGGAGAGAAAGCATGGAGCACGACCAAGCGCTGAAGTTCATGCACGAACTGCTGCGGCTGATGACGCAGAAGAACGGTTCCGACCTGTTCATCACCGCCCATTTCCCGCCGGCGATCAAGATCGACGGCAAGGTCATGCCGGTATCCAACCAGCCGCTACTGCCGCAGCACTCTGCCGAGCTTGCACGCTCGATCATGAACGACCGTCAAGCAACCGAGTTCGAAGAAAAAAAGGAATGCAACTTTGCCATTTCACCGTCAGGCATCGGTCGCTTTCGTGTCAATGCGCTGGTGCAACAGGGGCGCGTCGCGGTGGTCTGTCGAACAATCAACCTGGTGGTGCCAACCCTGGACGAACTGGCCTTGCCAGCGGTCCTCAAGGACATCTCACTGACCAGCCGCGGCCTGGTCATCTTCATCGGCGGCACCGGCACCGGAAAAACCACGTCACTGGCCGCGCTACTTGATCACCGTAACTGCAATAGCTATGGCCATATCATCACCATCGAAGACCCTATCGAGTTTGTGCATGAGCACAAAAAGTGCATCGTCACGCAACGCGAAATCGGCGTCGACACGGACTCCTGGGAAGCAGCGCTGAAGAACACCCTGCGGCAGGCACCGAACGTGATCATGATGGGCGAAATCAGGGACCGGGAGACCATGAACTACGCCGTTGCTTTCGCTGAGACCGGGCACCTGTGCCTGGCCACGCTACATGCCAACAGCAGTAATCAGGCGCTCGACCGGATCATCAACTTTTTCCCCGAAGAGCGCCGCCACCAGTTGTTGATGGACCTTTCCCTGAATCTGCGTGCACTGATCTCGCAGCGCCTGCTGCCGAAGAAGGACGGCAAGGGGCGAGTACCAGCAATCGAAGTGCTGCTCAACTCGCCGTTGATCTCCGACCTGATCTTCAAGGGCCAGGTGCACGAGATCAAGGAGGTCATGAAGCGCTCGCGCGAACTCGGCATGCAGACCTTCGACCAGGCGCTGTTCGATCTCTACGAAGGCGGTCAGATCAACTACCAGGACGCCTTGCGCAACGCCGACTCGCTCAACGATCTACGCCTGCAGATCAAGTTGCACGGCAAGGAGTCGCAAGACCGCGACCTCACCGCCGGCATCGGCCACCTCGATATCGTCTAACGGTCATGACATGTCGAGACACCCCTGATGATCAAAGCCATGACCGTTTTCCCTCTTCCCCTGACCCTTCTCCCGCGAGGGGAGAAGGGAGTTTCGTGAGTCGCTTGCGCGACTTTCACATTAAGCTGGCAGGCTGCACGTGCGCCCAATCCACTACACGGCTTTCGCCCCGGCCTTGCCGCGGTTGCTGCCGGCGACCATTTTGAATTCGTACAGGCGGCAGTCGAGCGCACCGTTGAACAAGGGCGTCTTCTTGCTGGGAGTCAAGCGCATCATCTTCGGCAAACGGGTGTCGGCGCTGATCAGATAACAGGTCCAGCCGGCGAAGCCTTGCTTGAGCGCCTGGCCCAGCAAGGGGTAGAACGCTGCCAGTTCGTCATCACTGGAGACGCGCTCGCCGTAAGGCGGATTGCTGACCATTATTCCGCTGCCAGCAGGCGCCTCGATGTCAAGCAAATCCCCCGAACGCAGGCTAACCGCGGGTAGCAGCCCGGCACGGTCGAGGTTGGCCAGCGCAGCGCGCACCGCCACCGGCGAAATGTCACTGCCAAAAATTCCGGCGTTGGCAAGCGGTTTTTCGCCGGCGCGCGCGACGTCATAGAGTGTTTTCCAGGCCACCGAATCAAAATTGCGCAGCTTCTGGAAAGCAAAATCCCGCCTGGCGCCCGCTGCCACGCCAAGCGCTATCTGGGCGGCTTCGATCAGAAACGTGCCACTGCCACACATCGGGTCAAGCAGAGGGATGCCCGGCTGCCAGCCGCTGAGGCGCAAAATGCCGGCGGCGAGGTTTTCGCGCAACGGCGCTTCGACGCTCTTCTGGCGAAAGCCGCGCTGATAGAGCGGCGCCCCCGAGGTATCGAGATAGAGCGTGCACTCGTCGCTGCTGATGAAGCCCTGAATGCGCACGTCCGGTTGCCGCGTGTCCACGCTTGGACGGCGGCCGAAGTCACGGCGAAAACGATCACAAACCGCGTCCTTGATCCGTAGCGTCACAAACTCAATGCTCTTCAGAGGACTCTTAACCGCATTGACATCGACCCGAATCGTTTGCTCCGGAACGAACCAGTTCGGCCATGCCGTCTCCAGCGCCAACTGGTAGATGTCTTCCTCCTTCGCGTAGCGGCCGTGCGCCACCCGGCACAGGATGCGGGTGGCAATCCGCGAGTGAAGATTGGCGCGGTAGCAGGCTGGCCAGTCGGCGAGGAAATGCACCCCACCGGAGATCTGTTTCAAATCACGCCCACCAGCCGCCAGAAGATCGTCGGCGAGCAGGGTCTCGAGACCACGCGGGCAGCTTGCAAAGAAGGTTTCCACGATTGTCTCCGATCGCTACGAACTAAAAAGGCTTGAAGACGGCGAGATAAATCGCCGCCAGCAGCAAGAGCACTGGCACTTCATTGAACCAGCGGAACCAGAGGTGACTACGCTGGATGCGGTCATCCTTGAAGCCCTGCAACAGGCGACCACAATAAACGTGATAGGCAATCAGCAACACCGCCAGCGCGGTTTTGGCGTGCAGCCAGCCACCCGAAAAACCGTAGCCGAACCACAACCAGAGACCAAGAGCAATCGCCAGAACGCCGATCGGCGTCATGAAGCGGTAGAGCTTTTCAGCCATCGTCAATAGGCGCTTGCGCTCTTTGTCGCTACCGCGCTCGACCATCGCCAGATTGACAAAAATACGCGGCAAGTAGAACAAACCGGCGAACCAGCTGACCACCATCCACAGATGCAGAACCTTGGCTAGCAGCACGCAGACTTCCTTTCCTTAATGTGAAAGTCGCGTACGCGACTCACGAAACTCCCGTCTCCCCTTGCGGGAGAAGGGCCAGGAGAAGAGGGAAACGGTCATGACTTTCATGATGTGGGGTGTTTCCACGAGTCATGACCGTTAATGTGAAAGTCATGACCGATTGCGGCTGCGGCCACACCGTCCTCGACGCGCGGATAGTGCAGCCTGACCCGGAGCTCTTTCTTGACGCGTTGGTTGAGCAGCCGACGTGATTCACTCATGAACGACAGTTGCAGGGCCGAGAGCTGCTCTTGCGCCTCGTCACGCGACAGACGTGGCACTCTGGGCAAGTCAAAACGATCGGCAACGAGATCAAAGTAGTCGCCCATCCTGATCTCTGAATCATCCGTCGCGTTGTAGGCGCGGTTACCGCGGCCGTAGCGCAGCGCGGCACAGGTCATCATTGCCAGGTCATCCGCATGGATGTGATTGGTATAGACATCGTCGGCCTTGCGCAGCGCCGCGACGCCGCGCCGCAGACGTTCGATCGGCAAACGGTCAGCGGCGTAGATCCCGGGCACCCGCAGGATGCTGACGACGACGCCGCGCCGGCCGAAAGCTCGCAGCTGGCGCTCGGCATCAACGCGGCGGTGGGCGCGGGCGGTGCCTGGGCAGAGTACGCGCGTCTCGTCCACCCGTTCGCCGGAGCAGTCGCCATAGACCCCGGACGTACTTATATACACGATGCGCTGTGGTAGACTCATCCCACTTGCAAGTGCGGCAAGTAGCCAGCGGGTGCGGGTGTCGCGCCGATCGCTCGCCCCACCTGTCGGCTTGCACGTCGCGGGCGGCGCCAGATGGATGATGATCTGCGCCAGGCCGGCAATACGCCGCAGGCTGTCGGGTCGATCAAGGTCGGCGAGCACGGGTCTGGCACCCTTGTCGCGCCAGAAAGCGACTTGTTCCGCGTCGCGGACCAGGGCGAAAACGCGGTAGTGGCCAAGCAGCCGGGGCAGGAGACGGCGGGCAATATCTCCACAACCGACGATCAATAGTTTTTGCACCGCGCAATTTTACCGGATTCGTAAAGCAGCGGAGAGGCAATGAGTTTTCAGGTCAGCGTTCAGCCGAGCCAGCACAGTTTTCATGCGCAGCCAGAGGAGACGATTCTCGATGCCGCGCTGCGCCAGGGTCTGTGCCTTCCCTACGGCTGTCGCGATGGCGTTTGCGGCTCTTGTCGGGGCAAAGTGCTGAGCGGTCAGGTAGCGCATGGCAAGGCAGCGCTCGATGTCCTCAGCGAAGCCGACCGCCATGCCGGCGACGCCCTCTTCTGCTGCGCCATGGCCCGCAGCGACCTGGTCATCGAGAGCCGCGAGATCCGCTCCCTCGATGACATTCCGATCCGAACCCTGCCCGCACGAGTACATAGTCTGACCCGAGCGGCCCCGGATGTAATGATCGTCGAACTCAAGCTGCCGGCCAGCGAGCGCCTGCAGTTTCTCGCCGGGCAATACGTGGACATCCTGCTCAAGGAAGGCAAGCGGCGGGCTTTTTCCATTGCCAACGCGCCGCACGAAGACGCTTTTCTGCAATTGCATGTCCGCCACATACCCGGGGGAAAGTTCACCGAGCACGTATTCGAGACCCTGAAGGAGCGCGACTTGCTGCGCCTGCGTGGGCCGCAGGGCAGCTTTTTCCTGCGCTCCGACTCGCACAAGCCAATCCTCCTGGTCGCCGGCGGTACCGGCTTCGCGCCGATCAAAGCCATCGTTCAACAAGCAATTGCGGAAAAGAACGAGCGCCCGATGCTCATCTATTGGGGTGGCCGGCAGCCAGCCGACCTCTACCTCTTGCCGCTCGCCGAACAGTGGCCGGCGCAGCATCCACAGTTGCGTTTCATCCCGGTACTCTCTGACGCGCCCGCGGACGAGTGCTGGAAGGGCCGCCGTGGCCTCGTTCATCAAGCCGCGATGGCAGACCAACCCGACCTGTCCGGCTATCAGGCCTACGTTTGCGGCTCGCCAGCGATGGTCGCCGCCGCGAGGCAGGATTTCCAGACGCTCTGCCACTTGCCAGCGGAGGAGTTCTTCGCCGACTCTTTCGACTTTGCGTCCGACACCCTCGCGGCGATCGACACCACCAATCCTAAGGACCGAAAGGTCGGCCAAGATGAATAAGGTCTTCATGTCCCGCCAGCCGCTGCTCAATCGTCAGAGCAGGATCATCGCCAGCCGTTGGACGCTCCACCTCGGCAAGCACGCGAGCGTGCAGGATGCGGCGAATGCTCTTGGTGCCCTGGACGACATCTGGACGCGAAGCGAGAAACCGGTGTTCATCAGCTGCGGCGGCAGCAAATGCGATGCCGGCCTGCTGGACTGGTCGGCCCCCGACAACGCGGCCATTGAACTACCCGCCGCAGCGCTGCTGGGTGCCGACGGACCCGACCTGATTGCTGCCCTGCAAACCTGGCAGCCGACCGCCTGTCTGCTTTTTGATGCGCAGGCCACGAAAGCGCTATCGGTCGATGTGCCGTTTCGCTTCATCGCTTTTGACGCCAGGCAGTTCTCGCTCGCGCAGCTGAAACTGCTGGCGGCGCGCACCAAAAACTACGGCATTGGGATCGCTTTAAATGTCCAGACCAGTGAGGATTTCCGGGCCTGCATGGATGGCGGCATGACCGCCGCCGCCGGATGGTTCTTCACCAGGCCGACCAGCCAGCTCGCCAGGACGCTCAGTCCGGCGCAGACGAACATCGTACGGGTACTCAATCTGGTCCGCCAGAATGCTGACATTCGGGACATCGAAGCCGCGCTCAAGCACGACGTAGCGATGTCTTACAAGCTGCTGCGCTACATCAACTCGGCCGGCTTTGGCCTGTCCTGCGAAATCCAGTCCTTCAGCCACGCTGTCAACATGCTCGGCTACGACAAGCTCAATCGCTGGTTGTCACTGCTGCTGGCGACCGCCAGCAAGGACCCGATGGCACCGGCGCTGATGTACACCGCCTTGCTGCGAGGCCGGCTGATGGAATTGCTCTCAGCCGGACTGGTCGACAAAGCGGAGTACGACAACCTCTTCATTACCGGGGCTTTCTCCTTGCTCGATGTGTTACTCGGCGTCGGCATGGCGCAGGCACTCGATGCCATGCGCCTGCCCGAAGCGATCTGCGATGCGCTGCTCGGGCATGGCGGTCGCTATCTGCCCTTCCTCGAACTGGCACTGTCCAGCGAAGGCGATCAGGGCCAGCTGATTGCCGAACAGGCGGCGATGCTCGGCCTGACAGCAGACCAGTTCAATCGCGCGCAACTGCAGGCGCAGGCATTCGCTGAAGCGGTGGAGTTCTAGCAGGCAGACAGCGATCGGTCTGCTGTCGCCGCAAGCGGCAGCAATGGCGTCGCGATTACTGCGGCTCTGCGAGTCTGCGGCACTACTCGCCGAGGTAGGCGGCGCGCACCTTCGGGTCGGCGAGTAGTTTCTTGGACTCGTCGGTAATGGTAATTTCGCCGCTCTCCATGACGTAACCACGCTGACTGACCTCCAATGCCAGCTTGGCGTTCTGCTCGACGAGCAGAATGGTCATACCCTCCAGCGACACCGTACGAATGACCTCAAAAATCTTCTGCACCATGATCGGTGCGAGACCCATCGAAGGTTCGTCGAGCAGCATCAGCCTGGGTTTGCTCATCAGCGCGCGACCGATGGCCAGCATCTGCTGCTCGCCACCGGAAAGGGTACCGGCGATCTGTTGGGCGCGCTCCTTGAGGCGCGGAAAGTGCGCCAGAACGTGCTCGAGATCGCGTTCGATTTCAGCCTTGTCATTGCGGGCATAGGCGCCCATGCGCAAGTTTTCGAGGCTGCTCATGCGCGGAAAAACACCGCGGCCTTCGGGCACCAGCGCGATGCCTTCGCCGACCAACTGATACGGCGGCAGGGAGACAAGCTCCTTGCCACGATAGCGAATACTACCGCCGACAGGATCGAGCAAGCGTGCCAAGGCGCGCAGGGTACTGCTCTTGCCGGCGCCGTTGGCACCGATCAGAGCGACCATCTCGCCCTCATTGACGTGAAACGTGATGCCGCGAACGGCCTGGATCCCACCGTAGGAAACGCGTAGTCCGGTAACTTCAAGCATTATTTTTCTTTTCCTTCAGGCGACCGAACCACCGAGGTAGGCCTCGACGACGCGAGGATCCTTCTGCACCACAGCCGGCACGTCCTCGCAGATTTTTTCGCCGTAGTCGAGTACTGCCACCCGCCCGCACAAACCCATCACCAGCTTGACGTCATGCTCGATCAGCAAGACCGTCACGCCATCCCGGCAAATGCCTTCGACAAGGATCCGCAGGGCTTCGGTTTCGGTGCCGTTCATCCCCGCAGCGGGCTCATCAAGCGCCAGCAACTTTGGCTCGGTGGCCAGGGCACGGGCAATCTCGAGCCGGCGCTGGTCGCCGTAGGAAAGGTTCTTGGCCAGATCATGCGCCCGTTCGTGAATACCGACATAGTGCAAAAGCTCCTCGGCACGACGAGTAATCGCCGCCTCTTCGGCCATCGTCGCCCGATTGCGAATGATCGCACCAAGCACTCCCGCATGCGTACGCAGATGCCGTCCGACCATCACGTTCTCGATCGCCGACATATTGCCGAACAGCCGAATGTTCTGAAAAGTGCGGGCAATACCGACTTCGGCCGCCTTGTGCGGAGCGTCGGCGGCCAGCTTTACGCCGTCGAAGACGAAATGGCCGCCCTCATTCTTGTAGAGACCGGTCAGGCAGTTGAAAAAAGTCGTCTTGCCGGCTCCATTGGGGCCGATCAGGCCGTAGATCTCACCTCGCCGAATGGTCAGCGAAACGTCGTGCAAGGCTTTGACGCCGCCAAAATGCTTGGCAACCTCGTGGGCTGCGAGAAGAATCTGTGGTTCGCTCATGGTCAACGCGTGCTCTCGGCAAGTTCGCGACGGCGTTGTGGCGAAGGCCACAGACCTGCCGGCCGGAAGCGCATCACGAGCACCATCGACAGGCCGAAGATGAGCATTCGCAAGCTTTCCGGATCAATGATCATGCGCCCGAAGAGCGCATCCTGCAGCGGCTCGATGCCATAGCGCAAGACCTCGGGAAGCGCGGTCAGCAGGATCGCCCCGAGAATGACACCGGGGATATGGCCCATGCCGCCGAGAACGACCATCGCCAGGATGGTGATCGACTCCATCAGCGAGAAACTCTCGGGGCTGACGAAGCCCTGCATCGCCGAAAAGACGCCGCCGGCGATGCCTCCGAAGGAAGCCCCCATGGCAAAAGCCAGCAGCTTGATGTTGCGGGTGTTGATCCCGCAGGCTTTGGCGGCCACCTCATCCTCGCGAATCGCCTGCCAGGCACGGCCGACCCGAGAATTCTGCAAGCGGACATTGACGATGATCACCATGATCGCCAGCGCCACCAACAGGTAGTAGTATTTCTGGGGCCCCGAGATTTGCAGGCCAAAGATGGTCGTTGTGTCGGCAAACGAGAAATCACCGATCCTGATCGGGTCGATCAGGGTAATCCCTTGCGCACCATTGGTGACGTTGATTGGCGCATTCAGATTGTTCAGGAAGATGCGCACGATCTCGCCGAAGCCGAGCGTCACGATGGCCAGGTAGTCACCCCGTAACTTCAGCGTCGGCGCACCGAGCAGCATCCCGAAGAGACAGGCGACGCCGGCACCCAGCGGTAAAATGACCCAGAATGGCAAGTGCAGCCCGAAGTGTGGCGATGCCAGCAAAGCATAGACGTAGGCGCCGACCGCGTAAAAGGCAACGTAACCGAGGTCCAGCAAGCCGGCGTAGCCGACGACGATATTCAGGCCCAGCGCCAGGAAAATATAAAGAATCGCGAAGTTCGCGATGCGTACCCAGGCCTGGCCACCCAGGGCGGCAACGAAAGGCACGGCCAGCAGGACCACGGTGATCAGCACCACAGCCAGCCAATGCCGCTGCCAGGGAACAGTTCTTCTGAGCTGATCGTTCATGCGCGATCTCCCGTACGTTCGCCAAAGAGACCCGAGGGACGAAACATGAGAACCACGATCAGGACCACGAAGGCGAAGATATCCTGGTAGTGGCTACCCAGGAAGTCGCCCGTCAGTTGCCCGATGTAGCCCGCGCCAAGGGCCTCGATCACGCCCAGCAGAATACCGCCGGCCATGGCCCCGGCGAGGTTGCCGATGCCGCCCAGAACAGCTGCGGTAAAAGCCTTCAGACCGAGCATGAAGCCCATCTGGTAATGCGCGATTTCGTAATACGAACCGACCATGCAGCCAGCAACGGCACCCAGCGCCGAGCCGATGATGAAAGCCATGGCAATGACGCGATTGATATCGACGCCCATCAGCGAGGCCACCTGCGGGTTCTGCGCCGTTGCGCGCATGGCCATGCCGAGGCGTGTACGGTGCACCAGATAGATCAGGCCGGACATCACCAGCGCGGCGATGGTAACAATGGCCACCTGTACGTTGGTGAAAGTCGCACCGCCGATATGGAAAATGTGCTTCTCGATCATCGGCGGAAAGGTAATGTAGTTCCGGCCCCAGATGATCATGGCCACGTTCTGCAAGACCATCGACATACCAATCGCGGTGATCAGCGGCGTCAGCCGCGGCGCACCACGCAGTGGGCGATAGGCCACCCGTTCCAGGAACCAGCCGAGCACCATACACACCAACACCGAAATCAGCAGGCCAATGCCGAGAATGAGTAGCGGCGGCATGCCGGAACCGGCAAGGGAAACAATGACCGTGAAAGCGACCATCGTGCCGATCATCACCACTTCACCGTGCGCGAAGTTGATCAGGCCGATAATGCCATAGACCATCGTGTATCCGAGAGCGACAAGCGCGTAGACCGCGCCGAGAGTAAGGCCGTTGATCAGTTGCTGGAGGAGAGTGTCCATGGTCGAGCTTTCCGCAACAATGTGCGTGGGGCGAACCGCAGGTTCCGACTCATGGCGCCAGGAATCGGGCGTGCGGGCGCAAGGCCCGGCTCATGCTGAGCGGATGCAGGTAAGCGCGGGGACGGCAGCAAAGCTGTCGTCCCCGTGGTGCCGGTTGCCAGGTTTACTGCTTGGCTTCCGTGGCGGGAGCAGCCGCAGGCGCAGCGGCAGCCATGGCGCCGCCTTCACTCTTCAGAGTGACCAGCTTGCCATCCTTGATCTCGAAAACGGTGATTGCGCCGTTCTTGATGTCGCCTTTTTCATCGAACTCGACTTTGCCGGTCACCCCGTCGTACGAGGTCTTGCCGACTTCCGGCAGATACTTGACGGGATCGACCGAATTGGCGCGCTTCATGGCGTCGATCAGGACCATCACGGCGTCGTAGCTGTACGGTGAGTAGATCTGAATCTGCCCATATTTGCTGGTGAAGTCGGCGAGGAATTTCTGACCATTCGGGAGTTTGTCGGCGGGCAAGCCGGCCTGCGTACAGATGACGCCTTCGGACGCCACACCGGCAAGCTTGATCAGCTCCGGCGAGCAACCGCCGTCACCGGTGGTGAACTGTGCGTTGATGCCCAGTTCCTTCATCTGCTTGAGCATCGGGCCGCCGACCGCGTCCATGCCGCCGAGGAAGATCACGTCGGGATTGGTTGCCTTGATCTTGGTGAGAATGGCCTTGAAGTCGATGGCCTTGTCGTTGGTAAACTCACGCGCGACGACTGTCGCGCCGTTGGCCTTGGCAGCCTTCTCGACTTCGTCCGCCAGACCCTGCCCGTAGGCCGTACGGTCATCAATGATGGCGATGGTCTTGGCACCCAGGTCCTTGGCCGCGTAGGTACCGACCACCGAGCCCTGTTGAACGTCGTTGGCCATCACCCGGAAGGCAGTATTGAAGCCCTGCTGGGTGTACTTCGGATTGGTCGCCGATGGCGAGATCTGCGGCAGGCCAGCCTGGTTATAGATGGAAGAAGCAGGGATGGTGGTCCCCGAATTCAAGTGACCGACGACGCCGACGACCTTGGCGTCAACCAGTTTCTGGGCAACGACGGTGCCAGTCTTCGGGTCGGCCTGGTCATCCTCACCGAGGAGTTCGAACTTGACCAGTTTGCCGTCGATGGTGATTTTTTGTGCATTGGCGTCGTCGACCGCCATGCGAGCACCGTTCTCGTTGTCCTTGCCGAGGTGGGCAATCGGGCCGGTCAGCGGCGCAACGTGGCCGATTTTGACAATCATTTCCGCCGGCGCCGGCGCCGCGGCAGCGGCTGCCGCAGGTGCCGCAGGTGCCGCCGCCTTGGGTTCTTCCTTCTTGCCACAACCAATCAGCGCCACAGACGCGGCCAGAGCGATCAGAACGCCAGGCATATGTACTTGATTCATAGGTGTCATCTCCAATATTGTGTTTTTAATGGGGTAGCGAACGCGCGATTGTCCAAGCACATCATGAGCTTGTCAACATGCATATCTGTTGTCGAGATGCATGGCGCTTGCTCGGCGTCCCCAAAAAAAGGAAACCGGCACTGGGCCGGTTTTTCTTCATGCAGTGATCACTTCAGGCTAAGGATCCACTTGGCCAGGGTGTTGGCCTCTTCGGGCGTCACCTTGTTCGGCGGCATCGGCACCGGGCCCCAGGTACCCTTGCCACCCGAAATAATCTTCGCGGCGAGCATCGGCTCATCCGCGGCGGTGTACTTGTTCGCCACGTCCTTGTACGACGGACCGACGACCTTCTTGTCCACCTGGTGGCAAGTCATGCAGTTCTTGGACTTGGCCAGGGCCGCTGCGTCTTCAGCCTGGACGGCACCGGCAGACATTACGCCGGCAGCAGCCAGCAGGCTCACGTAGATCGCTTTCATACTCTTACTCCGTTCAGAAAGATGGTTTGGTACGCCGCGATATTATTTCAGTTTGGCCCGCTTGCAAAGCCCGTTGATTCGCGTTACCGGTGGCGCAAACGTTAGCGCACATAACGCATTGGCAACACGGAGCGTTGACAGCACCCGGTAGTCGCTGCCGGCCTCGCGGCCGCTGCGGCCAGTATCAATGCCTGCTCGAAGCGCCGAGGAGGATACCTGCGGTGATGAAGAAGCTACCGAAAAGGCGATTCTGCGTGCGCAATGCGCGCGCGTCGCGCAGCCAGCGGCGTAGTCGCGACACCAGCAGCGCATAGCCGGACATGACGAGGATGTCGACCGCACACATGGTGATCCCGATGAGCAGGAACTGCGGCCACTGCGGGCTTCCCGCGTCGACAAACTGCGGCACCAGCGCGGCGATGAAGAGAATGGCCTTCGGATTGCTCAGGTTGACCAGCAAGCCCTGCCAGAAAAGGCCGTTGGCAGGTGCCGGCGCAACACCTGCCTGGTCGATTTCCGCTATCGGCGCCCGCCATTTCTCGATGCCCAGCCAGATCAGATAGGCTGCACCAGCGAACTTGACCAGATCGAAGACGAACGCCGAAGTCGCCACCAACACGCCGAGCCCGGCAGCGACGACCATCAGCTGTATCAACAAAGCGGCCTGCAGACCGAGGATTGCGCGCAGAGCGACCCAGTAGCCGTACTGCAATCCGGCACTCATGCTGGTCACCGCTCCCGGGCCGGGAGTGATCGAGATCACTAGCGACGCCAGCAGGAAACCGAGCCAGAGGTCAAAGGGCATTGGCGCTCCCAGATCAGCGCTTCTTCAGCTGTTCCAGATCGCGCACGGCGCCGGTCGCCGCCGATGTCGCCATCAGCGCATACGCCTGCAAGGCTTTTGAAACCACTCGCTGACGCGTAGCTGCGGGCTGCCAGGCAGTTTCGCCGCGGGCGTCCATGTCGGCACGACGCCTGGCCATTTCGGCTTCCGTTATGGCCAGGTGAACGCGGCGACCAGGAATGTCGATTTCGATCACATCCCCCTCTTCGACCAGGCCGATCGCCCCGCCTTCAGCGGCCTCCGGTGAAGCGTGCCCAATCGACAGACCGGAAGTGCCGCCCGAAAAACGGCCGTCAGTGAGCAGGGCGCAGGCTTTTCCCAGCCCCTTGGATTTCAGGTAGGACGTTGGATAAAGCATTTCCTGCATGCCCGGGCCGCCTTTCGGCCCTTCGTAGCGGATGACCACCACCTCACCCGCCTTGACCTGATCAGACAGAATCGCTTGCACGGCATCGTCCTGACTTTCGAACACCCGCGCCTTGCCGGTGAACACCCAGATGCTTTCGTCGACGCCTGCGGTCTTCACGATACAACCGTCGGTCGCCAGATTGCCATACAGCACGGCCAGGCCACCATCCTGCGAGTAGGCATGCTCACGGTTGCGAATGCAACCGTTGGCGCGATCCACATCGAGCTCCGGATAGCGCCTGTTTTGCGAGAAAGCCGTCTGCGTCGGAATGCCGCCGGGCGCCGCCCGGAAAAATTCGATCAGCGCCGGATCCTGGTTGCGAATCACGTCCCAGCGGTCGATCGCCTCGCCGAGCGTGCTGGCGTGCACCGTCGGCTGCTGGCGATGAATCAGGCCGGCGCGGTCGAGCTCGCCGAGAATCGAGAAAATTCCGCCGGCACGGTGCACATCCTCGATATGGTAATCGGGCGTCGCCGGTGCCACCTTGGCCAGACACGGCACCTGGCGCGAAATGCGGTCGATGTCGTCCATGGTGAAGTTCACCCCGCCCTCCTGCGCCGCCGCCAGAATATGCAACACGGTGTTGGTCGAGCCGCCCATCGATACGTCGAGCGTCATGGCGTTCTCGAAGGCCTCGAAACTGCCTATCGAACGCGGCAGCACCGAGGCATCCTCTTGCTCATAGTAGCGACGACACAGTTCGACGATCTGCCGGCCCGCCTCCAGAAAAAGCCCCTTGCGATCGGCGTGCGTGGCGAGAACGGTACCGTTGCCGGGAAGCGAGAAGCCGAGCGCCTCGGTCAGACAGTTCATCGAGTTGGCCGTAAACATGCCGGAACAGGAACCGCAGGTCGGACAGGCCGAGCGCTCGAAGCTGTCGACTTCGTCGTCGGAACAATTGCTGTCGCCGCCCTTGACCATGGCATCAACCAGGTCGATGGCAATCACCTTGCCGCCCCAGTCGACCTTGCCGGCTTCCATCGGGCCACCGGAGACAAAGATCGTCGGGATGTTCACCCGCATGGCCGCCATCAGCATCCCCGGTGTGATCTTGTCGCAGTTCGAGATGCAGACCATGGCATCGGCGCAATGGCCATTGACCATGTATTCGACGGAGTCGGCAATCAAGTCGCGCGACGGCAGCGAGTAGAGCATGCCGTCGTGACCCATGGCGATGCCATCGTCGATGGCAATGGTGTTGAATTCCTTGGCGATGCCGCCAGCGGCCTCGATCTCGCGCGCCACCAGTTGCCCCATGTCCTTGAGGTGCACGTGACCCGGGACGAACTGGGTAAAGGAATTGACGACAGCGATGATCGGCTTGCCGAAGTCGCCATCCTTCATGCCGGTTGCGCGCCACAGGGCGCGGGCGCCAGCCATGTTGCGACCGTGGGTCGAGGTGCGGGAACGATAGTCAGGCATTGCCAATCTCCAATCCGGAACGCGCCGGAGGGTGGCGCGATATAATGCGAATTCTATCCGAAAGCCTCCGAGTCCTCGCGCCGTGTTGATCCATCCCCAGTTCGACCCCGTCGCGCTTGCCCTCGGCCCACTGAAAGTGCACTGGTACGGACTGATGTACCTGGCCGCCTTCCTGCAGTTCTGGTGGCTTGGTCGGCAGCGCATCCTGACCCATCCGCAGCTTGCGAACAGCGGCTGGACGGTGCGCCAGCTCGACGACCTGCTCTTCTATGGCGTTCTCGGCGTCATTGTCGGCGGCCGTCTGGGCGAGATTCTCTTCTATCAGCCGGGCTACTACCTGCAACACCCACTCGAGATTCTCGCCGTTTGGCGGGGAGGCATGTCGTTTCATGGCGGCTTCCTCGGCGTCCTCGTGGCGATGGCCTTGTACGCCCGAAAGATCGGCAGGACCTGGTTCGAAATCACTGATTTCATTGCCCCGCTGGTGCCGCTCGGTCTCGCCGCCGGACGCATCGGCAACTTCATCAACGGCGAGTTGTGGGGCCGCGTGGCGGACCCTGCGCTGCCGTGGGCGATGGTTTTTCCCTGGGTAGACAACTTGCCGCGCCACCCTTCGCAGCTCTATCAAGCGGGCCTCGAAGGGCTGGCCCTGTTCGTTCTGCTCTGGTGGTACTCGGCCCGAGCGCGACCGCGCGGTGCCGTTTCGGGTGTCTTTCTCATCGGCTACGGCAGCCTGCGCTGGCTCGCCGAGTATTTCCGATCTCCTGATGATGGTATCCTTGGCCTGTCATTTACCGTCAGCATGGGGCAGTGGTTGTCCCTGCCGATGATTCTTTGTGGTCTGCTTTTGCTCGTCCTCGCCCATCGCCAACGCATCTGAGCTGGACGCGCGGCTTGCCGCGGGACGGAGGAGAAAAGGATGTCAGAGGGCTTTGTTGTCCGCGGGCTGCGCCGGGTGCGCAAACTGCTCGAGAGTCCCGGCCCGCTCGAGCTGGAAGGAAAACCCCTTGGTCGCGTTCGCGATCTTTTGCGCGAGTGCGCCAGTGGCGTCGGCGGTGAAGTCTCGGTCCGCCAACGCGCCGCCCTGCTGGCTGAAACCTATCAGCACCTCAATGATGATGGCCGTACCACTTTCCTGAGCACCATCGCCAATGACTTCGGTCCCGACCCGCAGTCGGTCGCCAGGGCCCACGCCGACTATCAGGCGGCGGTCGGTAGCGATCAGCAGTGGACAGCCGAATCGGCCCTGCGTAACGCCATGCGCTCGTCGCGACTGCGCATCCTCACGCAATTCAACGCCCTGCCGCAGGGCGTCAAGTTTCTCGTGGATCTACGCGCCGATCTGCTGCGCTTTCTGGACAAGGATCCCGCCCTGCGTTCGCTCGACCGCGAGCTCGAGTCCCGCCTGAGCGCCTGGTTCGACGTCGGCTTCCTCGAACTGCAGCGCATCACCTGGAACTCACCGGCAGCGCTGCTGGAAAAACTGATCCAGTACGAAGCGGTGCACGAAATCCGCTCCTGGAGCGACCTCAAGAATCGACTCGATTCCGATCGCCGCTGCTACGCTTTCTTTCATCCGCGCATGCCGATGGAGCCGCTTATTTTCGTCGAGGTCGCCTTGACCGAGCACCTGGCCGACAACGTTCAGGCCCTTCTCGACGAGCATGCGCCGGTATTCGATGCGCAGCGTGCCAGCACGGCGATCTTCTATTCGATCTCCAACACCCAACCGGGCCTGCGTGGCGTCTCGTTTGGCAATTTCCTGCTCAAGCGGGTGGTCGACGACCTGAAACGGGATTACCCGAAACTGACCAGCTTTGCCACGCTGTCACCGCTGCCGACTTTCAGACGCTGGGCCGAGAGCCAGCCGGAAGCCTGGCCAAAAGCATTCACCGACTCCGACCTGGCCAAGATCAAGCGGCGGCTGCCGCCAGAGATGGCGCCACTTGCCAGCGCGTCCGATCTTGCCGCGCTGATTTCTGCGCAGAACTGGGCCGCGGACGAACCGCTGGCCGCCAGCCTGCAGCACGGACTGACACGCCTCGCCGCACGTTACCTGCTAACCGCCCGCAAGGGTGAGCACCCGTACGACCCGGTCGCCCGTTTTCACCTCGGCAACGGCGCACGCATCGAACGCCTCAATTATCTGGCCGACACCTCCGCACGCGGCGACCAGCAGTCGTACGGACTGATGGTGAACTATGTCTACGACCCTGATACCATTGAAGAGAATGTCGAAGCGTTTTCCCGCAGTGGTGAAATTGCAGCCGCCACCGCCATACGTCGTTCCGCTCGCGACTGAGGTCGCGCAGCGAGCGCTTTTTTCCTTCCGCCACAGAGAAAGAACTCCTATGAGCCAACGCCCCTTCAAAGTCCTCGGTATCCAGCAAATCGCCATCGGCGCCCCTGACAAGATGAAACTGCGCAAGTTATGGATCGACATGCTTGGCCTCGAAATCACCGGCAACTTCGTCAGCGAACGCGAGAACGTCGACGAAGACATCGCCGCGATCGGTTCCGGCCCGTTCAAGGTCGAAGTCGATCTGATGCAACCGGTCGACCCGGAAAAGAAACCGGCGGTGCATGTCACGCCACTCAACCACATCGGCCTGTGGATCGATGATCTGCCGAAGGCAGTCGAGTGGCTTTCGGCCAACGGCGTGCGCTTCGCACCGGGCGGAATCCGCAAGGGTGCGGCCGGCTTCGACATCACTTTCATGCATCCGAAAGCCAATGACGAATTCCCGATCGGTGGCGAAGGCGTCCTGATCGAAATGGTCCAGGCCCCCCCCGCAGTCATCGAAGCTTTCGCCAAACTGGCCTGAGAGCCAGGCTTCACCCAAAGCCACTTTTCCCGCAAATTGTTCGCCGGCAGCAGCTACACCCGCCGACGGCTGGCGCAGAGAAAGCGCGCCTGAGCACCGCTTCCACCTGCTCTCCGAACCCCGCGAAAAGATCGACGAGCGCCAGCCCAGCTGGCGCTCGTTTTATTTTGCCTCTCTGTCGAACACCCCGCCAGGACGACGATCGGTGACAACTGACGTCGAACTTTTTTGTAGTTGCAAAGACCAATTGCACGTTTCGTGCGCCACAATGTTCATCTCTGCGGAAAAATGCATGATAATTGCCGGCCATGGTCGTTCAGGCGCAACCATGAAAAGAAGCATGCCAGCAATTGAAAGTCGCATTGATCTATCTTTTCCGAGGCAGCGAAACCGCTGCCGTCGCTTGGCGCTGCAGTTCGCGGTTTTCCGGTTGCCGCGGTATCGGCAAGGGAACAGCACATCCCCATAAACTGCAGCACCCGTGCCAAGGACACGCTTTCATCTCCAATCCGCTTTTCAGCCACACCAAGGAGGCATCAATGAGTGAAGTCAATACCGAGCAAACAGAGGCCGTACCAGCAAGCGATCAAGCCACCACCGAAAGCGTGACCGTGGACCAGGCCGCGCCTCCGGCCAGCGCTCCAGCCAAGGCCACAACTGCTAAACCGGCAGCGAAAGTGGCCGCAGAAGAACCGAAGAAAGCGCCGGTAAAGGCCAAGGAGGAGAAAGCCGTGAAGACAGCGAAAGCGAAGCCGGCAGCAGAAAAACCGGCAGCAGAAAAGCCGGCAGCCGCGGCGGCAAAGGAAGTGGAAAGCGTCAAGAGCACGCGCAAGACGCCGCTGAAGACGAAGAACTACGAGAAAGCACTGGGGAAACTGCAGGTCGAACTCGTCAAGCTGCAGGAGTGGATCAAGTTCAAGAAACTGAAAGTCGTCGTCCTCTTCGAAGGACGCGACGCCGCCGGCAAGGGCGGAACGATCAAGCGCATCACCGAAAGCCTCAGCCCGCGAGTCACCCGCGTCGCCGCCCTGCCGGCGCCCACCGACCGGGAAACCGGGCAGTGGTATTTCCAGCGTTACGTGCAGCACCTTCCCGCCGGCGGCGAAATGGTGCTCTTCGATCGCAGCTGGTATAACCGGGCCGGCGTCGAACGGGTGATGGGTTTTTGCACCGACGAGGAATACCGCGAGTTTCTGCGCAGCTGCCCGGAGTTCGAGCGCATGCTCGTGCGCAGCGGCATCATCCTCATCAAGTACTGGTTCTCGGTCAGCAACGAGGAGCAGGAGCGCCGTTTCCAAAAACGTATTTTCCATCCGGAAAAGCACTGGAAGCTCAGCCCGATGGACCTGCAATCGCGCGCACGCTGGGTCGAGTACTCGCGGGCCAAGGACAACATGTTTGCCCATACCGACATCAAGCAGGCGCCCTGGTACGTCGTCGACGGCGACGACAAGAAGCGCGCCCGCCTGAACGTGATCACCCATCTGCTGAACATGATCGACTACGAAGATCTGACGCCCGAGCCCATCGTCCTGCCGCCCCGGCAGGAGGAAATCGGTTACGTGCGGCCGCCAATGTCGGACCAGACTTTCATTCCGGAAGTGTACTGAGCGACTGAGCGACCGAGCGACCGAGCGACGGCGCTGCGGGCGGGCTTCCTGAGGAAGCCAGTCAGCATCGCCCGCACAAGCCAGCTTGCTGCCGGAAGGCTGCAGGCCACGCAAAAAGAACCCCGCCGTAGCGGGGTTCTTTTTGCGTCACGCCAATCACGGCCTGACGCCAGTGGCACGCGATCTCGTGAGCCCGACGGCAGGAACTCTACTTGTAATAGCCGACCGCGCAGACCTGGTCGCCGACCTTGGTCACGTACACCACCTTGTTCACCGGATCGGTCTGTCCGGGACGCGGCCACATGTAGGAGACTTCGACGATCACTCCATCCTTGGCGGCCGCGTAGACCTCGACACCCAGGGGCTTGCCGGCCTTGTCCTTGAGATCCTTCAGGCTCTTGCCGACCAGTGACGGATGGGCAGTGAAATTGCCGTCAGGCCCACCGCAATAGGGATACAGGTCGCGGTCCTTGAAACCGCCCTCGCCCTTGGTAAACATCGCCAGGGCCTGGGCCTTGTCGGCGTTCACCGCGGCGACCGCTTTCTCGAGCATGGCTTTGGCTTCGGCCGGCGTACCGTACTCGCCTGCCCAAGCGCTACCTGCTGCTAAAACCGCGAATGCTGAACCTATGGCTAATTGACGTAGCATCGAAACTCTCCTTGAAAAATTAAGGGATAACGACAAGCAACTGCGACAGTCCTGCAGGTGAGGGAGAACACCCCTCGCCGGACATGGTAACTCAAAACGACACTCCCGGTGACTGGCGTCGTGCAGCCGACCCTATACTGCAGCGCAACGATCTCGGGCGGGTGCCGGTGATCGCCGTCGAGACCGCCTGTGGCGCCAGCCTGGCGTTGGCCTACGCAGGCTCACGGGCGCTCGCCGGCTTTTCTCGAGTGCTGTTCAACGTCTGCGGCGGCGCCACGGCGACCATCGATCAGATTCGCGAATGGTCGACGACGGCAGCGGCGGGCCGGGAGGACCTATAATCGCCGGCCTGAGCAGCTACCTCTCATACGAAAAGGTCGACACATGAATTCTCTGGATCCAAGCACCACCGAAACCGACAAGGACCTTCCCCTGCGCGAGGACATTCGGCTGCTGGGCCGGATTCTCGGCGACACCGTCAGTCAGCAGGAGGGTAGCGAGGTCTTCGACGTCGTCGAAGGTATCCGCCAGAATTCGGTGCGCTTCGATCGTGATTTCGACGAAGACGCCCGTACCGAGCTGGAGAGAATCCTCGCCGAGCTGCCACGCGACACGATGCTGGCGGTCATCCGCTCCTTCACCTATTTCCTTCATCTGGCCAATATCGCCGAGGACGAGCACCACGTCCGTCGCCGGCGAGCGCACGAAATGATCGCCTCGCCCGCACGCGACGGCAGCCTGGAGCTGGCGCTGACACGCCTGCAAGCCGCCGGCATCGACGCCGAAGACCTGCGCGCCTGCCTCGAACAGGCGCTGATCTCGCCAGTGCTGACCGCCCATCCGACCGAGGTCAGTCGCAAAAGCATTCTCTTCTGTCAACACGAAGTCAGGGGCTTGCTGGACGACCGCGATCGGCTGCGCCTGACGCCGAGCGAACTCGCCGACAACGAGGTCGCCTTGCGCCGTGCGGTGCTGACGCTGTGGCGGACGCGCATGGTGCGTTCGACGCGCCTGGCGGTGATCGACGAGGTCAAGAACGGCATCAGCTACTTCGACGAGACTTTCTTCGTCGAACTGCCGCGCCTCTACTGCCAGTTCGAAGACCAGCTTCGGCAAGCCTTTCCTGGCCAGAAGTGGGCACTGCCCAACTTCTTCCGGGTCGGCTCGTGGATCGGTGGCGACCGCGACGGCAATCCCTTCGTCACCGCCGAGGTGCTGCGGGAAAGCCTGCGCCGGCAGTCGATTGCCGCTTTCGACTTTTATCTGGGCGAGATCCACGCGCTCGGTCGCGAGCTGCCGCTGTCACACACCCTGGTCGAAGTTTCCGACCCCCTCGCAGCACTCGCCGAAGCTTCTCCGGACAGCGCGCCGCAGCGCCTCGACGAGCCCTACCGGCGGGCGCTGACCGGCATCTACGCGCGCCTCGCAGCGACCTCCAGCGCGCTCGACCAGCACGAGTCGCCGGAACACGCGGTTGGCATCGCCGAAGCCTACGCCACTCCCGAACAAATCGTCGCCGACCTGCAAGTATTGGTCGATTCGCTGATCGCCAACGGCGCCGAGCTGATCGCCGCTGGCCGCCTGCGCAGCTTGGTCCGTGCGATCGGTGTTTTCGGCTTCCATCTGGCGCCGATCGATCTGCGCCAGAATTCCGAGGTGCACGCCCGTACGGTCAGCGAACTGCTTTTGCGGGCCAGGTGCTGCGCCAACTACGCCGATCTCGACGAGGCGGCACGAATCGCCTTGTTGAGCGAGGAAATCACCAGCCCGCGACCACTCTACTCGCCGTACATCGACTATTCACCCGAAACGCGTGGCGAACTGGCGATCTTTTTCGCCGCCCACGAGCTGCGTCAGCGCTACGCTGCCAGCGCCTTGCCAAACTGCATCATCTCGAAAACCGACGGCGTCTCCGATCTCCTCGAAGTAGCCCTGCTGCTCAAGGAAGGCGGCATGCTGGTGCCCGGCGAAACGCCACGACTGGCGCTCAACATCATCCCCCTGTTCGAAACCATCGACGACTTGCAGCGCGCGCCGGCGGTAATGCAGCAGCTCTTCGCGCTCCCCGCCTACCGCGCGCTGGTCGCCGCGCGCGGCGACGAACACGAGGTCATGCTCGGCTATTCGGACAGCAACAAGGACGGCGGTTTCCTGACCTCGGGCTGGGAGCTGTACAAGGCCGAAATCGGCTTGACGCAGGTATTTGCCGAGCACGGCATCCGCCTGCGCCTGTTCCACGGCCGCGGCGGCAGCGTCGGTCGTGGCGGCGGACCCAGCTACGACGCCATCCTGGCGCAGCCGCCGGGAGCCGTGGCCGGCCAGATCCGGATCACCGAGCAAGGCGAAGTAATCGCCTCGAAGTACGCCAATCCCGAAGTCGGCCGCCGTAACCTCGAAATCCTCGCCGCCGCAACGCTCGAAGAAAGCCTGCTCGGCGTCGACCGCGACGATCTCCCCACCGCCGCTTTCCATCAGGCAATGGAAGAGCTGTCGACGCTGGCTTTCCGGACCTACCGCCAGCTGGTCTACGAAACCCCCGGGTTTACCCGCTACTTCCGTGAATCGACGCCGATCCTCGAAATCGCGACCCTGAACATCGGTAGCCGGCCAGCCGCGCGCACCGCCTCCGAACGGATCGAAGACCTGCGCGCGATCCCCTGGGTTTTCTCCTGGGCACAATGCCGGCTGATGCTCCCCGGCTGGTACGGCTTCGGCAGCGCCGTCAAGCGCTGGCGTGAAGAACGGCCCGACGGTCTGCTACTGCTCCAGGAAATGTACCGCCATTGGCCGTTTTTCCGGACGCTGCTGTCGAACATGGACATGGTGCTCGCCAAATCCGACCTGGCCATCGCCTCGCGCTATGCCGAACTGGTCAGCGATGCCGAATTGCGGAGCAGCATCTTCGCGCGCATCAGCGCAGAATGGCAGGCCACGCGCGCAGCGCTGCTGGCCATCAACGGCCAGGACGAGCTGCTCGCCGACAACCCGCTGCTGCAGCGTTCGATGCGCAACCGTTTCCCCTACATCGACCTGCTCAACCACCTGCAGGTGGAACTGCTGCACCGCCTGCGCGCCGGCGACGACGACATCCGCCTCAAGCGCGGCAGCCTGATCACCATCAACGGCATCGCCGCCGGGCTGCGCAACAGCGGCTGAGCAAGCGCGCGCGGGAGGGCGGCGGCACCCATGATGTCGCCCCCTCCTTCCCTCCCCGCTCCACTGCAGATCACGGAGTTCCTTCAACGCCACGTCTTTACCTGTCTTTGCAAACCACGACGGCAGTTAACCCGCCAGTGGCGACAATGTCGGCCTGATCTCCAGAAACGCGATTGACGATCGATGGCCGAGCCACTGCTCGACCCGGCCAGCCGCCTTTGCCAGACATGCGAACACACCCGCCCAACGCCCGTCTCACTGAAACCCGATGCCCTCCTCTTCTCCCACCAGAACTCGCCTGACCATCGTCCTGAGCGCCGCCGTACTCGTGCTCGTCGGCGCCTTCGCTGCCTTTTATTTCGCCTCTGACCGCAGCCACAGCGGCAGCGGCGCCAGCGGCACCGGCAGCGGCGACGCCACGGCCGCCACCGCAATGTCGACGTCGCCGGCCAAGCGCACGGCGCTGGCGGTGAGCACGGTGCAAGCGCAAGAGGCGACCTGGTCGCAGCAACTGGGCGTCAGTGGCGGCGTCTTCCCATGGCAGGAGGCGGTGATCGCCGCCGAAACCAGTGGTCTGCGCGTGGTCGAGGTCGCCGTCGACGTCGGCAGCGTCGTGCGCCGTGGTCAGTTGCTCGCCGAGCTCGCGCGCGACAGTGTCGACGCCAGCCTGGCCCAGCAGGAGGCGAACCTGGCAAGAGCCAGGGCTGCCGTCAGCGAAGCCGAGGCCAACGCCAACCGCGCGCGCAGGGTCAAGGGCAGTGGCGCCATGTCGGAGCAGCTGATCAATCAATACCTGATCGCCGAGCAGAGCGCGAAAGCGTCGGTCGACGCAGCGGTAGCAGCGCTCAAGAGCGAGCGCGTCCGACTCGCCCAGACGCGCATTGTCGCCCCTGACGACGGCGTCATCAGCAGCCGCAACGCCACGCTGGGCAGCGTGGTGCAAGCCGGCAACGAACTGTTTCGCATGCTGCGCGGCAATCGTCTGGAGTGGCGTGCCGAAGTTTCTGCCGAGCAATTGCCCCGCGTTGCGCCCGGCCAGACCGCCAGACTGCGTCTGGCCGATGGTTCGCAGATCAACGGCAGTGTGCGCATGCTGGCACCGACGCTCGACCCGACGACGCGCAAGGCGCTGGTCTATGTCGATCTGCCGACCGGCAGCGCTGCCCGCGCCGGCATGTTCGCCAGCGGCGAAATTCTCACCGGCAGCAGCTCGGCAAACGCGCTGCCCTCTTCGGCGGTGATCCTGCGCGACGGTCACAGCTACGTCTTCCAGGTCGACGCGCAGAATGTCGTCCGCCAGATCAAGGTCGACACCGGTCGCCGCCAGGGCGGCCAGGTCGAAATCCTCGCAGCGCTGCCGGCCGACGCACGCTTCGTCGCCAGCGGCGGCGCCTTCCTCAACGACGGCGACGCGGTACGCGTCGAAGCGGCAGCGGGCGCCGAGGCACCCCGGCAAGCGCAGGCAAGGCCAGCAACGCCGGCCGCCGAGGCGCAGGCAGCAAGGCAGCCAGAGGCGGCCAGATGAACTTCTCTGCCTGGTCGATCCGCAACCCGGTTCCGGCAGTGCTGCTCTTCGCCCTGTTGACCTTCCTCGGCATCAGCAGCTTCCGCTCGCTGGGCATCCAGAACTTCCCCGACATCGAACTGCCGACGATTACCGTCGCCGCCACTTACGAGGGCGTTGCACCGGCGCAGATGGAAACCGAGGTGGCGCGCAAGATCGAGGATCAGGTCGCCTCGCTGGGCGGCATCGAACACATCACCACCACTCTCACCGACGGCTCGGCAGCGATCAAGGTCGCTTTCAATATCGACAAGAACGCCGAGATAGCGCTCAACGAGGTGCGCAACGCGCTGGACACCGTGCGCGCCGACCTGCCGGCGGCGATGCGCGATCCGGTGGTCTCCAAGGTCACCACTTCGGGCAGCGCCATCCTCACCTACGCCGTACATTCCGAGCGCATCGACGAAGAGGCGCTCTCGTGGTTCGTCGACAACGACGTCGCCAAAGCCATGCTGGCGGTGAAAGGTGTCGGCAAGGTCGCGCGTGTCGGCGGCGTCGACCGCGAGGTACAGGTCGATCTCGACACCGCCCGCCTGGCGGCCCTGGGCGTCACCGCTGGCGACATATCGAGCCTGCTGCGGCAGGTGCAGCAGGAAGCGTCAGGCGGCCGCGGCGACATTGGCAGCGGCATCCAGTCGGTGCGCACGCTGGCCGCGGTCGGCACGGTCGCCGAGATTGCCGCGCTGAAGATCCCGCTGTCCGGCGGGCGCAGCGTCCGCCTCGGCGAAGTGGCGAAAGTCCGCGACGGCGTCGCCGAACGCAGCACCATCACCCTGCTCGACGGCCAGCCGGTGGTCAGCTTCGAGGTCACGCGCATCAAGGGCGCCAGCGAAGTCGCCGTCGCCGCAGCGGTACGGCAGGCGGTGCTCAAGCTGCAGGCGCAACACCCGCAGTTACAGATCGAGGAAGCGTTCAATACCGTCGCGCCGGTGCAGGACAACTTCGACGGTTCGATGGAACTGCTCTTCGAAGGCGCTTTCCTGGCCATCCTGGTGGTCTGGTGGTTCCTGCGTGACTGGCGTGCGACGCTGGTGTCGGCGGCGGCGCTGCCGCTGTCCATCATTCCCACCTTCGCCGCCATGTACTACTTCGACTTCAGCCTCAACACGTTGACCCTGCTGGCGCTGGCGCTGGTCGTCGGGATCCTGGTCGACGACGCCATCGTCGAAATCGAGAACATCGTCCGCCATCTGCGCATGGGCAAGACGCCGATCGAAGCGGCCACCGAGGCCGCGGACGAGATCGGCCTGGCGGTGATCGCCACCACCTTCACGCTGGTCGCGGTCTTCCTGCCGACCGCTTTCATGGGCGGCGTGCCGGGCAAGTTCTTCAAGCAATTCGGGATCACCGCAGCGGTTTCGGTGCTCGCCTCGCTCCTCGTGGCGCGCCTGCTGACGCCGATGATGGCCGCCTACTTCCTCAAGGCGCACGGCGCGCAGCCAGCCGACAGTCGCCTGATGACCCGCTTTCTCGCCTCGGCAGCCTGGTGTCTGCAGCACCGCAAGACGACCGCGCTGGCCGCGATCCTCTTTTTCGTCGGCTCGCTGTCGCTGCTGCCGCTGCTGCCGACCGGCTTCGTTCCTGCTGCCGATCGCGCGCAGACCAAGGTAAACATCGAACTGCAACCGGGCAGCACGCTCGAGGAGACGCTGGCCGTCGCCGCGCAGGCCCGCCGGCTGCTCGAGGAAATGCCCGAGGTAACGGGTGTTTTCAGCGCCGTCGGGCGCAGTTCGGGCGGCAACGACGGCCCGTTCGCGGGCGCTAGTGGCAGCGATGTGCGCAAGGCCATCCTGACCGTGAACCTCGTCTCGCGCCACGACCGTGCCCAACAGAAAGTCATCGAAGCCGACATCCGCAAGCGCATGGCCGTCCTGCCCGGCGCCCGGGTCTCGGTAGGCGCCGGGCAGACCGGCGAAAACCTCAAGCTGGTGCTTGCCGGCGAGGACCCCGAAGCCTTGCGTCTGGCCAGCCAGGCCGTCACCTCCGAGCTACGCACGCTCAAGGGCATCGGTAACGTCACTTCCGGCGCCAGTCTGCAGCGCCCGGAAATCCACATCACTCCCGACTACGCCCGCGCCGCCGACCTCGGCGTCACTGCCGCCGCCATGGCCGAAGTGATCCGCATCGCCACCGCCGGCGACTACGACGCCAAGCTGCCCAAGCTCAATCTCGCGCAGCGCCAGATCCCAATCCGCGTCCGCCTCGACGAGGATCTGCGGCACGACCTCGACGCCGTGCGCCAGTTGCGCGTACCGGCCAACAAGGGCGCCGTGCCGCTGGACTCGGTGGCCGACATCCGCCTCGGCAGCGGCCCGGCGCAGATCGACCGCCTCGACCGCCAACGCAACGTGACCATTGACGTCGAACTCGGCAGCCGCGACCTCGGCGCCGTCGTCGCCGAAGCCAACCAGTTGCCCGCGCTGAAGGGCCTGCCGCCCGGAATCAGCCGCCCGCCATCAGGCGACGCCGAGCGCATGGCCGAGCTCTTCGGCAGCTTCGGCTCGGCGATGCTGATCGGCGTCCTGTGCATCTACGTCGTGCTGGTCCTCCTCTTCCACGACTTCCTGCAACCGGCGACCATCCTCGCCGCGCTGCCGCTCTCGGTGGGCGGCGCCTTCTTCGCCCTGCTGGTGACCCACAACAGCTTCTCGATGCCGTCGGTGATCGGCCTCCTGATGCTCATGGGCATCGTCACCAAGAACTCGATCCTGCTCGTCGAATACGCGGTGATGGCTCGGCGCGAGCACGGCATGGCGCGCTTCGAAGCACTGATCGACGCCTGCCACAAACGCGCCAAACCAATCCTCATGACCACCATCGCCATGGTCGCCGGCATGACTCCGATCGCGCTGGGAATTGGCGCCGAACCGAGTTTCCGCTCGCCGATGGCGATCGCGGTGATCGGCGGCTTGCTGACGTCCACGGTGCTGAGTTTGCTGGTGATTCCGGTGGTGTTTACGTATGTGGATGATTTGTTGCTGTTGCTGAAGCGGCTTGCCGGACGGCTGCATCGGGCGAATCACGGGGTGGGGGTCAAGGAATCCTGAATGAAGCGTTGCTAGTCGGCAGACGGTTCCGACTCGCCCCGCATCGCATCGCATCGCATCGCGCGTGTAGTGTTGCACGCAGTAGCGAAGCTATAAATTCCGGCTACCGCGCGGGTTTCGCGCCGCTGTCATGCTTGCTGAAGGCCGCGTCAGGAATGGTGAACGGTGAACGCGGCACCACACCACCCCCCACGTCATTGCGAGGAGGCGCAGCCGACGCGGCAATCCAGTTCCATCCTCTCACTATTTCCCAGCGCCTTTACATGGTGACCACGCGCAAAGCCAAACCTCTGCATTGCCGCGTCGGCTTCGCCTCCTCGCAATGACGGAGGGTAGGAGAGGCTTGCCGAAAGTCTCATCAAGAACGCAACACGACGCTGGTCAAAGCGTCGAGCAGCCTGCGCACCCCTCGCCCGCCCTTGTTGAGTACCTGCGTGCCGATCATCGTCGTCGCCACGTCGGCACGTTGGCACGCCCGAGGAGTTTCTGTACCGTGCGCATGTCGTAGCCACTTTTACGCAGTAAGCTCGCAGATCTGCCACCACCGCCTCGGGCAACATGGTCACCCGATCCTGCGCAGCTTTGCCGTCACGGATCAGGATTTCGCCACGCTCGCAATCCACGTCTTTCACCCGCCAACGGATCACCTCCATCAGGCGCCTGCCGGTGCCGCAAAGCAGGCGGGCAAGCAAGGCATGGACGCCCTCCATGCGCTCGAGCACCCGCGGGACTTCTGCGCGCGAGAGAAGCACCGACATACGCTGCGGCCGCTTTGCCCGCAGCACGTCATCCAGCCACGGTAAATCGACGCCCATAAGCCCGCGATAGAGGAATAGCCGCGCCGACAAGGCCTGCTTCTGCGTCGCCGCGGCGAAGCTTCCGTCGACTAGCAGATGCCCAAGAAACGCCGCCACCTCGGTAGCACGCATATCCCGGGGGTGACGCTGTTGGTGGAAGAAAATATACCACCTGTCACAGTGGACATACGGGGCCTCAGTTCGTATGCTGTGTTGCTTGAGGCGGATGCAATCTCGAAGTTGGTCGAGGAGCCCAGGTTCAGAAGCTGTGTTTTGCGACTCATCAGGTGCGCGCATGTCTGACGCCCTTATGCAAATCAGTGACTTACGCCTGCCGGACAAGCGTATACACTTGGGCGCGCCGAGATATATACCGAAATCGGTGTCGACTAAACGTTGGGCCTGACACATGGAAATCAACACCGTTGGCGAGTTGCTGCACTGGTCATACGCGAACCTTGCGATGGCGCACTCATCCATTACCGCGAAAGCCGAAAAGTACGGGCGCACACAGTTCATGATTCGTTCTCGCCTCTACAAAGGCCTGAATAATCAGACCATGAGCATTGGCCCTCTAGCTGACGATGAACGCTTGAAGATGGTGCTGCCCCAGGCTTGCTGCTACTGCGGGAGTCGCGACTATTTGTCTATTGACCATCTCATTCCAACAAAGCGGGGCGGCGCAAACACCGGCGACAACCTCGTCTGGGCGTGCCGTTCATGCAATAGCTCAAAGTGCGCTCGTGACGCGCTCGAATGGCTAGTGGAGAAAAACCAATTCCCACCTATCTTGCTTCTTCGCCGTTACCTGAAACTCGCGATTGAAATGAGCCGAGAAAGAAATCTCATGGATACACCGCTTGCCGAAGCACTAGAACTGCCATTCTCATTATCTGCAATTCCGCAGGCATTCCCACAGCCCAGCCAATTACGGTTGTGGGTGGTGGAAATGGCCCAACCCGGCGTTCCCGGCGACCTTGCGCATAAAACCGCGCAAGTCGCCTGAACTCTACGTTGTGCCCCATGAGAACACTTTCCACCGACCGTCAGATTCTCCGGTGCATCTATGAGATGTACGAGTCCAGCTATCCCGGAAAGGATTCCGGCGAAGTTCGTGGAAAGAACGATCCATATCTGCCAATCAAAGTCTCTGATGTCGCATCTCGTCTTGGATGCACGGCAGAAATGTTATTTGGGAGGCTCTATTACCACCTGGATGCCAAGTACCGATACAAGCAAGAAAGCGACGCACAAGTTCATCTCTTTTCAATTGCTGTTGGTTCCGAACGACACTGCGTCAATTTCCCGTATCTCGCTGCAGTTCTAGCGGAAAAAGACGAGGAACATAGGCGGCAGCTTTGGTCGTTGCGGCTCTCTATTGCTGCTTTGGTTCTCTCTGTTGCGTCGATCATTGCGCAAATGGTTACCGCGAAATGATGCCCAACCCAGCAGTCGAGCGGACCTGCGCGAAAAGCCGCGCAGGCCGCTCACTTCTACGTTGGGCGTCATCGTTTGAAACTCGCGGCCACACTCGCAAAATCACAGGAAAGGAATTGCCATGTTGAAAAACGCATTTGCTATTGCTACATCTGTCGTAGTTCTCGTTGTAGCGGCCCCAGCGGCAGCCGAACAGGTAAAGCGCAGTTTGCCAGCTTGTGTTTCCGAAGACCTGCTAGACGAATTCATCACATACGTAACCAAGGGGGATAGCAATGGTGCTCGTCAATTATTGATGTCAGGCAAGTGCACCATGTTGTCTGCCGGCGCAGCGGTATCAGTCATTAGCCCGGGATTTATGGTGGCAACCATTCGCTATAACGGCACCAAACTGTTTACGCCCTCAGAGGCGGTTCGATAACTACTCCACAGGTTTCATCACATGAATGAATATAGCTTTGAAGTCTATAACCGGCGGCATGCTGGTCACGTTACCTACAACCTCAGAAAGACCAAAGATGGTTGGCATATTTCCCATATCGCCATAAACGGAGACTGCAAGCCAGACGGTTCCGATTTGTTCTACACGAACTTTGAGCAAAACTACATCAACTTTCCGAGTGGCTTTGGTTCCTTTCTTAACCATGTGTGGTCATTACTCGATACCGAGGAAATCACAGAGGATCAGGCTCAAAGCAAACTGCAAGAACTGGCGGATTGGGTATCTACCTGCGAGAAAAGTCAGCCGAACTGGAACGGCTGGAATGTATGAGCCTTCTACAGCTTCCCCAAATCGCTCAACTCATTGGAGACCACGCAAAAAAAATGCTCTTTTGCTTGTGCTGCTTTCGCTCAGTTTTATGGCGAATGCTGGAACCAAAGAACTTTCGCCAGAAATGAAACAGTTGCTCGGTATTTCTCCGCTACCGAAAGACGCCCAACCCATTGGCACGTGGCTTGGTTCCTGTGCTCGCTCGATCGAGTTCAGCAAAACCAAGAACTCCTATTTCATGACTAACAGGTGTTCCGATGGGAGTGGCGGAAAAGACGGAGATGAGCTTAGTAAATTTTCAAAGGGTGGTTTGCAGGCATTCAAAAAAAGACAAGGCAGCGATCACGGTGACTATTACGTAATCGAAAAAGATGGCCGATTGGGAGTTTACGACAAGGCAGGTTTGATTGAGCAACTCCCTCGTCATGCCAATCTTTGGCCCTAATCGTCGCCATCAAAACGTCGGCTCTGGTGACACGCCGCCCAACCCGGCAAGCCGCGCAGCGCCGGTGACTTCTACGTTGGGCGTCTAGACCTTCAGAGGTTCCCGATTGAAAATTGAATTTGATATACTCGCTAACGCTGCAGACTCAATCACGCAAGCCATAGAATTATTGGCTTGGAAAGATGAATCGGATGAAGCAAGACGCCTAAAGCAGGCAGTTATGGCAGTTGCTCATGGCGTGGAACTATTGCTTAAGGAGAGATTGCGGAAAGTTCATCCAGTTCTTATTTGGGAAAACGTCGACAAATTCCCTATTTTGAGCGCGAGAACAGTAACGGTAGATATTGCTCTTAGCCGCTTATCAAAAATTGGGGGACTCGAATTTCTGGAAGGGGATGCTGATCTGATCAAATCCTTAAGAGACACCCGAAATGCTATTGAACACTATTCGTGGAGCACAACGAAAAGCGAAGCTGATCGAATCGTCGGCCAAGCATTAGGGTTTGCACTTCATTTTGCAAAAGACGAGCTGAACTACGATTTCTTTGGTTATGACACACGAAAAGATGATACATTTGATTTATTGCTGGAGTCCAACCCTGAATTCGCAAAGTCCTTTCGCGAGCGCTACGAAAAGCGCGCCGACGCAATAGGTGAGCCGAATTATCTTTGTGAATACTGTCATGCTCTTGCAGTAAATCCGTCGACAGGGGCTTGTAAACTCTGCGGCCATTGGAATGATGTGACGGACAATGATTTACCGTTCTAAAACGCGACGCCCAACCCATCATTCCACCGGACCTGCGCAAAAAACGGCGGAGGCCGTTGAATTCAAACGTTAGCGATTTTATTGATATGCGTATCGAAGGCACTCTCTCAAAATGGGATGATGAACGAGGTTTCGGATTCATCACACCAACAAAGGACGGCACCGCTGAGGTCTTTGTCCATGTTTCAGCCTTTCCTCGGGATGGTCAGCGTCCGTCCATAGGTGAGTTACTCTCTTTCGAGATAGAAACAGACAAGAATGGAAAGAGAAAAGCAAAAAACCTCTTGTGCCCCAATCGCGTGATTCGGCTTTCTAACCAACAGCCAGCGACCCGTAGTCGCCACGAAAAACCTAGCCTTCTTGGGCGCATCGTTCCCCTTGTGATTATTGGTGCCTTGCTCGTCTATAGTTACGGTGAATACTCTCGTCGCGCTATGCGGCAAGCGCCTGCCGCAGTTCAACACAACGATCAATTGGCGCCATCGGCCTTTCGGTGCGACGGTCGGACTCATTGCTCACAGATGACTTCCTGCACCGAGGCCACATTCTTCTTGAGAAACTGCCCAAACGTCCAGATGGATGGCAACAACGATGGCGTACCGTGCGAGCAACAGTGGTGCCGTTAGTGAGCGCATTCCTATGTTTCATTACCCACAAAGGGCTAACCCATTCATTAGCAAAAGGGCCCAGGCCCGATTTAACTGGAAGAGCCTGCTATCCTCAACGACATGCCCCGTCGTCCCCGCATTCATCTCCCAGGTTTTCCCCTGCACGTCGTTCAGCGGGGATATAAGCGCGACGCCTGCTTCTTCGCTGAGGAAGACTACCTCGCCTACCGCGAATGGCTGGGCGAGGCGCGCCAAGCCACCGCTTGCGCGCTGCACGGCTACGTCCAGATGAGGAAGCACGTGCACGGCTTGCTGTCTGCGCCGGAATCCGAGGCTGTCCCTCGGCTGATGATTTCGCTGGGCCGGCGCTACGTGCAGTACATCAACAAGTCGTACCGTCGCACCGGCACCTTGTGGGACAGCCGCTACCAGTCTTCCCTGGTGCAGGCCGATTCTATCTACTCCTTTGTCAGCGCTATATCGAACTCAATCCCGTGCGCGCAGCGATGGTCGATGACCCGGCGCACTATCGCTGGAGTAGTTATCGGACGAACGGACTGGGGCAGAAGGACTCATTGCTGACTCCGCATGCGCTGTATTCCAGTCTGAAAGCATTAAAGGCATTAAAGGGGCCAGGGTCGATTAAATGCCTAATTTTTTAGGCTCATTATGGATTCCAGGTTGGTGCGCAACGAAAGCGAGGCTAGAGGCGCACTAGACAACGCCCAAGGAATTCCGTATGCTCTCCTGGGAAGGAACACCTAGGAGGAAGGGGCATGTACACGA
>Ga0209573_1000703_pt1 | contig 63662 bp, 54 predicted proteins | sample TNRBio252014_DNA_FD_185870 | JGI IMG/M metagenome (GOLD analysis project Ga0209573, IMG submission 185870) | Wastewater treatment Type I Accumulibacter community from EBPR Bioreactor in Madison, WI, USA - TNR Reactor_6/25/2014_ DNA (SPAdes)... | ecosystem: Engineered > Bioreactor > EBPR >...
AATTATTGAAAAAAATAGAATTAAGCTTTTTTGGAGTTTTTCTTCTAGTTTCGAAGAACAAAACGCAGAAATATGATCTGTAATATGATTCTTTTGGCCTAGTGCTAACCATGGTAATTGCACTAAACTGAAATTTAGGATTTGATTCTTAATAAAAGTGATGATGGCAAATGCCAATAAAGGTATTTGCCTTCAATCGATAAATTTATTTAGACTCCAACAGGTTGTTTTGGAGATTTAATGTTTTTGCTCGCCCAATATTTTTTTAATTCGTTTTTCAAAATTGGGAGTTTTTCAACAGGAACTTCTTTTTCTATTTTTAAAAGAGCTGCTTGCAATTTTGGCGGAACACTCCATTTTTCTTGCACTCTAATTAAATGGGCTAAAGAATAATGTTTGGATGCCATTTCAACTTCTTTTCTGGCAGTCAAAATTTCGCCCAATACAAAAAGTAATTCTACCTTAAATCTTAAATCACCAATATTATTTAAAGCATCTATCCCATACTTAAATGAATTCTCTAACGCATTTGTCTCAAAATAAATTTCTGCTAAATCTTTTTGAATGCACCAATTCTTATGCTTACTCACAATTTTTTCAAGTTCACCAATTGCTTCGCTTGTTTGATTTAATCGTTTTTTGGAAAGAGCCATTCTCCTAGCAAACCAAATATCATTTGAATAGTGAAATTTATTAAATGATTCTAAAGCTTTTTTCGAATAAACGATACAATCTTTATAACGCTCCAATTTAAATAAAGCAGTAGTTTGGTAAGCGTACCAATACTCGCGATCCGATGCAATTTCTACAGATTTCATTTCACCTTTAATAGGAACTTCTATGGTTCGGCAATCTGTCTTTAAAAGTTCTGGTGAAATCAAATTACAAAACTCTACAATAAACTCCCAGTTTGTGTTTTGTTTTCTTTTTTCATACTGCAAAACGGTAGTAAACAAACGCGAAAAAACCAAATCTACAAATTCATTATTATATTGAAGCAACAAAGGCAATACATTTTCAATTTTGATAATTGTCTCTGACTTTTCATTTTGCCCTTTGTAGTTTCTTGGTTCATCACTAATTTCATCTTCATCACTATCCTCCGTTTCGACTACTGGCTTTTCAATATGAATATTTTCTTCCTTCAATTTTGAATACAATAACCAACTGTAAGCATTTAGAACAAACTCGCTTGTATTCTCATCAATTTCAATTTTATATTGCTCCAAAAACTTAAAACCGTTTTCAATATGATCAGAATGACGCAAAGCAGAAATCATCGCAGCAATTAAACTATCATGACCTGCAATTTCTTTTTCTGTAAAATTAGTTTTGTTTTCTCTAAAATATCGAATTGCATCCATGTACTTTTTCTCTTTATTCAAAGCTGTTATTGCTTGACTAAACTCAACTATCGGACTCACCATTTTAATCTCCTTTTTAAAATTAATTAAACCAACTCACCAATTCATACAGCAATGACTCGCACCCTATCATTTCACATCAGCGAAAATGACAGTTTTTAAATTTACACCCTTTTTTCTATAAAATTTGAAACAATACTTCTATCAAAATGCTGTTTATTTTAAATTTTATAGATTTGACTAAAGGGCGGCTTTAAAAAAACACCTTTACCAGGTATTTCAATTTTTCATCTGCAAGCTAACATTTATCGTTTGGATAACTTTCTATTCAACTTGCAAAACACACAACTTATTAAACAAAGAGTTGTGCAACAATAATATAAGCGTTACAGAGTATTTTCTGCTAACTTCTTGTTTCTATTTTGACAGACCAAAAAACACCAACGGGGTTCCTTTTTGATTTTTGAAAAAGCGCTCGAGTAAAAGGAACGGGATTACTCGAGCGCCTTACTATTTCAAAATTTGAAATAGTTAAACCTCTTCGTTTTCTTCAGAATCACTAAATTCTGCATCTGAATCAAGTTTCGCACTATTTGAAGTCATGCTTGATTTAGACGCACCCTCTTCTGGTGGCAACCCAATTCTATAGTGGGTCTTTACCATTTCCGTAATCAAAGAACACATATCTTTGTTTTCACGAATAAAACCCAAAGCATTTTCACGCCCTTGACCCAATCGAGTTTCGCCAAACGCAAACCAAGAACCAGCTTTTTCAATAATATTCGCATTAGTTGCTAAATCTAACAAATCACCTAATTTGCCAACACCTTCACCATACACAATATCAAACTCAGCTTCACGGAAAGGCGCTGCAACTTTATTCTTTACAACTTTAACTCTAGTTCTACTACCAATCACAGTTTCACCATTTTTAATAGCTGAAATCTTTCTAACATCTAAGCGAACTGACGCATAAAATTTCAAGGCGTTACCGCCAGTGGTTGTTTCAGGGTTCCCAAACATCACACCAATTTTCATACGCAATTGATTAATAAAAACTAAACAAGTATTCGATTGTTTTACGGCTGCTGTAAGCTTACGAAGTGCTTGCGACATCAAACGGGCTTGTAAACCCATATGCGAATCACCCATATCACCTTCAATTTCTGCCTTTGGAACTAGTGCCGCAACGGAATCTATGATAATAATATCTAATGAATTAGATCTCACTAATAACTCACAAATTTCCAATGCTTGTTCCCCAGTATCTGGCTGAGAAATGATCAATGATTCCAAATCTACACCAATTTTTTTGGCGTAGCTTGGGTCTAAAGCATGTTCTGCATCTATAAACGCAGCTAAGCCTCCGTTGCGCTGCACACTTGCAATCGCCTCTAATGATAATGTAGTTTTACCAGAACTCTCAGGACCATAAATTTCAATAATACGACCCTTTGGCAACCCACCACAACCTATTGCTAAATCTAATGATAATGAACCCGTTGAAATAGCCTCAATTGGCAACACTTCTTGCGAACCCATCATCATCACTGAACCTTTGCCAAATTGTTTCACTATTTGTTTCATGGAAACATCTAGCATTTTCAATTTGTTTTCTCTTTCAACAGAATTAACTTTGCTATCTTTAAACTCTTTCGTTTCTTTGATTTCTTTAATTTCTTTGCCTTCTTTCAGGCTGTCTTTTACATTTTCTTTTGCTTCACTTGATACTTTCGCCATAACCGTTCCTTTCAAATTATTAATTAAAAATTCAATACAACTATTCAATAATATAGCTCTAAAAACAAGCAATGCAAGAATTTTTTTTACTATTTTAAAAAATATCAGTAAATTTTTATATAGTGTTTTGGCCAACACCTCAAAAACCCCCTATTGCAATACCCAAAAACAGGCTAAAATAGACCTCTTTTTAAGACCCCTAATTTGATGTAACCCTATGAAAACAATAGACTTAAGAAGCGATACCGTAACCTTACCTTCGTCAGAAATGCGTAAAGTTATGGCAAATGCAACCGTCGGGGATGATGTTTTTGAAGAAGACCCAACCATTCAGCAATTAGAGCTAAAAACGGCTCATTTACTCGAAAAAGAGGCGGCTTTATTCACCGCAACAGGAACGCAATCAAACTTAATTGCATCAATTCTATGGAACCCTCCAGGCTCCGAAGTCATCGCCGACAGTCGTTCTCATCTATTTTATTTTGAAGCCGCTGGAACATCAAGATTCGGCGGTGCCCAAATTCGCCCCATATCAACAGAAAATGGAATTTTGTCAAGTAATGATATAGACACTCATTTTCGCACAGATAATATTCATTACCCAAAGACAACTTCCGTTTTTATCGAAAACACACACAATATTGCTGGTGGCAAAATATACTCACTTAGAACATTAAACGAAATAAATGACACATGCAGAAAACTTAATATAAAAATTCACATGGATGGCGCAAGATTATTTAATGCCGTTGCAAAACTAAAAGTCAAACCTTCTGAAATCGCAAAGTATGCGGATTCCGTGACATTTTGCTTGTCAAAGGGCTTGGGTTGCCCCGTAGGGTCAATGCTTGTGGGTGATAAAAATTTTATAAAAGAAGCGCGAAGAATAAGAAAAGCGCTCGGCGGAGGGATGCGTCAGGCGGGAATATTAGCAGCGGCTGGAATATATGCGCTAGATAACAATATTATCAAATTAAATGATGATCATAATCATGCTGAAATATTAGCAGATCATTTAATAAAATTAAATCAAGAGGTGGTATTTCCAGAGACCAATATTGTCATCTGGAAACCAACAATAAATGCTTTAAAAGTGACTCAAGATCTAAAAGAAAAAGGAATTCTAGCGATACCTGTAAGCAGTAGCTTAGTTCGATTTGTAACGCATTTAGACATAACGCTTGCGGACATAAATTTTACCGCAAAAATTTTGGAAGAATACCTTGGCGCCTAAGAGAAATCGATTTAGACATCTGGAAAATCCGATAGATTTAAACCAGAAACTCATGGATAAAATATTGAAATTGGGAGATACCGTCGTGGATGCCACTTGTGGAAATGGCTATGACAGTATTTTTATAGCCGAAAGAATCGGCAAAGGTGGGACTCTCCATTGTTTTGATATACAAGAAGATGCTATCAAAAACACAAAGGAAAGTTTATTAAAATTGAATAACGCACCAACATTTTTTATGCATCATCATTCCCACGAAAACATGGAAGCTCTGATTGCAACAAAAGTTGATTGTGTTATTTATAATCTGGGATACTTACCAACGGGTGATAAAACCATTATAACAAGACCTGATTCGACAATTAAAAGTTTAATTTCTTCCTTTTCAATTTTAAAGCCGAATGGTATTATTTCTATCATGTGTTACCTAGAACACGATAATCATAACGAATATGAACAAATCAAAAAGTTTTTGTTAACATTAAATCAGTTAGAATACAGTGTAGCTGAGACTCACTTTATTTTGCGAAAAAAATCGCCTGTTCTATTGCTTCTTGAAAAGCTATAAAACAAGGGATGTGTTCGCTTTAAGATGTTACCAAAAATACATCATCGAGCAAACACACCCTTCAGTTATTACCAGATGCCAATAAGAAGCCACCGAATTAGCCCCAAACGGCATAATCTTTAAAGCCCTTTCCATCGAATTCTCGACCAGACAACGGTGTGCAGACTAAAGATAAATAAGAACACCCTTCATTAATTAGGTTGGGCACATTCGTCTTATGATGTGGTTTTGTGAAGTTTTTATAAAGGTGTGTTTTTTGTAAGAACTCTAATTTTTTGGGGTTGTTGATGTGAGAGTGGTAGAGACGGGTTTGAAACCCGTCTCTACGCATGTTATCAATTATGGTTCACCGAAAAGTGTTACCAAGACATATCAAGAGGCGAACACTCTCAAAAACTAGTAACTACTCCTCGAGTTATAGATTTAGTAGTGAGAAAAATACGCATAATGATTATATTTATTGTTTGATGATAAACGCTTGTCGGGTTGGCAAATAAATAGGGTATTCGGCTTTATTTTTATAAAAATCTAAAACAGCTTTTTGGGCACCTTTAGTAGATGCCCAACCATAATCATCATATACCAGCATGCCCCCTTTTACGAGTCGCGGATAAAAAAACTCATTCGTTTCTTGAACCGATTGATAAATATCAGCATCACAATGCACAAATTTAAATTTTTCAGACTCATTAATCTTAGGAAAAGATGACGAAAACAAACCTTTATAGATATAGACATTTTTGAATGGTGACATTAATTGGCAAACATGTTCATAGCTAGTATTTTTTAAATCTCCTTTTTTATGAGTATCAAAAGTAGAAATTAAATCAGGCATTCCCTCAAAGGAATCAAACAAATGCAAATTTATGGGTGATTTTAGTGTTTTAGCAATTAAGTAAGCGCTTCCTCCTCTATAAGTTCCACATTCAGCAAGACTGCCTTCTGTCTGTTCTAGATTTTTTACGCATTGGTACAAAAAATAGGCTCGGCTATAATCAAGGAGAGAATTTTTTCTAAACTCTTCGGTTTCAAAAATATTTTTAAATTCATCGTCCTTAGAATCTTTATGATTTGAGCGCAACATATAAATATTGCTGCGATCAAAATTGTATTTTTTGCAAATTAAATTTATAATAAAATTTTTCATTAATTTATTGCTACTTATGAATTGATTTTAAATCATGGTCGATCATCATTTTAACTAATTCTTCTAGTGTCGTTTTTGGTTCCCAATTTAATATTTGTTTAGCTTTTGAAGGGTCGCCAATTAAAATATCCGCTTCAGTTAACCTGAAATATTTTGGGTCTACTCGCACCAAAGTCTTACCCGTTTTTTTATCAATTCCTCTTTCATCAAGCCCAACACCTTCCCATACTATGTCTATATTTAAAGCCCTAAATGAAAGCTCAACAAATTGTCTTACAGTTGAAGTGCGACCCGTAGCTAGAACGAAATCTTCAGGCTTAGAATGTTGAAGCATAAGCCACATGCCTTCTACAAAATCCTCTGTGTAACCCCAATCACGCTTGGCATTTAAATTTCCAAGATACAAAACATCTTGAATTCCCTTGAAAATTGAAACTGCCGCACATGTTATTTTACGAGTCACAAAATCTATTCCTCTTCGGGGAGATTCATGATTAAATAATATTCCATTACAAGCAAATAAATTATATGCCTCTCTGTAATTTACGACTATCCAATATGCATATAGTTTAGCTGCTCCATATGGGCTTCGCGGATAAAATGGCGTTGTTTCCTTTTGTGGAATTTCTTGAGCCATACCAAAAAGTTCAGAAGTGGACGCCTGATAAAACCTTGCATTTGAATCCAAAATTCTAATTGCTTCTAGTAATCTTAAAGTACCTATTCCATCTACATCTGCAGTATATTCAGGAACATCAAATGAAACTTGAACATGAGATTGAGCCCCAAGGTTATAAATTTCATCCGGATTAATTTTTTTCACCAAACGAATCAAATTGCTACTGTCCGTCAAATCCCCATCGTGAAGATAAAACGGTAACTTTCTAATTTTTGTATTTTCAATAATGTGCTTTATGCGACTAATGTTCACAGAACTAGATCTTCTAATTATACCATGAACTTCATACCCCTTATTCAGCAATAGCTCTGCCAAATAAGACCCATCTTGACCAGTAATACCTGTAATTAATGCCTTTTTCATATTTTCCTTTTTATTTATATTTCTTTAAGTAGTAATCAATTGTAAATGCCATTGAATCCGCAAAGGAGTTTTTTGGCTTCCAACCTGTCTCATTCATTAATTTACTTGAATCAATGCCGTAACGAAGATCATGTCCAAGACGATCCTGCACAAATGTTATTTGATCAGCGTATTTCCCACTATTTTTTGGCTTAACACTATCAAGTATACGGCAGATTTCTTTCACTAGATCAATGTTTTTCCATTCGTTATTTGTTCCAATATTATATTTTTCACCAATGCGTCCATTCTCGTAAGCACTTAGAATTCCATAGCAATGATCATCCACAAAAAGCCAATCACGAATATTCAAACCTTTACCATAGACTGGTATGGGTTCACCTGCAAGTGCTTTTCTGATAACAGTAGGAATAAGTTTTTCGTTATCTTGATGAGGCCCATAATTATTCGAGCAATTGGTAACAACAACTGGCATTTTAAATGTTCTAAAATACGACAATACGATATGATCAGCCCCAGCTTTTGATGCAGAATAAGGTGAACTTGGCTCATAGGGTGTTTCTTCCACAAACATCGGGTCATGTTCATTCAAATACCCATAAACTTCATCCGTTGAAACATGCATAAATTTTTTACCTGCAAAATCGCTTTTCCAAAATTCTTTCGCCTGATGCACAAGATTAAAAGTACCTAATACATTCGTCTCGATAAATACTTTAGGGCCCAAAATACTGTTATCAACATGGGATTCCGCCGCAAAATGAAATACAGTATCAAAATTATACCCTTGAAACAGTTTTTTTACTAAGGCTTCGTCGCAAATATCACCCTTCACAAAAGTATAATTTTTATTATTCTTAACGCTTTCCAAGTTTTCTAACTTACCTGCATAAGTTAATTTATCTAGATTAACAACCTGTGCATCAGAATATTTCTCTAAAAGTATTCTTATAAAATGACTTCCGATAAAACCTGCACCACCTGTAACTAAAATACTGCGCATGTGTCTCCTTTTAATTAAATATAAAAATGCAATTCTTTATTCATCTATTTCAGCCCACACTTTATCTTCTAAGTGTTGCATCAACAAATCCTTCCAGTCTGGTATATTGATATTAAATGCTGATCTTAATTTATTATTATTTAAAACAGAATAGGCAGGTCTCTTTGCCACTGTAACATATTGATCTGATGTTACGGGAATAATATTCTTGACCATTTTCTGAAATTCTGGCACAGCATTTTCTATAATCAGGTTCGCGAATTCATACCAACTGCATTCACCGCAACTGACAGCATGATAAATACCTTTTCTACCTGAGAACCCATTTGGGCAACTGGAAATAATATGACTCGTAATAAATGCTAACATTCTAGCTGTTGTTGGGCAACCAAACTGATCATTCACAATTTTTAAAGTTTCTTTTTCTTTCGCTAATTGAATCATTCGTTTATAAAAATTTTTACCATAATGACCATAAAGCCAAGCTGTTCTAAAAATAATATAATCAGGGTTAATTTCTGCAATTCTAATCTCCCCTGCCAATTTTGACTTCCCATAAATACCAATTGGGCCAACAGGATCATTTTCTAGATAGGGAGTTCGTGAGTTACCTGAAAAAACATAATCTGTAGAATAATGTATTAAACTAGCCCCGCTTGATTTTGCTAACAATGCTAATTGATGAGGTAATTTCTCGTTTATTAAATAGGCCTGATCAATTTCTGATTCTGCTTTATCCACATTGGTGTATGCGCTAGCATTAATAATTACATTTGGCTTGAAATCTTTAACAGTAGAACCTAATTTTTCGAAATCCAAATAATTAAAATTATTGTGATTTAAAGCCAGCAATTCGCTGATATAAATCAATGACCTTTTGAGTTCATAACCCAATTGCCCACTACTGCCTAACAATAAAATTTTTTGCATTCTAATATATTTTTTCGTTAAAATTGATATTGCTAAAGTTTGGCAACTTTTGATCTTTATCTGATATGATTGGAGCATCAGTAGATATTGGCCAAGGTATTCCTAGATCGGCGTCATTCCATAAAATTCCACGATCATCTTTAGGGGAATAAAAATCTGTACATTTATATAAAAAAGTAGCTGAATCACTCATTACATAAAAACCGTGGGCAAACCCTGGCGGAATATAAAACTGTGTTTTATTTTCCTGACTAAGAACCTTCCCAACCCATTTGCCAAATGTCGGAGACTCTTTTCGAATATCCACCGCTACATCAAAAACCTGACCATTCATAACTTGAACTAGTTTGCCTTGCGGCTTATTGACTTGAAAATGTAAGCCTCGCAAGGTATGCTTTTTACTGAAACTAACATTATCTTGTACAAAACTCAACAAAATTCCACTTTCTTTATATTTATTCTGATTGAACTGTTCATAAAAATAGCCTCGTGAATCTTCGTAAATATCTGGCTGGAATGACAACAAACCTTCAATGGCTTCTTTATGTACTTTCATATTTTATTCACCACTAATTTTTCTAAATATGCCCCATAACCAGAATGTTTTAATTTTTCAGCCAATTTTAAAAGCTGCTCATCATTGATAAAACCATTTTGAAAAGCAATCTCTTCAATGCACCCAATTTTTAACCCCTGCCGGTCTTCTATTGTTTGAACAAAATTAGATGCCTGTAAAAGAGAATCAAAAGTTCCTGTATCTAACCAAGCAGTTCCTCTGCCTAATCGTTTTACTTTTAATTTTTTATTTTCCATATAAGTTCGGTTTACATCCGTAATTTCAATCTCACCTCTTTTACTAGGTTTAATCGATTTAGCAATACCTACAACATCATTATCGTAAAAGTAAATACCGGGTACTGCATAGTTAGATTTCGGAACTATCGGTTTTTCTTCAATACTAATAGCATTAAAATTTTTATCAAACTCCACAACACCATATGCTGATGGGTCAGAAACCTGATAGCCAAATATAATGGCACCATTTATATCATTTTCTACTTTAATATTTTCAGAAAAATCATTTCCGTAGAAAATATTATCACCTAATACCAAACAGCTAGAATCTTTACCAATAAACTTTTCACCTAAAATAAAGGCTTCTGCCAAACCACGCGGTTTTTCTTGAACAATGTACTCAAAACGCAAACCTAAATGACTACCATCCATAAATAATGCTTGAAATAAAGGCAAATCTTTTGGGGTGGAAATAATTAGAATGTCTCGAATTCCCGCAAGCATTAATGTCGACAAGGGGTAATAAATCATTGGTTTATCAAAAATAGGAAGTAATTGCTTACAAACAGGTAATGTTAATGGAAACAACCTAGAACCTGTTCCCCCTGCCAAAATAATGCCTTTCATTTTATAACCTTTTCAAAGTAAAGATTTAATTGATTCAATGTATTTTTTGATAATAATCTGTTCATCGAATTCGTCTACAACTTTTTTGCGTCCATTGTTGCCTAAACGATTTTTTTCAGCAGAATCCAATAAAATAAATTTCTCAATAGAATTTACCAAACTATCTACAGACTGCTTATCACAAAGAAAACCATTAAAATTATCTTGCACTATATCTGTGCAGCCAATATTCTTTGTCGTAATAATTGGTAAACCACAACTCGCAGCTTCAATTAAAACTTTTGGGCAACCTTCTCTATAATAGGTTGGCAGTACGACGCAATCTGCCATCTGCATAAATTTAAATACATCCTCCTGCATACCTAAATACTCTATAATACCTTTATTTGAATTCTGATGCAAATAATCGTAAGTAATAGTTTCGTTAGAAGTTTGATAAATATCACCGATCAATAAAAATCTAGTTTTTGGATAACGCGAGCGAATGATTTCTGCTGCTTTTATATATTCTTCAACACCTTTTTCTTTGAATAATCTTGATGCCATTAAAAAGGTAATCGTTGCATTTGCGTTTTTAGAAATTGGATGAAATTTTGAAATATTAACGCCACTCCCAGGCAAAATGTCTGAAATTGGTATAAGTTCAGATTTTAATTGAAAAAAATATTTACAATCATCTTTATTTTGAAAAAAAACCTTATCCGACCTAGATAAAGCCTTTAAATAAATTTTAGAAACAATATTTTGCAATACACCAGAGTCTTTCTGAAAAGAATATCCTAAACCACTAACATTACATATACAAGGAATATTGATTGCCTTAGCAGCAAAAGTTCCATAAATATTTGGCTTTATCGTATAATGAAGGGCAATATTAGGCTTTATTTTTTTATAAATAGACTTGAGATCAAAATAAGACGATATTTCTGTAATTGGGTTTTTACCCCGCTGATTCAGATTCCAATTCACATATTGATATGGAATTTTTTCAGAGTAAGAATCTTTAGGTGCAACTGCAAATATTTCAAACCCTTCTTTTTCTAAAGCGCGTAATAACCCAAGACGATGGTTGTATATATTCCAAGAAGTATTTAATGTGATTGCTAATCGAGGCATTTAAATCAAATTACTTTTTTGTTTATCCAATAACTTTTATTGTGTTCAAACAAAGAAATAACAACCAAACAATTAAGCACCTTTTCTACTTTAATGCCGTTTGAACCCACCTAATTTATACCCTAACTGCCTTTACCAATAAAGTCGCTTGATTTTTTTTAGACCTGATAATATAGTCAATGGGGTTAAATAATTTAGAAATTATTTGCACCCACTTCATTGTGCCAGAAAACTCAGATTGAGCATTTTGCCTTTCTGCTTTTTTTTGCAAATTATATGCTTTTTTCTTTTCTAAAAACTTTTCTTTTCCATATATTAATGTACCTAATCGAAACAATAAACATCTTTTTAATGCATCAGCAAAGTGGAAAAATAAATTGCCAGCGCTATCACCTCTTAAACTAATAATTGTGCTAACCTGAAAATTGTGATCATTGAGTAATTGCGAAATGCTTTTATGATTAAAATAATGAATATGTGCTGGCGGGGAAACCCATTCCCAATATTTTCCAAATAATAAAAATTCTAATGAACCCTGATTTGGAACAGTAAGAATTAATTCTCCACCAATACATGTTCTGGTTTTTAATTCAACCAAGACTTCTTCTAAATTTGGAAGATGCTCTAAAACATCAAACATAAAAATTGTCAGAAACTTTTTATCAGATGGTAAATTCTTTAATTGACCATTAAAAACATTATGGTTATTATGAGAGGCAAACTGAGAAGCTTTTTGGCTAAGCTCAACACCTTCCACTATTACTCCTTTATCTCGCATCCAATTTAAAAAATACCCATAAGAACAACCAACTTCTAACATCGGCTTTTTATTTACATCGACAAAAGCAAAGGAGTCTGAGGCCTTTTTAAATACTTTAAGTTTTTGGAACTCTGGTACATAATATTCAGTATTATAAAAATCATTGAGTTCTTGTTCGCTAGGTAAAGGCCAAACAAAACAATGGCTACAATTTTCACATTTATAAAAATCAAATTTTTTACCCCAGTCATACTTATCAAAAACAAAATGACTTTTATTTTTACATATTACACAATCAATAATCATCACAAACTTTTTAAAAATTTTTGAACAATTTCTGGTGCATTTGAAATGTTTTCTAGTCTTAAGCAAGTTTTGCAAAAAGGTTTGAATTCCATATTATAGCAATTCTCAACTTTACACTTCTCCTTTTCAAAAACGGCTATTAACCTTGAATTTTCTTTTTCTGGCAATCGAAGTTGTGGAAATGTTGGCCCCCAAAAACTTAGTACTGGCCTTTGAAACCCATATGCCAAGTGCATTGGCCCACTATCCCCACAAATTACGCCAGAAGATTCCCTGATAATCCCAGAAAGTTCATCTAGTGATAAATCTTGTTTATAAATAATTTTATCATTTTGGCATGCAAATTGTAAAATAAGTTTTTCAATTGTAGACTTGGATTCATCACCACCTGCCAAAATAACCAAAAAATCAGATTTCAGTATTTCTTGAATAATTAAAACTAATGTATTATAAGGAATGGAACGATTTTCCCACTGCACTTTAGGAACTAACACAACATATCTTTGGTTTATATTAGATTTGGGAGTTGGCCATTCCTTTAAATCAGGAATGTACTTTGGAGTTTCATTACTAACACCAAAAATGTATTTATATACCGAATAACTTTTTAGAAAATAATGTTGTTTAATGGGGTTGAAATTAATGATATCTTTGTTTAAGAAGTTCGATTTAACCTGATAAGAGTTTAAATAACCCACTTTAAAATTACTCTTTACTTTAACAAAAAGACGAGAGCCAACAAAAGACTTTTCGGGAAAAATAATCAAGTCAAATTTTGCTCGATTCAACACTTCAAGCTGATCCTTTAACTTTAAGGATTGTATATTAACTACTTCATTAATAAAACTTTTCTGAATTATTTGATTAAATCTAGAATATAGAATTATAACTGCATCTGGCATTTTAGAGCGCAAATCTCTGAAAAACAATTGCGACATTACTAAATCACCCATACCAGCAGTTGCAGGTATATACACCCCAACTCTCTTAACTTCCGAAATTTGAAAACTTCTTTTTTTGGTAAATGAAAACAGAAAGGAATTAAAGTTTAAAACACTTGATTTTAACGCATATAAAAGGATTGATTTTATGTTTCCTAAAATCGCTCCGCGTTTAAAACTAAAAAAATAATCAGAAAAACTTACGAAAGACATTTACACAACTCTTTTTATTCGTTCTACCCAAATATCACTATTCTTATAGTCATCGACAATCATTTCTTTATTATAGTTAACTGATTCAGGTAAACCACCTCTATTAGAAACTAGTACAGGCAAGCCTAAACTAATAGCTTCTGCGCTAACTCTACCATACGCTTCATGCCATAACGAAGGCACTATTATGAGTTTCGCATATAAAAATGGCACAACATTATCCACAGACCAAGGCATAAATGTAACATTTTGCTCAATTCTAGTTTGAGTTTTGTTTCTACCAAAAATATAAAAATTCGTTTGTGGCATTTTTCTAGCAATTTCTAAAACTAAAGACAAACCTTTGACCTCAGAATCACCAATAAAAACGATACCACGATTTTCAATTTTATTCGCCTTGTTAAATTTATCTTTTAATTCCAATATATTTATATCAGGAAATTCAATCGTACCATTACCTTGAAATCGTATGGAGCATTGTTCAGACATCCATTTTGAATTAAAAACTAATTTAGAATTCTGGTAACTTTTCCTTAAATCTTTAACATATAACATGAAAAAAGGATATTCAATAAATATTAATACTGACTTAATCATTCTTTTTAAACCAGAATAATAATTTTCATTATATCCAAGATCAGACTCACTTCGTAAATATATTATTGAATTTCCTTGATAACTAATTGCGGCAATGGCGGCATACATTCCGTATGTTAATAACTCACCATCTTTTTGCAGATTAGCAAAATATTTCTTTATCGCTGATCGATTTAAAAAATACTCTAAATAAAAAAATCGACTAAACTGAAATTTAAGTTTGATTTCTTTAATGCTCCAAGAGCTATTTAGTTGCGCCTTAAAAGAATTGCTATTAAAACTTTTTATTTCTGAAACACCTATAACTGATATTTCAGCCCCTTCTTTAGTTTTCTTATTTAAAATGGAGTGCATACTTTTTTCAGCCCCACCAACAGAATAAAAAATATATTTAGAAAATGCATATATCTTTTTCATCATGACAATTCAACTTAAATAATTCATTAAATGTGAATCACACTTAATACTATATTGCAGTTTAATCTCATTTTAATTCTGCATATATTTGATTTACTTTTTTCGAGTATAAATCCCATGAATAATATTCAGCTAACAATTTACTTTCCTCTCCCATTTTTTTTATTAAATCACGGGAACTTAAAAATCTACTCATTGCCATAAATATTTCTGAAGCACTAGTCATTTCAACAATAAATCCATTTTTTTCATTTACTGTTGGGCTGCCACTATTAAAAGTAGTAATAATTGGCATTCCAAATGACATCGCTTCTAACACAGTTTTGCTACTACCTTCATAATAAGTCGGAAATACATAGACATCTTTATCTCCGTAAATTTTATTAATATCATTTTCATAACCGTGAAACACAATAAATTTATCGCGATATTGGTTTAACAAATCCTTTAGTTCGCCATACACCCTGCCATACAAATGCAATTCAAATTGATTGGGGAAATCTACATTTAATTCTCGGGCAGCTTCCAATAACTCAACTACACCTTTAGTTCGCTTAATACCACCAGCAAAACAAAATTTAACAACTGAACTATCACCGGATTTCTTAATATCAAATGCATCTACACCATATGGAATTTCTACAAGTCTACCTTTTAAACCTAAATCTTGAAATGTATGTGTAACCCATGCTGAAGGTGAAATTAAAATATCACAGTTTTGATAACAATACATTTCATCTTTATCAATTTTAAAACCTTCAAAATCAAGCTTTACGCCATCTTGCTCCATTTGCTCAATCATTTTAGGGTTTGTAAAACCTTCTACGATTACTTTTTTATTAAACTGTTTAGCAATATCCAATAAAAACCTACTATGATAAAACAAATGCACTACATCAGATTTCTGAATTAAATTTTTTGCTGAACTTTCAAATATTTTTTTTTCAATTTTTCTTAATTTAGCAAATGAATGATGCAAGAGGCGTAAAAACTGAATTCCGCGACCAATTAAACGATATCCCCAAAAAGGTGATTGCACATTTTGTTTAATGTCAGATACATTTCCACGACAAAACACAAAAAAATCAGGATTATTTTTTAGAATATGGTAACTGCGAATTCCCATGGTTGCTCGAGAACCAAAATCAGAATTTAAAATATGCAAAACTTTCATGGGACAATACCTGCAAATCGCAATATTGATTTTGCGCGAATATCCCATGTATAATTTTGACGCACATGGTGTAAAGCATTTTTACTTATTGATTCACACAATTCTTTTTGATTTAATAACAACAATGCATTTTTTAAAGAATGAGCATTAAACGGCTCAAAAGTGAAGGCATTATTCTTGCTAATTATTTCTGATAAACTTCCAATATCGCTAGCCACTATTGGTTTACCACACGCAAGAAATTCAAAAATCTTCATTGGGCTACAACACCAATAGGTCGGCGTATCTTTGGTTATCATATAAAAAAGAGCATCAGAGCATAATTGTATCTGAATTAAATTCTCGATTGTTTGATGTTCAAGTACCATAAAATTTTTATATGAGCTCAATTCAGATTTCAAACTGTTCAAATCGGCTTCACTACCGCCAACCTGAACAAATGTCCATTCTGGCAACTGCTCTAGCACATCTTTGAAAAGAGCCGTACCACGCTCTTTTTTTATAGTTCCAGAATGTAAAATGATTTTTGTGCCAACTGGCAATCCAAATTTCTTTCGCATATCTTCTATCTTAAAATTACGATACTCGTCATACAATTGAATATCAACCCCATCATGTGCAACCAAAATATTTTCAAGTGGAATTTGATAATCCTTCTGAAGCTTTTGCGATAAGGCATTAGAAATGGATACAACTTTAATCTTATCAATAAGCTTATTTAGCAATTGTGAATTTTTACCTTTTGGCATATCGTGGGCTTCCCAAAATACAGAAAAGCCTAATTTGTTTGCCAAATAGACCAAACTTAAGTTTCGAGAATAAATCTTTGCATTTCTCGATAAAAATATCAATCGAATAAAAAAAAATAAATGGAAAAAAAATTTTCGAATTAGATTGTTTTCATCAGTAAAAATTCTTGTAACAAAAAAAGTATCGGCAGACCAACAGCGCAGATTTGCATTTATAATTTTTCTAAACGCATTTTCATTTTCATAAATTTGTCTTCCCCGTGCCGCCTGACCAGCCTTCAGTACATTATTAATATAAAAAAAAAACATGTCTATTTAAACACCTGATTTATTTCATTTAATATTAAGTCGGAAGAAAAACCATCCAAAATATTAATTTGACGCAACAAAATTTGTTTTTGCTTTTCTGAAAAATCAACACTACCTTTCATTGTTTTATCAATTGCGCTAAGCATTTCTTCGTAGCTTTCACAAAAAAACGAACCGCCTTCTGCAACTAGGTCTGCATAATGATCAACAAAATATCTTTCGCGGGCAATGTTAATATTTTTAAATTCTGTCCTATTTTCCATCGCTAAAAATATGATTGGCCTACCAAAATACATTGCTTCCATAGCTGCTGTACCAGGCCCAGATATAATTAAATCACAATGCTTTAAATAAAGACCAAAACGGTGCCTATCGACATTAAGATCATTATGGATTTCGTTTACAACCACATTTTTATTCTGAAGTATTAATTTAAATCGTTCTTCAAATGTATTATCTTTAGGGTACGGTCGAATAACTAATTTAAATTGATGATTTGAAACCTCAAAGTACTTCAGAATTTTTTCACATGCTTGTGGCTCATTAAAACCATGCCGTTCATTATAGGCAGGTAAAAAAATCAAAAACTCATCGTCTGCAATATTTAGCTCAACTCGTTTCGTCGAACGATTCTTAAATTCACAAAAAAAGTCAAACTGTGGGCTTCCCGTTTTTACAATTCTATTTTTTTCAACACCATGAAACTTCGATAACTCATCTTTTTGAATATCTCCCCAAACTAAATATTTTTTTATGTTTGGGTAATCATAGGCTGGCCCTCTAAAAGTAAGATGGTCCCAACTATTCACCATACACAAAACAGGTATTTTCTGTTTATGAGCAGCTTTTAAGATATATTGCGAAAACCCTTCTTGACAACTAGTAATTAAAATCAAATCTGGTTTTTTTGCAAATTTATAGAATGAAAATAAATTTCGATGAATTGAATAGAGAATCTTATAGATAATTTTGGAGCCAGCAAAAGGAAACCCCAACCAAGCATTTACCCGGTCGTAATTATTTAATTGGTATTCGTCCTGGTATTTTTTTTTAAGTAAATGCTTTTTAAATTGATGAATTTCTGAAAAACGATATTGCAATATTCGTACAAATAAATTGGTAATTAATTTATGCAAAAATGGGCGTTGTGAATAAATTTCATAATCAAGAAATGATACTTCATAACTCGACTGTATTTTAGAAACAACATTTGAAGTTTCTAAATTTCTTTTGCTAAACCTATCGGTATATACAATTAAAATTTGTTTCAATTTAGTCAACAAATATCTTCTGCAGTGTTGGCTCATCGCGTGATAAAATTTCAGCTATTTTATCACCAGCACAACCATTACCATAAACTTGATCTTGTGAATATCTGCCATTTTTAATTTGCGACAAAATACCCGCCTTAATCGATGCAATGTCATTTGCAACATCTAATACATTTTTTCCTTTTTGCCGACCATTTTGTCTTGAACCAATATTTACGCATGGCGTTCCGATATACGCCCCTTCTCGAATTCCACTACTTGAATTACCTATTAGACAATTTGTTTTTGCCATTAATTGAGTATATAATTGAAATGGTAAATTTATAAATAATGATAACCACTCCGGCTTATAGGTTTCCCGAAAAGTGCGAATTGCTTTTGAAATTTCATCGGAACCTGCATCTGCATTAGGCCATAGCATAATAGTCTGTATATGCAAATCTTGTAATACGCTTAATAATGATTCTGCATACTTTCTATTTGCACCAAATTCAGTAGTAACGGGGTGCATAGAAACCAATAAAAATTTTTCATTTAAAGTGCCATTATACCCAACACCTTTAAGTTTTTTTAATTCATCCGCTAAAACATCTAGTTTTGTATTGCAATTCAAGATATCTTTTACAGTATCAATACGCGGACAGCCAACAGTATATACATGTAAAGGGTTCTCGCCCATTCGTTTTATTCTTTGAGCAGCTTCTGAATTAGCAGGAAAGTGAAAATGAGCAAATTTAGTAATCGCATGCCGAATACTCTCATCAATTGTTCCTGTTACTTCACCACCCATTGTATGTGCCACTCTTATATTCATATAAGTTGCGGCAATAACAGGCGACATTACATCAAATCGATCACCCACAACTAATAAAATATCTGGTTTTAAGAAATCTAAGCCACTAGATATTTCAACAATCCCCAAACCAGCCGATTTAGCCATTGTTAAAGGGTTTTCACCTTCGACAATAGTATAAACTTTGTAGTCGATAGAAAAACCATCTGCAATAATTTGCTTTTCAAGATTACCAAATCGATCTAGCACGCCCGCAGAACCAATCAGCACTTGCAATTTTAAATTTTTATTATTTTGAATACTTCGCATAATGCTAAGGCAACTCGAGTAATTAGCTCTACTACCAACATAAACACATATTTTTTTCATGCGTTACCTCTTTTCTTTATTAAGTATTCACACCATTCAAAATCCAATAAATCGTCAACATCAATTGAGCGTTCTTTAGGCATAATGTATGCTAAGCAACTATCGCCATAAAAGCTATTCTTGTTCATCAAACAATCATAGCTACATAAATAAATAGCGGCGCCATTACGCCCATAATATTTAGGCTTTTGTTGTCTTTGAAAAATATTCTTTGAATCTGAGAATGGCTTTAAATATTCGCCCTCTAATTTCATAATACTTTCAGGAACAAAAGAATGCGGAGACTCAACCACACTAACTAAAGAATCCGCTTTAAATTGTAAAATTTTTTCTACACTATTGTCTATATCTAAAGCTAAACGCAAAGGAGATGTTGGCTGTAATAAAAGTATATAGTCAGGTTTGAAGTTATTTGCTTCCATTTGCCAATTTACATAATGTTGAACAACTGGCAAACTTGCAACAAAATCGCCAGCTAAATGATTAGGCCTTACATAATTTTCGTTTATACCTAAACTAATACAATAATTTAGAATATCAATTGAATCCGTTGAAAGACCAATTTTAACTAGAGTTTTAGATTTTAATGCTTCCTGCACCGTATAATAAATCAATGGCTTGCCATCCATTAACTTCATATTTTTATTAGGAATTCCTTTTGAACCACTTCTTGCGGTTATAACAGCCAAAACTTTTGCAGGCATAATTTATTTTTCTAAATCGTCCCAATGAATTTTTTGATTTGCGCTAACAATTTTTATTATTTTTTTACCTATTACTTTTTCATAATCTTTTGCATTTATGCCATCCCCTGGTTTTTTATAAACAAGATCTTTTTCAGAAATCAAATGTCCAACTTTTAAATCACGAGCCGCCACCACACTTTTTTCAAAAGTAATTTTCATATCTTTAAGTTCACTGCAAGCTAAATCTTTATCAACTTTACAGCTAATTAATTTTTCTGTGGCACGCACATCAGCAACAAGTCTTTTCATTTCAATTGGTGTCGCACTAAACTTTGCATCAGGGCCATATAAATCATTACTTACTGTAAAATGTTTTTCAATCACACTAGCCCCTAGCGTAACGGCTACTATTGCAGCGGCACTGCCTAAAGTATGATCTGAAAAACCTACCTCACAACCAAATTTTTCTTTAAACAATTTCAAATTATTTAACCCTGCTTTTTCTGGTGGGCATGGGTATTCACTAGTACACTGTAACATAGTCACTTTTGTGCCATTTTGGTTCAAGGCTTCATATGCGCTTTTGATTTCACTCCAGGAGCTCATACCAGACGAAAGTAATACATGCTTACCGAAATTTGACATATACCGCAAATACGGCAAATTACTAACTTCACCTGAGGGTACTTTTAAAGTATTCACACCTATGCCAATTAGCAAATCAATCGCTTCGATACTAAATGGAGACGATATAAATTCAACACTTAAACTTTCTGCATAACTTTTTAGGTCTTTGTGTTGCTCCGCACTAAATGCAGTGCGTTTAAAATAATCATAACGCGATTCATCTTGAAAATATTTTGGTCGTGGTGCATTCAACAAAGTTTCTGCATCAGCAATATGCGTTTGAAACTTAACCGAATCAACCCCACAATCAGCTGCCGCCTTAATAAAAGCCTTCGCCTGCCCAATAGACCCATCATGATTCATCCCAATTTCTGCAATAATTTTTACCATATTTTACCTAACCTATTTAACACATTTTTTTACAGGACTTCCAAAATACATTCCAGGCTTCACAATACTTTTTAGAACTAATGAACCAGCGCCAATAGTACAGTTTTTAGTAATTTTTATATCATTTATAATAGTGGTACCAGCACCAATGAAAGTATTTTCACCAATAACCACATTTCCACAAATTGTTACTCCTGGGGCTATATGACAATTTGGCCCAATGATTGTGCCATGATCAATTTTTGCCCCCGTATTGATAATACAATTCTGACCTATTGCGCTTTCAGCTCCCACAATAGCACCAGCTAAAATTTGACAGCCATCTGATATATAAGATCTGGACGACACAATTGCTGTTTTATGAATCAATGTTGGGGTTGAAAGCTTAAGTCTTTTTAAATTTTCAAATAATCTTATTCGAGTTTTTAAAGAATCATTTACCCAAGCAACTCCAATTGCATAATTAAATTTTTTAAAAGTATTTTCATTTAATTTAGAATCATCACCTAATACTGGGTATTCTAAAAAATGTTTATTGTTGATGTCACATGTTAGAACCCCTTTAATTTGTAAGCCAAGCGACTCAATTAAATCAACAATAACTGCGGAATGTCCACCGTTTCCTAAAACAACAAACTTTTCTATTTTTTTCATTTTTATACCTATTAATCATTAAAATTGAAAACTACATACTTATTAAAAAAAATTGTTTGCTGTTTGACCCAAAATAGTCAATTCGAACATTATAAATACATTAAATTAGTTTTTTGCTTTATATTTTTGCCTATAAGGAGAATAAAAAGAAAACACTGCATACCTATCGTGGCCATTCTCAATTTTAAGTCCACGATGGATTCCATTTGCGTCAACCAAAAGCAAATCGCCAGCTTTGGCTGTCAAATATCTTGCCATAGTTAAATCAATTTCATGATCCTCAAAATACTGTTCTTTATAGAATTCTCCACTTCGCATTTTAAAAAATTTTCTTAATTTCTTAAGTGTAAGTTTATTGCTGCCTTCGATGTAGCTAAAAGGCCCATTTTCAATTTCTACATCCTTCAAATATATAATAATTTTGAATCTAGGTTCAAAATCATCATAATGCCAACCTTGACCTCCACCGATAACTGGTGTGGTTTTTTGTACCAAGGCATGATACGAATAACATTTCATTCCATAGTAGGCATTAGCAAATCCTAAAATATTGCTGTCTAAGCGAATTTTTTCAAACTCAGGAAAATAATGTTCCAGATCATAAATCCTGCTATAACCAAACTCTTTTTTAATCATTTTTCTATTATCATCAAAAAATATTAATTGTTCATTTTTTGTATTTAGAATAGCATCATCCATTTGGTCTAATATAGGCTTAAAACAACAGTTTAATTTTTCTATCAAACTATTTGAGTAATAATTAGGAATTTTGGTGAATCCTTTTAATTTTAATTCTTCAAAATTATTTTTATAAATTTTATCAAAAGCCTCTTTTTTTGAAAATCTTAATTTTAAAGACCGTAAACTGAAATAGTGTTTGTAAAAATAATATATTAAAAAAATAAAAAAATATCGATTAATGAATCTTTTCATTAGTTTATCAACTGATGATTGACTAAAAGTTTGAATCTTTCACAATTAACCATTAATTCATCGTATGTACCTTCACCAATTACTGACCCCTTATCCAATACGAAAATTTTATCACTAAGTTTTACAGTGGATAATCGATGTGCAACGATAATTATAGTCAAATACCCTTTTAGTTTCATTATCGCTTCTGAAACAATTGCTTCTGATTCTGAATCCAATGCAGAAGTCGCTTCATCCAAAATTAATAAATATGGTTTTTTATACAATTCCCTTGCAATAGAAATTCTCTGCCTTTGCCCCCCAGATAACTTTAAACCCTTGTCACCAATAGTTTCACCATATTGATTAGGTAACTTTTCAATAAACTCCTGAATATTCGCCATAAATGAGGCTTCAGTCATTTTTTGATTGGACTCAGGAGAGTCATCCCAAATAGTAATATTATTTTTTATTGTATCATTAAATAAACAAGGGTCCTGTAAAACATAGCCGATTTTTGATCTAAAATCTTTTAGGTTTAACTTATTAATATCTTTTCCATTCACACTAATTATACCCTCATCAACTTTATGCAAACCTATTAATAAATCAAGCAAAGTTGATTTACCAGAGCCAGAAGCTCCTACAATACTGACAATTTGATTTTTATTAATACTTAGACTTTTAATATTCAAATTAAATTTATCTTTATAAGAAAATTTTAAATTTTCAATCTTGAAACAAATTGGCTCAGGGGTTAATATATCATTACCCATAGGTTCTTTTTTATTTTCAATCTCAGATATAGAATTTAAATAAAACTTAAAGCTGCCCAACACATTATTAAAATTCTGCCAGAAATTTTGAAACACCATGGCTTTTGAAAGACCTCGTTGGCATAAAATTAATGAGATTAAAATTCCGCCAATTGGCTCCTTTAAAATTTGAACATAAAAATAAATTACAACGCTTATTAATATTATCAAAATAATTTGTGTAAACACTCTATAAATATCTGAATTAATTCTTATAGTTTTCATAATTGTAATGGTGTTTTCCATTTTATTAAAAACATATGGAAAATACTTTTCAAATGAGTTTGAACCCGCTAAATATTTAAAATTATTTAAAATTTGCAAGGTGGAATCTTGATAGATGGAATTTTCCTCAGACAACTTAGCACTTAATCGTTTATTTTTTGTATAAGACCCTTTAAAAAGAAGTATAGATAATGCAGAGCAAAACATAACAATTATAGTAAAATTAAAATCATTGAGCAAGCTTATAATAAAAAAAACTATCATCATTAAAAAACAATTGCATGCTTTGATATAATAATTGATTGTAAGCGATGCTCTAATGGATTCAGTTTGAATGATATTATTAAAATGACCAGGCGTATGATTTAAAAAATATTCGTAGGATAAACTTTGCATACTTTTAATAGATTTTTTATAAATATTTTTTTGTGACTTCGAAAAAATTTCCGAATCTATCCAAAAGCAAAAAATTAGTAAAACACTTCTTAATATAAAAATAAAAATTATAAAAATAAAAAATAATTGAGTAGAATAGTCCAAGTGTAAAAAATCAAAAATTCTACGAATATAAACACTTGTTTTATCAGTACCTGACGCATCATTCATTACTAATAATAATGGAATGATTAATGCAATTCCAATCGCTTCTAATATTGCTGCAAAAATATTTAAGATTATAGAGTAATAAAATTTTGGCCCAATTATTCTTAGAGCTGAATTAGAAAAACTATATGCAACACCAATTAATGGAATATTGCTTATTATTTTTCTAAAATACATTTATTGTACCAGTCCAAATAAATTTAAATCACCATACATTTTAGAATCTTTTTTTTGAAGCTCAGAAATTACCATATAATAAGACTTATCATCTACAAGCCTGAATACAATTTTTTTAAAATCTTCCCATTCCTTTGCAACATATACGGCTTTGTTTTCATCATATACTTGATAATTTAAATTAAAAAAATCATAAATAACTGAAGGGATACCTAGCATAATAGACCACAAAACTGTGCTACTATATGTGCTAATAAAAACATTTGCAGCTGGCAAAATATTCCTTAAGGGCAAATGGCTAATTTGTACATCGTATTTATTTACAAGATATAAATAATCTTTTTCTGCCATCTTTGGGTGCAGGGAAATTATAATTTTGCAATTTTTAAGCCCAATTAAAATTTCCATTATTTTTATAATAATTATATCATTTTCTTCTTTAGAAATTAAATTGTGCTCATACAGTTGTGGCAATGCAAAAATTATAACAAATTCCGACTCAAAAATTTTGAACTCATCACGAATATTTTTTAGGTTATTTTTTGAGCTGTTCAAAAATTTATATTCAAGCAGACCAGTAACTTTTACTATTTCACTTTTTACGCCACTTCCGATATAAATCTCTTTCGTTTTTTCACAATCAACATGCGTCTCACTTACAAAGGTACTTCCATTTAACCAAGGAATTCTTGGCAAACATCGCATTAAATACAAATTAATTATCACATAAGGTTCATAAAATAGGCACTTTTTGTCTTGGTAATAAAACGCTTGATTGGGGAAAAACCAACAAATTAATTTTTGACCAAATGTTTTAATTTCTCTACTTGGATTAGTTTTATAATATGCTCCAGTATTTTTAACAAAAAATAAATTTACCCCTGTAACAATTACGGGTATTTTTTTTTTTAGACTAGCAATTGCTAAAAATAAATCAAAATTTATATATCTATCACTTGATATATAAACACAGTCAGGATTGAGGTTATTAATAATATTGCAACATTTTAAGTAACTTTGAATATTTGTTTTAAACATATAAAAAAAACTAAGTGTAGTTCTAAACCAACCTTTTGATGTTTTACTATTCATTTTTATTTTTTCAAATTTTGGCTTATCATTCTGTTTGTAAACTCTACAAACCTTAGAAAACTTAGAAAGCTCATCAGATAATCTCTCTAATTCAGGACGAACGAGATATGTAACAATTTCATTATTAACACTCAATTCTTTTATGTAGTCAAAAAGCGTTCGATAGTGTGTAGTATTTTGAATACAAAATAAATATTTCATTTTACTTTTACAAGTGCCTTACGATAAATTTTCTGAAGATATGAAAACAACTTTTTCGGTAATATTATTTTCAAAAGTTTTGAAAATTTAATGCCTAACATTAAGGGCATATCCTTTTTTATCAATTTCTTAATAGCAAATATTTGGCTTAAATAATTGGTATGCAAATCATAGCTATTTTTAACTAAATTGGAACTCGAGCATAAACACCAAATTTCCGAATCAATCTCTTCGTATTTTATTACTTGAAAGCCAGACTTATTCAGAATTACATTTAAAGTTACAATATTAAAATAAAACACATGAACGCTTCTAAACCAACTTAATTGTAAAGACCCCTTAACATGGTTCATATCTGGTACAGCTATGTATAATAAACCATCTTCGGTTAAAGCTCTTTTCATTTTTTCCAATATCAATAATGGGTCAATAAAATGCTCCAATGTATGTCTTAAAATAATTAAATCAAATTTTCTAAAATAACTGTTTTCCCAATTTTTATCTACATCATTTGAAATAATGTCTATAAAATTGCGACTTAAAATAGAATTACAACAATATTCTGAGGCTTCGATCGCAAAAAACTTATGATGACTAAATTTTTCATGAATAATATCTAAAACCCAACCCATTCCACAACCGACATCGAGAATATTTAATTTTCTTTTTGTATTTATTAGATCAGTTAGCCTTTCTACTACTTTTTCTGATTCTTTATAAAAATAAGAATCAATATTAGCACTAAATACTTCTGGTCTATAGTATTTATCGTAATCATTTTTATAAAATTTTAAATATTCACTCTTTGACCATCTTGGACTAAGAAACACAAGTCCATCATTTTTACAAATTTTTACATTGCAAGTTAAGTCAAATTGACCCGTATTTGTAACTGTTTCTAAATTATCGGATTCGCATATTATGCATTTCTGGAATTCAAGATTGTTCACGAATTTTTCTTTACTACTACCATATATTTTGTGAATTTGTCATCTTTAAAAAATTTTTCAAAAAAATTGAAAAAACAAAACATATTCAGCTTAAAATAAAAAAGGTTTATACTTGACCAAATAATTTTTTTAAACCCCTTAAATGGCTTACTACCAGATTTCCAAAAATAGGATAAAAAAAAATTATCCCAAAAATCATGCGGAATGATTTCTAATACTTTACAATTTCGAGAAGTAAAAAATGTTTGGATTTCACTTCGTGTCATTCCAGTCGGGTAATTTTCACTGCCAGGAGAAATTTTAATTTGTTGCGACTTATATTTTAATGAATGCAACTTATTTGGAATATCTACTAAAAAGATTCCATTTTTTTTCAAACTTAGCAACTGACTATTTAAAATATTTTCAAAATCGTCAAATGCAAAAATAGTATTAAAAGTAGTTAAAATATCGACTTGATTGTTTTTAACATTTCCAAATTCATAAATATCAATTTTTTCACAACTATAACCTTTTGCTATATTGTGTTGCAAAAAATTATCACTTAAGTCACAACCTAAAAAGTTTAAATGACCTATATCATCATTGATTCTTCCCGATCCTATGGGCATGTCACACCAAAAAAGTTCAGGTTTTAGGTATTTTTTCAAAATTGATATTTGCTGTCTATGCTTAATATTTTTATTCCATTTTTGCTTAAATTTATCATCGTATTTTTTTACTTCTTCAGCTCCAAAATTTTTTGTCCACAATTCCGTATATTTAATATTTGCCATTTTAAATCTATTAATTCAAAATTATTTTATTGCTTCAACATAAAGCGAAATTTTAGGGTGAGTATTATCAAAAAAATTTGTATCTCTTAAAGGGGCAAACAAACTTTGCCCATATCCCGAAATATAAGGCTGAGAAAAACCTGCTTCGATTAAAAACCTACATAACTTATCTCCTGTCCACCAATTTATATGTTGCCCAGGGTAATTAGGATCAAACACACATTGTTTTGTAAAAAAATCTAAACAGTTAATGTCATGATTCGTTTTAAAGAAACTTTGTATTTCAGCATCGCTATATTTTTTGTGACTTGGTGAAATACCTATCTCACTTAACTGAGACGCAATGTGATGCAAAAACAATTGATGTATTGTAGCATTTTTAATTGGAATCGTACACATTTGCACTTGCTTTCCTGATATCATTCGAGTATCTTTTAAATCTTTCCAATACCAATAGGAAATGTCATTTCGCTTATAAGCTTGAAACTCTATCCAAGCATTTGGTGTCGTTAAACGAATTCCACCACCCGGCTTTAAAATTCTGTAACATTCTTTCAGCATATTCATAACGGCTTCGTCATTTACATGCTCAATTGTATGCGATGAGTACACTAATTCTGCACAATTATCTTGAATCGGCAAAGGCTCTAATTTCATTAAATCATAATGAATAAAAGGCTCATTTTGAACATTCCTATAATGCTCTGTTCCATAATCTACATTTGTCCAAAAAGAATGACAAAACTTCCCAGCTCCAATATTATAAAATCTCTTATTTTTTATGCTTTCGCTTGAAAAGCTTTTGTACAACGAGAGCATTTCATTTGGAACTGGAATTTTGGTAATACAATATCCCAATTGATTTGCAATTCTCGACAAGACCTTTTTCAATTAAAACTCCAGAATAATACCAATAAACTTAAACTAATTTGTTAATTTATTTTCACTTTTTCAGCTATAAGATTTAAATTGTTACAAATATTTATGTACTCCATATCACTTAAGTTTAACAATGTTGGTAAATTTACTCCAACATTAGAAATTTTTATCGATTCACTCACATCTGTCTTACAATATTTTTTATAAATTGGCATTTTATTCAAAGGGTAAAAGAATTTTCTAATATCAATATTGTATTTGTCTTTGGCAATACTAACAAATTTTGCAACATCTAGTTTCTTTAACAAACAAGATACCAACCAAACAACAGAATTTCTATTCGTGGGCTCTTCAATAAATTTAAAATATTCTAAGTTCAAATGTTGTTTATACAAATTTAATATTTTCATTCTTTTTAATAACAAGCTCTCAATACGGTTTAATTGACCACAGCCAATTGCCGCTTGAAGATTTGTCATTCTAAAATTGTACCCAACAACATCATGCCAATATTTCTTAGTTTTAGACATCCCATGATCTCTAAGCTGCAACATCTTATTGAATAATCCTTCGTCATCAGTAGTGCACATTCCTCCTTCACCAGTCGTAATGATTTTGTTGCCAAAAAAAGAAAAACATCCAATTTCTCCCAGTGCACCTACAAATTTGTCTTTATATTTTGCACCTATTGATTCTGCGGCATCTTCAACAATATATATATTTTGATCATGAGCTATCTTTTTAATCGCCTCCATATCACAGCAATATCCGTAAAGATGAACAGGCATAATTGCTTTAGTCTTTTTAGTAATACTTGATAAAACTTGTTTGGGGTTTAAGCCAAAATCCTTTTCAATAATATCAACAATCACTGGCTTTGCACCAATAAACAAAATAGCATTTATACTTGCTGCGAAAGTTAAATTTGGCAAAATAACTTCGTCGCCTTTTTTAATACCCAAAGCCATTAAAGCTAGGGATAATGCAGCTGTTCCATTCATAACTGTAACTGCATATTTAGAATTATTAAATTCTGCAAATTTTTTCTCAAACAGAGTTACAAATCTACCTTGTGAACTTATCCAATTGGTATCTAAGCATTCTAAAACATTTGAATATTCTTCTCCATATATAATGCTACTTGCTATTGGAATATTAATTCGTGTATTGTATTCAAAATAATCAACAACACGCTCATTTTCATCTAAAAGAGGAATAATTTTAATACGATCATTAATCAACTTAATCAAATCAGGCAAAGGAGTATTTATAGAGGCGAAAACACTTGGTTTTTTAATTTTATCAATTACTTCAAAATTTTGTAAATTTGTACAAATTCTATTAAACTCATCCGAATTCTTATCTAATAATATTTTGATTTTTAAATCTAACGGTAAACCAGCTATGATGGCACGCCTAATATCACCTTCACTTATTGTACCCTGAAATTTCCCTTGATCATCTATGCAAAATACAATTCCTTTGCCATTCAAGTTAAAAATATTTAAAATTTCAACTATTGTTTTATTAAAAGAACAATTTAAATTAGTTTTCATTTTTTTTTAATACCTCTATTGCTGCTTGAAAATCTTCTGGTGTATCAATGTCAATATTTTCTTTTGATTTCATTTTAATACAATAATAAGGTTCGGCATACATGCTGTTTTGTGAAGTAAACGCTGAGACGCGATTTATAAAAAATGCCCCCATTAAGTACCACAATTTTTCTAAATTCTGACTAGTGTTAAATTTTCCATTTAATGGGTTACCAAGTACCGTATTTCCATATCCATTATTATCGACTTGCATCATCCATTCAATATGTTCTTTTGCTTCTCTCACAGTAATTACTGAATTAATTGTTTTGTCAGTCATTATGGCATTTAGTCCTTTTTTAATATAATTCACATTTGTTAATGGTGTAGCAGGAGTTAAGGTTAGTAAAAAATCTGGGGAAAAAGTTATTTTATAATAGTCATAAACATTAAGAACAACTTTCTCTAGTGGTACTAGATCACCTGATAATTGTGGCGGTCGTAAATAAGGCACTTCAGCGCCTAGCGATTTTGCAATATCCGCAATTTCCTCATCGTCTGTACTAACAATAATTTTATCAATTTCTGGGATCGATTTTACTAGGTCGATCGGATATTGAATTAATGGCTTGCTATTTAATTTGAGTATATTTTTTCTTGGCAACCTTTTTGACCCACCTCTAGCGGGAATTATTGCTAAAACTTTCATTTCACTTCCTTCAATTTAAATTCTACTAAATTTAATTGATCTTTAAGCAGGGTAAAATCGTGAGTATAAACTTCAATACTGATATAATCAATATTTGGTTTTAAAAAATCCCAAAACCAACTTGAGCCACAAAAAGGTTTGTTTTCGTCTACAAGTCCATTATTATCACTTAAATGATAACCTTCAATGAATTGTCTACATTGTTTCATAACTTCCCCAGGTAAAAAATTTAATGAATTAGCTGAAACTTTTAAATGCGCTACATCCAACAACATTCCCACACTACCAGAAAACTCATTCATAATTTTGAAACATTCTTGTGGGTCTACCATTAACAGTGGGTTACTCTGAAATTCTGTTACATTCGATTGATTTAAAACATTATTCTCTATCAAAATTCTCACTTCCTGTTGTGAAGCATAGTTTGATAAATAATTAATGTTATTAATAAATTTTTCAATTGATAAATCCCGATTATTTAATTTTCTTTTCGATATCGTTTTTCCCAACTCTTCAACTTGTGGGTCAATTAAAAAACCAGCATGTACACTAAAGTACTTTTGACCGAAATCTTTGGATAATTTAATACCTCTTTCGCAATGTCTAAGTGATTGTTCATTTATAGTTTCGTTTAAGGAGGCTAAATTCAAAACAAATGGTGTTTCTTGGGAAGGAAAATAATTATGCGGTTGAAAATTAAGGTTGGGAGATCTTAGTCTAAGTAGTGCATCCATATCACCTGACGACCACCGACAGCCACTTAACTCTATATTGGCAAAGCCTTTATCTAAAAGTGTTTTAGCTGCATCAAACAAGCTCACACCAGAATAAGCACCAGTAGATACAAAAATCATAATAAATTATGTTTTTCCAATAATTATTTCAGAAACCATTGAATACCCTTTATCAACTAAATGAACTTGGTCACAAAAAATAGTATCTTGAACTTTACAAAAATCATTTAAGTTTAAATACTCTATTTCGTATAAATTCGAAGCAGTTTGAATAATGTTTTCATATTTTGAACAGATTTCTGGTTTGCCTATTATATCCTTTATTTTGACAAAATTTGAATACTTTTGTATATTCATTAATTGATCAAAAATATTCTTTTCTGTTTCAGTTGGTATTTTATTAGTCCAAGGAAAAAACGGTTGCAAACAAAACAAAAATTTAGCCTTTAATTGTTTTTGAAGCGCAGAATAAATAAAAAAATTTCGCAAATGAATATCCCTTAAGATATTTAGTTTGTCTTCGACAGTATTTTCTAAATTTTTATTTACATCCTTTTTGGAACGAGAAAACGGGAACGAAAATATTTTTTTCTTTGATAATGGAAGCAACTCAGAACTATTACATCTATAAATTTTGGAGAGAAATTCGCATACCAATACTCTTGAAGGCGGGTATAATATTCGGTTTGAATGTGACTCATCAAATCTTGCATCTAGCTCAGAGGGTTGGTGCTTTAAAAAATTAATATAAATGTCATTTATTCCACTAAAAACAACAACATTTTCTACTTTATGAAACCGGGGTAATAATTGCAATAAATGGATAATTTCATGTATCGAAACACAAGCTCTCACCCCCAAGTTTAACCACTGCTTACCAGAAAGCTTACTTAAATTGGAAGATATAGTATTGTCATCATTTGATGCCCCAATGCCAAATGCAGTTGAACTTCCAATTACAATATTAACAGGCATATCTTTTTCAAAAGAATCCGTTGAAATATACTTTTTATTGAATTTTGTTTTTCTAAATCCTCTCGAATCCGTATTAATAATATTACTACTAAAAGAAACTGGCCCTGCTAGTTGTGCAAAAGGAAGGTAGCGGGTTCCTTCCATGTTGTCATAATCTTTCAACTGTGGAAAGTTTTGAATTCTAAAGTCAATCATTAATAAATTCTTCTCGCCAATCAGTATCGAAATCAAATTTTGGTTGTTCATTTTTAAATAAAACAAAATTTTCAATTGCTAAAATATCAATACCTGTTCGCATAAAACACCTATAACTGTCTTCGGGGGTACATACAATTGGCTCTCCACGAACATTAAAAGATGTATTGATTAACACCGAACAGTTTGTCTTTTCTTTAAATTTTGAAATTAGCTTATAAAATATCAAATTACTCAGCTCGCTCACCGTTTGAATACGCGCTGAATAGTCAACATGAGTGACAGAGGATATTTGACTTCTTTGCTTTTTTAAGCGATCAATTCCAAAAAGATTCCCCACATTTTCAACAATTCGAATTTCATCTTTCACTGTTGAAACAATCATCATATAGGGGCTGTCAGAATTTAAATCGAAATATTTATTTACATCTTCGCGTAATACACTTGGAGCAAATGGTCTAAAACTTTCTCGAAACTTTATTTTAAGATTCATTATTGATTGCATTTCGATATTTCGAGCATCGCCTAAAATACTTCTTGCGCCTAGGGCACGCGGGCCAAACTCCATTTTACCTTGATGCCAACCAATAATCTTTCCACTTGAAATCAAGTCTGCAACATCACACAAATATTTGTCAGAATTGTCGTATTCAATATATTTTGCATTTACACTATCAAGATATGCTTTTACTTTTTCACTTGAAAAACTTGGACCTAACAATGCACCTTTCATATAATCGATATTTTTATTAAATACATTCCTATTATTGTTTTCGTAATAATATGAAAGAGCTGCACCTATTGAAGCTCCTGCATCCCCAGCTGCTGGCTGCACCCAAATGTCTTTGAAAATTTTCTCTTTTAATATATAACCATTTGCCACACAATTTAGTGCAACGCCTCCTGCCATGCAAAGGTTAAAACATCCAGTAAGTTGTTTAGCTTTTTTTGCTAATTTTAGCATAACCTCATTTGTGATTTCTTGAATCGAACGAGCCAAATCCATATCACGCTGTGTCAACAATGAATCTTTTTTACGACAGGGTCCACCAAATAATTTTATAAATTTCTCATTAAACATTTTTTTTGAAATATCAAAAGTAAAATATTCTTGATTTAGCTTAAAGCTACCATCATCATTTATTTTAATAAGATTATCTTTTATAGTTTTAACAAAGGTTGGTTCTCCATATGGTGCTAACCCCATAACTTTATACTCACCGCTATTTACTTTAAAACCGGTATAAAGTGTAAATGCGGAATACAAAAGACCTAAACTATCGGGAAACTGAATATCATAAATTTTATTTAATTTATTATTCTTACCGTGCCAAATTGAAACTGTATCAAACTCACCAACACCATCTACAACTAAAATTGCTGCTTCCTCAAAATTACTGGGGAAAAATGCACTAGCAGCATGTGACTTATGGTGTTCAACCGAATCAAACAATTTACTGTCAACTCTAACTTTAAAGTGATTTTTTAATTCTCTAATTAAGTTTTTTTTCCAATGCAATTTTCTGGTTAACCAACTAGGAACAACATTCAATAAAAACCAAGTACCTTTTGGCATATTTGACAAACCTGATTTAACAACCCTTTTAAATTTTAACTCAGGCTTTTCATAAAATATTATTTTATGCAATTCATTAATTGAAATTCTAGCTTCTTCTAAACAAAATCTTATAGCATTCACTGGAAAACTAGCATCATTTTTTATTCGAGTGAACCTCTCTTCTTGTGCTGCAGCAATAATTTCACCATTATTAATTAAAGTTGCTGCAGAATCATGAAAATAACAGGAAATACCTAAAATATACTTATTTGATTTTAACATATAATTATTATTTGAATTTTACCACATTGGATAATGATCGTCAGGAACTTTTTTCTTCTTTTTTCTAAAAAAATAACCAAAAATCTTTTTAAAGAAATTTAATATAGACATCTCTTTACTCCAAATCTGATATGTTTGGTTGATAGCCAGCTGAAAAGTCTTTTTTTGCTTTTTTACCAATTAAAGTACTCAGGAATTTTGGCTTTAATCCAGTGCCTGGACGCATATTGGTTAACATTTCGGATGTTATAACAGTACCTTTTTTAACATTCTTAGAAAAAGTGATACTTTTTCGGGATACCTTTGCCATTTCCATTTCTTCGATTTGGCAAATCTTAATTTTATCTCCTAAAATTATTTTTGCTCGATTAATCAAGTCTACCATTTCTTTAAATTCATTTGGAGTAGAAGAAGCCTTATGATCAGGCCCAGGTAATTTTTTATCCAATGTAAAATGTTTTTCAATTACTTTTGCCCCCAGAGAAATGGCTAAAAATGAGGCAAATGGTGCCGAACTATGGTCGGAATAACCTACTTCACATTTATACTTTTTAGATAATTCAGGAATTACAGATAAATTTAAAGAGCTTTCTTTACATGGGTAATTTGAAACGCAATGTAACAAAGTAAACTGACATTTGTTCTTTCTATATATTTCTACAACATCGTCAATCTCATCATATGTTGCCATACCCAACGCAATTAGTGTGGGTATCTTAGTTGATGCAATGTATTCATGAAGGGTAAGATCAACTATATCAGCTGATGCAACTTTAAATTGGCTCACACCCAATTTTGTTAAAAATTCTGCACTTTTTGCATCATAAGGTGTCGATAAAAATTCGATCTTTTTGTTTTTACAATATTCAAATATCTCAATATGCTGTTCTTCTGACAATTCCAATTTTTTCAACATTTCATAATGCGATTCTTTAATGTCAGTTGTCGATTGTTGGTATTTAACCTTAGGTGTATGTTTATCCGCAAGAGTTTCTGCCCTAAAAGTTTGAAACTTAACTGCCGTCGCTCCACTCACCACCGCCGCGTCAATCATTTTTTTTGCCAGTTCAGTACTACCGTTATGGTTCACACCAATTTCAGCTATAATTTGAATTGATTCTTTCATTATAATTTTAAACCTCTTGAACCGATAAAAACTATTTTTTCTAAATGGATCCCTTGTACTCAAAAGAAGGCATTCGAGAACTCGCGGCTTCAGAATTATCTCGCTTATGTTTAAATTCTGGAACTAACTGATTCATAAGTTCGATAATTTTAATATCATCTCTGTCGTTTAACACATTAAAGATTTCTTTAAATTTGCTAAAGGTTTGTTGGCAGTTAATTTCTTTTGGTTGGGCAATAAAAATACTCTCATATTGAGTATGAATTTCTGAACCAGTAATAATTAACTCTTCATATAATTTTTCCCCTGGTCTCAAGCCAGTGAATATAATGTCAATATCATCAGGATATTTTAAACCTGATAAGGTAATCATATCTTTGGCTAAATTTAATATTTTCACTGGTTCACCCATATCCAAAATAAAAATCTCCCCACCTTCACTTAAACTTCCAGCCTGTAATACCAATTGCACGGCTTCAGGAATTAACATAAAATACCGTGTTATATCTGGATGGGTTACTGTAATTGGGCCACCTTTTAATATTTGTTCTTTAAAAAGTGGAATCACTGACCCAGAGCTACCTAATACATTGCCAAAACGAACAGCAGAAAATTTAGTAAATACACCCAATTGGTGCAAAGATTGAATATAAATTTCGCAAAGTCTTTTTGTAGTTCCCATAACATTAGTCGGATTAACTGCTTTGTCAGAAGAAACTAAAATGAATTTCTCGACTTTTGATTCGACACATGCATCCGCTAATATTTTTGTTCCTAAAACATTATTTTTAACTGATAATGCAATATTTTTTTCTACCATTGGCACATGCTTGTAAGCAGCAGCATGAATTACAATGTTAGGCTTATACTTGTCTATGTAATAAAATACATTTTCCTTATCCGTTACATTAAGCAATAATGGAACGATAACAATGCTATTGTTTAGATTGCCAATCTTTTCAAGACACTGTCTTTCGATTTGGTATAAATTAAACTCACTCTTTTCAAGTAATATTAATTTTTTAGGTTTACATTCCAAAATTTGATTACACATTTCAGAACCAATGCTTCCACCTGCTCCGCTAACTAGAATTATTTTCCCTTTAATAAATTCTTCTATTACTGGTAGATTAATATCATTCTTATCTCTTTTTAACAGATCTTCGAGAGATACATCTCGAACTGTTTCGAAATGAAGGGTAGCATCTTTCAAAAACTGATCTGCCATTGGTACGATTTTAACTTCTATTTTATGTTCGTTGCTTTCAAATAAAATTTCCCTTAACTTTTGCCGTGGTAAACTGTTATCTGCAATTATCAATAAATCCGTTTTGTTTTCCTTTAAATACTCTTTAAATGTCAAACCATCATCATAATACATATTTATACCTTGCATAACTTTATTGTGATCATGATGATTGCTAGAAAATACAGATCTAACTCTATAATTTAAATCAGGGCTTGTTCTTATATGCCTTAAAACTTTATCTACCAATTCACCTTTCCCATAAATCACACAATTTTTTGAAACATTGGGTGAAATAAAATTATTTAGAATAACCTCTCTAAGCAACCTTGTGGAATAGCGAGTGCCTGAAACAAACATGAATGTAAGCATCCAATCAACAATAATAGTTCTGCCAGCAATATTATTCTTAAATAAAGAAAAAACACCTGCTATTACAAAAGAAGCAAAAACAGTAGTTTTAAATATGGTAACAATGGATGTAAGATCCATGTGCCGCAAAACATTTCGATAAAGCCCAAAAGTTGCAAAAAAATAAATTTTTATTGGTAATATTATTAAAACAAATTTCCATTCATTAATTTTTGAACCCACCACATCGTCAAACCCAAAAACCAATATCAGTGACACAATATATGTCATTATGATTATAGGAATATCCGCAACCAAAAGGTAATACTTTGGGTGAATTTTTTTTAAATTCTCATATTTAAACATATTAGCCTCTGTAATATTACACTTTTATTAATGTGGGCGAATTGAATTCGCCCCTACGGGGAATTTAACTTCTATTTTAACTCTAGATTAGATTCTGGTTTACCAAAGACTCTGAACAATAAATTTTATGTAAACTTGTTTCGTGTGCATTTTTAATGCAAGCATAGGCCAAATCTTCTTAATTAATGTATAAAACTTTTGCTTCGAAATCACTCTATTTAATCATGTCCACTAACTGAAACAAAAGATAACTTTTCCCAACACGCTTCTGGCTTGTAAAGCATTTTATCAGATTTTTACCTATAAAAGGTATTGCTTTGTTTAAGTAAATGGGGCGAGAAATAGTAATTAGAGAGATATTCATTGTAGTTATACTTAAAACTTTTCACAAATAATATAAAAGTTATAATTATACTTAAAACTTATTGTGATTAAGGCTAATATTTTAAAAAAAACACAGCAAACATGTTGAACATACTGCCATTTCTAGCAATTTTACTGAAACTTTCCGTTTTTAGGAACGAACAACCACACCAAACTATCGCCTTATTAAATCTTCAGGCTTTACAAGCAATTGCAAAGATTTTTTTTACCACCTCACAAGTTTTGCTGATTTCAATTTCTTTCAAAGTAGGATGGACTAAAAACATTAAACTTGTTTCGCCTAATTCTTTTGCATTATTTAGCCTATTCACCGGTCTAAAGGAGGTGTTTTCAAATGCTTTTTCAAGATAGACTTCTGAACAAGACCCAGAATAACATGGAACTCCAAGATAATTAAATTCATTAATTATTTTATCCCTGTTCCAGCCTGCATTTAACAACTCAGGGATTACAAAAACATAACATTTATACCATGCATGTTTGATAAATTCTGGTAAAACGGGAACTCGAATAGCACTAAACAGTTGACAAGCGTCTCTGATTCTTAATGCATTTGCAGTTCTTTTTTCCGTCCATTCTTTCATTCTTTTTAATTGAATCCTGCCAATTGCAGCTTGTATCTCTGTCAATCTTCCATTTGTGCCAAAAGATTCATGAACCCATCTAAACCCAGGCGCATGATCTTTACGATATACAGCATCAAAGGATTTTCCATGATCTTTGTATGACCAAATTTTTGACCATAATTCGTAATCATTTGTGGTACACATTCCACCTTCACCAGCCGTTGTAATTATTTTATCTTGACAAAAACTCCAAGCTCCAATGTGACCAATAGAACCAACGGGTTTATCTTTATAAATAGCACCATGTGCTTGAGCGCAATCTTCAATAACTTTTAAACCATATTTATTTGACAATGCCATAATTTCGTCCATATCACATGGCCATCCAGCTAAATGAACGCAAATTATAGCCTTTGTTTTGTTTGTTATAGCTTTCTCAATATTAGATGGGGATATATTTTGACTATCTAATGATACATCTACAAAAATAGGTATTGCGCCAATATTTACAACACAAGAAACAGATGCCAAAAATGTACGCGATGTTACAATAACTTCGTCGCCTTTACTTACACCTAAAGCGACTAAAGCCATATCTAAGGCAATAGTACCATTTGCTAGTGCTATAGCATATTTGGAGTTATTCCAAATAGCAAATTCCTTTTCAAATTCACGACACTCGTTACCTGTCCAATAATTAACTTTATTTGAAAGCAAAACTTTTTCTGCAGCTTCTGCTTCTTCGTGAGTATAGGAAGGCCAAGGTGAAAATTGCGTATTTAACATTTGATATTTATTTTATCTTTGCTGGGTTACCAATTGCTAGGACATTATCAGGCAAGTCTTTTACAACGACGGCACCAGCCCCTATAACAACATTTTCACCAATTTTAATATTCTGTTTTATACATGCACCAATGCCAACCCAAGTTTTGCTACCTACGATTACACCACCGGCCAAATTAGCACCAGGACTAATATGAGAAGCATCACCAATTTTGCAATCATGGTCAATTGTTGAGGCCGTATTCAATATAACAAAATCGCCAATCTGCGCGCCTGCATTCACAACTGAATTGGCAAATATAACACTTCCATTACCTATACTTGAGTATTTGCTGATAATTGCCATGGGGTGAATTACAGAAACTATTTTTCCGCCTTTTTGACTTATTTTAATATATTTATCATGTCTTATTAGATTATTACCAATACCTACAATTACTCCATCGAAGTTTTCAATATTTTCCAATAATTTAAAAAAACTTCCTAAAAATGGCCAATGTAACTTTTGTTCATTTTTAGTTTCATCATCATCAAAAAAGGAAATTTTTTTCCAACCACATAGAGCCGCTGCATCTGCAATAACTCTTCCATGGCCACTCGCACCAAATATCGCTAAATGGTTCATTAATTTGACCCTTTAAACGGTATAGTAGTGGCCTCTCCAACGCTCGAAATACCCTCACGCATAAAAACCTTTTTTATAGTTAAAAAAAGTATTTTTAAATCCAAACCGAGAGACCAATTGTCAACATACCATACATCAAGTTTAAACTTTTCTTCCCATGAAATAGCATTTCTACCATTTACTTGAGCCCACCCAGTAATACCAGGCCGAACTAAATGCCTCCTTTTTTGTTCTTCATTATAAAGAGGTAAATATTCCATTAGCAAAGGCCGCGGACCTACTAAACTCATTTCGCCCTTAATTACATGCCATAGTTCAGGCAGCTCATCTAAACTAGTTGAACGCAAAAATTTACCAAAGGAAGTTAGCCTAATCTCATCAGGTAAAAGTTTTCCGTTTTGGTCCATTTCAGAAGTCATGCTTCTAAATTTAATCATTTGAAATGGTTTTCCATCTAAACCTGGCCTAAATTGTTTAAAAAATATTGGTAAACCTAATTTAATGGAAACTAACAACATCAAAACAAAAAAAATAGGCAATAGAATTGGAAAAAACAGCACAATTAATGTTAAATCAAAAATATATTTTTTCATATACCAATAAGCTGCATACTTCTCATTAATTTTTGATTTATAATTTTAACTTCAAATTTTTTTTCAATTAACTCTCGACTCTTCTTTCCCATTTCTGACAATCTGTTTTTGTTCTCGATAAACCAAATCATTTTTTCAGCAAGAGCATCTGCACTTTTAATAGGAACTTTAAATCCATTGATTTCATCCAATACAGTTTCTTTACAACCTACTGCATTTGTAGTTAAAATTGGCCTACCCATGGCCATTGCCTCTAGTATGCTTCTTGGAATTCCTTCATGGTAAGAAGGCAACACAAAAACATGACTTTGTCGAATATATTCACGAACATCGCTAACTTCGCCTTTATACTGGAGATAACCAGAATTAACCCAATTAAAAACCTCATCGCTGGATATCGAATCGGGAGAATTGTCAACTGGCCCTACTAATAAAAAAACAACATCTTTTTTAGATTTCATCACTGTTTTTGCTGCTTCAGCGTATTCTCTTAGCCCTTTTTCTTTTAATAAACGACAAACACATAAAAAGGTAAAATTTGTTTTTGGCAATTCAGAATATTGAAAAAAATTGGAATCAACACCTGACCCATCAATTATTTCAGATTGATGAATTAAAATTATTTTTTTAGAAAGAAAAACATCTCTATTATCAATATTTTGAAAAAACACAATTTCTGAACTTTTCAAAGCAATAGAATACAAAAACGAAGCAACACCTCTAACTAATTTTCGTTTAAAGCCTATGCCGTTAAACGCATAACCCAAACCAGTAATAATGGCATAAAATCTTACACCCAACAATCTCGCAGCGATCCCACCCCATACAACAGGTTTAATTGTGTAGGCCAAAATTATGTCTGGTCTACATCTTCTAGTTGCCTGAATAACAGCAAAAAATGTCTTGATATCAACAAATGGGTTGAGGCTTGTTCTTGATATTGGTATCTCAATAAAATTAGCACCAAGTTTTAAAATTTTTTCAATAATTGCAGGGTCTGCCTTACCTGCAAGAGCCGTAACTTTATGACCTTCAGAAATCATTGATTTAATTAACTCGCCTCTAAAGTTAACTATTGATTCAGACAATGCGCCTATAACAAAAATGTGCAATTTAATCTCTAAACGCTATTGTGATTCTAGCCAACTTTGAAACATCAATATATCCCATAGATGATATGCCCAATTCCTTTTACCAGATAAATGCTCATTCCATTTTTGATGAATTGGATCAGGATTAAAATACCCTTCCATTTTCAAACGACTTGGTTTAATTAATTCATAAGCCCAATCTTTCATTGGTCCACGAAGCCAAACATCTATAGGAATGCCAAAACCCATTTTAGGCCTATCAATTAGTTTTTCTGGAACATGACGATGTAAAACTTGTCGTAAAATCCATTTTGTTTGATTTTTATATATTTTAAAGTCATCAGGTAAACTCCATGCAAACTCAATTATCATTGGGTCTAAAAATGGAATTCGAGATTCTAGAGAAACGCCCATTGCGGCTTTATCTACTTTTACCAAAATATCATCAGGTAAATATGTCAACAAATCAAGAATCATCATTTTTTGAATCTGATTAAAGTCCTGAAATCTATGTTCACTTTCATTTAAAATAGTTTTTGGTTCGGTGCCATTTATTATTAAAGACTCTGGGTTTTGCCAGTGAGAAACAAGTGCGGCATACAATTCTTGCATAGATGCATTCAATAAAATAGGTGCACCCTTATGAACTTTATCGCCAAAGTTATTTATTGATCTAACCTTAGGTATAAAACTAGCAAAATCAGTCCAAAATTGTGGTGAAAATTTCAACATCATATTTGCTAATAACCGTCTAGAGAACTGTGGTAAACAATTGATTCTATTCCACATTTTAGACGCCATTTGATATCTATTATAACCACAAAACAATTCATCACCTGCATCCCCAGATAATGCTACTGTAACATGTTGCTTTGCAAGTTTTGAAACCAAATATGTTGGTATCTGTGATGAATCAGCAAAAGGCTCATCGTAAATGGTAGGAAGATGGGGAATTACATCCATCGCTTGTTTTGGTGATACATACAACTCTGTATGACATGTGCCTAGGTGTTTTGCAACTGAATTAGCAAAGTTTGCCTCATTATATTGATTTTCTGAGAACCCAATAGTAAATGTTTTAATGGGGCGGGTAGATTGCGCTTGCATCAATGCAACTATAGTTGAAGAGTCCACACCACCAGATAAAAATGCACCCAATGGAACATCAGCAATCATCTGCTTTTTTACGGATTCTTTTAATAAGTTCTCAAGAGTATCAACAGCCTCACTTCGAGTACCTCTAAAAGGGTATTGAATACCTTTTAAAGCAATTTTTTCACTAGACCAATAAGTATCTTCCTTTGGCTCTTTATCTTTCAAAGAAACTTTAAGAATAGTGCCCGGTTTTAATTTTTTTATTCCTTTATAAACAGAAAAAGGGGCAGGAATATAATTATGACGCATTAACAAACACAATGAATTACGGTCAATTTCTTTATTAAAGGCATGATGTTTTGTTAATGCTTTTAATTCAGAACCGAAATAAAATGTTTCGTTTTGCCAACCGTAATACATTGGCTTTTCACCGATTCGATCACGCCCCAAAGTAATTATTTTGCTTTTTTTATCCCAAAGAGCAAAAGAAAACATGCCGCTAATGATTGCCAAAGTCTTGTCAATTCCCAGCTTTTCAAAACCTGTTAATAGTGATTCTGTGTCCGAGTTCCCTCGCCAATTACAACCTTGCTTCTTCTCAATTTCAGCTCGTAACTCTAAATGATTATAAATTTCACCGTTAAACACCAATACAAAATCTTCATTCTTAGATAGCATTGGTTGATGACCAGCAGAGGAAACATCTAATATCGACAACCTACGGTGGCCAAGCCAAATATTATTAGAGCTATCACTCCAAATGCCACTATCGTCAGGCCCCCTAGAAATCATAGCATCTGTCATAGATCGAATACTTTTTTCATTTAAATCTATATTAGATTTTTGACTTAAAAAACCAACCAAACCACACATTTAATTATTTTTAAAACCTTTAATGATCATATGAAAAATGTTAGTTTGAGACTAAATTTTCATTATTATTTGATGTTCTTGATTTATACAATATTTCATAAGCCATTATAGACAAAATGATCCAAAAAATAAAATGGCGACCGATAAAATGAAAAAAGGAAAAAACAATTAAACCGACTGTTGTAATTACAATAAATTTATTGTTTTTCCAAAAACTTTGATATAAAAAAGTAAATAGAATTGCGTAAATGAAAACAGCAAATGGTAATCCAAATACAATTGCAAAGTCCAAAAATGTATTATGCGCTCCCATACCTTGGTAAGGATTTTCAATTCCAGAGAAATACCCTGCACCTAACCCAAGAAATGGCTGATCAATTAGAACTTTAGCGCTATTTTTAAGTAAACCTAATCTCACATTAATATCATCGCTATTGCTCAAAAAATTAAATAGTGTGCTGACAAAACTATTATAAAAAAGAAAACCCGCTAATAGTAAGACAAAAATAATAATGGTAAATTTATATTTACGATTTTGAATATCTGAATATTTGAATATTAAATATAGCAACCCCATTAATAAGCCTGCCAATAAAAATGCATACGAAAAGGTATACCAACCTAAAACAAGGCATATTGTAAATATAATATTAAAATGTAATTTATTTAAATAAATTGATGCCAATAACATTAAACATAAACAATAAAGGGAAAATTGATTAGGATTTGATGCCCCTGCTGTAAACCGAATATTTTCAAAATAAAGAAATTCTTTTGGTAAAATAAGAACAAGGCAGAAAATTATTACACAAAAAGTAATCGCAATCGTTTTAGTCATCATCTCAAAATTAAAAAGCCCTTTTTGAATTTCTAGAAATAGAACTCCAAACAATGCACATGCAAAATATATAAAAATATCTCTAATACTGACATTTAACTGAAGAGCATATTTAGTATATAAAGTATTGAGTGGTAATAGAATAAATATAGAAATAAGAAATAATATTTTGCAAAGTGCATAGGAACTTAAATTAAATTGAAGGCTACTTTTTCCATATCTAAATATAGCAAAAATTAAAAATATGCCTGCTAATATTTCAGGCAATCCAACTACTCCTAAAAACCTTAATTTTGTCAAAAAGCCAGTGCCAAGAAACACACCCACCAAAATCTCTGGCCCACATTTAACACTATTTAACCCTAAATTATTCATTTTAATAAAACCCGAAACTATATTTTGGCTTAATTTGATTTGCGAAAACCAACTGCACACCAAAAAGGTGTTTTTTCAGAAAATTCAATTGCCTCTAAGCCCGCTGCTATCATCATATTTTTGATTTGTTCTCTGGTAAATCGTTTTTCTAAATGAGTTCCAAAACGATCTAAGGCATCAGTTCGCATTGTATAAAAACTATTCTTTCTGTACGCACTCAATGGAAAATTGCTAACACTGAATCCTATCTTTTCACTGAAATGAGAAATCTTTGCTAAAGGATAATATACAAAAACTGCAATCATTTGACTAATAATATACCTTAAAGCAAATGGCAATTTTGAAATTATCTTTCGTGCTAAGTTGCTAATATTCCATAACCATCGAAACCAAAAAGGCCTATTATCAAATGCATAATACAGATAAACCAGAAAAGGCGCACCAGGTTTTAACTTATTTACACAAGAAGCAATTGCAGCTTGGGTATCTGGTATGTGATGCAATACACCCAAAGAATAGCCAAAATCCATGCTAGAATCAGCCAAGGGTATTGCATCAACACTTGCTAAATGGAATTGGACATTTGTTTTTGATTCTGCAGCTAAATTTCGTTTCGCAACCTCTAATGCTTTGCTTGGGTCAATACAATGGAGCATGCCGACGCGTGGCAACACTAATTTAGCCCAACGCCCCGTCCCACAACCTAAATCAAACCCAACTGCATGTTCAGGTAATTTTGACCAAGGGAATATGGAAAAATAAGAGTCGAAAATTCTTTTAAGTTCGTCACCAGTTAAATTTGTTTGGTCAAATTTTACCCATTCATCACCAAAACCATTTACAGTTCGAATATCTATATTTGTTTTGCTTTGCATATTACTTTTAAAATATTTTATAATGGATATAAACAGGAAACTTGAGTGTTGTTATGTTTTTGTTTGCAATAAATATTAAACTTGAATTCACTATTTTCATATACCAACAATTTGTTTATAGTGAGTTTCATAAATAGAAACGACTTTTTTGATAGAATATTCATTCATGATTTTTTGCCTCGCTTTAGCACCTATTAAGTGTCTATCTTGAGTGGATGTTTTTATTAGTTTCAATATCCCTTGAGCAAGAGCCGATGGGTTTTTAGGTGAAACTATTATTCCGTGCTCGCCAAGTATATCTGCCGAATCGCCAACATTGGTAACAACACAAGGTATTCCCATTGCCATACTTTCTGCAAGCACATTGGGAAAACCTTCTGACGCAGAGGATGAGGAACAAAAAATATCCATCATAGCTAAGTAGTTGACCATATTCTGACATTCGCCAAGAAGTATAAATTTATTTTCAATACCTGTGTTTTTTATCCAATTTGATAAAATGGTGTTTTCCCAATCAATATTTTTACCAATCATAATGATTTTAAAATTTGGTATTTCATTTTTAATTATTCCAATTGCTTGGATAAAACCAAAATGATCTTTCATAGAATGAAAACGACCTATATGGCCGATTACAACATCGCTTTCACCTATATTGTATTCATTTAGCAAACCATTATTTTTACTATTCTTTGGCGAAAAGTGCTCTAAGTCATACCCATTTGGAATAAAATATAGTTTACTCATATCAAAACCTAAACGAATATGATCTTGTAAACCTGAATTCGAATTTACAAAAATCTTTTTAGGAATAATTTTAGATAAAAGTGAATTTAATTTAATTAATATTTTGGTAGTTATAGAAGCTAATGCTGTAAAATCTGAACAACGAATACTCCAAATCACATTTCGTTTTCCAGACAATCTAGCGGCAATGCCACCAAAAAAATCCGAATGGTACATCCAGGTTTGCACAACATCAGGGTTAATCACTTTTATTTGCTTAATCAATTTGATTAAAATTATTAAAAAGTTTAATCGATTAAGGCCTAAAGCAGTGATTTCTACGCCCTCGTTTTGAAGATTTTCACCTACAGCCCCTATTGTTGTCAGCGATATAACACTATGACAATAATTAGGATTCCCCTTGTGAGCTAGTATGAGCCGCCTTAAAAAATTTTCCGCCCCACCTATATTTAAACCTACAATTATGTGTAGAATTTTCAACCAGGCCCACCTACATTAACAAATCTTACTTGAAATAAATAAATATAATCGGATTTAAGATCTTTTTCTCCCCAATCAAACCATGTTGCGTACATTACTTCGTTTATATCGCCAGAAATAACAGAACGCAAAATATTTGGGCTTGGCTTTAAGAATAAAATTAACGCTAAAAATAAAGTTAACAAAAGTATTCCAGTGTCTATATATGTCTTATTTATACTAATACTTCGAAGCTTTTTTGTCAATTTTGTCGATTTTAATTTCCATTTAAAAAAGATTATAAAAACAGAAATTAATATCATTACAAAAAATTCTATCATTTTTTTATCAAAGGAAATTTTTAATAAATCAAAGATGGTATCAATATTGACAATAAATTTTATATTGTCATAGCTATTTGAATTTAACCAATCAAATCTGGTTGAAAAATAATAGAAAATCAAAACATTGCATAAAATGATTAAGAAATATATCAAGCCAGATCTTGAGTAAAATATCAATGCACCTAAATACATTATAACACCTATTGGATGGAAAACCCCACCAACTAGAAAATACGATTTTTTAGTCAAATAATATGCGATGAAATACAGTATCACTAATGCTAAACCCGAATAATAAAGGCATTGCAAAAACACAATCCCTATTATCATTAACGAAAAAAAGCTATACTTTCGCGTTGAATTTTCTTTGTTTAAGACAGTAAAAATAGAATAAGTCGGCCATACAATTAACAAAAATGCCACAATACCAATAGGAATACCAAACATTGAGGTTAACTCATAAATGGAACTAAGTAATAAGTACCTAGGCAAAACCACAGCGTCAAATAATAAATAGCTGTGAGTAATAATTTCATTAAAAAAGTAATACATAAGAGAATGTGCATATAAATCAAAACCTGTTGTATTGGATAAAAACAGTATCATCGCAAGGGAAGTTAAAAATATTACTCTTATATTAAAGGAAATATTAATCATGAACAAAAAATATTTATTTTGGAATAATAGTTTTGAATGCATAGTAGAAAATTCTACTGGAGATAGATAAAACCTTTTTTAAACTTGCATATTTTATATACTTAAGACACTCCAAATTATATAAAAATAACTGCTTTGCCCGTTTTTTTATCGCTGATTTAGTACACAATCTATCCAAACCAGAATCGTCGTATTTTCTTAAAACAATTTCTGAAACAAATGCTTTTTCGCCATTATGCAACATTTTAAAATATGCCAAACCTTCGCAACCTCTTAATTTTTGATAATATGGGTATTTTTTCAAACAAGACTTTTTAATAACAGGTAAACATTCCCCTGGAGTACCAATATTAAAAAGTTCATGTAATTTTATTTCAGATGCAGGCCTATATCTTCCAATCAATTTTCCTTTATTATCTTCACATCTAAAAAATACAAGTGAATATTCATCAAGTTGGGACAACTCTTGACATAATAGATTTCCGCTATTTTCAATGAAATAGTCATCTGAATCCATAAATACAATCCATTCAGAACTTGCAAAATCTGCACCATAATTTTTTGCCCCTGTCACCCCAATGTTTGTAGGTAGCGAAAAGACTTTAATAACCCCTTTATTTATTTCATCATAATATTTTTTATTTAAGAACTCTACCGTACCATCAGTGCTTGCATCGTCGACAATAATAATTTCATTAACAATATTCTTCCATAATAATTCTAAGGATGAGTTAATTGATCTTTTTAATATCTCTTTACGATTAAAAGTTGGTGTTACAATTGATACATTCATTCTATAACTGAAGATAAAGCTTTTAGAGGTGAAAAATTAATTTTAGCATAATTGGAAATTTTGATTGATAAACTCTCGTTAAAATTTGAAGTGATTAACATTAATGCATTACATACCTCATCAGGTGTTTTTGCTTGATAAATTGGTATGTCTTTTAAAAAATTAATATTGGCCATATTTGCTATTAATGGTTTACCTAAATACATTGCATACATTCCTGAACCTCCCACCAAATGATCACCCACTTGATCAAAACAAATATCTGATTCCAAATATAATTGAATTAACTCCTTCAATGGCATTTCTTTGTGCCAAATAATATACTCAGATAAACCTAATTCATTGCATAAATGTTTTGCTATTAATACATCAGGGCCTTTTTCAAAAAAATGCACCTCAATGTTTGAGTTATGGCTTAAATACTTTGAAATGCCTCTTATAATAATATCATTACCTTTATTTTCGCCTTTAACATTAGGATTCTTTTGATAAAAATGGTGCCTAACCGGGCTTAGAATTTTTAAAATTTTGCCTGGGCTTTTGTATTCGATATTAAAATTTTTAAATATATCAAACGATATATCATATCGAGGTACATAAACTGCATCAAATTTCAACAGATCTTCAAGAACTAAATCTCCAATTTTACTTGAACCTTTGGGGAAAAAAAATATAAAATCAGATTTTTCTGCTGCATTAATGCAATTGAAAACTATTTTAGAAATTATGTAATTACTTAAAAAAGAGGGTAAAAATTGTGTAAACGATTTTTTTCTGAATTGCTTTGCAAGTTCATTAATTTTACTTCTGTTACAAAACCATTCCAAATCAGCGCCATGTGATAAAAATATTTTAACAGTTTCTTCGTCAAAATATTTCAATAACGGTATGAAACAACCGCTTGAGAAAACTGCACCTATTTTTATATTTTTCTTTTTTTTCTTTAATAACCTAATAACTACTTTGTAATAATAGTATGGCCAATAAGAAATTAACAATGAGGAAGGTATGATTCTTTCAATTATCCAATCAGGATATGGATATTGAATTGAAGAGAAATGATTTTCTGGCCTGCTTAAAGAATCATTCTTTGGCCTATCTACTAAATAAAATACTTCATAGCCTAAGTTTTTTAGTTCAATTGCATACATCATTGGCATAGAATTCATTGTTCCTAAAAACAAAATGATTCCATCTTCTTTTTTTAATCTTTTTTTATTCATTTTTTAGTTTTTTTACCTTTTGATACTAATTAGTGATTTATCTAAACACTATTTTGCTATTCAACCACAAAAAATACACCTCAACATAAATCAGGGTATAGCTTTTTATTTTACAATTTCTCTCAAGGTAAGCTTTTGTTTTAATATCGGTTTTAAGCTATCGATCGTACTGAAAGATTGCAAAGGCTCAAAAAAAATACCCGATTTGAAAAACTTCAAAGCCTGCAAATGTTTCATCCCTTTTTAATTTATAAATTGTGTTAGCACAATCATACGGAAATATGCTGAATACTTTTAAGTTAATAACCTAATAATATCAAGCGAATATTTATTTCAAACAATAAATTCAAATACAAAATAATCTGCGTGGGGCACTAGACCTTACTAGTATTTCTATGTATATTTTTCTTGATTATAAGTTAGAAAACAAGCATAAACCTTTGGGCTAACCATTTTTTATAATATCACAAAATTTTCTTGATTACTACTTGTTTTTTTGAAGCCAAATTAAAAGTGATTGTCTTGCAAAAGATGAGGAAAATGTGTTGCAGAAAAGGGCTATAACACCCATAAGTATTAATAAAGCAAATTGTATTAGACGATCATTTATAGATGGTAAAGTTAATTTAAAAATTAAACACACAATAATCGAAGTAATGACTATGATAGAAATATCATTTCGTAACCATTTAATATTTAAACCAGGCATAAATTTTATATGAATAAATGGTATCCAAAAAATAAGTATAAAAAAATTTAACATCAACCAGACAAGGCCAGCACCTTTTGCACCAAAATAAATTGCTGCTAAAATGATAGAAGGAATTAAAACCAAAACAAAAACAATATTGCCAATAAAATGTAGCTTTAAATCTCCTTTTGCATATTGAAGATAATATGGAAATGAAGTTATAGCTAAAATACCATTTCCCAAAGAATACAAAGTTAAAATAGGGGCGGCTTGATGTGATAGCTGAATATTACCTGTCCATGACCACAATAGCGCTTCTGCATTAAATGCCATTGTCAAAGATGTTGCGCTTGAAATGATCACAACTAGCTGGGTACATTGCCTATATTTAACTATCAACTCAGAATATTTTTTTTCAGCTTCTAATTTAGTTAACCTAGCCATAATCACACTAGCAATTGGCGATGAAATTATTAATACACCACCCGCAACCAATGTAGCTATAGTGTACCCGCCATATTCAGATAAAGGCATAATTTTTGAAAGAATTAATTTATCCGTCTGAGTGATTAAGACCCAAACAATGGCAGTAAATGCTATAGTTAATGCAAATTTAATTATCGATTTTAAATAATTAAAATCCCATGCAATATATTGATGATTCGAAACTTTAGGTATAAGCCTATAAGCAAAAATTATCAACACAATTAATTCAAATATTGATATTATAAGCTGAAAGCTGAAAAAAAATACTGTTGAAGCATCAACATATATCAAAACTGGGATTATACCTACAAATCTTAAAGTCGCAATTATAGAATTTAAAATACTTAAACCAATTATTCTTTCAGAGCCACTAATAACACTTCTATACAACCCACATAGCAAACGAAAAGATATTATTAAAGCAATGATTTTGATTGAAGCTTTTACTTCATCAATATTTAAATGGGAAAATTTCAACCAATTATTAACTATATATTCTGAAGCAAAAAACATTAAACAGCCCCCAATTAAGGCGACTGTGAAAAAAAGCCATTCTAGCACTTTAAATAATCGACAAAAACTTATCACCTCAATTGCGCCCCCATTAAATCTAGCGGTTTCACGCGCGATTGCTGGGGTTAACCCAAAATCTAATAATGCAAACCATCCTTGTAACATTGCATAAAAACCCACTAAACCATAGGCCTCTGCGCCCATATATTCAATATACCTAGGAATTAAAATGATACCTATAATGGTAATGTATATTTGGCTAATATAATTGTAGATGATATTTTTTTTAAAAGATATCATTACTGTAATTATGGCTTTCTAACAATTAATGTATATTGAAGTGGCATTAATAAACGATCTAAAGTTTCTAACTGCTTTAATTCAATAATTTCAAAACTACTAAACAAGGCTCGTAAGCCATGTTCGGTAAATCGCCAACAATCTGGCAGTGGGCCATGTATTCTAAAATTAAAAGGTGTTGTTATAAAGGCATATCCACCTGACTTTAATACATGATATATACCTTTAACTGCATCGAATGGCTGAAGAGTATGCTCTAATACTTCGGTACAAACTACAAAATCAAATCGACTTTTTTCAAGAAGGTTTGATGCTTGACATAGGTCAACTATATAATTTGCATTACTGTTTTTATCTATATCTAAAGTTTCTATTTTTGCTTTTTTAAAAAACGGCGCAGCTCCCTTATGATCTTGAGGTGCTATATCCAAAAGCAAAGCATTTTCAATCTCATATTTTTCTGCAGTATAAAGCATAAAATTTTCTACATTAGTCCTAATTGCCCTTAATGTATCTAAATCAAACTGAGAAATTTTATTCATAAATACCTTTCGTTAATAATTCGATCATATTAACATCAAACACAGGAATACCGCAAAAGTTTAAAACATCTAACCTTTCAGAAAAACTATCATCTAAAAAAATGGCATCTTTTTCTTTTATAAATTGAGATTTTTTTTCATTTCTAGTTAAATGTATTATTTCATCAAATAAGTTACTAATTCGATATTGTGAAAGCGTTTTATTTAGATCTAGTGCATGTCGTGTGATTAAAACTATTTTTTTTCCTTCGTTAATACATTGGAATATTAATGTGATTACTAATTCATTAACCTTATTATTTATTATAAGCGTATCATCTAAGTCTAGATATAATACATTAAATTTAATTGAATGTTTATACCTATTTCCTAAAGCTCTATCAAGTTTAACGATTCCTTTGTTAGTACATATTGAAATTGGTATTCTTTCATGTTCATAAATGGCTAATAAAGGGAAATTAACACCGAGCATACGATTGGTAGCCATTGAACCAGCTATGCGAGGCGCGACTTCTAAGAGTGTTAATTCTCCTTCAATGCTTCTTTTAATTTGAAAAAACCACGCGCCATAAATTGATAATTTTTTTCCAATCTGGCGCGCCATTGCTTCTGCTTCTGGCAGTTCTATGGTTTGAGTGTTTACAGCAATACCATTTCGCATACGCACTCTTAAGCGTGCGCCAAAATATAAAAGACCTTTTTCTCGATCACTAAAACAATCAATTGTATATTCTTCACCAGGCAAATACTCTGTTATAATCGCGTCAGATAATTCAGCGAGGTCATTACACAATTGAATATGATTTATTATCTTTTTGACGCCTAATGATCCTTGACCCCTGTCAGGCTTTATTAAAACTGGATAGCTTAAAACCTCCTGTGGGTTATTAAAAACTTTAGGAACTCGAACGGTATTTTGCAAAAAAGAATAAGTCTTCGATTTTGATCTTGTGATCTCACATATTTGCTCTGATGGGACAAGAATTGTTGAAGGCAACAGATCTTTACATTTGCTTAATGAAACTATAACATCATCATAAGCCGGGAAGATGTAATCAATATTATTTTTTTTACACAATAATCCTAATGCATCTATCCAATTTTTTTCGTATATTGAAGGCAAGTTAAAATAGTTTGAAAATAAAAATTTTGCATGGTTGGGAACATCTTGACCTGCACCAAAAAGATTAACTTCTTTACAATCTTTTAAAGCATTAAATATTTCCAATCCAATTTCTGTGCCTGCAGGAAAAATCAAAACATTTCTTTTTTGCATTATATTTCACCAATAATTTTTACTACTTTTAAAATTACACTCTCTTCTAAATCAGGATAAATAGGTAAACAAATAACCTTTGCAGAAGCTTCCGCCGCAAAAATTAAATTAGAATGCTGAGCTGATGGTAAACTACGGTACATAGGAAAATTAGAAATCAAAGGGTAAAAATAACGTCTAGAATTAATACCATTTTTCTTTAACTTATTATAGAGATCATCTCTTGATAGTGGAAAATTTGGCTCAATTAGAATAGGAAAATAGGAATAATTTGAAGTCCACTTAGGATTTTCATTCAAACAACGAATACCTTCTATTTTTTTTAATTGATTACGGTATTGTGAATCAATATTTTTACGAGAAAAAATGGCTTGATCTATATACTTTAATTGTAGTAACCCTAAAGCGCCATTAAACTCGCTCATTTTGCCATTGATCCCTGGAGCAACTACAGTTACTTCGTCCACAAATCCAAAGTTTTTTAGCTGATCAATTCTATTCTTAGTTTTTAAATCAGGCGACACTATAGCGCCTCCTTCAAAAGTATTGAATACTTTTGTCGCATGAAAACTTAAAACAGAAAGATCACCATACTTTAAAATGCTGCCATTATCATCCTTTACACCAAATGCATGGGCGGCATCATAAATTATTTTCAAATTATAATTTTCAGCAATTTTCTGAATAGCTTTTACATCACATGGGTGGCCGTAGCAATGCACAGGCATAATAGCAGTGGTATGAGGGGTAATAGCAGCTTCTATTTTCGAAGGGTCCAAATTTAAAGTTTGTGGATCTATATCCACAAAAACAGGTTTTATACCATTCCATAATAATGAATGAGAAGTTGCCACAAACGAGTATGGGGTGGTAATTACTTCTCCTGTTATTCGTAGTGACTGCAAAGCTGTAACCAATGCAATTGTTCCATTTGTAAATAACGATATATACTCAACACCTAGATACTCACAGATAGCCTTTTCCAATTGCTCGTGAAAAGGGCCATTATTGGTAAGCCATTTGTTTTCCCAAATTTTTTCAAGATAAGGGATAAACTCTTCTAAAGGAGGCAGATTTGGTTTAGTTACAAAGATTGGTTTTTGATCGTTGTTCATAGGTAATATGTTCTAGTTAAAGGAATTTAAAGACAAATATTCAGCTAAATAAAATGTTTCTTGAACTATGTAAGGTTTTTGATCACTATTCAGCTATTTAGCAACTATACTCATTTAAATCAATACATTAGCCAGCAACTTTTGCAAATCTTTAAAAAAACTATAGTCGACGGTGGCATTATAAAAAAAAGGCCATAATTGTAAAAATTTTCTTTTCAATTAACTTTTATATTTCTATTGATTTAAACCCATAATGGTTCAGAAATTAAAAATCAACATATATTTTTAGATCTCAAAAAAAGTACTTCATTATTGTTTTTTTAAAATAGCATTTCGAAAAAGGAGCAGGCCTACACTCAGGGCAACGCCCATTAGTGTTCCAAAAATACATATGACGGAGCGTTGGGGCTTGGTTTTTTGTTCGGGTGCAATGGCGGGGTCTACGGTTTTAAATATATATTCATCTCGGACATTGACTAACATCATTGTTTTTGTTTGCTCTTCTATCAGTTGAAATAAAATGGATTTGATATCTGCTAAATTTGTTTGAGAAATTTGATTATTTAGATAATCGATACTTTTTTTGGCTTCTTCCATATCGCGTTGTTTCATGTTAGCGTTTATTTCGGCTATTAATTTAGTCACCCAATCTCTCGCAAGTTCTGGCGATTCATTTTCTATGGCAATTCTAATCATTTTTGTTTTGTTATCTGATATTATCGTAATCATTGATTGAAGCTTTGCACACGCTTGTTGAATTGAGGGCTCAACATTATTAGTCGTATTTTTAAATAAATCTTTTGTCAAATTATTCGCTTTGATAAATTTGCTTAAAAAATCTCTCGATTTTAAAGTTTCAATTGCTAAAGCTGTTTTGTCAACACCACTACCACCCCCTAAACTTACACCAGCAAGCGATGCAAGCCCTCCTAATTGTGACAACCCACCAATTCCATCCTTTTTTTCAGAAACAGGAGAAAGCAATGCCTCAGATTTATAAATATTAGGTAAAGATTTTGCATAAATAATCGAACCTACTGCAAAGATAAAAGTAATGCCAATAACAACCCATTTACCCTTCCAAATTATTTTAAACATTTCGCTAAAATCTATCTCATCATTTAGTGACTGTTGATTTTGAATATTCGATTCAGGATTATAAGGGCTTGTCATATTTTTTATTCGAAATAAGATTAATTAAAATATTGGTGTTGTTTTTTTCGCTGAAAACACTAAAACGAACTGAATTAGAACTTCTGAATTTGATTGCATTAACTTAATCATTTTTACTTAAATACAAATGTTATTTTATTGGTTTGGGTGTGTTTGCCTCATGATGTGGCATTGGTGAATTCATACGGAGAATACGCTCTATAAAAAGTTTCACAAAACATCATCATAAGACAAATGTACCTAACTTAATTAATGGGCGTGTTCTTATTTGTCCTTAGTCTGCACTACCAGACCGGGGACGGTCTGGTTACGCAATTTTTTGCGTAGCCTGATTCTCGAAGTGTCGCACCACCGTTGCCTAGTAGAGACCTCGCCTATAAAAGCTTCACAAAACTACATCATAAGACAAATGCACCCATTGGTTTCATCTACTTTCAAAGTCGTTTGTTTGGCAGTCATTTGAATGTTTTCTAGAGAAAGTATTTGAAATTATTTTGTAAAATAGCCACCTGTTTTAGGTGCACCTTTAAACTCTATTTTACCTAGTGCCTTAAATTGCTTCAACCAACGCTCTAAAGTTCTTTTAGGTGCATTTAGATTTACTGTTAACTGCTTAGCACTTAAGCCCGGGTTTGCGTGAATATAAACAAGCAAATCGTTTACACCGCCATTTACACCGCCAACAAAGCTTTCAGGATTGCTTTTTTGTTTCTGATGAGTGTACTGCTAGGTCACCATAAATCCATCACCGTTTTCCTCGCAATGAAAGTCCATAGTTGGGTAGTCTTGTATGAGTTTACGCACACGCTGATATCCACTGCCATATTTTTCAATATCGCCAGTTAAATAAAAAGTTTCCGCAATAAGTTTATTGCGTGCACGCGATGGGTAATTATCGGTTTTAAGCTGTTCGATGGTTAAATCGCCATACAGTCTACCTGGATTAAAGATTGTTATTTTTTGGTCAAAAATTTTAATTTGATTATCTATAGGACTAGTGTAATCACGGTGAATAATCGAATTGATTATTAGTTAGCGTAATGCGTCAAGTGGGTACTCAAAAATTTCTGTTCTTTCAACCGATTTACCTGATATTTCTTAACTAAATTGTAACTCTGCCAGTTATTGAGTTACACTAAAATATTCCAATTAGCTTATTTGTTTCAATTTACTTACAAAACACCAATGGAAGCAAATGCCGCAATTGATAATGCCATTTGAGAGAGTATCTGCGAAATGTCTTTTGCCAGCTTCAACCTTCATAACGATCTAATTTTTCTGGTATTACGACTGTATCGCCAGCCATCAAGCCTTTTGATGAATTGCTCAATGAATGTTAACAATAAAATAAGATACTCTACAAGTAAGAGTTATCCTAATAGCTTTTATTCTGGCTAAAAAATTAAAGTCCTAATTTGAATTAAATTTATTTTTACACATTTAAGCTTCATTTCCTAGATTTCAAATAGGTTAGCTTAATTAGACTTAAAGCTAAATGGAAAATTAAGATCTTGGGAAAAATTAATTTAATTTAAAAACCCGGGTTATTTTTATTTCGCACTATCACAATAGGTAGCAAATTATTTTTCAAGCAAAATTTATTACTAGTTATTTACGACTGACCCATCATTATATCAGAAAAAAACAATAGAGGTTTATCCGCCAAATCTTGCTTTTATCCGCCATTTATCCGCCAAATCTTGCTTTTATCCGCCATTTATCCGCCAAATCTAAGACTATAGAATGTTGCTTTTTTTTCGCCATCCTTTTTTAAAATATTTAACTCAATTAGATGATCTAAATCTCTTAAAGCCGTTCTATCAGAAGTATTATTTATTTCTTGGTAATTTTTATTTGTAATTCTCCCGTTCTCTTTAACAAAAAGCACCGCATTTATTTGTCGTTCGTTCAGTCCTATTTTCATTAATTCTTCTACATTTAAATTGTCTTTGTATAGTGTTACCAAAACCCCTGCCTGAAATTCTTTAATTTCAGGTTCAGGCAACTTGGCCTCCTTGCAAGAATCAAATATTTTTAATGTACCTCTACCCCATGAATCAATATAAGCACCTTTAAAGCAAACATCTGCAATAAGAACATTCCTTGGACGTGAAGCATGAAAGCCTTTTAAGGACTCAAAAGTTAAACCCACTGGCAGCAAACCTTCATTCCAAAAACTTATTTTATTTTCATAAACTCGAATTTGAATAGGTGCCCCTAAATAATTACGATGCACAAGTGCATTTAATATTGCTTCTCTTAATGCAGTGATGGGATATTCAAAATTCTCAATCCTATTCATACCTTTAAACCCAATCTGCCTGATAAGAAATTTATGATTGAGCTGATTCAATACGGATTCTAATAAAACTATTATATTCCCTTCTTCAGTTTCTTGAAAAATCAGATCAGCATCGCTCTTAGAAAACCTTCCAATTTTTACAAATGTATTGGGGAAAAATTTACTAGGCTCTTTGCCAAACAAAATGATAGCCGCCCTTTTCAACTGGCCGTTTTCAGTTAATCTCAATTTATGAAATAATTCTGGAATATTTATGCCATTATTTTTTGGTAAACGACCAGAAGCTTCAGACGAACGAATAAAAGTAGCAACTGCATTTTCATCAATATCTTGAAAAGAGGCTCGTGGCTCAATAATGTCGTCCCATGTTCTGCCTTATTTTTTCAATAAGAATTCATTTAACGGTGTGCCCGTTAACTCTTGCTTAGTGCTTCCACTTCGATAATAATACCGACCTCTTAAAGATATTGGCACAGAATATGACGAAACTACAATTTCAATAAAATGCATATTTTGAAATTCATGTAAATTTACATCAGCGGTTATACCCATTGTACCAATAATTTTATTTGGCAAATCCTCTAAAAGTTTTTTTGAATCTTTTAAGCCAACAACCACTCCATTATCATCTTTACCAATAAATATGCTACCACCATTTGCATTTGCAAAACCACAAATCCATTTTAAATACTCATCTTGCCATGAAGATTTATATTCTATATTTTGATTTTCAGGCATCTATTGTTTTTTCATGCGAGACAGTTAAAGATTTTTTTTAAAATTTTCGGTAATCACATACACACCTTCAAAAGTATTACAAAACACCAATGGAAGCAAATGCCGCAATTGATAATGCCATTTGAGAGAATATCTGCGAAATGTCTTTTGCCAGCTTCATACCTTCGTATCGATCTAATTTTTCTGGTATTACGATTGTGTCACCTGCCAATAGGCCTTTTGTGGAATGTCCTGTGGAAGACAATATACTGCCCTTGAAGCCAGATGATTTAAAATTTGCAACGGAACCATCTGCTCTAACTATGTAAACGCTTTTGGTATCGGCAAATGCCGTGAAACCACCCGCTTTTTTAATATAGTCTTTTGCAGACAAATCTTTGTTTAAGATAAATGTCGTCTCATTACGCACTTCCCCGATGATATAAACTACATCTGACTTGCGCGGTATGACTATAATATCATTTCCTTCTAACACCAAATTATCGGCAGATTCATTATTCTTCAAGGCGAGTTCCATATTTAAGCTAACTCTGCCTGTAACTTTAGTATTTCGAATGCGATTCACTAATTCACGAATGTTTTCTTTGGTCGCTGTAGCTTTACCAACTTCACCTTCTGACTGAGAATCTTTAATGTTTAACATGCGTTTTTCTAATTCACTTGCACGGTTATCCATTTGTTCCTTTTGAGAAATTCGTACTTTTTCGCGAGAGAAAAATGTCGCAAAAACATAAGCGTTTTCTGTCAGACCGCCAGCTCTTTTAATCAAGTCACTAATTTTTTCACCTCTTTCAATGGTGTAGACTCCTGGATATAAAACTTCGCCTTTTAATTCGACGGTTGCCACACGGCTCCAACCTGGGATTTTTAAAATATTAATTTCATCGTAAGCTTTTAATATTTTATCTTCTGTTTTATTTCCAGCTAAGACTGCTTCCAAATTAATATTTTCATGTGCAACAAATCGCTGTTCACCATTTATAATCTCGTAATGCGTTAATTCGGCATTTTTTAAATAGGCACTTTTATCCAAACCGCCAGCGGTACGAATGACATCAGAAATACGCATGCCTTCCCCCCACTGATAGCTACCAGGAAGCTTTATTTCACCCATAATAGTTACTTTAGCATCTTGTATAAATTTACTAATCTCAAGAACTTCAAGTTTATCTTTTGGCATTAACTCAATATCAGCTTCTTTGTTGCCATTAAAAATACCTGCTAAATCAACCGATAAAAATTTTAAAACCATCTGGCCTGCATCATCAATTGTCTTACGATGAATATTAGCAAATCTTCGGTCCGCATAATCTTTCAGCGAGCCTGATGCAAATATTAGGTCTGATACCTTCATTCCATCAAAGTAAAGATATTTGCCCGGCTTATTTACAAAACCAACAACTTCAACCATATCCTTTTGAACGACATCCCACATCGAATATATTGTCAGTCGGTCTCGTTTTTGTAAGGAATATTTTAAGGCTTCTTCATCTTTTAGATTTATGGAAATCATTTCAAAAACAGATTTCTCTTCTACCCAACGGTATAAATCAGCTCGGTCTTTATAGGCATCTTCTCTCAACCCACCACCAGCTAAAATTATATCAGAAACTTTCATGCCCTCGTAAAAGGAATAAAACCCAGGATGTACAATTTGGCCATCTACTTTGACGACTGGTTGCTCTCTAAAATCTCGAACATGATAAATCACAATTTTGTCATTTGCCATTAATGCGACATCGTGTTTTTTGTTAATTAAAATTTCTTCAAGACTAAAAGAAATCAAAACAGATTGTTTTTTTTGCCCAGAATTTCTTTCTATAACAGCATAAGAAAATTCAGTTTGAGGCAAAAGATCTTCTGTAGATTTTATAATGTCTGAAACCTTCATGCCTTCAACCCAACTATAAACGCCCGGTCGTTTTATATTACCCGCCAGAAAAACACTATTAGATCTTTCATATACAAGGGAAGATACAATTACAATATCACCAGTAATTATTTCGAAATTCCAGCCTAAACTTTCTGATGTTGATAAATCCAAATCAATAATTTTTCGTTTTAAATTATTTAGTGATCGCTCAACTTTGACATTTTTTAAATAGGCTCGTGGGGTTACTGAACCTGCCGTTTGCAATACTTCTTTTATGGTTTTCTCAATTTTTAACTCATACTTTGCAGGTCTTTGCACTTCACCCATAACTGTAACTGTAGAACCAACTACCGGGCAAAAAACTATATCGCCATTTTTTAGCGAAAGCCCCTCTTTGCTATTGCCTCTCTGTAAAAAATCGTACAAATCAATTGTTGAAACTGTTTCACTATTTCGCTTAATTTGAATTTCTCTCAAAGAACCGATTTCTTTTATTCCCCCTGACAAAAACAATGCATCCATCAATGTTGCATTTGATGGTACTTTAATAACTCCTGGTTTTATAAATTCACCCATTAAAAAAACATTAATGGATCTAATTTTACCTGTCGTAACAAAAACTTCTGTATTTAACATTTTTTCTTGGATTAATTTGCTAATTTTCAGTTTTGCTTCTTTATAGGTTAAACCGCTCATTTCAACAGGGCCAATAGACGGGATATGAATAACACCTTCTTTTAATATTTCTAATGTATACTTATTGCTCTTGCTTCCGTATAAATTAATAACTAACTCGTCCCCTGGCCCTAAAACATAATCGTCTTGCAAAAGCCCAGAGGTTTGAATTTTAGAAGATGTCATTTCATTTTTTTTAGCAAATAAATCATAACCATAAGGTTCAATTTCATTTTCAATTTTAATTTGGTCTAAAGCGGATTGTATTTTGTCGTCTATTAAATTTTGTTTCTCTAGGCGTCGCTCTTTTTCGTTATTAGACTTTGGTTTTTCTTTTCCTCGACTAATCTCCAATTTTTTATTATCACCATCAAAGTCATCTTCTTGTGCTTCATTATGTTTTGAGGTTTTACTGTTATTCAAATTTCTTTTATTATCTTTTATATTTGAAAAACGATTTGAATCGTCTTCAGTAATATCCAAGTCTTGTTTATTAGCTGATTTTGTTTTAGCATCTTTTTCTTCTTGTTCAGCGACCTTACTTAGAATCTTTCGAGGGTCTCTTTCCGATTTGAATTGCTCGTTTAATCGATCAATCTCGGAAATTTTCTTGGTAGGTTCTTTGACATTATCAAATGCTTCTTCATCATCTTCTGACTTTTTAGATTTATTGCTTTTAACATTTTGTTTTTCAGCACCAGAAAGGGATTCCGTTTTTTTGCTTTTAACATTCTTTTTTACTCCATCATTTTCCTCATCTTCTTCGTCTTGCAATTCATCTTTAATTCTTTTTTCGACTTCTGATAAAATTGCTTCTACTGCATTTAAATCAATCTTATATTTATCAATCAGGATATTTTGCTGACCTTCGGTTAAATCTCTAAACTGTTCTAAAAATTTATCTTTAAAAAATGTAGTCTTATCTTTTAATTTTTGTTGTTCTTCTTTTGGAAGTTCTTCGAAACGCTGAATAAGCTCTTCTGGTGTATCAGCGAAAACTTGCATGAAGAAAACAACTGATATAAATGAAAAAATGATAATAATTCTTTTAATGGATTCCATATTTGATTTTCTTTAAAATGAAATGGTTTAAATTTTTAATTCTTTTAAATGTGACTCAAAAAATATTCGAAGTTATGATTTCAAATGAATCACTCGGTTGAAGCGTTTTTATTTTTATACTCGTTATATGGCAATTCTGATTTAGCTAAACTTGATGGTAAGGGCGATTGCTCATTAAGATCTAAACATCGCATGATATTATTATCAAGTTTATATCGAAAATGGCTTTCGGGGCAAATATAAATGCCATCAGCGTTTTTTTTTAAAATATGGCCATGACGCGATACCCAACCTGTTTGTTTACTGGGAACGCCCATCCATTGAGCATAATCTGGAACATTCTTTGTTATAACGGCCCCTGCAGCAACAAATGCATATTGCCCAATTGTTACGCTACAAACGATTGTTGCATTTGCACCTATTGTGGCACCGCGTTTAATCAAAGTCTTTTCATAAAGATGCTGACGACTGATTTGTGACCTTGGATTTGAAATATTTGTTAGTACACAGGAAGGCCCTAAAAAAACATCATCTTCAATTGTTGTACCTGAGTAAACAGAAACATTATTTTGAATTTTCACATTTGAACCAATGATTACGCCTTGACCGATAAAAGTGTTTTGGCCAAGCACGCAATTAGAACCAATTTTTACATCACTTGAAATATGACTAAAATGCCAGACTTTGGTTTCATGACCAATTTCCACATTAGAATCAATGATCGCCGTTTCGTGCTTATAAAAATTTGTGGTTACCATTTTTCCCTAAAAGTTTGCAAATCGCTAATATTATCCTGTTTTGTGGACGATTGTGGACGATTGCGGACGATTGTGGACGATTGTGGACGATTCCCATATAATATATTAAAAATCATTTGGCATTTAGGGTATATTTAACTTTTCTGTTTTCCGAGCTTTTCACGGTTATAAATTGTTTGTAAGCATTCGGCTAACCCGTCAGTATTTTTCTGAAATTTTTTGTAATTGGCAAGACGAAAATTGATTTTATAGGTAGGGTTTTCTCTTTTGGTCCTAATTTTCCTCTGCCCTTCGTTTCGCCTAAT
>Ga0209573_1000704_pt1 | contig 63635 bp, 56 predicted proteins | sample TNRBio252014_DNA_FD_185870 | JGI IMG/M metagenome (GOLD analysis project Ga0209573, IMG submission 185870) | Wastewater treatment Type I Accumulibacter community from EBPR Bioreactor in Madison, WI, USA - TNR Reactor_6/25/2014_ DNA (SPAdes)... | ecosystem: Engineered > Bioreactor > EBPR >...
TTACCAAAGGTTGAGGTTTCTTTTTTGGTGAATGCAGATGGTATCCTGGTGGTAAAAGCGAAAGAATTAAGAAGTGGCGTAGAACAAAGTATAGAAGTGAAACCCCAGTATGGTCTTACAGATGCAGAAGTGGAAAAAATGCTGATGGATTCGATTGCTCATGCCAGGGAGGATATCCAGGTCAGAGCTTTGGTTGAGGCGCAAACGGAAGCGACACAGATAATTGATACAACGACCCAGTTTATAGCAAAGAATAGTAATTTTTTATCGGAAGAGGAAATGCAACAAACCCGACAGGCAATGGATGCTTTATCTGTCCTGATCACCAAAGGGGTAAAGGATGAAATACAGGCAGGTATAGAAAAACTAAACGAAATTTCCAGGCCTTATGCAGAAAGATTAATGGATGAAGCGATCAGTAAGGCAATGAAAGGGAAAAGTATTACAGAATAAAAATACTGTAGCGGCTATTTTCAAATATTCTTTCTTTAAAAAGATCAGGTTTTGTTATTATTAAATCACTGCTTTCCTTATCAGTAATTAGTAAAACTCTCCTGTTCTTCCAGTCGGCTGGCTTTGCACCTGTTTTCAGAAAATTTTTCTCCTGTACTATTCTGCCCTCCCGGTTAGGTGTATTAAAAGGATGAGATGCCCATGAATTAGCAGGGCTATAAGCATGAGAGATATAATTTATAAGTACAGCGTTGCCAATCAGCAGGTCATTTACAGTACTGTTATCTTTTAGAAACTCAAGTACTTCTTTGGTGTCTTTAGTAATATGCCCTTCCCATTCAGTAGTTTCTTTTTTTCTCACGATATTAGCTGTCCACAGGATATTGTCTGCAAGAAAAAGAATAACAAATCCTGTAAATAACCATTTCTTTAGCTGATTCTTTTTTGATTCATTAATTAACCATAACAAAGCAGGTAAAGAAAGAAGGAATAACCCGGCCCAGATATAACCCCGGGTGAAATGAATTGGCTGCATTGGCCTGATAAACCATTCATGCTTGGAAAGCAGAAATGCAATAGTCGCCCAGCATAAAAATAAACGTTGATATGGCTGCGAAAGAATCGTAGTTGTTTTATTAATTCTTACAGCAAAAACAGATAAAATAGCAACAATCAGGTAAGCCGGAATGGCAATACGGAGACTATAAGTCCAGCTGGCACTGTATTGAGAGAATAGTTGTTGATGTTCTGGAAAGCTGTTCAGGTAAAACAGGTAATACCAGGCATGAAAAAATGTTAGAGCAATACTACCTGCCCAGTAAAAGAATGGGATTTCCTTGTTCTTAAACCATAGTTTTTCAACAAGGATCCAGCCATTTATTATAAGTAAGTATTCAATCCCAGTGAATGGATGTGATATAGAAAGAAAGAAAGCAGTTGCAATAGCTGCTTTCCATTTATGTTTTAAAACCAGGTAAATATTTAATAAGAACAAAAAGTGGTAGTATGCTTCTAATGGAATAAATAGATTTCTTCCCCAGTTTAGTCCCCACCAGCCATTGGCAGGGTCAGCAGTATGGATACTGTCAAGCCAGGATGACGGTTGTTGATCAGAAAGGAAAAACGCAGCGGCGAAACCAGCTATGGCAGTTAATCCACCACCCCAGGTAAAGAGTAGCGAAATAAGCGTTTGATTTCTTTGTCCATCCAAAAGATGTTGAATTATTAGTACTCCTGTATAGATGCAAAAAATTGCCATGAGAAGCCCAAAAAGTGAAAAGGTCAACCCGGGGTCAAGACCAGCTTTTATAGCAGCAGCAAAAAGAAAATTAATTGGTTGAAAATATATTTTCGCTGACTCAGGATTTCCATCAAATGGGTTAGAGTAAAATATGGAAAAGCTTTCCTGGTCAACATACTGCCTGGCGTAGGACATATATAGTATATTCTCATCAACAGTAAAACCGGTTGGTTGAAGTTTATTGCTATGATAGAAGTAGTGGTGTAGCAAAAAGAGAATTACCGGTAATGATAATAGCAGGGATAATAATATCATTCTGTTCCTGTTCATTAGTAAGTATTAAGGACTTTTGATTGCCTGACTAAAGATACAGTTCCGAGTAATAAAAGAATGAGGATAGTGCTGCACATTATCCATATAGCTTTCACAGTATTGGCAGGGAAAAATTCAAAAATAATCGTATGCTTACCGGTAGTTAATACGCTGCCCATAAAGCTTAGATTGGTTTTATAAATAATTGCAGGTTTGTTATCAACCGTTGCTTTCCAGTTATGGTTGTAATTTTGGGTCAATACAAGGAACCCCGGCCGGTTCATTTCAGTTTCAATTTCGAACTTGTTTGCAGACAATTTAATTATCTGTGCTTTATTGGGTTTATCACAGCTTTTATCTGTTACTAAAACCGTGTCTGTGAATGCGTAGTTACAGCTATCATTCGTTTTAAGATTATTTGAATCTTTAAGACTCAGGGTCTGATCCGCAATATATACAACAGGGAAAGAAGCTATATAATGGTAAAGCAACTCATTTTTTATAAACTGTTCCTGTTGTTGTAAAAATGCGGGTGAGTTTACCGTTTTACTTATACCGATCTGTTTGTTATAGAAATTAGAAAGGGCAATCTTATTAAAATTATCGGTAATATTCTTGCTGTTTTCGCTGATTGTGTTTTTCAATACTTCCGTTGGATAGCCCGGCGGAGAGTGGTTTATTAGTGTATTTATTTCTGTCGGCGTAGTTTTCCCAACAAATGTTGATGGCAGGGTAAATTGTGACATTATAAAAAGGTTTCCAATCCATAGAAATGAAAATACCCAAATTCTTCTTCTTATTCCCCTGACCCAAATAGCAAAAACGGCAATGAATGCCAGTTGAATGATACCGTTTACAATAACTGCATCACTAAGCGATATATTATCAATAACATCTTTTATTGATGTTGTTATTGGGTTGTTATTAATGGGATTAAAAAATAGAGGGATACCTGATTGGATGATTGCAGTTATTGTTATTATTAATATAATCCCCGCAATTGTTATTGCTGGCAGATTTACTTTTCTTATAATTTGGAAGTTAGAATGGTTTTTTAGGAAATAGCTAACTCCGGGCGCAGCCAGTAAGAGTACAGCGAAAATAAAAAACAACCGTACCTGGGAAGGATGCCTGAATGTATTCATTAGCGGCAGGTAATCATAGCATAACCTTCGAAGCGGAGTAAGGTCGCCCATGCTGAATAGTACAGCAAAAAGGGCAAGGCTGATCAGTAAGATATTCCTTCTGTTTAGCTTTGGAGGGAAAGCAAATAGTAATAGTAAGGGAAAAATACCGGTGTATACATTTCTTAGGGTGATATCTGTTGATGAACTAATGTCGGTAGCGCTGATAGAGGAAGGAAAAAATACTGAAAGGAAATGCTGCCACTCAAACGAGTTAATGACAGCTTCCGTATAGCTGACTCCCCTTCCTCTCTGGTAGTAATGTAAAAGATCAATATAGGAGACTATTGCCGGCAGAGATAATCCCACGAAAACGAGGATCAGTAAAAGATGTTGTAAAGAAAATAAGCTCCATTTGGGAGTCTTTGACTCTTTAAGTCTGAGTTTTCTTACGATCGTAAGAAAAAAAAGGAATAATAAGATATAACAGGTCGTGATAAAAAAAGAGGGGTAGCCTGCCGTGAATAAAAAAAATAATGCAATGCCAGTCTTGATTGCATAGCTATTTCTTGCCGTGTTCAGTAGTAAAGTATAATAATGTATTGCAAACGGAATAAATGCGGCAGAGGCCAGCCAGTTTATAAGTTGTCCGCTGAGCATGAATCCGCTGAGCATATAACTTACGGCAATCAGTAAAGCTGTATATGTATGTGATGTGAGGCGATTGGTTAGTTTATACATTCCTGCACCAGCTAGGAAGATATACAGCAGATTTTCCCAGTGAAATAAAGTGATATTGTATCTGCTGATGCAGGAAAATAACCATACGAAAGGGTTCCATACGCCACTTTGCATATCTCCATAGATAGGATTACCGAGATAAATATAAGGGCTCCAGAATGGCCATTCCCCGTTTCTTATTGCCTCACTGATATTGAAACGATAGGGTAGAAAATAATGAATGGCATCATTTTTTACACTGAATATGTTAAAGGTCAATGGCCAGTAGGCGAGCAGGCAAATGAGTAACAACAAAAGATAGTTCTTGTGGTGAACATTTTTTTGTCCAAAGATGCCGGTAATAGTCATGTAATTTTTCGCCTGGTTGACAGCTACAAAATAGATAAAAAATCATCAAAATACTCTTATTGATTTTTTTCATTGGTAAGAAGTATAAACATCTGCGATGTTTTGGCAAAAGGCTTCCGTACAAAGTCAAAAAGGGCAAATAAAGCGCTGATGGGAGCGAAGAGCCAATGAAAGATTATAGGCCTTTGGGCTGAAATGCGGATTATTCTTTTGCGATGTAAAGCAGCTATGATGCTGAATGCCCAGAAAGGGGCTCCTTGTGTATAGTTCAGCTTTCTGATTCGTAGTCTTGTTGATTGTAATAATAGCCTAAAACTCTTTTCTGAGAAAATAACCCAGTGCCTGGGGCTGTGAAGCCCTCCCCAGTAAGTTCTTCTGAAAAGTCTTGCATCCCAGCTATCAGTATTGGGTGTTTTGATAATTATTATACCTCCGGGATGCAGTAGTGTTTCTGCTTTTTGTATGACTGCTAATGGGTTTGCAACATGCTCTATGAGGTTAAGCATCAGAATAAGATGGAATCTTTTGTCTGTATTAAACTCTTCAATGGTTCCTTTAAAATAAGCATGTCCATTCTGCTCGGCTATAATCCTTGCTTTTTCATCAATATCTGCGATTTGTGTAAATCCAATACGGCTATCAGTTTTCTTTAATACATCAAGAATCCAGCCTGTCCCTCCGCCAACATCAAGTACATCGATTTTATTGGTGTTTAACCCGGATAGGATTTTTCTGAAAAATCTTTTATCCAGCCATTCTTTTATTTTAACGACCATGTTTTTTGAAACGTTGACGAATGAATAATAGTTGGAAGGGTATATTTCTTTAAGCTGGCTAAGAGGTATGGGGTGTATAAAGATAGTTCCGCAGTCGGCACAATGATAATATGTAAAGTCTTCTTTTACCGAATGATATTCGTAGTCTTTGGCCACACTCCATATGCTGGTATTTTTTTGATGGCAAACCGGGCAATATACGGAAGCGGAATTCAAGGTGCGGCCAGGAGCTTTTTAAGTACTGAGGAGTAGGATGTTTTTGATGAGTGGATTATTTCTTCAGTTTTTTTATTATAAAGGAGAAAATCCTCAATATCTTTTAACCGGGTATATGATATCTGTGGATCCCAATGATGTATCATGTGCCGGGTGAATCCAGCCGCCCCAAAACTGCTGCTTAAGATTGTATGAATAAATAATCTGCTCACTTTGCCATGGGGTATTTTATTGAAATTAGTAGCATGATTCGCCAATTCGTCCCGATGTTCCAATATCTGCCTGATGGTGGCAAAAAAGGGAAAAAAAATTCCAAATCCAAGGATCCATGTAATTGCAAAAGTCCAATGACCAGTGAGAAAGGAGAGTACCAGAATAATTGCATGCAACAAGAAGCCCGCAATCAGCATAATGCCGCTTTGCTTTCTTTGTTCTTTGGTTAATATATTATTAGTCCCTTTCTTCAGCATTGTACGGAGTAAATGGGCACCCGTAAGTGTTTCCAGGAGAAATAGTTTTGTCAGGGCATTAAAATAAGAGGTTTCTGTATCCTGAGGAGTCCCCAGGTAAAGATGATGTTGCCAGTGTATCTTTCTGTATGATTTCATAGAAAGACCAAATGGAAGGCAAAGAAAAAATGTTGCCAGGCTGTCATTTATCTTTTTGTCTGGATGTATGTTGTAATGTCCTGCCTCATGAATAAAAAGGGCTATATAAGCAGCAATATATCCGATTAAAATACTACTCGCAGGAATATACAGCCACCATAAAGATGGATAGGTTTGGCCTGAAAGAAAAACGAGGCTGGAAGTAAGCAATAAAAAGAAATAGCCCTTTATAATATCTGAAAGGACTTTGGTATAGCGGGGACGCAAAGTTGTTCTGAACACAGCATAACTCGTACCAGTTTCATTAATTACTTCATCAAAAGATATTTCTTCCAGGTTATTTTGCATAGTTGTATTTGCAAAACTATATAAATGGAGTTTTATTGCAGCTGCTCTTTTTTCCAGACTGAAATAATGCTTTTGCCAAAACTGTTGAACAATAGCTTGTCTGTAATTCTTGAAACCGGTATGATCCATCTGTCCCAGAATAATACTTGTTTGACGGTAGGATATTTTTGACGAAGTAACAGCTTATTAACCAGTGCGGCAAAGTATCCGGCTGAGTCGTAATATCTGCAATGCAGCAATTTCAGGGTATGAGGGGTTAATTGGCGGAGCATCCTCTTATTATATCGCCTGTAATGACCAATAGCTTTATCAAATGGATTATACAGGAATTGAAAAGCGGGAGAGAGCACTATTAAATGCCCGCCATTGTTTAATAAGGCAGCCGCTTTACTTATTTCCTCTCTGTCTGATTCAATATGTTCCAGTACGTCTATATATAATATAGCGTCAAATTTTTCTGTTAGCTGGTCAATTTTTCCTGTCTGTATTTTGCAATTATCAGGAAGTTTTTTTTCTGAAATCAGTGTCTCTAATACTTCACTCATCTCTTTGTCAGGTTCCAGCAGCAGCCATTTGACAGGAATGCCATTGTTAAGAAGGAGTGTGCTGGCGCCAATTCCTGCGCCGACTTCCAATACCTGTCCGTTGATATAAGGAGTAATCTGCCGGGAGAAGTATTTCTTCCAGTTTTTTGCATACTGAAATAAAGCCAACTCATCACCCTGGTATTTGAAGGGGTCTGTCATTTATTAAACGGTTTCAATAGCTCCGGTATAATCCTTGTAATGTTTTGCCGGAATAAATTTCCGCTGAGACTGTGATGATAAATAAAGGAAAATAGTGAATAAAGAAAGCAGGAAACTCTGTAATAAAATGATAAGCATGGCAGAGATAACAGTAGATGTCCATCCGGGAATAGCTCTGTCAGTAAATGTTTTTATGCCTAATAATATAAGTATTACCATTAACGAAATACCAATGAGTAATAATGAAAAAATTAACAGCCGGCTGGCAATGACTTCAATGAAAACGGCAATGGCGCCGAGTCCGTGAATCAGCAAAGAAGTAAAACTCATCTTTGAGTTGCCATCATATCTCTTGCCTCTATGTGTGTTGACAAGGATATATGGTAACCCGGTCTTAATAATACCTCCCGCAATATGACTCCATATCTCGCTGTAGAATACGACTTTATCAAGCAACGATTTTGGCATTATCATAAAATTGCCAAAAGTTATTTTTTTACCTGTAAACAGGCGGAATACCATTTTGTATATCCGGTAAAAAAGCTGAAACCTGTTGCTTTCCTGGCGGGATTTTCTGTGAGCAAAAATTATTTTTCCGGGATTGATAGCAGATTCTTTAAGGAGAAGAGCAGCATCTTCCGGCCTGTCTTCGCCATCGCTATCCATCACAAGAACTTTATCGCAGCTAAGATTTTCTTTTATATAGGCCAATCCTATGGCAATTGCTTTTTGATGCCCGATATTCCGGTGAAGATGAAGAATACTGACTGGCAAAGCTGATGTTTTGTTAATAGTAATATTCTCATTTGATCCGTCATTCAGTATCAGAACAGAGCAATTGTAATTGGAAAAGCTGCTAAATGAAGAGCTGAGTTCATTCAGCAATCTGTTGGCCGACAGGCCGTCGTTATAAACAGGTATCAATATTATTATCTGTTCTGTCATTGGTATGGGCTAAAGATACAATCAAAAAAAGGATAAAGAAATGGGGCAAACTAAACAAATCTGTCTTTCAATTTAAGAAAATAACGTTCGAAATACTGGTAGCTGATCCAGCTGATTATAATGGCTGCTATAGTAGCTATCATTGAAACGGTTAGTGATAATAATGCCCCTGTAAGATAATTGGATATAAAAGAATGTAGCAAAGGGCGGAGCAGTACATAAACCGGCCAGTGGAATATGTAAAATCCATATGAAATTTTGCCAAAAAATTTGAGTAGTGAAATATTAAAAATACTGTTGATTAGCCTGGTTTCTTTGGTTACTGCTTCATTGACAAGCAATCCGAACATCATAGCGAATGTCGTATACCCCACCAGGGCTAAATAAGGGAATGTAAAATGATATTGGCGATTCACAAAGAAGAAAACAAAGTTTAAAGCTGCAAAGAACAGTACAATAAAAGGAGTGTAATTCTTTAAAAGTTGACTGTTTATTCTCTGAAGCAGGGCTATCATGCATCCGATGCAGATTCCATCAATGCGGGTAAAGGTATAAAGGTTGAAATAAGCAAGGTCTGCTACCTGGTTATTCCATATCCATAACCGGAGGCATAATACCCCGATCAGTAATGAAGAAATGAGGAAAAATAAGTGCCTGGGCCGGCGAACGATCATAATGACCAGGGGCCAAAGCAGGTAAAATTGTTCTTCTACTGCGAGGGACCAGAGATGATTTAATACATTATAGGATCCGGGATCCTTAAAAATGTAAAGCCAGTTTTGAAGATAAGTCCAAAGCCATAGCTGGTTTTGTGTATAATATCTTACATCGAACTGACTGTTGATGCTGGGAATTATTAACAAAAAAAGAATCAGGCAACAATAATAAAGGGGAAAGATTCTCAGCACTCTGCGTAAATAGAAATTTTTGAGATAATTTTTAGTGCCAAGAGATTTTAAAAGAATGTCTGTGATAAGAAAGCCTGAAAGCACAAAGAATAGATCTACCCCCAGCCAACCAAAGAAAAAATAATTATTGATAAAGCCGAAGTTGTGATAGATAACAACTAATAATATAGCAAGCCCTCTAAGACCATCCAGGGCAGGATAATATTGCCTGTTGGGATTTTCGGGGTTCATCACAGAAAGGGGTTAGTAGTTAGTCTTTCAAAGATAGTCTTCTGAGCAAATACTTGCCAATCATATCAAATTCCAGGTTTACCCGGTCACCGATATTAAGGTTCCTGATATTGGTATGTTCAAATGTGAAAGGAATGATTGCAACCCTGAAGCTTTTCTTTTTAACATCAAAAACGGTCAGGCTTATTCCGTTTAAAGAAATAGAACCTTTTTCGATCACAAGAGCCGCAAATTTTTTAGGGAACTCAAATTCAAATTCCCAACTGCCCCCTTTATCGGCTTTTTTGGTGCAAATGCCTGTAGCGTCAACATGCCCCTGTACCAGGTGCCCGTCAATACGATCATTTAACTGAAGACAACGTTCAAGATTTACAAGAGTACCTTTTTCCCAGCTGCCAAGATTTGATTTTTGGAGAGTTTCGTCTATTGCGGTAATCCGGTGGAGATTATTTTTAACTTCCTCCACCGTGAGGCAAACGCCGCTATGGCTTACACTTTGATCGGTTTTTAACTGGTCAGAAATGGGAGATTCAATCCAGAATATCCTGTTTGAACCACTGGAAATGACCTCTTTAACAACCCCTGTAGTTTCTACAATGCCTGTAAACATAAAGGCAAGGTAAATCATTTCTATTTTTCATTTCGTCTTTTCAAAATTCCCGCCTATCTTTGCCGTCCTAAAAAATACCGAAGGAGGTATATAAGTTATGCTGATAATCGACTCAAAAGATTGCGAAAACATCGACAAGGCGTTGAAGAAGTACAAAAAGAAATTCGAAAAATCGAAGATTCTACTTCAGTTACGGGAGCGTCAAAGCTTTACAAAGCCATCGGTAAAGCGTCGTGGTGAAGTACTGAAAGCAATCTACAAGCAGAATATAGCCAGCGGTAAGATCGAAGGATAATTTAACGCTGAACAATAATATTTAAAGATAGCTGCAAAGTTCAATAGCTTTGTAGCTGTCTTTTTTTATGCCTGTAGCAGATCGTCCGCATATTCAATCCTTCCTTGATTACCTTAAGTTCGAAAAAAGGTATTCATTCCATACACTTACATCTTATACCACAGACCTTATCGAGTTTTACGATTACGCAGAAATCCAGTTTGGCGCAACAGCATTAAAAGATACCACCTCCGCTTTTGTAAGAAGCTGGTTGGCTTCTTTGAAGGACAAAGGGCTAAGTTCTAAATCCCTCAACCGGAAAATATCCAGCCTGAAGTCTTTTTTTAAATATCATATGAAAACAGGTGCTATTGAAAGCACCCCTATGGATAAAGTGATCAGCCCAAAAATAAGTAAGCGGCTGCCGGTTTTTGTAAAAGAGGAAGATACCAGAACACTGCTCGAAACATTGAATTCCGCTGCTGAAGACTGGAAAAGCCTGAATGCAAAAATGTTGGTAATCATTTTTTATGCAACGGGTATGAGGTTAAGTGAGTTGATAAACCTGAGTGAAAATCAAATTGACTTTAGCCGTCAGCAGATCAAAGTGTTGGGAAAAGGAAATAAAGAAAGAGTAATACCTGTGAGCCGTGAGGTTATTGCAGCTATCCGCAACTACCAGCAATTAAAAAACAAAGAATTTGACGGCACAAGCAATTTCTTGTTAGTTACAGAAAAGGGAAAAAAATTATACCCGCGGTATGCATGGAAGCTTGTAAATCAGGTATTAGGGGAGGCCAGTACACTTGATAAAAAGAGCCCCCATGTACTTCGTCATACTTTTGCCACACATCTTATGAATAACGGAGCCGACCTGAATGCTGTCAAGGAACTTTTAGGTCATAGCAGCCTTGCTTCCACCCAGGTCTATACGCATAACACGATTGAGAAGCTAAAAGATATTCATAAAAAAGCTCATCCGAAAGCATAAAAGTTTACACTTATCACAATTTTTTTTTGAAAATTTTTACTTGGAGTCTAGCTTCTTTTGTAGTAACTTGAAAGTGATAAAAGAACCGGACCCTTGCAAACATTTTTTAAAAAAGTTCTTTATTTATTGTTTCACAGTTTAAAAATGATGACCATGAACGTAAAAATTCAAACTGTTCATTTCAACGCTGACAGCAAGTTGATTGAGTATGTAAATCGAAAACTTGAAAAGCTGACGGTGTTTAGCGATCGTATCATTCAGGTGAATGTATTTTTAAAACTAGACAATGTGGTGCATTCGATCAAAGACAAGATTGCAGAAATCAGAGTTCATGTACCACGACACAATTTCTTTGTAAAATCAACCAGTAAATCATTTGAAGAATCGTTTGACGATGCATTCGATTCACTAGTAACACAGATAAAACGAAAAAAGGAAAAGCAAGCCGCTTAAAAAAATGTAAGACCTCCCCGGAGGTCTTTTTTATTTCCTGATTTTCAGCAGAAAAATCTTCCTTAAAATTTTTGCAATATCTAATTTCCCTTACCTTTGCCTTCCCAAAAATTGGGGGTAGTTCTTTATTGCCTGTTTCGCTGCATTATCCAGCTGTAGTGAAAGATAAAATTGCCACCTTAGCTCAGCTGGTAGAGCAACTGATTTGTAATCAGTAGGTCGCCAGTTCGATTCTGGCAGGTGGCTCCAGGCGGGCAAGTAGCCAAGTGGCCAACGGCAACAGACTGTAAATCTGTCCTCTTCGGAGTTCGGTGGTTCGAATCCATCCTTGCCCACATCAGATCTTTGTTTGAAATAAACTCATTAGCGGGAGTAGCTCATTTGGTAGAGCGGTAGCCTTCCAAGCTTCAGGTGGCCGGTTCGAGCCCGGTCTCCCGCTCAAAAACCGCCATAGCTCAGCGGAGGCGGATCTGGCAAGACCAGCCGTTGTAGCTCAGTGGTAGAGCACTTCCTTGGTAAGGAAGAGGTCAAGGGTTCAATTCCCTTTAACGGCTCATATTTAACAGATCAGCAATAAGCCGGATTTGTTAATTGATAGACTGGATGGAGAACAAGTGAGACGCAAGAATGCCGGGGTAGTGATACTGACGGCTTCACATAAAAAACAATAATTGTAAAACACAACTTTAAAACCGATAACAATGTCAAAAGAGACCTTCAAGAGGGACAAACCCCACGTTAACGTTGGTACCATTGGTCATATTGACCATGGCAAAACCACTTTGACCGCCGCTATTACTACCATTCTTGCTTCGAAAGGTATGGCTACAGCAAAAAAATATGATGAAATTGACGCCGCTCCTGAGGAAAAAGAAAGGGGTATCACCATCAACACGGCTCACGTTGAGTATCAGACGGCAAACCGCCACTATGCCCACGTTGATTGTCCCGGTCACGCTGACTATGTAAAGAATATGATTACTGGTGCTGCCCAGATGGACGGCGCCATCCTGGTTGTAGCTGCTACCGACGGTCCTATGCCGCAAACTAAAGAGCACATCCTGCTTGCCCGCCAGGTAGGTGTACCTAAGATTGTGGTATTTATGAATAAAGTTGACCTTGTTGACGACCCAGAACTGTTAGAGTTAGTAGAAATGGAGATCCGTGACCTGCTTACTTTCTACGGTTTTGATGGTGCTAATACACCGATCATCAAAGGTTCTGCGATTAAGGCACTAGAAGGTGAGGCTGAAGCTGTAAAACAAGTAGAAGAACTGATGGAAGCTGTAGATACATACATCCCACTGCCTCCCCGCCCGGTTGATCAGCCTTTCCTGATGTCTGTGGAAGATGTATTCTCTATCACTGGTCGTGGTACAGTTGCTACGGGCCGTATTGAGAGAGGTCGTATTAAAGTTGGTGAAGGTGTTGAGATCGTTGGTTTGATCGCTGAACCTTTAACATCTACTGTAACTGGCGTGGAAATGTTCCGCAAATTGCTGGATGAAGGTGAAGCCGGAGATAATGCTGGTTTGTTACTGCGTGGTATTGAGAAAACTCAGATCCGCCGCGGTATGGTTATAGTAAAACCAGGTTCTATTACTCCTCATACTGAATTCAAAGCTGAGGTGTATGTACTGAGTAAAGAAGAAGGTGGACGTCACACTCCATTCTTCCAGAAATACCGTCCTCAATTCTATTTCCGTACTACAGACGTAACCGGAGAAGTGGAATTGAATCCTGGTACTGAAATGGTTATGCCTGGCGATAACACATCACTGACTGTAAAACTGATCCAGCCGATTGCGATGGAGAAAGGTTTGAAGTTTGCGATTCGTGAAGGCGGCCGTACAGTAGGTGCCGGACAGGTTACTGAGATTTTAAAATAATCTTTTATCTTTGATACTTCAAAAGTCATTGGTCGATAGGAATTTCCGAACGACCGGTGACTTTTGATTCTTACGGGCATAGTTCAATGGCAGAATAGCGGTCTCCAAAACCGTTGATGGGAGTTCGAATCTCTCTGCCCGTGCTAAATAGTTTGAAGTTTGTGGGTTGAAACCTGCATTCCGGCTGGCAGGTCAGGGTTCGGATTTCAACATCAAACCTCAAACATTGAACATCAAACAAATTAGTATGAATAAGATTACAACCTATTTCAGAGAGAGCTATAAAGAGCTGGCGGAGAAAGTAACCTGGCCTACATGGCCGCAGCTTCAGCAATCAACTATGATTGTATTGGCTGCTACTATTGTTATCACCTTCATCGTACTGGCTATGGACACCGTTATCGGTAACGGACTGAAGTTTATCTACAAACAAATTTTCTAATGGAAGCAATACCTAATACAGAAAATGTACAACAGCAGGAGACCAAATGGTATGTGCTGCGTGTTGTGAGCGGTAAAGAAAAAAAGGTCAAGGAATATCTTGACAAGGAAATTTCCCGTGGCGGCTGGAGTGAAATAGTGAAACAGGTATTCCTTCCTGTAGAAAAAGTATATAAGGTGGCCAGTGGTAAAAAGGTAATGAGAGAAAGGAATTATTATCCGGGCTATGTAATGATTGAGATTGCTGAAGGAAAGTTAAGCGATGATCTGAGAGACGTTATCAAGAATACAACTAATGTTATTCATTTTCTTGGTAAAGAGAATCCCATTGCACTCCGTAAGGCAGAGGTGAACAAGATGCTGGGTAAAATGGACGAAATGGCTGAGGCCGGCGGTGTAAGTATGAGTGAACCATTTATTGTAGGCGAAACCATCAAGATCATAGAAGGACCGTTTAATGATTTTAATGGAGTGATTGAAGAAGTGAATGATGAGAAAAAGAAACTGAAAGTAACCGTAAAGATATTCGGCCGTTCTACCCCAGTGGAACTGAATTATATGCAGGTAGAGAAAATAAGCTGATATTTTTAAAATATTATTATGTAAAAGCCATCCTAAAGGGTGGCTTTTACGTTATTAGTCTAATTAACCAGGCTTTTCTATCAAAAACTAATTCTATGAAGTACTTATTCCCTGTAATCGCTGCCTTAAGTCTTATTTCTTTTTCCTGTAAAAAAGATAATATTGATGACAGGGTTGATGAAAGTGTCAGGTACACCCTTACCGTTACAGGCCAGTGGGCTGCACCGGCATTTACAGTACCGGCTGGTGCGCATTTCACCACCTTCATTGGTATGGTGCATAATGGTGATGGTTCCCTTTGGAAGGAAAACACAAGGGCCAGTTATGGAACTGAGGTACTGGCAGAAACTGGGGGCGGCGCCCCGATCCTTGCAGAGATCGATTCGATGGTGGCGGCAAAAAAGGCCTATTCATTGTTGCTGTTTGTAGCCCCGTCTGTAACCGGCAGCAGCAAGATCAATTTCAACTGCAATACTGTTTTTTCAAGGGTAAGTTTTGCTTCTATGCTGGGGCCAACCCCGGATTGGTTCATTGGCTTAAGCGGACTAAACCTATACAGAAACAGCAGTTGGATAGCTGATACAACTATAAACCTGTATGTGTATGATGCCGGCACGGAGGATGGAGATGTATTTGGATATAATAACCCGGCTACTTTGCCGCAGGATAATATACACCTGCTGCAGGCCGGGCAGGCAACGGTGCTTGCCAATAGCAACCCGGTTCTATCTGTCATTGCAACAGCCAGGTTTACAAAACAGTAAGCTTTAATTTTAGAAGCTATCTCAAAAGTATCAAAACCACAGCGAACACAACGTAACACAGCGATACCGCTTCTGTGAATCGCCGTGCCCGCAGTGGTTTGAATAATACAAAATTGACTTTTGAGAGAGACTGTAGTATTAATTCTTTCAGTTAATTTTAATTTAAATACAGAAAGTATGCGTATAAAGGAGATATTCTGGCTGATGGGGTTCAAACCAAAAGTAAAAAAATATGGATACCTGGTTAAGAAAGTTAATCTGGAGAGAGAAGGAGAGATCAGTATTGCTCAATGGCAGCATCCGCGAATGGGAGAGTACATACCGACACAGGCTGAAATTGATGCTATACGGGAATTTGTAAGACCCGGTGATACATGTGTTGATATCGGGGCACATATGGGTGATACAACCATACCAATGGGATTGGCCGCAGGACAAGAAGGGGTTGTGTTTGCTCTTGAACCTAATTCATATGTTTACGAAACTCTGGAGGCCAATGCCAGGCTTAACATGGATAAAAGTACCATCATACCATTATCATTTGCTGCTACACCAGAAGATATGGAAATGGAATTTCAATACTCTGATGCGGGGTTTTGTAATGGGGGCTTTCATGAGAATATGAGTATATGGAGACATTGGCATATATTCAAACTGAAAGTAAAAGGAAAAAATCTCGTAAACTATCTAGATAGTCATTACCCCGATAGAATGTCAAAGTTGCGTTTTATAAAAATTGATGCGGAGGGTTACGATCTGAGTATATTAAAATCACTGAATCCCATTATTGACAAATATTTGCCTTATCTGCGTGTAGAAATCTTTAAAAAATCAAATCTGGAATACCGTACTGATATGTATAATTTTTTGAATGAAAAAGGGTATAAACTGTATTTTTTTGGAGGTTCAGGGAATTATCGGGGTAAAGAATTGACAAACAATGACCTGATGAATAAAATGCACTATGATATTTTTGCAGTTCCTCCAATTAGCAATTAAAGGATTTTTATTTAATTATTTCAATTTTTGCCTTACATTTGCACCCCCAATTAGTTCTTTAGTAGCCCGCCTTTGGCGGGTATAGGAATCCGATAACTATCGGATTGGGAGACCAAGTAGTCAAAACGAAAGGTCGTTAACACCAAAAAAGATTAAAAATGGCAAAAGAAATCAGTGGCTTTGTAAAGCTGCAGTGTAAGGGTGGCCAGGCCAATCCTGCACCTCCGATCGGTCCTGCGTTGGGTTCCAAGGGTATCAATATCATGGAATTCTGCAAACAGTTCAATGCAAGAACCCAGGACAAACAAGGGAAAGTTCTCCCCGTATTAATTACTGTTTATACAGACAAGAGTTTTGATTTTATCATCAAAACCCCTCCTGCAGCCGTTCAACTGATGGAAGCCGCAAAAATTCAAAAGGGTTCCAAGGAGAGTAACCGTGCAAAAGTGGGTAAAGTAAACTGGGACCAGGTAAAGGCAATTGCGGAAGACAAAATGCCTGACCTGAACTGTTTTACCATTGAAAGCGCCATGAAAATGGTAGCTGGCACTGCCCGCAGCATGGGCCTCAATGTGGAAGGTAAAGCTCCATGGGAAAATTAAGCCCTAAAGGGGACTTGTAAAACTCTTAAACGAATTAATTATGGCATTCATTAGTAAAAAAAGAAAAGTTGCTGATACAAAAGTTGACGCAAACAAATCATATTCATTAAAAGAAGCATCTGCCTTGGTGAAAAGTATTACCACTTGCAAATTTGATGCTTCTGTAGATCTGCATATCCGTTTGGGTGTGGATCCAAAAAAGGCAGACCAGGCTATCCGTGGTACGGTTACCCTGCCTCATGGCACTGGTAAAACAAAGAAAGTACTGGTTCTCTGTACACCTGATAAAGAAGCTGAAGCAAAGGGAGCTGGTGCGGATTATGTAGGTCTTGACGAGTTTGTAACAAAAATCGAAGGTGGTTGGGTAGATGTGGATGTGATCATCGCTACGCCGAGTGTAATGCCTAAGATTGGTAAACTCGGTAAAGTGTTAGGCCCCCGTAACCTTATGCCAAATCCTAAAACAGGTACTGTAACCAACGATGTAGCCAATGCTATCAATGATGTGAAAGGTGGTAAGATCGCTTTCAAAGTTGATAAAGTAGGTATCATTCATGCTTCAATAGGCCGGGTAAGTTTTGCACCCGAAAAGATTGCTGAGAACAGCCAGGAACTGATCAATGCGATCCTTAAAGCTAAACCTTCTTCTGCCAAGGGTACCTATGTAAAAGGAATCAGCATGGCCAGTTCGATGAGTCCTGGTATTGCTATTGACGCAAAAGCATTTGTTCACTAATCTATAAAGTGATTAAAAACTAATTATCATGACAAAAGATCAAAAAAACGAAGTGATTGAGTTGCTGAAAGGCAAATTCTCTCAATACAATAACTTCTATGTTGCCGATACAGAATCACTTTCTGTAGAGCAGGTGGGCAAATTGCGCCGTGCATGTTTTAACAAGCAGGTGGAAATGAAAGTGGCAAAGAATACACTTATCAAAAAAGCATTGGAATCATTAGATAGTGAAAAATATGCAGGTATGTATGATTCACTGCATAAAGTAACAGCGCTGATGTTTTCCGAAAATCCTAAAGAACCGGCATTGATCATCAGTTCTTTCCGCAAGGAAAGTAATGGTGAAAAGCCAGTCCTGAAAGCAGCATTCATCAATGGTGATGTGTATACCGGTGATAATAACCTTAAAGCTCTTACTCAGATTAAAACCAAGAATGAGCTTATCGGAGAGGTTATCGGCTTGTTGCAATCTCCGGCTAAGAGAGTGCTGGCTGCTTTATTGCACCATCATGAGCAAAAAGCAGGTGCTGAAGCAACAGCAGAATAATTACTTTTTCTATTGCGAAAGCCTGCCTGACGGCAGGCAGGCGATAAAAATAACACCCAGGCCTGAGGGTAAACAAAGGCAAATTTTTTTAAAACCGCCGTCGGAGCTAAATAAACCAAGCAGTGAAGACGGTAAAAATTTAATCAAAATGGCAGACGTAAAAGCATTAGCAGAAGGCCTAGTAGCCTTAACAGTAAAAGAAGTACAGGAATTAGCTGATTTCCTGAAATCGGAGTATGGTATTGAGCCTGCAGCAGCTGCAGTTGTTGTGGCTGGTGGTGGCGAAGGTGGTGGCGCAGCCGCTGCTGAAGAAAAAACTGCATTCAACGTTGTATTGAAAAGCGGTGGTGCTTCAAAACTGAACGTAGTTAAGATCGTTAAAGATCTGACTGGTTTAGGATTGAAAGAAGCGAAGGACTTAGTAGATGGCGCTCCTAAGAACATCAAAGAAGGTGTTTCTAAGGCAGAAGCTGAAGACATCGCAGCTAAGCTGAAAGAGGCTGGTGCTGAAGTAGAGATTGCTTAATTTCCTTACTGAATAATTTTGAAAGCCCTTCATAATGTGAAGGGCTTTTTTGTGTTTAGTGTATTGTGAGGTAAGGAATTATTTTGTTGTAAACCTCGTCTGTCACTATCATTACTTTTTTTATGTCATCTATTTTTAAAAATGGACCATGCTCTTTTCTGTAGGCTACGATTGGATTGGCAATAGCCCATCTGAGATATGGATGCGCCTTTAATTCATCAACGGTTGCGGTATTAATATTTATTTTCCTGATAGAAGAAGTTCCTAATTTCAGATACTGTTTTACTTTTTGGAAGGTTGAATCGGGTAAACCAAATGTTTCTGCTACTTGTGATACTGAATAAAATCCCCCTAGCTTATCTCTGAAATTAATGATCCGGGTTGCCAATTTACTACCAATGCCCGGTAAGGCAATTAGCGCTGTTGTGTCTGCGGAATTAATGTCAATTACGGAATAACGGGCACTATAGGTTTTTGTGGATGGGTTTTCGACAGATGCTTTTTCTGTAAAATCTTTGCTGGTATTTACTTCAGCTGGCGCTTCAATTTTTATATAAGGTGCTATTCTTTTAAACTCACCAGGGAACAGGCCATAAATTTTTTGCAGGTCTTCCGGCTTTTTAAACTGTCCGCCTTTACCCAGATAGTTTTGAATTGTATTGACGGTCTTTTCCCTGAGGCCTAATCTCAACCAGCCTTCCCGTGAAAGAGTGTTTGGGTCAAAGTAAAAGAGCTCTCCTTTTGAGTTTCCGGGGTAACTGCTGGTTCTGCGATCGTATTGATAGGTTGAACTATTGTCATCCCGGTATTGCCGGTATTCACCTGAGCTTTCAGTTTCTTTTTGTTCTAACCTTTTCAAGGCAGTTATCCATGCCGTATCAGGGGTAGAATTGTTGGGTACTGAAGCATTTTTCGAGAAAGCCTCAGGAAGGAAGAATACGGCTAAAACCATGCTCAGAATAACAATTATTGCAATCCTGTCTTTTCGGCTGAAATTGAGATAATCAGCAGCAAATTCCTTCCATTTCATGACCTTATTTTCAATCAAATTACCGCAGCTTCTGATCAGAAAAAATGGCCACTTAGTGGTATTTCTGGCCGGGTTATTGTGAGCAAACTTTTCTTGGCTGAGAATTTTAAATCCCTACCTTTGCAATCCTTTATTTTGGCCAAATATATTTTGACATCCCAAATCATGTGTAAGTAGTTGAATTTCATTGACTTTCGTTTTTTCTAAAATGAGAGCCTATATGTGATTTGTGTGTCCTCAACGTTGTAAAAACCGGTTTTACGCATATGTCTTCAACAAAAATGAACTCAAGAGTGGATTTCGGTAAAATCAAGCACCTGGCTGAAACACCCGATCTACTTGAAGTACAGATTCAATCGTTCAAAGAGTTTTTCCAGTTAGAAACTACTCCGGACAAGCGGAATATCGAAGGCTTGTTCCGTGTGTTTAAAGACAATTTTCCGATTACTGATACCCGGAATATTTTCGTACTGGAGTTTCTGGATTATTTTATCGATCCGCCCCGTTACACCATTGAAGAGTGTATGGAAAGAGGATTGACTTATGCTGTTCCCCTGAAGGCCAAACTTCGTTTGAGCTGTAATGATGAGGAACACGTCGATTTCCAAACAATTGTTCAGGACGTATTCCTGGGTAACATTCCCTATATGACCCCCCGGGGTACTTTTGTTATCAACGGAGCCGAGAGGGTAGTAGTTTCCCAGTTGCATCGTTCGCCAGGTGTATTCTTCGGTCAGTCTGTTCACCCGAACGGAACCAAGATATACTCTGCGAGGGTTATTCCTTTTAAAGGAGCCTGGATGGAGTTTGCGACGGACATTAACAATGTGATGTACGCATATATCGACCGTAAGAAAAAATTCCCGGTAACAACATTGTTACGTTCTATTGGCTACGAAACAGATAAGGACATCCTTGAGCTGTTTGGTATGGCTGATGAAGTAAAGACTGATAAAAAGACCTTAAGCAAATATGTTGGCAAGCGTCTTGCGGCAAGGGTATTGAGAACATGGGTAGAGGATTTTGTGGATGAAGATACCGGTGAAGTAGTTTCTATTGAAAGAAACGAAATAGTGATGGAGAGGGATACTGTTCTTGATGAAGAAGCAATTGAGACCATTTCAGAAATGGAAGTGGCCAGTGTGTTTATTCAACGTGAAGATGTGGGTGGGGATTATGCAATCATCTACAATACTTTAAACAAGGATACATCAAATAGTGAACTGGAAGCGGTTCAGTTTATCTATCGTCAATTACGTGGTGCAGATGCTCCGGATAATGAAACGGCCCGTGGTATCATTGACAAATTATTCTTCAGTGATAAGCGTTATGATTTGGGAGAAGTTGGTCGTTACAAGATCAACCGTAAGCTGAACGTAGACTTGCCGCTGGAAAAGAAAACACTCACAAAAGAAGATATTATTTTAATCATCAAATATCTTGTTCGCTTAACTAATGGTAAAGCAGAGATTGATGATATCGATCACCTGAGTAACCGTCGTGTACGTACAGTCGGAGAACAATTATATGCTCAATTCGGAGTTGGTTTGGCCCGTATGGCAAGAACAATCCGTGAGAGAATGAACGTTAGAGATAACGAGGTGTTTACCCCGGTTGACTTGATTAACGCAAGAACATTATCAAGTGTTATCAATTCATTCTTCGGGACATCTCAATTGTCTCAATTCCTTGACCAAACAAATCCTCTTTCTGAAATTACTCACAAACGTCGTATTTCAGCACTCGGGCCAGGCGGTTTGAGTCGTGAAAGAGCTGGTTTTGAGGTTCGTGACGTACACTATTCTCACTATGGACGTTTGTGTACAATTGAAACTCCGGAAGGTCCAAACATTGGTTTGATCTCCACACTTTGTGTGCATGCCAAGATCAATGATATGGGCTTTATTGAAACGCCTTATCGTAAAGTACATGAAGGAAAAGTGAACATGAAGGAATTAAGTTTCCTGAGTGCCGAGGAAGAAGATCTGGCTAAAATTGCACAGGCGAATACACCTCTTGATGAGAAAGGTAATTTCAAAGAAGAGAAAATCGTAAGCCGTGAGACAGGAGATTTTCCGATTCTTGATAAGAATGATGTGGAATTCATGGACGTTGCGCCCAACCAGATTGTTGGATTGAGTGCTTCCTTGATTCCATTCCTTGAGCATGACGATGCTAACCGTGCCCTGATGGGTTCAAACATGCAACGCCAGGCTGTTCCTTTATTGCGACCTGATGTGCCTATCGTAGGTACAGGATTAGAAGGTAAAGCAGCCAGAGATGCCAGGATTCAGATACATGCTGACGGAAACGGGGTGGTTGAATTTGTGGATGCCAATGAGATTCATGTTCGTTATGACAGGGATGAGGCAGAAAAATTAGTAAGCTTTGAGGATGATCTGAGGGTATACAGACTGACCAAATTCATCAAAACAAACCAGGAAACCTGTATTAACCTGAGACCTGCTGTGAAGAAAGGTCAGAAAGTAAAGAGGGGAGATTTCCTGACTGAAGGATATGCCACACAAAATGGAGAATTAGCTCTTGGTAAAAACCTGAAAGTAGCTTTCATGCCATGGAAGGGTTACAATTTCGAGGATGCTATTGTAATCAGCGAAAGAGTAGTAAAAGAAGATCTCTTTACTTCTGTTCACATTTCTGAATATGAACTGGAAGTCCGTGACACCAAACTGGGTGAAGAAGAACTGACACCGGATATTCCTAACGTTTCTGAAGAGGCAACGAAGGATCTGGATGAGAATGGTATTATCAGGATTGGCGCACAAGTAAAAGAAGGTGATATATTAATTGGTAAGATCACTCCAAAAGGTGAATCTGATCCGACTCCGGAGGAAAAACTGCTTCGTGCCATTTTTGGTGATAAAGCAGGGGATGCTAAAGATGCTTCATTAAAAGCTCCAAACGGAGTGGAAGGGGTAGTGATCGGTAAAAAATTATTCCAGAGAGCCAAGAAAGATAAGAATGCAAAAGTGAGAGAGAAAGCGGCCATCGAGAAGCTGGAGAGAATGCATGAAAAGAATGAAACAGACCTCATGGAAGTGTTGCTGGAGAAGCTCACTACTTTACTGAAGGATCATGTTTCTGCCGGTGTTAGCAACAACTTTGGTGAAGTACAGATAGGAAAAGGATCTAAGTTCACTGAAAAGAATCTTCGTGGACTGGATTATGCAAACATTAATCCGCTGGGCTGGACCGGAGACAGGAAAGTTGATGACCAGATCAATACTCTCTTACATAATTATAACATTAAGTTCAACGAAGAGTTAGGTCGTTATAAAAGAGAGAAATTCAATATCTCAATAGGGGATGAATTACCTGCAGGTGTATTGAAACTGGCAAAAGTTTATCTCGCTGTAAAGCGTAAGCTGAAAGTGGGAGATAAGATGGCTGGTCGTCATGGTAACAAAGGTATCGTAGCCAAGATCGTTCGCCAGGAAGACATGCCATTCCTGGAGGACGGAACTCCTGTTGATGTAGTATTAAATCCTTTGGGTGTACCAAGCCGTATGAACCTGGGGCAGATTTATGAAACCATTCTTGGTTGGACTGGCGAAAAATTAGGATTGAAATTTTCTACTCCAATATTTGACGGAGCTTCAGTTGATGAGATCGCTGAATACTGTAAGCAAGCTGATATTCCAATGTATGGGCACACTTACCTCTATGATGGGGAAACCGGGGAACGTTTCCATCAGAAAGCTACAGTAGGTATCATTTATGTTATCAAATTACACCACATGGTGGATGACAAGATGCATGCCCGTTCAATCGGACCATACAGCTTAATTACTCAGCAACCGCTGGGTGGTAAGGCACAGTTCGGTGGTCAACGTTTTGGAGAAATGGAGGTGTGGGCACTGGAAGCTTACGGTGCATCAAATATTCTCCAGGAATTATTGACGATTAAGTCGGATGATATTATTGGCCGTGCCAAAACTTATGAGTCCATTGTGAAAGGGGAGAATGTGCCAAGAGCCGGCGTGCCCGAATCATTCAATGTATTAGTACATGAATTAAGAGGGTTAGGTCTTGACCTGAAGTTCGAATAAGCTGATTCGTCAGTAAGCATAGTGCAAACTGAACGATGAAGAGTGAGATCCCGCCATGGGCGGTGACTGGTAACAAAAATTTAAACGACAAACGACAAACGTAATATGGCTATCAGAAAAGAAAATCGTCCCAAAGCGGCTTTTTCACAGATTACAATTGGTTTGGCTTCTCCGGATACAATTCTGGAAAGAAGCTACGGTGAAATCTTAAAGCCCGAAACGATCAACTATCGTACTTACAAACCTGAAAGAGATGGTTTGTTCTGCGAAAGAATTTTTGGCCCGGTAAAAGACTACGAATGTGCTTGCGGAAAGTATAAACGTATCCGTTATAAAGGCATTGTGTGTGACCGTTGTGGTGTGGAAGTAACCGAGAAAAAAGTTCGTCGTGAAAGAATGGGTCACATCAAACTGGTGGTGCCTGTTGTACATATCTGGTATTTTAAATCATTACCGAATAAGATCGGTTACTTATTAGGCGTAAGTTCTAAGAAATTAGAAACTATCGTTTATTATGAAAGATTCGTTGTTATCCAAACAGGTATCCGTGCTGACAAAGGACAGAATGTTGGTGATCTGCTGACAGAGGAAGAATACCTTGACATCCTGGAAACTTTACCAAAAGACAACCAGTACCTTCCGGATGATGATCCAAATAAGTTTATCGCTAAAATGGGTGCTGAGGCTGTACATGATATGTTGCAGCGTATCGACCTGGATCAATTATCATTTGATCTGAGAAATGCTGCGGCAACTGAAACATCTCAGCAGCGTAAGGCTGATGCCCTAAAGCGTTTAAGTGTGGTGGAAGCTTTTCGTGATGCCAATACAAGAATAACAAACCGTCCTGAGTGGATGGTGATGCAATATATTCCTGTTATTCCACCAGAATTGCGTCCGTTAGTGCCGCTGGATGGTGGTCGTTTTGCTTCTTCTGATCTGAATGATCTTTATCGTCGTGTTATTATCCGTAATAATCGTCTGAAAAGATTGTTAGAGATCAAAGCTCCTGAAGTAATCCTTCGTAACGAGAAAAGGATGCTGCAGGAAGCCGTGGATTCATTGTTTGATAACAGCCGTAAATCAAATGCTGTAAAAGCAGAAGGCGGCCGTGCATTGAAATCACTCAGTGATGTGCTGAAAGGTAAGCAAGGTCGTTTCCGTCAGAACTTGTTAGGTAAAAGGGTTGACTATTCTGGCCGTTCTGTTATCGTGGTAGGCCCTGAACTGAAACTGCATGAATGTGGATTGCCGAAAGATATGGCAGCCGAGTTATTCAAGCCATTTATCATTCGTAAGTTGATTGAAAGAGGTATTGTAAAAACAGTGAAGTCTGCAAGGAAACTGGTAGACAAGAAGGAAGCTGTGGTTTGGGATATCCTGGAAAATATTTTGAAAGGTCACCCGGTAATGTTGAACCGTGCCCCAACACTTCACCGTCTGTCAATCCAGGCATTCCAGCCCAAGTTGATCGAGGGTAAAGCGATCCAGTTGCACCCGTTGGTAACAACTGCATTCAACGCCGACTTCGATGGTGACCAGATGGCGGTGCATGTGCCCCTGAGCCATGCTGCTATTTTGGAAGCACAACTGCTGATGCTGGCTTCACACAACATTCTGAACCCGCAGAATGGTACACCAATCACCCTTCCTTCACAGGACATGGTACTTGGTCTGTATTACATCACTAAGGGTAAGAAAACGACTGCGACAGAAACTGTTCGTGGTGAAGGAAAAGTTTTCTATTCCAGTGAAGAGGTTATCATTGCATACAATGAAGGTGTGGTAGATCTGCATGCATGGATAAAGGTGAAAGCAAACATCCGTAATGCGGATGGATTACTGGAGCATAAATTGATAGAAACAACTGTTGGCCGTGTACTGTTTAACCAGCATGTGCCTGCTGAAGTAGGTTTCGTAAATGTATTATTGACAAAAAAGAATCTTCGTGAAATCATTGGTGATATTATTAAGATCACCAATGTTCCAAAAACTGCGAAGTTCCTTGATGATATTAAAACACTTGGTTTCCGTACAGCCTTCCAGGGTGGTTTGTCATTTAGTATTAATGACCTTATCATTCCGGATGTAAAAGAAGAATTGCTGGATAATGCAAAAGGCGAAGTTGATGAAGTGTGGGATAGTTATAATATGGGTCTTATCACTAACAACGAACGCTATAACCAGATAGTAGATATCTGGAGCCGTGTGGATACCCGCATCACAGAAACATTGATCAGGGAATTGAGTAATGATAAACAAGGATTTAATTCTGTTTATATGATGCTTGATTCCGGTGCAAGGGGTTCTAAACAACAGATCAAACAGCTGGCAGGTATCAGGGGATTAATGGCGAAGCCAAGAAAATCTGGTTCTACCGGTTCAGAAATCATTGAAAACCCGATTCTTTCTAACTTTAAAGGCGGATTGAATGTATTGGATTACTTTATCTCTACCCATGGTGCAAGAAAAGGTCTTGCGGATACAGCCCTTAAAACCGCTGATGCAGGGTACCTTACCCGTCGTCTGGTTGACGTTGCGCAAGACGTTGTTATTACAGAAGAAGACTGCGGAACATTACGTGGAATTGCCACTACCGCATTAAAAGATAATGAAGACGTTATTGAACCATTGAGCGACAGGATCGCAGGCCGTACATCATTGCACGATGTGTATGATCCGGTGAATGATCAACTGATCGTTTCTGGGGGTGAGGAAATCACTATTGACATTGCGAAAAGGATCGAAGACGCAGGTATTGAAGCAGTAGAGATACGTTCAGTACTTACTTGCGAGAGTAAGAGAGGAGTTTGTGTGAAGTGTTATGGTAAGAACCTTGCAAGTGGTAATATCGCTCAGAAGGGGGATGCTGTTGGTATTATTGCAGCCCAGTCAATTGGTGAACCTGGTACCCAGCTTACACTCCGTACTTTCCACGTAGGTGGTGTGGCTGGTTCTGCATCTGTAGAATCAACTTTAGCTGCTAAGTTTGACGGTACTATTCAGTTTGATGGTCTTCGTACTGTTATTATTGAAAACAATGAAGGCACTAAAACACCTGTTGTTATCGGACGAACCGGTGAGGTTCGTATCATTGATACCAAGAATGATCGTTTGCTGATAACTAACAACATCCCTTACGGTGCTACACTGAACGTAAAAGACGGTCAGAAAGTAAGTAAAGGTGATGTAATCTGCACATGGGATCCGTTTAATAACGTAATCATGGCAGAGATCAATGGTACAGTGAAGTTTGAGAATGTAATTGATGGTGTTACTTACCGTGAAGAAGCGGATGAGCAAACAGGGCACCGTGAAAAAGTAGTTATTGAAACAAGAGACAAAACCAAGATACCATCTATAGTTGTAGAGGGGAAGGACAAAAAATCATATAACCTGCCAACAGGAAGCCATATCATCATGGAAGAAGGTGATGAAGTTAAAGCCGGACAGGTAATTGTGAAGATCCCCCGTATTCTTGGTAAGCTGAGAGATATTACCGGTGGTCTTCCCCGTGTAACTGAATTATTCGAAGCAAGAAACCCAAGTAATCCTGCTGTAGTTTCTGAAATTGATGGTGTGGTCATGATGGGAGCTATTAAAAGAGGTAACCGGGAGATCATCATCGAAGCAAAAGATGGGGTGCAAAAGAAATACCTGGTACCGCTGACAAGACAGATTCTGGCACAGGATGGGGATTTTGTAAAAGCTGGTGCATCTTTAAGCGATGGTCAGATAGCGCCGTTCGATATTCTTTCTATCAAAGGACCGTTTGCAGTTCAGGAATATGTGGTGAATGAGATACAGGAAGTTTATCGTTTACAGGGTGTGAAGATTAATGACAAGCATATTGAGGTGATCGTTCGCCAGATGATGCGTAAGGTTAACATTGTTGATCCGGGTGATACGAGGTTTCTGGAAGATGACCTGACCGACAAATTTGAATTTGTAGAGGAGAATGATTACATCTTTGATAAAAAAGTAGTAACCGAGATAGGTGATAGTACTAAGCTCCGTGCAGGCCAGATCGTAAGTCTGCGTGAAGTGAGGGAAGAAAATTCTATCCTTCGTCGTAGTGATAAGAAACTGGTTGAGTATCGGGATGCAAAACCTGCTACATCTTCTCCAACCCTGTTGGGTATAACCAAGGCTTCTCTGGGTGTTCCAAGCTGGATATCTGCTGCTTCATTCCAGGAAACCACCAAAGTGCTTTCTTCTGCGGCTATTAACGGTAAGACAGATGACATGCTCGGATTAAAGGAGAATGTGATCACAGGTCATCCAATACCTGCCGGTACAGGTCTCAGAGAGTTTGAAAGTATGATTGTGGGAAGTAAAGAGGAATATGAGTTGTTGCAAACTACCCGTGAGGCAATGGCTTTTGATGAGGAAGAATAATAATATCACAAGCTTAAATCTGTGACATTAAATGAATATAAGGAGTAAGATTTTCTTACTCCTTTTTTTATTCGGATTGAGGCCTGTTAAGGCTTTCATAAAGTAACTGATTCCTTATATTTGCCCGCCAAATCATAGTTATTTTGTAAAAAAGAATTTGATGAAAAATGGTTTACTTATCTGGAATGTGCTATTGACCCTTGTAGCAGGGTATCTGCTGTTTACACATTTCGCAGGGGAGAAAAGTGATAAGAACGGAAAGCCCAAGGAAAGAAGTAATGGAGCTATAACCAATAATGGTAGTTTTAAGATTGCTTATTTTGAGATGGATTCTTTAGCTGCCAACTTTGATATGGTGAAGGATCTGAAGGCTGAAATGCTCAAAAGGGAGGATGCGATAAACAGTGAGATGGAGAGGCTTTCTAAAAATTTACAGCAGAAGTATAATTATTTTCAGCAACAGGCTAATTCAGGAAATATGACTGAAGAGCAATCCGAAAACGCAGGTCGGGAGATAAAAAACCTGGATGACCAGATGAAAAACCGAAAGCAAACTTTAGATTCAGAGTACAGTGATTTTGTAATGAGAAGGCAGAATGAAATAAAAACTAAAATTGAGAGTTTTCTCAAGGAATATAATAAGACTAAGGACTTCTCTTATATAGTGGCCTACGAGCAGGGATTATTTTACTATAAGGACACGGCCTTCAATATTACTTCGGATGTGGTGAAGGGGCTGAATGAAATGTATAAGAATAAAAAGAACTAGGCAGCAATACATTCTGAGAGCCCTGTTGCTACAGGGTTTTTTTATTTGATGTCCTTTCTGTACAAACAAAATATTGCCTTATTTTGGGGTATGGAAGATTATAAAAAACTTTTCGACTCATTTTCTGCTATTAAGATCGGGGTAATTGGAGATGTAATGCTCGATACTTATATGTGGGGTAAGGTGGAACGTATTTCTCCGGAAGCACCTGTGCCTGTCGTTACAGTTCAGAATAAAGAATATAGGATTGGAGGAGCAGGAAATGTAGCACTCAATTGCCGGTCATTAAATGCCAGGGTGACTTTGTTGTCTGTTACGGGTGATGATGATGATGCTATTGTTTTAAAACAGCTTCTTCAGGCTAACAAAATAGACACTTCGTATATAATTTCCAGCAAAGCAAGGATTACAACTAATAAGACCCGTATCATAAGCCGAAGCCAGCAAATGATGAGATTAGACGCTGAAGTAACCCATGACCTGGATGTTGCAGAAGAAATGGCCTTATTGGAAAAAACAGCAGCATACATCAGGTCTGAGCAACCTGATGCTATCATTTTTGAAGATTATAATAAGGGTGTACTGACTGAAAATGTAATCAGTAAGATCATTCAATTGTGCAAACAAAATGGGATTGTTACTGCAGTTGACCCGAAAAGAAAGAATTTTTTCTCTTTCAAAGGAGTTGATCTTTTTAAGCCAAACCTCAAAGAAGTAAAAGAGGGATTAAATCTTATAGCCGACGAAATAAATGAACCGGCACTCCAAAATATACACCGTGAACTTTCAAAGAAGTTATCGCACAAGATATCCTTTATCACTCTTTCAGAAAAGGGGGTGTTCTGCCAGGAAGAGAGTAACGGGTTTATTATACCTTCTCATATCCGGAGCATTGCTGATGTATCAGGGGCGGGTGATACCGTAATTGCCGTTGCTACATTGGTTTATACAATAACCAAAAATGTAAAACTGATGGCCGGTATAGCTAATATTGCCGGAGGACTGGTTTGTGAGGAAGTAGGCACTGTGCCCATTAACAAGGAAAAATTACTTAGAGAGTGTGAGCTACTTCTTGGATGATTTCTTTTTAATATCAGAAACGGCTTTATTCATTAACTTGTCATAATCAATAGAAAGTTCAAAAAAAGTCTTTGCCAGCGCAAAGATCAGTATAAAAGCTTTGTCTATACCAAGGCTGAGGAACATGCTGCCAAGAATAACGGTGAACTGCTGAATAAAAATACGTCCATAGGGCTGGAACATGATCACCATCATTGGCATCGTCTTGTAGTCGTTATTAATGATAAACGGAATAAAGCTTTTGGCAATGTAGCTGACGATAAAAGCACAGAGCATATAACCTATTTCTTTATTAATGTAAGTATACCACTTGAAAAAGAAATGCATGCCACCACTATTTGCCGGAGTAATGCCGGCCGATTGTGAGAAGATAGTGGTTTGAACGGCTGCAAAAATTCCAAAATGAAGCACAAAGAAGAGAATAAAAAACAAGCCACTTTGCCTTGAACTGCCACCATTAGCATACCAGTCATCCTTTCCACGGGCAAAAGTGGCGATTAACAATTTTACGACAGTAAGGACTCCAACGATCAGCGTTTCCATTGCATACACAATAAATGCTTCTGTGGCATTCCACCCAAGGAACCATACGCCAAAAACAGGAAAAAGATTTGCTGCGATCAATAGTATATCGGGACCTGATAGCTTTTTTCTGAACATCTGTCTTTAGATTTCGGATACAAAATACCTAATTTCGTTTGTTATTAAATACCCTTTTACCCGTATGTCTGATTTTACCATAGCAATACACGGCGGTGCAGGAACTATTTTGCGATCTGATATGACAACTGATCTTGAGAGGGCATATACAGATGCATTAGAACAGGCATTAATGGCCGGGTATTCTTTGCTGGAGAAAGGTAATACATCGGTGGATGCTGTAAAAGCGGCAGTAATGTCGCTGGAAGATTGCATCCTGTTTAATGCAGGAAGAGGTTCAGTGTTTGCAAAGGACGGCAGCCAGGAAATGGATGCTTCTATTATGGATGGTGAAACACTAATGGCAGGTGCTATATCAGCAGTGAGAAATATAAAGAACCCGGTAGAGCTGGCATATGCTGTAATGACAGAAAGCGAGCATGTAATGCTGAACGGACAGGGAGCTTATGACTTTGCATTGTCACAGGGAATAAAAACAGAGAAAGATGATTATTTTTTCTCACAGTTCAGGTATGATCAGTGGAAGCAACTGCAGGGAACTGAGAAAGCTGCATTGGATCATAATGTCGCTATAAAGGACCTGCCTGCCGGCCAGGCAGGTAATAAATTTGGTACAGTAGGAGCAGTAGCGTTGGACAATAAGGGAAATATTGCTGCGGCAACCAGTACTGGTGGAATGACGAACAAAAAATGGGGCCGGGTTGGAGATAGTCCTATTATTGGTGCAGGCACTTATGCTAATAATAAAACCTGTGCTATCAGCTGTACAGGGCATGGAGAGCCTTTTATCCGGGCAGTAACAGCTTATGATGTGAGTTGCCTGATGGAATATAAAGGGCTTTCATTACAGGAGGCCATGCATATAGTTGTACATGATAAACTATTGAGGATAGATGGGGAGGGAGGAATGATTGGTGTGGATGCAAAAGGAAATACTGCTATGGTTTTTAACAGTGAAGGAATGTACAGGGGGATGAAATGCAGTGACGGAAGGAATGAAGTTTCGATCTATAAATAATTCTTAGTTCATTACAGTTACATTTGTGCCTATGAAAAAGTATGCAATTATTGTAGCCGGAGGTGCTGGAGTAAGAATGGGAGGCAATACTCCAAAGCAATTCATACTGCTGAAAGATAGACCGGTACTTTATTATACACTGAAAGTTTTTTTGGAAGCTTATACTGACTTACAAATTATCCTTGTATTACCGGTTGACTATACTGATATGGGACAGGAAATAATCGATGCTTATTTTGATAAGGATAGGATAAAAATTACAGCAGGAGGTGATACAAGATTTCAATCTGTAAAAAATGGGTTGGCTTTAGTGGAAGGAGAATCAATTGTTTTTGTTCATGACGGAGTGAGGTGCCTGCTCACAAAGGACCTGATCTATCGTTGTTATCAGCAGGCTGTGGAAACCGGAACTGCCATCCCGGCTGTAGTTTCAAAGGACAGTATTCGTTTAATAACAGAGGAGGGTAACACGGCTTTTGACAGGAATAAGGTCATGCTGATTCAGACCCCGCAAACTTTTCACAGTAAAATAATCGTACCGGCATTTCAGATCGATTATAAAGATAAATTCACCGACGAGGCAACTGTAGCCGAATCTTATGGTATGAAAGTTTCCCTGGTAGAAGGAGAGGAGAACAATATAAAAATTACACGGCCTGTTGATCTGCTTATTGCAGAAAGAATAATTGAGGGAAGAGTTTAGGGTAAGAACGGCATTTATCTCTTTATCCATTTCAGGTAAAATGGCAGGCGGTTGATTTTTAATGCCGGATATACTTCATGAATAGCCCCGAAACTACTATAAAAAAATGCCAGGTTACGGATATCCGAACCTTCAAAATCAAGTATCATATTTTTTCCTGCATGGTCTTTAATAAAGGCATCAATCAAAGCATGTGAGGCCCCGATTGTTTTCCCGTTTGGATGATTACCAACGAGTATATAATATGCCCTGTTATGTGAAAAGAAGAATACACAGGATGCCAGCAATTCATTATTCAGTGAAATGCCGTAGGTAACAGCCATTTCTTTATCATGCAGGTAGTGATACAGCTTGCGAAACCTGTTTACATTATTAACTGCTTCTTTATCATAACCCTGCATTTGCTGTACTGCCAGATCAATTACTTTCTCTACATCAAAATTTTTCTGAACTGCACATCCAGCCTGCGCTGCTTTCCGGATATTTCTTTTGATATTATCCCGGTAGTTTTGATAAATATCTTCGTAAGATTTATTTAATCTGAGCACATAATTACTTCTATGAATGGAGAATCCCGTGTGGGCTCCGGAAATATTCCCACTGTTCAGCGATATGTCAATGTATCTGAATGAAAAAGGAATTGATTGAATAAAATTCTCCATCTTTTCTTCAGTTATATTACTACCGAATATTCCCAGTTGTGCAGTTAAAAAGGGTTGATACAGGTAATGAATGCCGTATTTTCTGTTCCAGGTAAGCGGCATCACAGCTTCATAGTCATTTAAAATGAGGCCATCCCATTGTGTTGCCATAAAGTCCAGGTAAAAGGAATATGCATAGATCAGTCCGTTGTCAGCTTTATCTATGCAAGCATCCCATTTCTGTTTGTCGATCTGTCGTTGAGTAAGGTATTGTATATGGAGTTTATCACCCATTAAAAATCAAGGTTGCGATCAATTTTTCTGAAACTGAAATTAGAAATATCGATGGAGAAAGAAATTTTCTTCCAGAACCTTCCTTTCTTTTCAATTGTGGATTGGATATAATCTCTGTAAACACTGCTATATATGAGTGGTATGTAAATATTTACTGTTTCTTTAAGTAAAGGGATGTGCAAACCTGCATCAAATAAAAAGCGATCGGCTTCTGCATTTTGTTTCCATACTTCTGCATAGGTGCCTATATCGAAGAATAGTTTCAGGGGTATTTTCACCGGTAACAGGTTTAATGGATTTACAGATGAAGGAATAGTAGTACTGAAATTTACTGCCACCAGCCAGTCATCGGTTCTGCCCACTTTTTCTGCCAGCAGGTCTGTTCGTACTTTGAAAGCTCCATCCCGTTCCATTATTTGCTGGCTGGATATGCCTTCAAATTCATTTCGGCCTATAAAATAATCACTGTAAGTGTAATCTTCGTATCCATTGGCTCCGGTCATATTCAGGTGATATCGGTCCGTAGCAAATTGTTTAGAGATTGTTTTAGAACCGCTGTAAAAGAATTTTCCTGCAAACAACCGGACATTTAATCCGCCTTCTTTAGCATAGTTAAAGAAATACCTGCCTGTAAAAGCAGTACGGATAAAATCCTTTCCCTGTTCCACTTTCAGTTCACCCCGGTAAGGATACAAAGCCCTGTTGTTTTCAATGACGAATTGTAATTGATTTAATGTTCTGCCCTCATTTATGGTTCTGTATTTGGTTGATATCGTTGTATCAATCCCCGTGATAACAGTGTCACGATAAAACCGTAGCGCCTCTTCGTTGAACAGAAATGATTTGAACTGGATGAAACGGTTAAACTGACTCCTTGCCTTTTTTTCTTTTAGAGTCAACCTGATCCCCGGTACTATCTTACTAAAGCTCAGGAAGGTCTTATTGTTGTCGTTATCTTTAAATCGATCAATAGTAAAAGTAGAACCGCTAACACCAACATCAATTTTTCTGAAAGTTCCTTTTGGGTATCCGCTATAATTAATAAATCCAATACCTGTAAAATTTTTCGATCCAAAACCATACATAGGTATTAATAAAAATTGTATACGATTTGGAGGAAACCGGAGATTTGTGATCGTTAATCCTGCCATTAATTTGTCATAGCTATTAATTCCGACAGCAGGCAAAAAGGTAACGACGGTTTTCTTGTCAGAATTTACTCCCTTTATTCCTCCCAGCGGCCCCTGAATCCCCATCCCTTTCTTTTCCTTTCCGGGTAAATTACCTTTTTGCTGCAAAAGAGTAAAAGCGGAATCAAGGTTCTGTCCGCTCACATCTTCCAACACTTTTTTCAGATCTTCCGGCTGCGGATGTTTGAATTGCCATTGCCTGTAATACTCCTGCATGGCTTTATTAAAGATATCAGTACCTAATTTCTTCTCCAGGTATGTTATCCATTGCGATGCTTTATAATATGCGATCAAACCATAATTAGTTGCAGTAAAATCTTCTGAAGCAGTAGCTATAGGCTGATCCTTCTTTTCTACTATAAAAGTTTCCAAAAAACTTTGTTCGGTCCGTTGTGTAAAATGTTGATCTTGTTTATTTCGATATTTACTTTCGTAATAGGAGTTCACTCCTTCATCCATCCAGGGATATTTTCTTTCATTACTGCCAAGTATTCCATAAAACCAATTGTGCCCTACTTCATGTGCAATAATATAATCAAGTGAACGACTGTCTTCAACAGGTGACAATACAGTGATAGTAGGATATTCCATGCCGCCGCCAAAACTTGCAGGTCCCTGCACTACACTTACTACATTATATGGATATTCCCCGACCAGGGATGAATAATGATGAATTGCTTCTTTTGCATTGACAACGCTGCTCTTCCAGATTTCTTTTTGTGCCGGGGTATAAAAACTGAAAATATCAATTGTTTTGCCGGAGCTCAGTTTACAACTGTCATAATTAACGATAAATCGTTTGTCGGCAAACCAGGCAAAATCATGAACATTATTTTGCCTGTAAGTAAGGATCTTTATTTCTTTTTCTGACTCCGGATATAACTGGTAAATTGTTTTAGCCTGGCCTCCTGTTGTTTTTATTTTTTGGTTTACAGGTTCCCATGTAAAGTATGCTCTTGATTTCAGCCATTGTCTCTCTTCTGTATTTTGTAATTCACCGGTTGCGGCTACTACATAGTTTTTTGGGACAGTTATGTTTACTTCAAAGTTTCCGAATTCACTGTAAAATTCACCCTGATCAAGATAGGGCATCGGGTGCCATCCATTCTTGTCATACACCGCTGGTTTGGGATACCATTGTGTGGCCTGGTAACTCTGTCCTTCATGCCCGCCTCTTGAGTAATTAGAGGGAAGTTTTACATGAAAAGGAGTTGTAATGAGTATTTTTTGTCCGGGTACCAGGGGAGCAGGAAGAATTAATTTTACAATATCGATATGCTGCGGGTGATCTTCAGTTTGTGCAGTTGTATTGTTTACCTTAAAGTCCAGTTTGTTCATATAGCCTTTATCATCTTTGCCGGAGAAATAAAAATTTGTATTACCGTTTTCCAACAACTGGTCGCTGAAAGCAGTCTTATCGTTTTTGTAGGCATTGGGCCAAAGATGAAACCAGATAAAGCGAAGTGTGTCTGGTGAGTTATTGATGTATTCTATCTTTTCGAACCCGGCTAATGTATGTTCTTTATCATTTAAGGAAACATCGATATTGTAATTGACCTGTTGCTGCCAGTATTGTGAAAATGCTGTGGCAAACTGGCATTGGATAATGAGCAGGAATGAAACGAATTTTCTCAAGAGATTGGTATTTTCTCAAAAATAAACCCTAATCCCGATACTTCATACCTTACTTTCCTTTTCCTTTAAAGATGATCCTGATAGTATGGATCATGATCTTGAAGTCCAGTGCCAGGGAAATATTCTCAATATAAAGGAGGTCGAACTTACTTCTTTCAATCATTTCTTCTACATTCTCAGCATAGCCAAACTGTACCATGCCCCAGCTTGTTAATCCTGGTTTTACTTTTAGTAAATATTTGTAAAAGGGATAACGGGGAATGATCTGGTCGATATAATACCTGCGTTCAGGTCTGGGGCCTACCAGGCTCATTTCTCCCAGCAAAATATTCCATAGTTGGGGTAATTCATCCAACCGCCATTTTCGCATTACCTTCCCCCACTTTGTAATGCGGGAATCATTTTCAGAAGAAAGAGCAGGACCATCTTTTTCAGCATCGCTAACCATCGAACGAAATTTGTACATAGTAAATGACTTACCCTTGTAACCAATTCTTTCCTGGGAATAAAATATAGCACCTTTGGAAGAGAGTTTTACCCGCAGCGCAATAAATAGCAAAAAAGGAAATAACAGGATAAGACCAAATAGGGCTACTCCAACATCAATCAACCTTTTAAAATTCTGTTCCCATTGCAGCATCAATCCTGTCTGCAGATCAATGAGAGCGGCACCCATTACATTACTTGTTTTTACTGAACCGGAGAGAATATCCAGAGTATTGGGCTGAATTTTTACCTCAACATCTTTCTCACTCAACCGGTTAATGATATTTTCTAATAGCGGTTGCTCTGTTTTTTCTAATGCAAGTACTACCAGTTTGATATTATTGTTATCAATTATTTTTTCAATTTCATCCACGGCTCCCAGTTTGGGAATAAGTTTATGGATTCCATTCTTCCCGTTACTGTCAGGAGTTACAAAGCCAGTATAACGATAACCACCATCATGCAGGTTGTTTTCTGTTTCCCTGAAAATCCTTACTGCATTATCCTGGCTGCCCACCATCAGCGTATTGAAAAATACTTTACCTCCTAAGAGCTGTCTTTTTACTTTATTCAAAATGAGCCATCGGCCAAAAAATGTAAGCAGGAAATGAAGGCAGAGTAAAACGGCAAACGCATAATAAAAGTAGGAGTAGCCTTTTTGCGGGTCAAAATCGTTAAATACAAAAACGATAAATAAAGCAATTGTACCAATAAGACTGCAGACAAAAGTGAGAGTGAATTCTGCCAGTCTTGATTTTTTATAAAGGTAGTTGTATGTTCCCGCAATGGTATACAGTATCAGCCAGGCTGCAGGAACTACAAGTAGTATGTAAATCCATGATGTATAGCTAATAGGATATGCCCCTTTATCTTCCAGCATCCAGCTGCGCCAGAAATAAAAAAAAAGCCATGCTGTTGCAGCAGTCAGGTAATCAACCACCACATACCATCCTAATGATATTTGTTTTCCCGATTGCATTAACGGGAGATAATATTACTACCAATCCTTTCCAGTATCTGGTGGGCTACATCCATTGCCATCAGGCCATCCATTTCTGATACAACAGTTTTTGTATTATTAAGGATAGCATTTTTAAATTCTTCCAGTTCCATTTTAATGGCATTTACCTCCGGAACAATCGGGTTGGCCATGGCAATGGTTTTTTTACCGGTAGGGGTTTCAATATCAAAAGCAAATACGTTTGTATCGCCAGGTTCCTTGAGTTTGATGATCTCTGTTTTTTTATTCAGGAAATCGATACCGATATATGAATCTTTCTGAAACAACCTGATCTTTCTCATCTTTTTCATTGAGATGCGGCTGCTCGTAAGGTTAGCCACACAACCATTATGAAATTCTATCCGAACGTTGGCGATATCCGGAGTTTCTGTCATTACACCTACACCGCTGGCAGAAATACTCTTCACATCGCTTTTCACAATACTCAGGATAATGTCGATATCATGTATCATCAGATCCAGTATCACACTTACTTCCGTTCCCCTTGGATTGAACTGGGCTAAGCGGTGTACTTCAATGAACATGGGATTCAGCTCCATATCTTTTACCGCAAGAAAAGCCGGATTAAATCTTTCCACATGCCCTACCTGGAATTTAATACCGGACTCAGCAGCTAATTTTACTAACTGACGGGCTTCTTCCATTGTATTGGCCAGAGGTTTTTCTACAAATACATGCTTTCCTTTTTTGATGGCTCTTTCGCACCACTCAAAATGATAAGTTGTAGGAGCTACGACATCAATTGCATCACAGGTATCCATCAATGCATCGGCATCCAAAAAACGGGGAAGCTGGTACTTTTCAGCTACTTCTTTTGCTGTTTCATCATGCGGGTCAAAAAAGCCAACAATTTCCACTCCTGAAATTTCCTTCCAGTTATTCAGGTGGAATTTTCCTAAATGCCCGACACCAAAAACGCCAATCTTAAGCATAACAATTTATTAATCAGCAAAGATAAAGATTGGCTGATGGACGCTGCTGATAGTTATGAACAAAATAGAATCAGTTCAATACTGAAGATCTCTCAATATATGAGGGGTGATAAATGAAAACGCAGGTACCATTTTTAATGGTATTAATAATTGGCCTTGTTACCTGTACAGGAACAGCAGGACAACCCTGGCTGCGGCCGATATAACCTTGCGCATTGGCCAGTTCGGCATTTACATACTCAGCACCATGGATGACGATACCTCTTTCATAGGCATTGTCATTAATACCTCTTTCCAATCCTTCCAGTTTCAACGAATAACCATTCTTACCGTCATAGGTTTCCCTGGTAACGTAAAACCCGGGACTACTTTTGTATGAAGAATTCTGATTGGAAAAAGAGGTAGCTACCTCACGGCCGGTATTTCTGCCATGTGCCACTAAAGTGTTAAAAAGCACTTTATAGTTTTTCAGATCTATAATAAACAATCTTTTCTTGTAGCTGGGTTGAGTGAAGTCGACAATAGAAATGATAGAACTATTCAACAACTTTCCTTCTTGCACCAGTTTATCAAACCCTTTTTTTGCATAGTCAAAAGCTTCCTGGCTGAGGCCTTTCAGGTTTAGGTGCAAACTATCATACACGGATTTCAGATCAGGTGTAAAAGAAGATGAACTGGCTGAACTTGTTATGGCAGAATCTCCCGGGTGGAAAAACAGTCTGGCACTACCAGTGGCAGATTTTGCAAATGCAAAGGGTAAATGCAAAAGACCAATAACAATAGAAGAAATAAAGAGATAAAAGCCTCTGAACCTGTTTTTCATAGCTACTATTTAACCATTAACCGTTGAATTACTATTAGACGCCAGATAAATGCTTTTATTGTCCTGGATCCCTTAACCTTAATCAATAAAAAATGCCCGGGATACTCTCACCGGGCAGTTTTGTTTGGATTTTTTGAAATACAGTCTGGGACTGCTTTTCGTCTTGCGGACCGGACGGGACTCGAACCCGCGACCTCCGCCGTGACAGGGCGGCATTCTAACCAACTGAACTACCGATCCTCCTTCCTCGCTTCGCTCCTCAGGATGACAATTTCATCTAGATTTTACGCTTCGTTTTTAGGGACGGCAAAGATAGCCCTGCAATCTTTTTCGGCCAAAAGTTTTTCTGTTATTTATCCACCTGTAATTCAGCATTTTGCCATCAGCCTCATATTATTATTTAATCCTTAATTTAGCCGCCACATAAATAGCCTATGCCCTCAGACAGAAACCGACAGTTTATTGACTTTGAGAAGCCTATTAAAGACCTTCTGGAAGAAATAGATGATCTGAAACAAAAAGCAGAGAAAAGCAAGGTGGATTACAGCGAGGTGATCCATAAGCTTGAGGCAAGTGTCATTGATAAAAGAAAAGAGATTACTCAAAACCTCAGTAGCTGGCAACGGGTACAATTAAGCCGGCACCCTGACAGGCCATATACCCTGAAGTATATTGATAAAATGACCAGCAATTTTGTTGAGCTCTATGGCGACCGAAATGTAAAGGATGATAAAGCTATGGTGGGTGGTTTTGCTTCCCTGGATGGGGAAACGGTGATGATCATCGGTCAGCAAAAGGGAATTAATACAAAGATGCGCCAGCTCAGGAATTTTGGAATGGCTAACCCGGAAGGATACAGGAAGGCCTTACGACTGATGAAGCTGGCTGAGAAATTCAATAAGCCGGTAATTACCCTGATTGACACACCCGGTGCTTATCCGGGACTGGAAGCTGAGGAAAGAGGACAAGGGGAAGCTATAGCCCGGAATATCTATGAAATGATACGGTTGAAAGTACCAGTAATCTGTGTGATCATTGGAGAAGGGGCCAGCGGCGGAGCTTTGGGCATTGGTGTGGGTGATAAAGTGTTTATGATGGAAAATACCTGGTATACGGTTATCAGCCCTGAGAGTTGTTCATCTATCTTGTGGCGCAGCTGGGATAAAAAGGAAGTAGCAGCAGAGCAATTGAGATTAACAGCGGATAAAATGCTTGGCTTTGGATTGATCGATGGTATCATTCCTGAACCACCGGGTGGTGCTCATTGGGATTACAATGAAGCTGCACAGATCCTGAAGAATTATCTTGTTCCGGTGATCAAAGAGTTGAAGCAGATACCCGCTGAACAAAGAGTAAGTAACAGAATAGAAAAGTTTGGCAAAATGGGTTTTTGGGAGGAAGAGTAATAAGCCTGGAGTACTTAGCCGGAGAATTATATGTATGCGACCAGTTTCATTGCTGCTTCGATTTCCGTTGTGTTTATACTGAGTTTGCCGAAGCTCACACTTCAGGTTTCTCTTTACAGTTGGACGTTTCGAACAATCAATTATTAGCACTCATAATTTTAATTACTAATTCATAAAATGTCACTCAGAAAAAAATTCGCCGGTACTGGTATCGCCATTGTAACTCCTTTTACTGCAGATGGAAAAATTGATTGGGCTGCTTTCAGCAAGCTGATTGAATTCTGGATAAAAGGAAATGTAGAATACCTTGTTGTTTTAGGCACTACCGGTGAAAGCGCTACAGTACATGGGAAAGAAAAGCAGGAGGTTTTTTCTTTTGTGAAAAAGGAAGTAGCCGGTCGTTTGCCATTAGTGGCCGGTATCGGCGGTAATGATACTAATGAAGTAGTAAAAGGATTTAAGGAATTTGACCTTTCGGGTTATGATGCTATTCTTTCGGTCAGTCCTTACTATAACAAACCAAACCAGGAAGGAATTTTTCAACACTATAAAGCACTGGATGTGGCCACACCATTGCCCATCATTATGTACAATGTTCCCGGAAGAACAGGCCAGAGTGTGACAGCCGAAACGCAGCTTCGGATTGCGGGAGAATGTAAAAATATATTTGCTACAAAAGAAGCCAGCGGCAATTTTGACCTGATCAACCAGATTATTAAAAATAAGCCCGATGAATTTATGGTCATCAGTGGTGATGACCCGATAACATTGCATATGATTGCTGCCGGGGCTGAAGGCCTGATCTCTGTGGTGGCCAATGCTTACCCGAAAGATTATTCAGATATGGTGCGTCTTTGCCTGAAAGGGAAATTTGCAGCAGCTCAAAAGCTGCATTATAAATACATTGACATTATCGCTTCTATGTTTGCCGAAGGAAGTCCCAGTGGTGTTAAAGCTTATTTATCGGAAATGGGCCTTTGCCAGAACACTTTCCGCTTGCCAGTATGGAAAGTGAGTGAGAAACATCATTCGAAGATTAAGGAGTTAATGAAAATGGCCTGAGTAATGTAATTCTTCATCCTCTATTTATGAGAAAACTATTTGCTGTAATAATAGCCTTAACACTTTCAACAGTTGTAAAGGCTCAGGTTACAAGGATAGAAATTAAGGATATTCCCATTAGTAATCATGTACCTGCTGCAATCTATGCAGCCGGTTCCTTCAATAACTGGAATCCCAAAGACGAAAAATTTAAATTTCAAAAAGACGATACAGGGAATTACTTTATAGAGCTAAAGCTGGCTAATGGAAATTACGAGTATAAAGTAACCCGGGGTGGCTGGGATAAAGTGGAATGTAAAAAAGGAGGAACGGAGATTGCCAACAGAGTACTGAAAGTAGAAAGTGATATTACCATTCAGATATCGGTAGAAGAATGGTCGGATAATATTACTGCAAAGCCAAAAAAAAGTACAGCCAGTAAGAATGTAAAAATTATTGACACAGCATTTTATATCCCCCAACTGCACAGGATGCGAAGGGTGTTGATATACCTGCCGGATAACTATGCCACTTCAGGGAAACGTTATCCCGTTATGTATTTGCACGACGGACAGAATGTATTTGATGATGCCACTTCCTATGCCGGTGAATGGGGCATAGATGAGTACCTTGACTCAACAAAGGCAAGCCAATGTATTGTGGTGGCCATTGATAATGGAGGTAATAAAAGGATGAATGAGTATTGTCCTTATGATTTTACATTGAACCCTTTGAAGCCAAAGGAAAACAAAGGGGAAGGAGTGCAATATGTTGATTTTCTTGCCAAAACCTTAAAGCCTTTTATAGATAAAAAATACCGTACACTGAAGAATAAAAAAAACACTTTTACAACCGGCGCATCAATGGGAGGGTTGATTTCGCTCTATGCAGTTTTGAAATATCCAAAAGTGTTTGGTGGAGCCGGAGTTTTTTCACCTTCGGTGTGGATTTGCAAGGAAGATTTGTTAAAGCTGGTAAAGACAGCCGGAAAAAAAGTCAATTCGAAAATTTATTTCTATTGTGGTAAACTAGAGGGACCGGGTATGGTGTCAGATATGTTGAAAGCTTTTGAAGAACTGGCTGCTGTTTCAAAATCAAAAGTGACAACGGTGATACGGCATGATGGAAAGCATAACGAGCCGACATGGAGGAAAGAGTTTCCATTCTTTTATGAATGGATAATGAAATAATCAAATTGTATAAGCCACACCCTCTAATGCGAGTTCTGTTTCCGGGAAAACTTCTCTTGCTTCCGCTTCAAATTCCTCCAGTGTATCGTACTTGCTGCTGAAGTGACCAATGAGTAATTTCTTTACACCGGCTTTCTTTGCGATCATGGCTGCCTGTCTGGTAGTGGAGTGGAAGCGTAGTTCCGCTCTATCCCGGAGGTTATCCAGGTAAGTGGCTTCATGATATATCATATCAAAACCCTCTATATGGGTTATTAACGACTCATCATACTTTGTATCGGCACAGAAAGCATATTTTTTCCCTGGTTCTGCAGGTTCTGTCACCCATTCATTTTTTACAAGACTGCCATCTTTTTTTGAATAATCATCTCCTTTTGTGAGCCGGTCATAAAAAACCGAAGGTATATCATACTCCCTGGCTTTTTCAGGAAGCAATTTCCGGGGTTGCTTTTTTTGTTCAAAAGAGAAACCATAACATTCGATCCGATGATTGGTGGGAAAGCACTTAACCGTAAGCTTGTCTGTATCGATTAATGTTTTAGCTTCAGTAATGTGATGTATATGCAGGGGATAACAAATTTGTGTATCGGCCACTTTCAGTTGCAGTTCGATGATCTCACGGAGAGGCGCCGGACCGTATACATGCAATACCTGCTGATGACTGAGCAGGCTGAGCGAATTGATCAGTCCAATAAGCCCAAAATAATGATCACCGTGGAGGTGCGAGATGAAAATATGTGAGATCTTGCTCCGCCGGATCTTATAATTTATTAATTGAATTTGTGTACCCTCACCGCAATCCACCAGGTAATTATTGCCATCCAGTGTTATTACCTGGCTGGTAGGATGCCGGTCAAATGCCGGAACAGCAGAGTTATTTCCAAGGATAGTGACTGCAAACATGAAACGGTCAGTGATTTGGTGTGAATGATTACTACAAAAGACCAGCGCCTAAACCTTTTAGCTGCATTTAGTTTTAAAAGTCCTCGCCATCCATCATCTCTCTTTCGATTTCTTCCATTTGCACAATATCCCATGCTTCACTTTCGGTAGGGGTTACATTCATCATTTCCAGCAATTCATTTTGATCAAGAAAATCCTCTACCTGTTTCTGTAATTCACAAATAACAAATGAAGCGCTGTTTTCGTAAAACTTCTGTTGAATATGCACCAGTTTCTCAGCGGCAACTGTATCGATAGCGGATACGTTTTTTAATATCAGTACCAGGTTTTTAACGTCATTTTGCAGGTACGGAAGCAAACATTCGGCCATCTCGTCTGTCATAGTAGCAGACAAAACAGGGTCGGCTACTGTGATGGCATGAAATTTCTCTTTGGTATCAGTTTTGACATTCATAGTTCATACTTTTAGTTATTGCTCCTGTCCTCCTTTTGGGTGCCACTGCAAAGTAAAAAGTAGGGGTTTTCCCACAACTTAAATTATCAACATTCCGTTTATAAGTACGGGAGAACAGGAACCAAATTTATTCGTTAATATTGTATCACAACCAATTATCTAAAAATGGATAATAATTTTTCAGCACAGGTTAAGGAAATAATCTCATTCAGCAGGGAAGAGGCGCTAAGACTTGGTAATGATTTTATCGGTACTGAGCATCTTTTGCTGGGTCTTATCCGGGAAGGAGATAATACTGCCGTCCGTATCCTTAAAAGCTTCAATGTAGATCTCTATGAATTAAGAAAGGAAATTGAACTGGCAGTAAAGGATAAAACTGGTAAAAACATTGCCAATATCAACAGTCTGCCCCTTACAAAACAGGCAGAAAAAGTGATCAGGGTAACTGTACTTGAGGCCAAGGCGTTGAAAAGCGCAACAGTGGAAACGGAACACCTCATGCTCTCTATTTTGAAAAACAAGGAAAATATTGCTACACAAATCTTAAATCAGTTTGACGTGGACTACGATCTTTTCAGGCAAGAGCTGGGTATCGTAAAATCAAACGATCCCCGTGCCGAATTCCAGGATGAGAATGACGATGACTTTGATGAGGAGAAAAAGTATTCACAACCCAAAGGAGGAGGCAAGCAGGCCGGTAATACCAAGAGTAAAACTCCGGTACTTGATAATTTCGGCCGTGATATTACCAAAATGGCTGAACTCGGCGCCCTGGATCCTATTGTTGGCCGTGAGTCAGAAATTGAGAGAGTATCGCAGATACTTTCCCGGCGGAAAAAGAACAACCCGATCCTTATTGGCGAACCGGGTGTGGGTAAAACTGCCATAGTAGAGGGCCTTGCACTCAGAATTGTGCAACGCAAAGTTTCCAGGGTATTGTTTGATAAAAGAGTGATCTCACTGGATCTTGCCGCATTGGTGGCAGGTACTAAATACCGTGGTCAGTTTGAAGAGCGAATGAAAGCTATTATGAATGAACTGGAGAAGAACAGGGATGTGATCTTGTTCATTGATGAGTTACATACTATAGTAGGTGCAGGCGGAGCAAGTGGTTCACTTGATGCAAGCAATATCTTTAAGCCGGCGCTGGCCAGAGGAGAACTCCAATGTATTGGCGCCTCTACATTAGATGAATACCGGATGTACATTGAAAAGGATGGTGCATTGGACCGTCGTTTCCAGAAAGTAATTGTTGATCCGCCAAGTGTGGAGGATACTATCCAGATATTGAATAATATCAAATCCAAGTACGAGGAGTATCACAACGTAAATTATGACCAGGAAGCTATTGATGCCTGCGTGAAACTCAGTGACAGGTATGTAACTGACCGGTTGCTTCCTGATAAGGCAATTGATGTGATGGATGAAGTGGGAGCAAGGGTACACCTGAAGAATATTAATGTTCCTGAGAATATTGTCGACCTGGAGAAAAAGATAGAAGATGTAAAGAACGAAAAGAATAAAGTAGTAAAGAGTCAGAAGTTTGAAGAGGCAGCCTCATTGCGTGACACCGAAAAAAGATTGCAGGAAGACCTTGAGAAAGCTAAGAACATCTGGGAAGAAGAAAGCAAGCATAAACGGTTTCCGATCGGGGAAGAAGATATTGCAGAAGTGGTGAGCATGATGACAGGGATACCTGTAAGAAGAATGGTACAGGCAGAAACAGATAAGCTGCGCAAGATGGCCGAAGAGATGAAAGGAATGGTAATTGGCCAGGACGAAGCTATTTTGAAAGTGGTGAAAGCCATTCAGAGAAACAGGGTAGGATTAAAGGATCCTAAAAAGCCAATTGGTACTTTTATTTTCCTGGGTCCTACCGGTGTGGGTAAAACGGAATTGGCCAGGGCATTGTCCCGTCATATGTTTGATTCGGAAGATTCGCTGATCAGGATTGATATGAGCGAATACATGGAAAAATTTACTGTAAGCCGTTTGATCGGTGCTCCTCCCGGTTATGTAGGATATGAAGAAGGGGGACAATTAACAGAGAGGGTACGCCGTAAACCTTATAGTGTTATCCTTCTTGATGAAATAGAAAAAGCACACCCTGATATTTATAATATCCTTTTGCAGGTATTGGATGACGGTCAACTGACAGACGGGTTGGGCAGAAAAGTGGATTTCAAGAATACACTGATCATCATGACATCAAATATCGGGGTCCGCCAGTTGAAAGATTTTGGTGCGGGAGTTGGTTTCGCAACTGCCTCAAGGGTTGAAAATGAAGATGAGGCAAACAAGGCGGTGATTGAAAAGGCCTTAAAGAAAACCTTCTCACCTGAGTTTCTGAACCGTATTGATGATGTGGTGATATTCAATAGCCTGACGAAAGAAAATATCTTCAACATTATTGATATCCTGATGAAAGGAGTAATGAAGAGATTGGCTAACCTTGGATTTAGTCTTGAATTAACAGAAGCTGCAAAAACCTTCCTGGCAGATAAAGGGTACGATTCACAGTTTGGTGCAAGGCCATTGCACAGAGCCATTCAGAAATACCTGGAAGACCCCCTGGCAGAAGAAATATTGAATATGAATGTGAAAGCAGGAGACATACTGATCGCTGATGTGGATGCAGAGAATACAAAACTTTCATTTTCATTTAAGAGCAAAGCAGAAGAAAAGTCAAAGGCATAATTAATTTTTAATAAAGTTATCAAGGAGTACTATTCTACGGTACTCCTTTTTTATTTTTGTTCTTTCAGTGATGGCAAAGAAAATAATCATAACAATAGATGGCTGGTCAAGCTGCGGTAAAAGTACGCTGGCCAAAAGGCTGGCAAAAGAGCTGGGCTATATCTATGTTGACAGCGGTGCCATGTACCGTGCCATTACACTTTATTTTCTGCGAAACAATATTGATATAGAGGATAAAAAAGAAGTAAAACAGGCATTAAAGAGTATCAGCCTTGAATTTGTTTTTAATCCTAACAGTCAGCATAGCGAGATGTACCTGAATGGGGAGAATGTGGAATATGTTATCCGCGACCTGATCATAGCGGAAAAGGTGAGTGATGTGGCCGCTATTAAGGAGGTCAGGGAGTTTGCAGTGGCACAACAGCAAAAAATGGGGGATAAAAAAGGAATTGTAATGGATGGCCGTGATATTGGCACTGTCGTCTTTCCCAAAGCGGAATTAAAAATATTTATGACAGCTGATAATGCAGTGAGGGTGGAAAGGCGGTTTAAAGAGCTTTTTCAAAAAAACCCGAATGTGACCATTGAAGAAGTGAAGAATAATCTTGAAATGAGAGATTATATTGATTCTAACAGAGAAGTAAGTCCGCTTAAAAAAGCAAAAGATGCCCTGGAACTGGATAATACCAATCTTACAGAGGAGCAGCAGTTCAAAAAGGCAATGGAATGGGTGAAAGCCAGGAAATCCTGATGTTGGACATCCCACCTTCATCCTCATATTCACTTATGACTTAAATCAATAGCACAAAGCTCTTTGCGCTTTATTTTTATACAAAGAGTCATACTTGAAAACGTCTACTTACAAACTACTTCAGCCGTTTATTGTATTGCACATTATCGTTGTCACCGGTATAATAGGATACATGATAATAGAAGGAGCCTCTCTTTTCGATGCAATTTACATGACGACTATCACCATCACTACGGTTGGATATGGAGAAACAATACCTCTAAGCATGGCAGGAAGAACCTTTACCATGTTTTTACTGGTAGCCAGCTGGCTTACTTATGCATTCGTCATTACGAGGATCACCCAGTTTGTTATCAGTGGCGAATTGAATCAATATTTTAAAAATCGGAAACTCATGAAAGATATTTCCAGGTTACATGATCATGTGATCGTTTGTGGATATGGGCGGAATGGCAACCAGGCCGCAAATATTCTTACTGCTCACGGTGTGCCGTTTATTGTTATAGAGAAAGATGAGCACCTGGTGCAGAAAGTTGATGCAGAAGGTACCGGTATTACAAGATTAGTGGGAGATGCAACGGATGATGATGTATTACATGCAGCAGGTATAGAGAGAGCAAGAGCATTAATCACTACGCTGCCGGTAGATGCGCAAAACGTATTCATTGTTCTTTCTGCAAGAGCATTAAACCAACGGCTCAAGATCATAAGCCGTGCTTCAGAGGCTACTTCTGTGGCCAAGCTGAAAAAAGCAGGTGCTGATAATGTTATTATGCCGGATTTCATAGGGGGAACACATATGGCTACTTTGATCTCTAAACCCGATGTGATTGAATTTATCGATTTTCTTTCCGGGGAGCAGGGGCATTCCATTCATATGGAATCTGTCGGCTTTGATGACCTCCCGGCAGAATTAAAAGATAAATCCCTGTGTGATGTAATGGGCTGGAAGAAAACAGGGGTTAATTGTATTGGTATAAAGGATAAAGATGGGAATTTTATGATCAATCCCCCGGAAGAAACCTATATAACACCCGGCATGAGAGTAATTGTACTTGGCACAATCAAGCAGATCAAAGAAATGAAAGGGAATCTCTCTTATTAGATACTGCTATGTAAAAAGCCCTTTAATAAAAGGGCTTTTTACATGGAAAAATTTACTCTTACATTTTCTTCCTCACTTCAAGCAGCTCTACTTCAAAAGTCAGCATTGAACCTCCCGGTATTGTCATATAATCAAATGCACCGTAGCCCAGTTTGTAAGGGATATAAAATTTATACTTTGAACCAACACTCATTAATTGCAAGCCTTCTGTCCACCCGGGAATAACGCCACTTAACGCAAATGTAATTGGTTGTCCCCTGTCGTAAGAGTTATCGAACCCTTTGCCATCCAAAAATGTTCCCCTGTAATGGCAGGTTACACTATCAGCAGCAGTGGGTTTTTCACCGGTGCCTTCTTTTATTACTTCATATTGCAAACCGCTGGCAGTTGTTATTACCCCGGGTTTCAATTTGTTTTTTTCAAGGAATTTCTCACCGGCCTCAATGGTTGACTTTGACTTTTCAGCCTGCAACATGGTCATGTAATTATTCATAACCGTATTTGCTGCGGCATCATCGATCAGTGGCTTTTTATTTCCCAGGATATCATTGATAGCACGGGACACAAGAGCAGTATTTAATTTTTTTACACCCTGCTGTTTGTAAAAGTTAGCCACACTTACTCCAACAGCATAACTGGCAGAATCGTTCAGGTTTTTTAAAACCGGCAATGAAGGTTTTGCAACAGGTTTACCCGCCGGTTTAGCCTGTCCCGGTTGTGCATAAATTGCAATAGTGCTGATCAGGGCCAAAAGAAATAGGGTTGATTTTAACATAAAGTGATTAATTAAGTTGGCAAAAATACAGGTTTGCAAGGTGAAATCTGGCACCTTAAATCAATTAATTTCACCGGTAAAAACACATTACAATGGAACTATTCTCTATACCGGTGCAACTGAGATGGTCGGACATGGATCCTAATTTTCATCTTCGTCATTCAGTTTACTACGATTGGGGAGCCATGTGCAGGGTACAGTTTCTTGAAAAGTATGGATTGACCAGTTCAGTGATGCAAAAACTGCAATTCGGCCCTATCATTTTACGGGAAGAATGTGTCTTTCGAAGAGAAATTCACATGAATGACGCTGTTTCAATCAACCTGGAACTGGTGAGTGCCAAAAAAGATTATTCCCGCTGGACGATCAGGCATATGATAATGAAAGACACCGAAACCCTATCAGCGATACTTACTATTGACGGAGCATGGCTGGATACTGCTAAAAGAAAGCTGGCAATGCCTCCATCAGAAGCAGTTCATGTATTTTCAAACATGCCATTGAATGAAAATTTTCAATGGATAGATTAATCAGCATAATTTTCAAAGAATAATACTTTTTCAGGGAACCTGGCAGCATAACCATGTACCAGGTTGCGGATAAAACTGTTTTCTCTGTAAACAGTAAGATGATCTTTAAGCATGACAGGATCTGTTATTTGTATGTCCGCAGGAAGATAACCCATGCCATAGAAAACTCCTTGTAATACCAGGATACAAGATTGATCGTCACCATTTACTCCTTTATCTACGATTGCAAAAGAGGGTTGCCTGCGGAGAGATGCTGTTGCTTTTAGTACTCTTTTGTTATAGTGCTGCGCCGGTTCTTTTTGTTCGCAGGCCCCCTTGCAATGACCTTCATTAAGACCCTCACATTTGCCTGAGTCTTTTTGCAAAAAACAAAGTTTAGGACAAAGCTGATGATCTGTAATCAATTTCCTGATGATAGCATGGCCATCAACGAGATAATGAAAAGTATAAACAGGATTCAGTCTTTTCCTGTTTTTATCAATCGCAAGACGCAGATAACCTTTTTGATCCTCATACATATAAATGCCATATATATCCTCCCATCTCTTTTGCGAGGAATTAAAAACAGGCCATCTTTTTTTTATTTCTGCTGATTCCATAATGCAGGCCATTAGCTCAGTGCCGCAGGTTTGATAGCTGATAGCATGTACATGCTGCATGAAATTCTGTTTCTGCCGGCTTTGAGAATTGTTGCTGAAATGACTGTTCACCCGGTAGCGGATATTATTGGCCTTTCCAACATACACTACTTTACCTTTCTCGTTGTGAAAGAAATAAACTCCCGGAGTGTAAGGTAACTTTTCAAAATGTTCTTTTGGAACATTAGGGGGTAATACAGATTCCTTTGAATTACGCTGCAGGCTTTTTTGTATATGCTGCTCCCTGTCATTTTGCAACAAGAGCTGAAATACCTGTACTGTTGCTGCCGTATCGCCTCCGGCACGGTGCCTGTCGTAAATGGTAATCCCCAATGACTGGCAAAGTTTACCTAAACTATAAGAGGGGAACCCGGGAAATATCTTGCGGCTGAGTCTTACCGTACAAAGTTTTTTGCTATTCAGATCAAAGCCTGATTCTTTCAGGTGTGCTTTGATGAATGAATAATCAAAGTTTACATTGTGTGCAATAAAGATCTTATCATGTAGTATACTAAAAACCTTTTCAGCTACTTCTTCAAACCGGGGTGCACCAGCTACCATTTTATCGGAGATACCCGTCATAGCCTGGATATAATAAGGAATTGGCTGCCCCGGGTTTATCAGCGATTCAAACTTTTCGACTACGGTGGTACCATCAAATACATGAATAGAAATTTCAGTGATACCATTTGCGGCAGCATAACTTCCCGTGGTTTCTATATCAACAATGGCATACATGAAATAAGTAGCAGGTATTAAAAATGAAGTACGAATTTCGTGAAAGTTTTCTACCTGACTATGGATGCAGATAAACTAATAATGTTCCAAAACAGGCTGACCAAGGTATTTCGTCATCTTGGAAAGCAGGCCAAACGGGCAGGGGTAAGCTGTTACCGGGTGTATGACCATGACCTGCCCGAATTTCCTTTCTGTATCGAGTTCTATAGCGATAAATTATATGTAGCGGAATACAGACGGCGGCATGGTATGACAGAGGAGGAGCATGATACATGGATGGAAAAAAGCCTTGCAGTGATAGCTGCTGTGTTAGGCGTTTCAAGGGATAATATTTTTCTCAAGTTGCGGCAACGAAAACCGGGCAGGCTAGGCCAGTACCAGAAGTATGGTGAAGTGCAGCATGAATTTGAGGTAGAGGAAAACGGCTTAAAATTTATAGTGAACCTGAGCGATTACCTGGATACCGGATTATTTCTTGATCACCGCATTACACGGCAAATGGTAAGAGAACAAAGTGCCGGCAAGAAAATACTCAACCTGTTTGCCTATACCGGTTCATTCTCTGTATATGCAGCAGCAGGGGGAGCAGAGGAAGTGGAGACTGCAGACCTGTCAAAAACCTACCTGAACTGGGCAGAAAGAAACCTGCAGTTGAATGGATTTAACAGCGCAGCGAAATACAAGATCATCCATGCAGATGTAAAGCAATACCTGAAAGAAATACCTTCCGGTTATTTCGATATCATTATCATGGATCCTCCGACATTCAGTAACAGTAAGCGGATGGATGATATACTTGACATACAGCGGGATCATGTGGAGCTGATCAATGACTGTCTCAAAGGACTTAAGCCCGGCGGGTTGCTGTACTTCAGCACGAATTTCAGAAAATTTAAACTGGAGAGTGATAAAATCAATGCAGCTTCAATAAAAGATATTACCAAAGCAACGACTCCATTTGATTTTGAAGGAAAGTTATTCAGGTACTGTTACCTGGTTAAAAAATAAAAAAGCCTTCCCTTTCGGGAAGACTTTTTTTACTATGATTATGTCACTTATAACGTCTTCAACACATCATTCATACTCCTTACGGCATCTGCACTTTTATTAAAGGCAGCCTGTTCGCTGTCATTTAATTTAAAGTCAAGAATTTTTTCCCAGCCATTTTTTCCAATGATAACGGGTACACCCAGGCAAATATCTTTTTGCCCGTATTCGCCATCCAGTGCCACACAGCAGGTAAATAATTTCTTTTCATCACGAAGGATTGATTCCACCAATGCTGCACCGGCAGCACCGGGAGCATACCAGGCCGAAGTACCGATCAGGGCTGTTAATGTGGCACCACCAACCATCGTATCTTTTACGATCTTTTCCTGCTGTTCAGCAGATAAGAAATTTGTAACAGGAGTGCTGTTCCATGTAGCGAGACGGATCAAAGGGATCATGGTAGTATCACCATGGCCACCCACAACAACTGCATTCAGGTCAGCAGGGCTGCAGCCTAAATGCTGACTTAATTGGTATTTGAAGCGGCTGCTGTCCAGTGTACCTCCCATACCAATGATCCGGTTCTTTGGTAAACCGGTTGATTGCAATGCCAGGTAGGTCATAGTATCCATCGGGTTGCTGATCACAATGATGATAGCATTGGGAGAATGTTTCAGGATATTCTCACAAACACCTTTTACAATTCCTGCATTTACACCAATCAGTTCTTCACGGGTCATGCCGGGTTTGCGGGGAAGACCTGAAGTGATAACCACCACATCGCTGTCAGCTGTTTTTGAATAATCATTGGTACTGCCGGTGATCTTTGTATCAAAGCCAAGTAAAGTGGCTGTCTGCATCATATCCTGTGCCTTACCTTCTGCAATACCTTCTTTGATATCGAGTAAAACCAGTTCGTTACAAAGTTCTTTACGGGCAATATTATCAGCACAGGTTGCACCTACGGCACCAGCGCCTACAACAGTTACTTTCATGAGCTAATTAATTTATGAATGGAGAAAATATTTCGCCGCAAAGGTAGAGGAACAGCCTTGTTTTTATTATGATAAAAACGTTTATTTTTCAAATTCCTTCAACAGTTTCTCAACAGGCAGCAATCCTTCAAAAACAGAAATAAGTTCTTTTTTGCGGCTGTAAAATGCAAGAAAGGGGAGGCTCCTTATCATGAAGAATACAGGAAGAAAATAATGTATGTCCTGCCCCACAATGATATTCCTGTATTTATCTAACTGGTACCTGGCCCGGAAGGCCATCATCGTATCGAATGGCATAGTAGTAGCCATTACGATCCTGATATTTTTAAATTTATCTATGTGTTTGATGATATCTTCTGTCTCATGCCGGCAGTGTTCACATTGAGGATTAAACAGCACCAGCAGAACGGCTTCTTTTTTAGGCAGATCATTTTTTGAAAAAAAGGAAATACTATCTGGTAACAGCAATTTTACAGGAGGATAGCCGGGAAATCTTTTAAAGGGAGGCTGGATACTATCCGGCTGGGCGAAAGCGACATGTACAGACAGGAAACAAATCATGATAAGAACGAATCTCTTCATGCTCCAAAGATAGCAGCTAATGCAGAGTAACTTACCTGACGATAGTAACAAAACCTCTCCGGCTGATGAGGTTGCCTTTATAATCGATGGCTTCTGCCATCCACACGAAAGTGCCGGTTGGTTGCCTTACACCGTTTATTTTGCCATCCCAGCCTTTAGCAGGATCCTGGGTACTGAATACGATCTGTCCCCATCGGTTGAATACACGGAAGTACCTGAATTCTCTTATACCAACAGGGATTGCTCTTAATACATCATTAAGCCCATTATCATCCGGTGTAAAGCCGGAAGGAACATATATCTCCGGTCCTTTATATGCTTTGATCAATATATCGTCCACTCCTTCACAACCTTCGGGTGTTGTACCGGTTACCGTATACCGGAAATCATGTGGCAGAGTAGCTACCGGGTTTGCTACTGTTGGATCGTTTAAGAAATTAGCAGGCGACCAGGTATACTGTGTTACACCCGCATTGCCGAGTTCGATGGCCTGCAGTTGCACCGGTTGATTGATGGCGGCTACTGTATCTTTCCCTGCAAAAATTCTTACGGCCGGTGTCACGGTTACTTTTACATCATCAGGAGTAAGCGATGTACAGCCCCTTGCATCAGTTACCATCAGTGAGTAAGTGATGTTATTCGTTGCTTTTACAGAAGGTGAAGGGATATTGGCTGCCGTTGTCATGTATGTAGAGGGAGACCATTGATAGGATACCCCACCGGTTCCATCCAGGTTAAATACTTTTCCAAAGCAAACAGCAATATCAGCCCCGGCGTTTGGAACAGGTGCGGGCCATACATTAATCGTAACGGAATCAGTTCTTATACAGATGCCTGTGGTGGCTGTCACATAATACCTGGTGGTATCTGCCGGTGAAGCTACGGGAGTCAAACTATTTGCATTTTGCAAAGTAGCTGCCGGGGTCCATGCAAATGATGTTGCATTGGATACAGCTGTCATAAGGTGACTGGTACCTTCACAAATAGCAGCATCTGTTCCGGCATCGATCGTCACCGTATTGTTCAATGGAACAACAGCATTTTGTGAAACAAGACAACCATTATTATCTTTTATGGTAACAGCATAATTCCCGGCTGCCAGGTTGAACGTATTACCCGGTTGAAAATTTACTCCATCCAGAGAATAAGAATAAGGCGCATTGCCACCACTGACAGTAATATTGAGCTGCCCGTCTGCATTGCCTGAGCAAGTGGCTGCGGTGATGGCAGCGTTATCGATCAATAAATCCGGGAAGGCCTGGTTTATAGTAACTATAACACTGTCGATGCAATTGGCATCTCTGATCTTAACTGCATAATTGCCGGCAGGCAGATTGAAGAAACTGCTGTCGGGTTGCCAGTTTACACCATCCAATGAGAACTGAACGGGCTGTATCCATTCTGGCCCTGCAGTTACCCGGATGTTGCCGGTAGCAGCATTGCGGCAATTAACATCCAGTTTTGATAACAGGGCTCCGTCCTTCCATTTCAGGAACACAGAATCTCTTGCATTACAAGTGCCCACGTTGGCGGTACATATATAAGTTGTTTCACTGTTAACAGGCGTTGCAACAGGGTCACGGATAGTTGTATTGCTCAATGTAGGATCAGGCAACCATTGGTATACATCATAGCCCGCAGAAGCGGTAAGCTGGATAGAACTGCCTTTACAGATAATAGCTGTATCAGGAGCAAGGGAAAGTATATCATAATCCCTTATCTGTATCATAGTGCTGTCAGTAGGGATGCCGGCTGCACAACCTGCCAATGCAAATATTTTTAACTCTTCAATTCCTTCCGGTACTCCGTCAATTAAAGGGAATACATTCACGGTAACAAAACTATCATTGGCAGGAATAGTAACAAAAGCAGGCAGGGTTTGCACATCAATCGTATTTAATGCAGAACCGCCGTATGATAAAGTAATGTTGAGCGGATTGGGATCTCTTCTCGGTCTTGTTATGTTAAAGGCACCAACCGCACAACCTTCAACCAGGTAACTGTTACCTGATGTAGGGTCTGTTTGTGTCAGGTTAGTGATACCAAATGCATTGGAGGTTAAACTTTTTGCCTGCAGAAAAACACCACTGTCCACCGCAGCATCTCCTACATCCGCAATAACAATTTTCAGGTGATAGGTCTGGCAGGGCTGCACCTGTTCTTTTGCGGTGAGTACTGTTGTGTGCCCTTCATGAGTAAAAAAAGTATTGGTTAAATTATCAATGTAGTAAGCAATATTGTTTGGGCAAGCGCCACCGGGAACATTGTTTACATTAAAAATGGAAACCGGGATAGTAGTGTTCGGTATCAGGGCAATATTTTTTAACCCGGTTATCCCCGGCCCGGATATAAAGAATGCAAAAGCATCATTGAAAGAACAAACATAATTAGGAGTGTATTCTTCTGAACTGAATACATAATTGAATTTTACACTGTCGCCCAATGGTACAAAGTCGAATTCCAGTACGCAGGCATCTCTCATAGTAAGGGCACCGATGGCAAGGGCCAGATCAGGATCACCGGGCAGCCCCCAGCCATTATCCGCTTCCACGCCGGAAGCAGGTGTTATGCCGTTTCCATCTACACCAAAATTATTTCCTGCAGTCTTTGCACGGCCACTGGTTAATACTATCCCACTGTCGATTCCGATATTTGTTCTGTTTGCCCTGTTAAGAAAGAAGGAAGCCATCAGGCTATTGCCGGTAAAACTTACATTGCTGATGGTAACACCATCTCCCACTAATTTTTGTGCCAGGGCTGTTGCATCCGGGTGCTGGGTAATAATCAACTGTGCCTCAGTAATGTAACTGGTCAGGCAGGTTAATATCAGTAAGAAAAAAGGGTGTAACCGTTTCTTCATAAGCGTTGCAGGCAGACTGCGAATATAAATTATTCGCTCCAGACTTAGTTGCTACCAATCAATAAGCTTCCTTTTGCCGTCAGGCAGCCCTCCCTTATCTTTGCCGCCTCAAAAATTGATTTACAAATGGCAACAACAGCAGACATCAGCAGGGGATTAATTATAAAACTGGATGGCAGTTTATACACGGTAGTAGAATTTGGTGAAAATAAAACAGCCCGTGCCGCAGCTAAAGTGTGGGCAAAATTGAAAGGGGTTGATAACAATCGCAGCATTGAAAAAACCTGGAACTCAGGTGATAATATTTTTCCTGTACGGGTAGAAAGAAAGAACTACCAGTTCCTGTACAAGGATGATACGGGTTACAATTTCATGGATACCGAAACCTTTGAACAGGTGGCCCTGCAGGAAAACATGGTGGATGCTCCCCAGTTTTTAAAGGACGGCCAGGAAGTAAGTGTGCTGTTCAATACAGAAACAGAAACACCGATGAGTGTGGAGCTGCCTGATAAGATCGTAATGCTGGTTACCTATACAGAACCCGGCCTTCGCGGCGATACGGCTACCCGTACTTTAAAGCCGGCTACAGTGGAAACAGGAGCTACGGTAAGTGTTCCGCTTTTTGTAAACGAAGGCGAACTGATACGCATTAATACCAAGACAGGTGAGTATGTGGAAAGAGTAAAAGAATAATCAATTAGTGCTATATCAAAAATGGCCAGAAATAGACAGTTTCAGGCCATTTTTGTGTTATTTGGGCCTGATTTCACCCAAAAACACCGGGAAATCATTCAATTTCTCATTTTGATTTCCTTACCTTAGCCCACCTGAAATCAGGTTAAGGCTTTTATAAAACCAAAACATCTACTAAATTGAAAAACATGGACTTTAAACAAATTCAGGAGTTGATCAAAATGGTCAACAAATCGAATATTGGAGAAGTAACGATAGAGCAAAAAGATTTCCGTGTAACGATAAAACAAAAAGAAGAGCATGTAACACAGGTGGTTTCTTCTTCACCTGTTCCTGCTACTCCTGCCCATAGCGTTGCTCCCCAACCGGCAGCCAGCAGTCAGCCTGCTGCTGAAAAAGCAAAAACGATTGAAGCACCTGCAGCCAACCTTGTAACCATCAAAAGCCCGATGATCGGGACTTTCTACAGAAAATCTGCGCCTGATAAACCTAACCTGACCGATGTGGGTTCAGATGTAGCACCAGGATCGGTGGTATGTATCATTGAAGCCATGAAACTTTTCAACGAGATCGAAAGCGAAGTAAGCGGAAAGATTGTGAAAGTGCTGGTGGAGGATGCGTCGCCGGTAGAATATGATCAGCCTTTATTCTTAGTAGAACCTGCTTAGGTCAAAAGTAAAAATTCAAAAGAGGTTATCTCTTTTTTGATTTTGACTTTTTTAATTTTTAATTATTACCTGTGTTTAAGAAAATACTGATAGCTAATCGTGGAGAAATTGCCCTGCGGGTTATTCGTACAGCAAGGGAAATGGGTATTAAAACAGTAGCCGTTTATTCCACTGCTGACAGGGACAGTCTCCATGTAAAATTCTCCGATGAAGCGGTTTGTATTGGCCGTCCGCAGAGCAGCGATTCTTACCTGAATATAGCCCACCTGATGGCTGCTGCAGAGATCACTAATGCAGATGCTATTCATCCCGGTTATGGATTCCTGGCAGAGAATGCCAAGTTTGCCCAGATATGTAATGATCATGGTATCAAATTCATTGGCCCCACACCGGAGATGATCAACTCAATGGGAGATAAGATCACTGCTAAAGAAACCATGATAAAAGCCGGTGTGCCGGTGGTACCTGGTGGTGAAGGATTATTGCAGAGTGTAGACCAGGCCAAAGGTATTGCAAGGGAAATGGGTTACCCGGTTATTCTTAAAGCAACTGCCGGTGGTGGCGGAAAAGGTATGCGCATCGTATGGGAAGAAAGAGAACTGGAAAAAGCCTACGATACTGCCAAAGCAGAAGCCGCCGCATCTTTTAAGAACGATGGTATCTACATGGAAAAATTTGTAGAAGAGCCGCGGCATATAGAGATACAGGTAGCCGGTGACCAGTACGGCACTGTGTGTCACCTGAGCGAACGGGATTGTTCTATACAACGCCGTCACCAGAAGTTAGTGGAAGAATCACCTTCTCCTTTTATGACGGATGAACTTCGCTACCGGATGGGAGAGGCCGCTAAAAAAGCAGCTTCTGCCATCAACTATGAAAGCGTAGGTACCGTAGAGTTTTTGGTGGATAAGCACCGCAACTTCTACTTCATGGAAATGAACACAAGGATACAGGTGGAGCATTGCGTTACGGAAGAGGTGATCAATTTTGATCTTATAAAAGAACAGATACTCATAGCAGCCGGTCATCGTATTTCCGGCAAAGATTATATACCGCAAATGCATTCTATTGAATGCCGCATTAATGCCGAAGACCCGTATAATGATTTTCGTCCGTCGCCCGGCAAGATCACCGTACTGCACCAGCCGGGTGGTCATGGCGTAAGGGTGGATAGCCATGTATATGCCGGCTATGTCATTCCTCCTTATTATGATTCTATGATCGGCAAACTGATCGCCGTGGCACAAACAAGACAGGAAGCGATACAGACCATGTACCGGGCATTAAGTGAGTATGTAATAGAAGGAGTGAAGACCACTATTCCTTTTCACCTGCAACTGATGCAGGATGAACGTTTCCGCAGCGGTGATTTCAATACCAAATTCCTGGACGGATTTACGCTGAAGTAAACAGCTACAGGCAAGATTCCATCAACCTGCAGTGGCAGGCCTCCTAAACATTTGGGTTGGGTATTAATTATTTATCTTTTTAATAAATATTTATTGTTTATCAATAAATATTTATTATTTTTGTGGCATCACTTTAAATTTCAACAATGATGTCGAAAACAAATAATCTCGTATTTAAAGGCTTATATATTGTAGCCTGGCTAATTTTTGTCGGCTTGTCCATTGAAGCAGGGGGCTTAGTAGTAAATTTCTTTTTCCATCTGTATAACCCTGCAATTGTCCCTAATCTTTATCAAAAGCTGGATTTAACTGAAATGTATAAAGAAAGCCGATTAGCTTTCTTCGGCATCTATAGCTTTATTCTGATCATTTCAATTTCAAAGGCTTGCATGTTTTACACAGTTATCAGACTAATGCACAAAATGGATTTGTCAAAACCGTTTAGTGTTTTTGTCGCAAAACAAATTTCTCAAATCAGCTATTTCACCCTTTCAATTGGACTGTTAAGCTACATTGCCAGACAGTTAACCAAAAACTTAATGCATCACGGTTTTGTTCCAGACAACTTAAATCAATTTTGGGAAGACAGCCAGGCATTCATTTTAATGGGAGCTGTAATCTATATAATAGCGACCATTTTCAAAAAAGGAGTAGCCATTCAAAACGAAAACGAATTAACCGTATAAGCCATGCCGATTATAGTAAACCTTGATGTAATGATGGCCAGGCGAAAGATGTCATTGAATGAGCTTTCAGAAAAAGTAGGTTTAACATTGGCCAACCTGTCTATTCTTAAAACCGGGAAAGCCAAAGCGATACGGTTCAGTACACTGGAAGCAATTTGCAAAGTGCTGAATTGTCAGCCCGGCGATATTTTAGAGTTTGTGGAAAAGGAATAGCATTCGGGAAATTTGATTCCTGTATAGCAGGCTGACTGGAACTGGGCCGTATCACCTGATTATTGTTGAGTAAACAGTAGGAAGATCAGAATTTGTTTGATTTTTTGCACAGTTTATGTTAGGTGTAGTGCTTCTTTGCTTCATCCTCAATTATTTTTCCTAAGTCAGTTAATAAGTTCAAGAACAATTGAACTTCATTCAATGTAAGTGGATACTTTCTGTCTACTAAATGGCTTAAGCTTGGAACTTTCTTAATAAAGTCAGCATCAATAACACCCATGTTATGCTCAAAAATATGTCGAACTTGAAACATCTGTCTTAGAAATAAAAAGTTAGACAAGTTCGTTTTAATGTCAAGATTAAAATTCTGTAGCAATATTTTTTCCAGTTCATCAATATTTTGGAATAAGTTTTTTGGCTTGTCTGGAAACTTCCCATCTAATTTCTTCCTTAATTCTTTTCCTAGCCCGTCGAAAGATGAAATTGCGTTACCCAAAATAAACTTCAAATTAGCAAGTTCAACATCTTTGTCATTTTGAAACAGGCTAAAAAGTTCAATTTGTTTTTTGCAAACCTCAATTGATTTTTGGAATACTGAAAAAGCGTTTAGTTGACTACAATCTGGGCATCTCGAAAACACGCCATATATAGCAAATTCAAGTCTGCAGTTGTCGCAAGTTAAATGGGTTTCAAGCTCCGATTCATTGTAGTATTTAATTGGAAAGAAGGGTTTAGTTCTTGTCGTGTTTACTTTAATTTGTAAAAAGCCGCCCCTAGTTGAAGATTCTAACTTCTTAAAGGATTTTGCCAAGTCGTCCAATAATGGTTCTACGAATTGTTCATAGGCTATTTGTTTGCCCACGCTTTGTGCATAGTCAAGTTGGTCTTGTGTCCAAAAGGTATTTTGGTCACCTTCATATTCACAATAAGGACAATGACAGTGCTGGGTTGGCAAGCCTGTTCCCAGTCTGAGCTTGAAATATCTTTTACACTCGAGACATTCTCTACCAATAAAGCCATCGTCGTCCTTTGGAATAGATATTTGAAATGTATGTTTACTCATGGTCTGTTGGCACTACCTTAACGGTAGAGCTTTGCGTTCGGCGGGGCATTTGGAAAACGTTCAGCCCGGAACCGCAGCCGATGTAAGATACAAAAGTTGAAAACATATTCTGTTGCTCATCCATGTTGGGGTCAGCCGGATATGTAGCTGATAGTTGTACTAAGATTAGGATTTATTCGTCGCCCCCTGCTGACCAAAACTGAATGTTGCATGTAGGCTTTCGTTCTGTCAACTGTTTCCCGTTCCATTTGTCGAAATGAATGTTTCAATATCTGTCTTTGTATATGGTATTGTAATTGAAGTTTCGGGCTTGTCAGGAAACGGAATTAGTTTGTCTTTTAAGGATAAAGGTTTGTGTCCAACGATTGGCATTTCGCCACGATAAACATCAAGGTCAAAGATGCAAAGTGTCGGTAAAGTCTTTTTGTTTACAAGCTTGTCTATGTCTATATGCAAAGTGTCTGAATAATATGCATAAGGAGCTACTATCAATGACCTTGGATGAAACCAATATAGATTCGGTGTAACTATATCTCCTTTTTGTCTATGGGCGAATACATCAAACAATATTCTTGCAAATCCATATTGTCCGTGTGTGATTTTAAAAGCAACAATATCTCCTTCTTTAATTTTAACTCTTAGCCGCTTTTGAGATAATTCTTTGTTTAGCCAATCAAAGTAATCAGTTGAAGCTTTGCTAATATAACTTGTTACCCATTTTTCAATATCGTTATTATTCTTGATGTCTCCATCTTCTGAAAAACTTTTAATGAAAAATAAGCTTCGTCTATTGTCATAAACATGAATGCCGCCACCTTGAAATGAGCCAGAAAACTGAATACCTGAACTTTTTATTTTTAAAATTTTAGCAATGGTCAAATTTTGTTCTTTGCCTTTTGTGGTTTTAGGAACCAGAACTTGTCGGCGTTTCGTTTCTATGTCTGTGTCATACTCAAAATACCCAAAATTATAGTGCAACACTTTGACGATTTTGTCACCCTGATAATAAACAGTAACTAAATCGCTCAGCCTTACTTTGTCCCAACTGTCGGCAACTAAGGAGAGTCCGAAGTATTTTCTTTGATTATTTGTTAACTCGTAGGGTGTCATAATAAGCTTGCATGCAACAATTAAATATATGCCAGCAACAATTGAACTATTCCCTGTTCCTTGTATCTATCACAATCTTCTTGCGGTTAAAGTATTTACCAATAGAAAGTCCAAATACTTTGTGCTTGATAGATGGTCCGCCATCACGGTTGTTCAGATTGGCGGGGCTATGGGTAAACTGGGCAAAGATGAGAAAGCCATTGGCTGTTTCATAACCCAGCTGTGCCAGCAGGTTGGCAGAATAGCGGCCATATTCCCCGGGACCAAATTTCATTTTGCGGCTCACACTGCCGCCGGAGAGAAGATTGAATTTTTCGGTAGCCGAGATCATAAAATCCAATGAAGGGCCGGCCTTAATAAAAACATGGTTGGGTTTTGGGCTCAGGTCAAATTGTAACAACGCAGCAATTTCGAAACTGTGAAACCGGGTGCTGTTGTCTGCTGCATTTATATCCGGTAAAGAGTTGTACAGGTTGTAAGTAACATCATACCCCTTCATACTATAGAAGGCAGCAGGAGCAAAATAAAGAAAACCCTCAAAAGGAACTTTCATAGCTACGCCGGCATTAAAACCATATTTCATTTTGGTGTCCTGCCTTTGATTAAGAATAAAATAATTAGCCGTACTGGCCTGTGGTCCCGCAAAGATGGCGACCTGGTTCTGGCTGGTGGCAGTCAGACTCAGCAAAAGGGTAAGGGCGGATATAAAACGTTTCATTTTTGAATTTTACTTTTCAAAATCAGGTTGTTATAAGCTTTTCGGTAAGGATTTCACCGCTGTCCGCAACGGCAGCGGCTGGATAGGGCGGCTAAAATAGCCATTAATTCCGTGGATTGCAAGTGAAGAGAGTTTTCCCGCAGATAGCGCAGATCAGTTCGCAGAAAAACGCTGATTTTTAATTCTGCGAAATCAGCGAATACATCAGCGCAGATCTGCGGGAAAGAAATCAAAATTTTTTTGCCGGGTCTTTTATATCC
>Ga0209573_1000705_pt1 | contig 63339 bp, 26 predicted proteins | sample TNRBio252014_DNA_FD_185870 | JGI IMG/M metagenome (GOLD analysis project Ga0209573, IMG submission 185870) | Wastewater treatment Type I Accumulibacter community from EBPR Bioreactor in Madison, WI, USA - TNR Reactor_6/25/2014_ DNA (SPAdes)... | ecosystem: Engineered > Bioreactor > EBPR >...
TTGCCACGATAGCGAGTTCGTCTATCATGCCAGCCACCAAACCCAAGTGACCAAGGTTTTTACTGGTTATTGTCGTTTCCATATCCCAAAAAAAAACTAAAATACAACTATTGCAGGTGGGGAATGTCAGATACCAATTAGCTATTACGCACTTGCTTTATCCATCAATGCTTCCATGTTGAAAGGTTGATGTCATGTCATCCCGATTGTGAAAAGCCCTTAATACTTGCTTAGATCCCATTCTGGTGGCAGACTATTGGCTGGTGGAAGCGCATCAGGTGTGAGTTTTTGTCCCAAAATATGCAGCACACCATACACCAAAAGCCCTATCCCAAGCCCCAATACACAGAAATGCGAAATAATCAATTGTGCGGTTTTAAGGTGTAGTGTAGGATCAGCCCCCGCCAAGTAGGTCGCAAAAAACACCCCGGCAATTCCTCCACTTAGCAAGCCAACCAATCCAAATCCTAACACGCGCCAAAAGGAAAAGGGTCGTTGTTCTGGCAACTGACGATTTGGCTTTTCGCTGTAAATAAAAAGCATACGGTTTCTGTTTTGGATTTGTCCATAAACGTTTGCCGAAGTCATTCGTTCCAGCGCCCACCGAAAAAGGCAGTACAATCGAAAATAACGCACTGCATTGAATAATCATATTTTCTTAACGCGATGTGTCGAACTTTTTGTTGCGCATTGCGTCATATCTGGTGTATCTTAAGAGAAAAAACGAACATGACGCCCCGAATCATAAAGCGCTACGAAAATCGGAAATTGTACGATACTGAGGCCCGTAAATATGTTTCTTTGTCGGAATTAGCAGGTTTAGTACGGAAAGGCGAAACCATTCAGGTTATGGACAATGCCACAGGAGATGACCTCACAAATGCCACCTTAACCCAAATTATTTTGGATGAAGGCAAAAGAGGGAATAGCCTGATCCCAACTGACCTACTCCATGACTTGGTGCGTCGTGGTACCTCGGTTCTCGAAGAAGGCGTAAGTCAAATTCGCACCAATGTTGACACGCTCCTCAACTCTTCGTTGCACCAACTTAATGCTTGGCTACCGACGCCCAAAGAAAAAACGGAATTAGAGGAATTGCGTGCTCATCTCAAGCAATTAGAGGCCACGGTTGCAAAATTAGTTTCGCAGTCCGATATATCCGCACAAAAACCTGATCACAAAACAGAAACACTAACCCAATAAACTGGAGTCTAACCATGAAAACGACCCCGAATACCCTCGATGTTGACACATTAACCACCGACCTCGTTGAAAAAAGCCGCGATTTTTACTTTGCTGGATTGGGCGCTTTTGCAATAGCCCAAGAGGAAGGTTCTAAAATGTTCGATATGTTTACCGAAAAAGGCAAAGAGGTTGCAGATTATATGCAAGCCCTACAACGCCGCACGATGAACTTGGATGAAGAAGCTAAGGACTTGATGAAAGAAGGTGAGGCTTATGCTGATAAATTGATTGACAAAGGTGAAGCTCTTCAAGAAGAAACCCTTGCGGAGATTAAGAAGTGGCTGGAAGAGTTTCAGGGTCAAGCAAGGAAATGGCAAGAAAACGCCACTAAACTCATTTTAGATCCGGTTGAAAAGATGATCTCGCCTGTTCAGGAGGTGGTTACGGATACACTTACCCGTTTTGGTGTACCGACTTCTGGCGAAGTACGTACCTTGAATGCGCAAGTCTCCGAGTTGTCTTATAAAGTAGATGAGCTTACGGCACTTTTGGCGGTAAAAGAAGCCCCAGCGCCCAAAAAGACCAAAGCGTCTAAAACCGAAGAGGTGAAAAGCGAGGCAGAAGCAGCCTAAGCTTCATCAACGCCTGTTTCTTCTAAATTGAGGTGAAAGGCGGGCGTTATGGTCCCGCCTTTTTTATCTTGTCTCGGAAAAACGTTTCCAAAAACTTCGAATCCTATGAACGTTCCGAATAATGCCGCCAACGGAGCGGAAAAAATTGATTACACCGGCCTTGGTTTGGCGTGTGCTGGTGGCGTGGTAGAAGGGGCTATCTACGAAATTGGAGCCTTAAATGCCTTGCAAGACGCCATTATTGGGTTAGACCTAAACCAGATGAGTACCTATGTGGGGATAAGTTCTGGTGCATTGCTCACCTCTTGTTTGGCGAATGGTGTCACGGCGCGCTCCCTCAGCAAGGCCGTTGTGGGTCATGCCGATGAAGCGGAACTAAACTTTGAGCCCAATACCCTTTTTGGATTCGCCGTAGATGAGTATTTAGACCGCCTGTCTAATATCCCGAAAGCCGTTTGGAAATCGGTGGAATACCTGTTCCAACATCCTACACAATGGTCTCTTTGGGGATCGCTTGGTGGGTTTGGTCGGGTAATTCCAGCGGGTATTTTTGACAACAAGAACTTGGAGAAATACCTGCGTTTTATTTTCTCAAAAGTGGGGCGTTCCAATGATTTTCGCAAAATAAAGGCTAAATTGCGCATTGTTGCCACCAACTTAGACACCGCCGAATTGGTCAGTTTTGGAGAAGAGGGATATGATGATATACCCATTTCGGTGGCTGTTCAGGCTAGTACTGCTCTTCCCGGTTTATACACGCCCATCAAAATCGGTCAAAAATACTATATAGATGGCGTAGCGCGGCGAACGGTACATGCCTCCGCCGCGTTAAAAGAAGGAGTGAAACTCCTGTTTTGCATTAATCCGATCGTGCCCATCAATACACGCGCCGGCGAGGTTGGCGGTCAAGGTAAACACTTGAATGATTATGGCTTGCCAGCGGTGATGTCGCAAACCTTCCGCGTCTTGGTTTTTTCTCGGATGCAAACTGGATTTGAGCGGTACAAAATGTTTTATCCGGATGCCGATACCCTCTTGATTGAACCCCGAATGGATGACGATGAGGTGTTCTTCTCGAATATCTTCAGTTTCTCGAATCGGCACAAAGTCGCCGAACATGCTTACCAAAAAACGAGAACCTTTTTACGTGAAAATGCCGAGACGATCCAACCTAAATTGGCCAAGCATGGCCTTCGGTTAGACCTTGAGGGGCTTGAGAAGCCACGTTCACTTTTTAATGAGCATGACATTCATCAAGGTAGTGGCCTTTTTGAAGAGGCACAATCGGCTTTTGACAAATTAAATATTGCTATTCGCCAGTTTCGGCAAACCGTCGGCGCTTAGTAGAAAACAATAGGCACGAGGCATGACACTCTTCGATTTTGGAAGAGAAGTACAAACGCTAAGTTGTTTAGAACAATGAACTTAGACAATGCCTCATTAAGGCAAAAAAAGAATGTGTCAATAACGTGCCCGTGTTTTCATGCGTTTCGTTACGAAGATTTAAGGAGTACCATTCCAGACATGGCAGTAACCGTAAGGTAGGCTGGTGTTTTGTCAACCGTAGGCCAAATGGTTTTCCATGCGCCTGTGGGACTGGGTAGCGTGGCGTCTTCAGTTCCCGCGTTGATGTAAACCAATGCCTCGTTAAGCCCATCTTTGCGGCGGAAAACCAAGATCATTTCATCTGCCGAGACCAATTCATAAGCTCCAGTACGTAGAACAGAATGGTTATTCCGAAGCGCGATGGCTTTTTTGTAATAAGTCAAGAGGTCTTGGTTCCAACTTTCTGGATGGTTCCACGGAAAAGCGGCTCGACAACCCGGATCATCACCGCCTGACATCCCGATCTCCGTTCCGTAGTAGATACAAGGAGCACCGGGGAGGGTCATATACAATAAAAACGTAAGGCATAGCGCTTTTTGGTCTTCCTGCATCACCCAGAGTGCCCGTGCGGTATCGTGGCTGTCGAGCATATTAAGTTGGGCATAAACAATTTCGGGATCGTATAAGCCCAGCATATAATCCACCACTTTTGCGTAAGCGGGTGCATCTAAGGGCGCAATCTTCATCAAGTCGCGGGTATAAGCCGGTCGCAAAACACGGCTCCCTGCAAAACTCATGGCAGACCAAGCCATAATATAGTTCATGGTGGCATCCCATTGGTCACCTTGTAGCCAAGGCTGCGCCTCTTCCCAAACTTCGCCCACGATGTATGCTTCTGGATTGGTGGCTTTTACCACCTCGCGAAATCGTTGCCAGAAGGAATGGTCTTCGATCTCGTTCCCCACATCTAATCGCCAGCCATCTATCCCAAATGCCAGCCAGTGCCGTGCAACATCAAGGAAGAACGTTTGAACGTCTGGATTGGCAAAATTGAACTTTGGCAATTCGGGGAGATTCCACCAAGCGCTGTAATTAATGGGCTTAGCGCCATCTTCAGGATATGGTCGGAGTGGCCAATCATGTACCGTAAACCAATCTATATAGGGTGAATTACTCCCATTTTCTAAGATGTGATGGAATTGCCAAAAACCACGACTGGCATGGTTGAAGACGCCATCTAAGACCACTTTCATGCCTCGTTGATGGGCTTCATCTAAGAGCAAACGGAGTGCGTCGTTCCCGCCCAGCAAGGGATCTACGGTGTAATAATCGAAGGTGTGATACCGATGATTGGAAGCAGAGGCAAAAATGGGGTTCAGGTAAAGCGCATTGATGCCCAAGTCATGTAGATAATCCAATTTTTCCACAATCCCATATAAATCTCCACCTTGGTAGCCTTGTTCTTCAGGGGGGCTTCCCCAAGGCTTGAACTTAAGGTGTGGCGGGTGTATCGCTTGGTCACTTTTGGCAAAGCGATCGGGGAAAATTTGATAAAAAACGGCATTTTTGACCCATTCTGGTGTCGCAACAGGTTTTTTCATAACGCTAAAGATGAAAAGATGGCTATTTTATGGGAAATTATTCACCGTCAATCTACTACATAACAGCATAATGAAATGACAAAAAACGGACAAGATAATACCTCTTATTTATCGGACGAAGAGCAAAAACGGGTAGAGTCCTTCATGCGTTCGGAGTTAGACATCATCGCAGCCAAACTCGAATTGGTTTCGGAAGGAGAAGACAGTTTTCGGATCAAACAACCCGAATTACCCGCTGAGGCATATACCCAATTGATGGAAGCAGAGGTTTTGATTTTGCAAGAAGCACCGTTAGAAGAGGTACAAGCAAGTTTGGAAAAGTTATATGCTCAGTTTCCTGAAAGCATAGCTGTTCGCTTGGTTTATGCTAAATCCTTGTTAAGTGTTGACCCCGAAAAAGTAGAGGAAGCGCGTTATTTTGCGCTATTTGAGAAAGCAATAACTCTCTTGGGCATTAACATGAATGTCGTATTACATAAACTTGATGAGCTTGGATATGAAACCTCTGAAGACGTTAGGATAAGTGGTAAATATGAGGAAAATTTACCCTTTCTCGCCAGTCTCGACTTTTTAGGCGAGCAACAAGAAATCATGGGGAATTATGATCAAGCCATCCAATTGGCCACGTTGCAGTTAGGCTTTGATCCTGACGATGCATTTTTTATTCGGCACCGTATGGTTGATTGCTTGTTGATTTGCAATGAACCGAGTCTGGTTTTGGAGTTTTGTCAGGTTTATAAATGGGATGATGACCCTACGATGCTATATGGCAAAGCACTCGCACTTCATATGTTGGATGACGCGAAAGCTCATGTTGCCCTACAAAAGGCCATAGAAAAACACCCGCTTTATGCCTACGAAATTGCAGATATGGAGGCTCAAGATACGATTGAGGACGATGAAGATTTCGATTTCGACCATGCCGAGTTTCTGCATGATCTTTGGAACGATGTTGAAGGGGCTATAAAATTTCTAAAAAAGGGGCTGAGAAAAAAGAAATAATCCAAGGAAACGTCTAAGCGCCTTGGTGACCTTATGTGTGTTATAGGAAATGCGGGCTATTTGTCTTGTACGCTTACCAAGATGAGAAGTCTTTATGTAGCCCCATCGAGATGATGTTTCTCAATCTGGACGATAATGGCTGAGCGTTGCCAAAGCCATTCCGACCACGAGGTTTAAGAAAAACTGGTCGCCTTTCCTATAGATGTACATTGAGCCCGCCTTTAACTTAAAAGGATTTTAATGCTTTATGGGCTGATCAAGTCGAAGCTCGGTGGTTGAGCTATTAGGCGGATTTTTCTAAGGGTCGCCCTTCCATTATAGAACAACACAATTATGCTATAAGATAGAGGCGCTCTCAATAAGGCTTGTGTTTTGCATAATCAGTCACATTGCCAGCCAGTATTTACGGAAGGTCTAAAATTTTATGGGTTTGCACACTGACGCGCCAATCTGGGTGTTGAAGGGCGGTTTGAATGGCCAATTGCTGGGCAGCCGCAAGCCTTGGGCCATCTTCCGGCTGGAGCCATTTTGTGGGTAGGTTTATGTTATTTTGGATGTTGGGGGTGCGAACCCGTTTGGATAGGTTGGGATAATGTTGTGGTTGGTAATCTGGGACGACCAGTTTTAGCTCGTCGCAGTATTCGATGAGGATCTGGTCGTCTGGAAGTTTTGGGCTACAGACAATCCAATCGGGGGGGAGGATTTGGCCATTAAGTGCAAAAGCTTTTTGCAAGGGGATGGTTCCATTGGTTTCTACGGCCACCTCAAATCGTGCTTCATGGAGGGTTTGTATGAGGATGGCATCCGCTTGTAAAAAGGGTTCTCCGCCTGTTAATACACAAAACCGGATGTTATCACTGATATGCGTCATTTTGTCCACCAATTCTTGTGCAAAATAGAAGTGGCTGTTTTCCTTGGTAAAATCCGTATCGCACCATAGCGGACAAGCGGCATTGGTACGGGTATGGTCTGATTTGCGGTCTGCCTCGTATCCGCTCCACATATTACAGCCCACGAATCGAACAAAAATGGCTGCTCGTCCGGCCATTACTCCTTCCCCTTGTAGGGTTTTCCAGATTTCTTTGATCCGATATTTTCGCATGTTGGAGGTGTTTTTTTGCTGATTCAGGGTTTTATTTTGATTCGATATGAAATGTTTTGGTGTTTTTAGGCAGGTTACTTAAATCCAGCCATTGGCTTTTGCTTCGTCCCAGCCCTTGGCACGTAGGATTGAAGCAGGATTGTCTAAGCGGCCATAACCCCACTCGTTATACGTGGTTCTATCGCCGTTATAATCGGTATGAGACTCGTCGCGAACAATTTCCAAAACGCCGAGGTCTTTGGCCAATTTCCACGTTTCGGCTTTGGTGAGGTACATGAGTGGTGTATGGATGCGCAGGTCTTTGTCTAAGGCGAGGGAGAGGCTGGTTTGGGTGGCATCCATAAACACCCGCCGACAGTCTGGGTAGCCGGAAAAATCGGTTTGACATGCGCCAATCACCAAATCAGAGATACCATGTTGGTAGGCATGTCCTGCGGCGATGGTGAGGAAGAGTGCATTTCGGGCGGGTACGAAGGCGGCTGGCAGGTCTGGATTTTGGGTGTGTTGTGCAGAAACGTCTAAGGTGTGATCGGTTAGGGCGGAGTCTCCGAGCATTCCTTTTATGGAGAAAACGGTAAAAGGAACCGCTGCCATTTGGGCAATTTTATGTGCTTGTTGGAGTTCAATTTCGTGTTTTTGGCCATAATCAAATCCAAGAGCAAAGGTGCGTGAAAAGTTGGCTTTTGCCCAAAAGAGGCAGGTGGTGGAGTCTTGCCCACCTGAAAAAAGCACCAGGGCATTCTTCTTTTTCATGATTTTTGGGTTTTGGCAGGTACAGTTACGGAGACCGTCGCGTAGCACGTTTCAGTTTCGGCGATGCAGACCGAGATTTTGGCGATTTGGTGTTTTTGTAAGGTATCCAAGTGTTTGGACAAGAGGTACTCGGCCACATATCGGCACACATTTTCGGTGGTAGAATCGAAAGGCAGGATAAAGTGTTTCCATCCGGTTTGGTGTATCACGTCTAAAAGTTGGCTATCCGAGTTTGCCACAAAGATTCCATGATCCCATTGTTCGACCAATGGGGCTAAGAGTTTTTTGATCCCCTGAAAATCAATCAGGAACCCGCGCTCGTCCGGAATGCCCGTCATTTCTACGGTCATGTGGTAGGAGTGTCCGTGTAGGTTACGGCACAGGCCTTCGTGCCATGATAACCGATGTGCGGCTTCCCACTTAAATTTTTTAGCGACGATTGTTTGCATCAGGATTGTTTTCGGCTGTCTATCTCGCAAATGGTGTTAATCCCCCCACGCACATTATATACGGTATGAACGACCAGATACTCGGCGTCTATCATTTCGCGTTTTAAGTCTTCGTAAATATAGGCGGTTATGTCTTCTTGTGCTACACCAATTTGCCGCCAAGACATGAGGTAGTATTTCAGGCTTTTTAGTTCCAAGACCCATGATTTAGGGACGTATTCAATCCGAATGGTTCCATAATCCGGTAAACCAGAGAAGGGGCAAAGTGCAGAGAATTCCCCTTTTTCGGTTTCATAAGTGACCACTTGTCGGGCTTTGTGCGGATAAGGCATCCGGTTGATTTCCTGCTGGCGTGTATCTGGTGCGCGAAACAACTCAATTCGGCCTTCGGGGACAATGTTATATCGTGCCATATAGGCAAGGGCTTGCTCGGTATAAGCCAAGGTGTCTTCTTGTAATTTCTTGAGGTATTCCGGGTTTATTGGATTTTGGCTTTGATCCATATAGCTGGGTGTATAGGTTGAGAAAAACGGTCTCCAAAATACGTCATGTCTAAAAAAGAGATGGTTAATTGTTGCCCAAACTGAAAAGGAATTTGAATTGTCTCAAATTGATATGGCAGCGGTGTTAAAAAAGTGAGGCCATCTTGATTTTTAAAAAATATGCAAAATATATCGTATCTGATTTTTTGATTGGTTGTTCCGGCACTAAAGTGGTTTTTTAGATTCGGATGAGGTTCCAAATCGTTAAAAGGTTTAATTGGTTGTCCCATTTTTTAATCAAGGCATGAAAGTTGATAGGTAGTTAGCGAGTTGGACAGGCCAAGGGGTTTGTTCCATTTTAAAAGAACATTATCCAATCTGACATACGTGTTTATGAGAACCTTGTTTTACCCTCAAGTTTCAAAATCGGGCATCATTGGTGCGCTCTTTCTTCTGATCGGTACAATATCTGTTTATGCAAAATCCGGTTCTACTGTTGTAGGCTACAATGCCGATGAATCGGTTGGGTTTGTGATTGATGGGCGCGAGGCTGTATCGGTTACATCCTCTGGCCGTTTGGTCTCGACATGTATGGACTTTGATGCCGATGTAGCGCGGTGGGTAGAAGTAAATGTAGAGACATTGGGCAATACGGTTCGGAATACCTTGGAAATTCGGGATTGCGATAAGCGCCTAATTTCGGTTGAAACGCTGAAGTCGGGGCAAAATCGGATTGCCATACGGGATGGGCATATTGGCGGAATATCGCTGGTGTGGTCGGTTGAAGGGGAAGGCGCTGTACTTTCAGGTTGGGAAATTGGCACGGAGCCAAAGACTAAAAATGGTTCGGAAAAACAAGTTACCTTGGTAGCTTTGGGGAATACCAATGCTGCTATGGTCAATTCGATGTGTAATTGCAGTATGACAACGCCGATTGTAAACGAGGCGGATGTGATTGCGCCAAGTGCGACTTCTTTGGCTGCTACGAGTATTCTCACCGCAAGTTCAACGACCACGCGGGTTACCCGTGCCATTGGTGCTGCCAAAGCCATTGAGTTTGTGAAAAACAACAACAATGGTACGTTTGACGTGCGGTATCGGGTGACGATTCAGAATTTGGGTTCTACTACGCTCTCCACTGTTCAGGTTACGGATGATTTGGCGACGGCTTTTTCGGGCGCAACGATCTCGATGGTGGCGGGTTCGCTAAGTGCAAGTGCTGGTCTTACGGTTAACTCCTCTTTTAATGGTGGGAGCAATCAGAATTTATTGGCTGCGGGCGGAACGCTTGCACCGGGTGGTTATGGCTCCATTTTCTTTACGGTGCGGGTAACGCCGGGGGCAAACTTAGGGCCATATTTTAATTATGTAACTGCTACTGGCGTGGAAAGCGGTACTACGGTTTCCGATGTATCGGACAATGGTACGGCGACGGATCCCAACAACAACTGCAATGCCTCCGAGCCGGGAGAGGACGATCCAACCCCAGTTACGTTTACGGAAAGCCCACGCATTGGGATTTCTAAACGGGTAACGGCTCTTACAGGGACGACAGCCGCTTTTAATGTGTCCTTTAGCATGGTGGTGGAGAACTTCGGCACAACGCCCTTGAGCAGTGTACAGGTTTATGACGACCTCTTTGCGGCGTTTCCCGGAACCACCTTTACGGTTTCTAATCTTGCAGCAACAGGCACACTTACCGCCAATAGCAGCTATAATGGTACGACAAATGTGCAGTTGCTCAATGCCGCAAGTTCTACCTTGGCGGTTGGCGCTACGGGAACCATCACCTTTGATGTGGCGGTGACACCGGGCGCGAATACCGGGCCATATTATAATACGGCGGTGGTAGGAGCCTTTAGCCCGACAGGTCAGCCCGTGGCGGATCAGTCCACAGACGGGCCAGACCCAGACCCGAACGCCACCACCTTTGCCAATGATGATGGTGAAAGTCTCTTCACGCCGGTTATTGTGCCTTCTCCTGTAATGGCCGATGTCCAAGTGAGTAAAACGGTGGACAATGTTGCGCCGCGAACTGGTCAGAACTTTATGTACACCGTTACGGTAAAGAATTTTGGCCCAAGCAATGCAACGAACCTTATTGTTCGGGATTTGCTTCCGGGGACGATGACCTTGGTACAGGCCAATGCCTCGCAAGGAAGTTATACGAGTGGTACGGGCGATTGGAATATTGGCACCTTGCCTGTTGGCCAGTCGGTTATTATGCAGTTGACGGTAAACACCACTTCTACCGCTGCGGTGGTGAATACGGCAGCGGTATTGTCTCAAACCGAGACCGATCCTGTTTCGGCGAATAACACTTCTTCGGTCACGATTTTGGCAAACAACTTGGCGGATGTCTCGGTATCTAAGACGGTGAGCAATGCCGCGCCGCGCGTAGGTGAGACCATCACGTTTACGATTTATGCGCAGAATTGTGGTCCACAAACGGCAACAAATGTCCAAATCACCGATTTGCTTCCGGCGGGCTTTACGTTGGTGCAGGCCAATGCTACGCAAGGAACCTACAACAGTGCTACGGGCGTTTGGAGCGTCGGGACATTGGGTTCCACCTGTTGTAAACAAGCGGAATTGCACCTGACGGCCATCGTGAACAGTTCTTCGCCGTTGTCCAATACGGCTACGGTTACGGGTATGGATCAAACCGACCCGATCACAGCCAACAATTCTTCTACGGTCACGATTAATCCTTCCAATCCGGTTGATATTGCTGTAACCAAGACGGTAAACAATCTTACGCCGTTGCTGAATGAGATTGTAACGTTCACCATCACCGCCCAAAACTTAGGTCCGAATCCAGCTACGGGCGTAGCCATTACCGATCTACTTCCGGCGTCTTTGACCTTGGTTCAGTCCAGCCCGATGGTTGGTTCATATGCTTCTGGCACGGGAATTTGGACGATTGGCAACTTGGCCGTTGGGCAAACAGCCATTCTTCAGATTGCGGCACGGGTGAACTCCACGGCGGCAGCCATCACAAATACTGCTTCGGTAACAGCCGTAACCCAGACCGAGACGATTACTTCGAACAATACGGCTTCTGCGACCTTACTTGCCACGAATCCAGCCGATCTCCGCGTGGCTAAAACCGTGAGTAATTTGGTTCCGAATGTAGGCGATGTGGTTACGTTTACGGTGGTTGTGAGCAATTACGGTCCTAATAATGCCAGTGCAGTTGTGGTGAATGATTTGCTTCCGGCAGGGTTAACGTATCGTCAGGCGAGTGCCACGCAAGGTACTTATGTGAGTGGTACTGGTGTTTGGACGGTAGGCGCCTTGCCTTCGGGCCAATCTGCGATGTTGCAAATTGCGGCAACGGTGGCTTCTTCGGGTAGCCTTTCGAATACAGCAACCGTATCAAATTCTCCAGAAACCGATCCGATTTCTTCCAACAACAGCTCGACAGCCATTATTAGCGGGACGTCTGTTACGAGTACCCCTATTGCGGACGTTGCTGTTTCTAAAACGGCGGATAATTTACTCCCGACTGTGGGTGGTACAGTTAATTTCACGGTAACGGTTCGGAATAATGGGCCAAATACAGCGACGGGTCTCCAGTTAACAGATGTCTTTCCGGCTGGTCTTACCTTAGCCCAATCCAGTGCCACGCAAGGGACCTTCTCTTCAAATATATGGAATGTGGGTAGTTTGCCAGTGGGTGGAACCGCGACCTTACAATTAGCAACAACGGTTGTTAATGCTGGCGCCATTACCAATACCATTTCGGTGACGGCACAAACCGAAACCGACCCGATTTCCGCCAACAACAGTTCTTCGGTGACGATTAATGGGCAGAATGGCGCGGATTTGAACATTACGAAGACCTCGTCCACACTGACGCCCTTGGTTGGGGATACGGTGACTTATACGGTTACAGTTCGGAACAATGGTCCAGCAGTTGCGAGTGCGGTTCAGGTGGCGGATGTTTTGCCGGCGCAAGTGAGCATGGTAACGAGTTCGGCAACACGCGGGACATATGCTGCGGGTGTTTGGACGATTGGCACGATGGCAGTTGGCCAGACGGAAGTTTTGACGATTGCGGTGACGGTAGGCTCAGCCGGAACCATCACGAATACGGGGGTTGTTTCATCGTCGAATCCAGACCCACAGACGGCGAACAACACCTCTACGAGTACGATGTTGGCCACCACGCCTACGGTTCCGACGACGGCAGATGTCTCGGTGAAGAAGACGGTGGATAGATTGACGGCGAATGTGGGTGAGATTGTGACGTTTACGGTTCAGGTAGAGAATCATGGGCCGATTACCGCGACAGGCGTTTCGGTTACGGAGTCCATTCCTGCGGGATTGACGTTGGTACAGACCTCGATGACGCAAGGGACGTATAGCACAGGTACGAACACTTGGACGGTTGGCAGTTTGCCGATTGGCCAAAGTGCGGTCTTGCAGTTGGCGATGCGTGTTACGGCGACGGGTGTTCAGACGAACAGTGTAACGTTAACCACCACGACGAGCGATCCGGTTTCGGGCAACAATACATCTTCGGCCTCGGTGAATGCTTCGGAAGGGGCTGATGTTCAGGTGACGAAGACGGTTGATCGTGTTCGGTTCAATACGGGCGAACTTGCGACGTTTAATATAGTGGTGAAGAACAATGGCCCGAATGCAACGACTGCTTTGGTGGTTCGCGATTTGTTGCCGAGTGGTTTGTCGTTGGTGCAAGCGAATGCAAGCCAAGGTACCTATACGGCCGGTACGGGCGATTGGGGGATTGGTGCGCTTCCGGTAGGCCAATCGGTGGTCTTGCAATTGGTTGCCACAGTTGGTAGTACGGGTGCGATGACGAATACGGCTTCGGTGCTTTCGGCGACACCCTCGGATCCGGTTTCGGCGAACAACAGTTCTTCGGTGACGCTCAATGGCCAGACGGTATCTGATTTGGCGATCAAGAAAACGGCAGATAAATTGACGGCAGTGGTTGGAGAGACGGTTACGTTTATGGTCACGGTTACGAATTATGGCCCGAACGATGCCAGTTCGGTTACCGTAAATGATGTTGTTCCGGCAGGCATTACGCTTGTTTCTACAAATCCAAGCCAAGGCAGTTATGCGGCAAACGTGTGGACGGTAGGAACCTTGCCTTCCGGCCAAAGCGCGATGATGACGATGACGGGCACGGTGAATACAACGGGTGCGATCACCAATACGGCTTCCACCACCCATGCGAATGACCCACAAGCCGCCAACAACAGTTCTTCGGTGACGATTAATGGGCAGAATGGCGCGGATTTGAACATTACGAAGACCTCGTCCACACTGACGCCCTTGGTTGGGGATACGGTGACTTATACGGTTACAGTTCGGAACAATGGTCCAGCAGTTGCGAGTGCGGTTCAGGTGGCGGATGTTTTGCCGGCGCAAGTGAGCATGGTAACGAGTTCGGCAACACGCGGGACATATGCTGCGGGTGTTTGGACGATTGGCACGATGGCAGTTGGCCAGACGGAAGTTTTGACGATTGCGGTGACGGTAGGCTCAGCCGGAACCATCACGAATACGGGGGTTGTTTCATCGTCGAATCCAGACCCACAGACGGCGAACAACACCTCTACGAGTACGATGTTGGCCACCACGCCTACGGTTCCGACGACGGCAGATGTCTCGGTGAAGAAGACGGTGGATAGATTGACGGCGAATGTGGGTGAGATTGTGACGTTTACGGTTCAGGTAGAGAATCATGGGCCGATTACCGCGACAGGCGTTTCGGTTACGGAGTCCATTCCTGCGGGATTGACGTTGGTACAGACCTCGATGACGCAAGGGACGTATAGCACAGGTACGAACACTTGGACGGTTGGCAGTTTGCCGATTGGCCAAAGTGCGGTCTTGCAGTTGGCGATGCGTGTTACGGCGACGGGTGTTCAGACGAACAGTGTAACGTTAACCACCACGACGAGCGATCCGGTTTCGGGCAACAATACATCTTCGGCCTCGGTGAATGCTTCGGAAGGGGCTGATGTTCAGGTGACGAAGACGGTTGATCGTGTTCGGTTCAATACGGGCGAACTTGCGACGTTTAATATAGTGGTGAAGAACAATGGCCCGAATGCAACGACTGCTTTGGTGGTTCGCGATTTGTTGCCGAGTGGTTTGTCGTTGGTGCAAGCGAATGCAAGCCAAGGTACCTATACGGCCGGTACGGGCGATTGGGGGATTGGTGCGCTTCCGGTAGGCCAATCGGTGGTCTTGCAATTGGTTGCCACAGTTGGTAGTACGGGTGCGATGACGAATACGGCTTCGGTGCTTTCGGCGACACCCTCGGATCCGGTTTCGGCGAACAACAGTTCTTCGGTGACGCTCAATGGCCAGACGGTATCTGATTTGGCGATCAAGAAAACGGCAGATAAATTGACGGCAGTGGTTGGAGAGACGGTTACGTTTATGGTCACGGTTACGAATTATGGCCCGAACGATGCCAGTTCGGTTACCGTAAATGATGTTGTTCCGGCAGGCATTACGCTTGTTTCTACAAATCCAAGCCAAGGCAGTTATGCGGCAAACGTGTGGACGGTAGGAACCTTGCCTTCCGGCCAAAGCGCGATGATGACGATGACGGGCACGGTGAATACAACGGGTGCGATCACCAATACGGCTTCCACCACCCATGCGAATGACCCACAAGCCGCCAACAACAGTTCTTCGGTGACGATTAATGCAACCCAAGCCTCTGACATCGCCGTAGCAAAGTCCGTTGATAAATTGGTGGTGAGCCAAAATGAGGTGGTGACCTTCACCGTTACTGCTCGAAACAATGGCCCCAGTAATGCAACTGCCGTCACGGTTACGGATTTGTTGCCCAGCGCAAACTTTACGATTGTTCAATCAAGTGCTTCCAACGGAACCTATACCAATGGAACGGGTGTGTGGAACATCGGTGCGCTTGCCGTAGGCCAAACAGCGACGCTCCAGATTGCGGCACGGGTATTAACGACAGGTGCGCTTACGAATACGGCTACCCGTACCTCGACGACACCAGCTGATAACCAGTCGGCAAATGATGTGGCTACCGTAACCATTAATGCCTCTAATCAATCCGATTTGGCGGTCACAAAAACAGTGGACAAAGTATCGGTCAATGTGGGCGAAACTGTGACGTATTTGGTTACGGTTAAGAACTTTGGCCCCAATACAGCCACTGCTGTTACGTTGAATGATCTTTTGCCCGGAACATTAACCCTGAGCCAAGCGAACGTTTCACAAGGAAGTTATGTGGCGGGTACTGGCGTTTGGACGGTGGGCGATATTGCGCTTGGACAACAAGCAACCTTAATGTTAACCGCAACCGTGAACGCTACCGGAGCGATTACCAATACGGCTTCGGTGGTTTATGCCAACGATCCGATTACGTCCAACAATACAGGTACGGTGATCATTAATGCGGCACAAATGGCAGACCTCTCTGTGCGTAAAGTACCCGATAACCTCAATCCGTCTATTTCAGACAAAATAACCTATACCGTAACGGTGACCAATCATGGGCCTAATACCGCAAATAGTGTCGTTGTTACGGATATGTTACCCTCGAACCTGACGTACATTCAATATTCGGCGACACAAGGCAGCTATAACAATACAACCGGTTTGTGGAACATCGGAAGCATCCCCGCTGGCCAACATGTCGTGATGTTGATCACGGCACGGGTAAATGCTACTGGTGTAATTACCAATACGGCAACCATTACCTCTTCGAGTTTGCCTGATCCTGTCTCGGCCAATAATACCAGTACTGCTTTGGTCAATGGCTTTGAAACGGTGGACATGCAGGTCATCAAAACCGCAAGCAATTATTCACCTCGTGTTGGCGATGTGGTGGTCTATACTGTAACGGTTCTGAACAATGGGCCAAGCCCGGCAACCAATGTTACCGTGAATGAACCCCTGCCGGCAGCGCTGCGTTTGATCCAGTCTAACCCTTCTAAGGGAACATATAACAGCACAACAGGTGTTTGGACAATTGGTAATTTGCCCGCCGGACAGTCCGTCGTGATGTATTTGGTTACACAAGTTCGTACACGGGGCACCATTTTAAACACGGCTACGGTTGCTTCGAGCCAGACCGACTCTGACAGTGGGAACAATACTGGCGGGACGTCCATTGATGACCCCGAATCGGCTGACCTTTCGGTCATGAAAACGGTTGATAACCTCGTACCGCGACAAGGTGAAACGGTGAATTTCACTATCACTGTTCGGAACTATGGGCCGGATGATGCCGCGGGTGTTACGGTTACCGATCTCTTGCCTGCGACGGACTTTACCATCCTCCAAGCTAATGCAACGCAAGGAACGTACAACACCACAACAGGCGTTTGGACCGTAGGTAATGTGCCCTTAGGACAATTGGCCGTACTTCAGGTTGCGGCGCAAGTTCGGACGATAGGTACGCTAACGAATACGGCTACCGTTTCTGGAACCTATCCAGACCCGCAAGCGGACAACAATACCTCGGTTGCACGGGTGAATGCCAGCAATGCCGCAGACTTGGCGGTGTACAAAACGGTGGATAAACTTACCCCGAATACCGGCGAGACAATTACTTATACTGTTCGCGTTACCAATAATGGCCCGAACAATGCGACAGCGGTTACGCTTACCGATGCCATTCCGGTTGGGTTGACCCTTCAAACGAGTTCGGCCACCCGTGGCACGTATGCGGCAGGTATATGGACTATCGGTGATATTCCGAATGGCCAAACCGAGACCTTGCAAATTGCCGCAAGGGTAGATCAAGCTGGAGCGATTGCCAATACCGCCTTGCTGATTTATGCCAATGACCCTATTACCGCAAACAATTCCTCTACTGCCACCATCAATGCCGCTACGGCAGCCGATCTTTCCCTGGCCAAAACGGTGGATACAGCCGTTGCCAAGGTAGATGATGTGGTGAACTTTACCGTTACGGTGACCAATCATGGCCCGAATACGGCCACTTCGGTCTCGGTGGTTGATACGCTCCCCGCCGGCCTCCAACTCGTTCAAGGCAATGTTACGGCTGGAACGCTAACTGGAACCTCGTGGGCCATCCCGAGCCTTTCCGCTGGCCAGACCGCCACATTAACCCTTGCCGCACGGGTATTGACCGCCGGAACGCATACCAATACCGCGCAAGTTTCTTCTGCAACCACCGATCCGCAATCGGCGAACAACAATTCAGCAGCAACCGTGAGTACGTCTCTGAATGCAGATGTGGGCATTGCGAAAATGGTGAATAACCTAACGCCACGTGTGGGTGAAAATGTAACGTGGACGATCACTGTAACCAATTATGGCCCGAATAATGCGACCGGCGTGGTGGCGACGGAATCGCTCCCAACAGGACTTACATTGGTACAGAGTTCTGCTACACAAGGCAGTTATAATACCGGAACCAACCAGTGGACGATTGGCAATTTACCAGCCGGACAAAGCGCCGTGCTACAATTGGCCACCACCGTTACACAAACGGGTGCATTGACCAATAGCATCGCCGTTACGCGCAATGAAACCGACAACAATGCGGCCAACAACAGTTCCGCCGCTACGGTCAATGCCAACAATGCTGCCGATCTAACGGTTGCCAAAACAGCCAATAACCTCTTGCCAACCGCCGGACAACAAGTAACCTTTACCGTCACCGTTAGGAACAATGGCCCCAATCCCGCGACCAATGTAAGGGTTGCCGATACGGTTCCCGCAGGCATGACCTTGGTACAAACAAGCGCCACACAAGGTGCATATAGTACCGGAACAAGCCAGTGGACGATTGGCAATATGGCGGTTGGTGATGTGGCGATTCTGACCATGATTGCAACGGTGAATTCCGCTACATCGGGCGCAATTGTGAATACGGCAACCGTTAGCAATACCCCTGAGACCGATCCGATTAGTGCCAACAATACCTCTTCTGTGACCTTAAATGCTGCTGCACAAGTGGCGGATTTGGAGGTGCGGAAAACCGTAGATAAGTTGGTGGCTGTCCGTGATGAATTGGTGACCTTTACCATTACGGTCCATAATTATGGCCCAAATGATGCGCAAAATGTGAGTATTGCCGATAATGTTCCAGCGGGTATTACCTTGGTGAACAGCAATGCAACACAAGGGACTTATGCCGCCAATATTTGGACTATCGGAACCATACCTGTAGGACGGAGCGTGTCTTTGGTGATGTTGGGACGGTTAACGGCCACCAGTGGCGTCATTACCAATACCGCCGCCGTGATCTCAAATCCGCTCACGACTACCGATCCGGTGGGCTTTAACAATACCTCTTCTGTATCGGTCAATGCCAGCGAAGCGGCTGATCTTGCCATTGCCAAGACGGTGGATAAATTGGTGGCCAATGTAAACGATGTGGTCACGTTTACCGTTTCCGTAAGCAATCGCGGCCCGAACCAAGCCAATAGCGTATCGGTGAATGATTTGCTGAATAGCACCTCCTTCACCTTCTTGCAATCAAGTACAACCAAAGGAACCTACGACAGCAATACCGGCATTTGGTCGGTAGGCTCGATGACCGCGGGCGAGACCGTGACCTTACAGTTGGCCGCACGGGTAATCGCAACGGGTTCGCGCACGAATACCGCAACCGTTACTTCCGCGACAAGCGATCCACAACTTTCCGACAATACCTCCTCTGCTACGGTCAATGCAACGAATGCGTCCGATGTTGTTGTCACCAAAACCGTAGATAAGCCCAAGGCCAATGTGGGTGAAACCGTGACGTTTACCGTTACCGTAACGAATTTTGGCCCGAATACAGCGACTGCCCTCACGCTAAACGAAGTCTTCTCGACGGCTGCGCTGACGCTTGTACAAACAAATGTGACACAAGGAACCTATAATACAGGGCCTAATGTGTGGACGATCGGCGACTTGGCATCTGGCCGTAGTGTGGTGCTACAACTCACCGGAACCATTGCCGCCGCCGGAAGCGTCACCAATACCGCCAGCGTGACCTATGCCAACGATCCGCAAAACGCCAACAACAGTTCTTCCGCTACGGTGAATGCAACGCAAGCAGCAGATATTGCCGTAACCAAAACGACGGATAAATTGGTGGTGAACACAAACGAAGTGGTTACGTTTACGGTTCGTGCAACGAACAATGGCCCGAATGATGCCACAGCGCTAACCATCACGGACTTACTGCCCACAGCCACATATACCATTGTCTCCTCCAGCCCATCGCTTGGGAGCTACAATCCCACAACGGGTGCTTGGACGATGGCCGGGCTTCCCGTGGGTTCTACGGCTGTCTTGCAAATTGCAGCCCGCGTCTTGGTTGCCGGAACGATTGGTAACACGGCCACCGTGTCCTCCGTAACGCCGTCCGACTTGATCAGTGCCAACAACACCGCTTCGGTCACATTGAACAGCAGTACCGCCTCGGACTTGGCTTTGACAAAGACCGTAGATCGCTTGGTAGCCAACGTAAATGATGTTGTGACGTTTACCGTAACGCTGCGGAATAATGGCCCGAATGCTGCAACCTCGGTGAATGTAAACGATGTGATTCCGGCAGGATTTACCCTTGTCCAGTCCTCGGCTACACAAGGAACCTATGCGGCCAATGTTTGGGCCGTGGGTGATTTGCCCGTAGGAACCGTAGCGACCTTGCAATTGGCAGGCCGCCTTACAACAACGGGTGCAATCTCGAATACAGCTTCGGTATCTCATGCCAACGACCCTATTACGGCCAACAACAGCTCGACGGCAACGGTGAATGCGGCGCAAGCGGCTGATATTGCCGTAAACAAATCGGTGGATAAATTGGTGGTGAATACCAACGAAGTGGTCACGTTTACCGTTACTGCAACCAACAACGGGCCCAATGATGCCTCGGTGGTGCGGATTACCGATCTATTGCCAAGTGCAAACTTTACCATCGTTACCGCAAGTCCATCCCTTGGGACGTATGCCAATGGTTCTGGATTGTGGGATGTAGGTGGCCTTACGGTAGGTCAGACCGCTACGCTCCAAATTGCTGCAAGGGTATTAACAACGGGTGCATTAACCAATACCGCTACCCGCACGGCAACTACACCCGCCGACCCGATTTCGGCCAATGATATTGCGACGGCAACCATCAACGCCAGTACGGGCGCTGATATGCAGATCACCAAAACCGTGGATAAAGCTGCTCCGACGACGGGCGAGACGGTCACCTTTACCGTCACCGTTCGGAATAATGGTCCAAACACAGCCAGTGCAGTCACCGTGACCGATGTGTTCCCCGGTACGGCGCAACTCACGTTATTACAAGCTAACGTAACACGAGGCACTTATAATTCGGGTTCCTCGCCCCATGTTTGGACGCTGGGCGATATGGCCGTAGGCCAGACGGAGACGTTAACACTCACCGCACGGGTGGTTGGCTCCGGCTCGATGGTCAATACCGCTACGGTAAATACCACCACCTCTGATCCGGTGTCTTCTAACAACACCTCCTCAGCCGCGATCAATTCTGGGAATAATGCGGATATTTCGGTTGCAAAAACCTTAGACAAGCTCACGGCCAATACAAGCGAAATCGTCACCTATACGGTTACTGTTCGGAACAATGGCCCGGCACAAGCGACAGGGTTGACGGTACGCGACTTGTTACCGGCAGGCGTCCAATATGTAAATGCTACTGCTACGCAAGGCAGTTATACTTCTGGCTCTGGAGATTGGAGTATCGGAACCCTTCCGGTTGGTCAAGCGGTTGTCTTGCAGATTTTGGCACGGGTAACCTCTACAAGCGGTACGATTGCGAACACGGCTTCAGTCACCGCCTTGACCGAGACCGACCCTGTTTCGTCCAATAACACTTCTACGGCGATTCTTAATGCCACCCAAGGTGCAGATATTGCTGTTAGCAAAGCGGTCAACAATGTTTCTCCACAGATTGGGGATTTGGTGACGTTTACGGTTACGGTTCAGAATTTTGGCCCGAATACCGCGACCAATTTGGTGATTCGGGACAATGTTCCGGGTGGAATTACGTTGGTACAAGCCAATCCTTCACGGGGAACCTTTGCAGGCGGTCTTTGGACGATTGGGACGCTTCCGGTAGGACAATCGGTTATGTTAACGCTCAGCGGAACAGTCAATACAAACGGGACAATCACCAATACGGCATTGGTTGAGTCGGTTACAGAGGCGGATCCGATCACGGCCAACAACACGTCTTCGGCATCGTTGAACTCCATTCGTTCTGCGGATATTTCCGTCACCAAATCGGTGGATAATCTCACGCCAAAAGTGGGTGATGTTATCAGTTATGTGGTCACGGTACACAATGCCGGCCCTTCGATTGCGAACAACGTTCGGGTTCAGGACATCCTACCCAGCACCACATCGCTCACGCAGGCCAGTCCGTCGCATGGAACGTTTGGTGGTTCTACGTGGAATGTAGGAACTTTGGCTGTAGGTCAAACGGCGGTGATGCAAATTTTGGCGACGGTCAATTCTTTGGGCGGCGGTGTGAACATCGTAACGGCCAGTGCAACGGAGACCGATCCGCAGACGTCGAACAATACAGCGAGTGCGGCGATCAATGCCGGCGTACAAATGGCAGACCTTTCGGTTCAAAAGACAGTGGACAAACTGACGGCAATCGTAGGGGAGACGGTGACTTATACGGTTGTGCTGCACAACTTTGGACCAAACACGGCCACCGGCTTAAATGTTACGGATACGGTTCCGGGTGCATTAACTGGCTCGGTTTATAATGTCTCGACGGGAACATATGACGGCAGCAACTGGACTATTACATCACTTCCGGCAGGCCAATCGGCCACACTTCAGATCACCGGAACGGTCAATGCAACGGGTACGATCACGAATACGGCCACGGTTTCGTCGTCAATTTTTGATCCTGTGAACACCAACAACACCAGCCGTGCATCGGTGAATGCGAGTCGTTCGGCAGATGTATCGGTTCGTAAGATGGTGGATAAATTGACCCCGATTACGGGCGAAACCATTACTTTTACCGTCACAGCGACGAACAATGGCCCGAATACGGCAACGAATGTAAATGTGACGGATAACCTTCCGGCAGGGCTAACGTTTGTGAATGCCAGCACCACGCAAGGCAGTTACAGCGGTGGGACATGGAACATCGGGACACTGCCGGTAGGTCAATCGGTGGTGATGTTGATCTCGGCGACGGTAGGTAATACGGGCACGATTGCCAATACGGCCACGATTTCGGCGACGGAGACCGATCCACAGACGTCGAACAATACCTCTATTGCCACAATTAATGCAAGCCGCTCGGTGGACTTATCGGTCAATAAGACGGTGGACAACCTTAATCCGAAGGTGGGTGATACGATAGTTTATACCGTTACGGTGACGAATAACGGCCCGAACAGTGCGACGAATGTGAGTGTGGCGGATAATGTGCCGAGCAATGTGACGATGATCAGCCAAACCACGTCTCAAGGCTCCTATAATGGCAATGTTTGGACGGTGGGCACGTTGCCCGTTGGCCAGACGGCCACCTTGGTCTATGCCACCACCGTTCAGAATGCGGGTAGCATCTTTAATACGGCCGTTGCCAGCGCCACCGAGACCGATCCGGTAATGGCCAACAACACGTCTGCGGTATCGTTGAGTGCCACAAACCGCGCCGACCTCTCGGTTCGTAAAACGGTAGATAATATTACCCCGAAAACAGGGGATAATGTGACGTTTACAGTAGCGGTAACGAATAATGGCCCGAACAATGCCACAAATGTGACGGTTGCGGATGCGTTGCCGGCAGGTCTGACGTTGGTTCAAGCGAATGCCACCCAAGGCAGTTTTGCGACCAATACATGGACGATTGGCAGCCTCCCGGTGGGTCAGTCGGTGATGATGACGCTTACGGTTACGGTTGGAAATACGGGTCAGATCACGAATCAGGCTACGGTATCAGGAACGGAGACCGATCCGGTTTCGGCGAACAACACGTCTTCGGTTTCGATCAATGCCACGCGTGCGGCCGATGTTTCGGTGGTGAAGACGGTGGATAACCTTGCGCCGAAGGTTGGTGACAATGTGACCTATACGGTACGTGTGACGAACTTTGGGCCGAATACGGCCACTGGTGTTCAGGTTACAGATATGATTCCGGGTGGTGTAACGCTTGTTCAGAGCAATGTGACGCAAGGTTCTTATGTGTCGGGAACGGGTCTTTGGACGGTAGGGAACTTGCCTGTCGGTCAATCGGCCTTATTGACCATTACCGCAACCGCCAATACCACAGGCGTAGTGACGAATACGGCCAGCATTACCGCCGCAAATGAACTTGATCCCCAATCGGCTAACAACACCTCCTCAGCCGCGATCAATGTAAGCCGTGGAGCCGATATTGCGATCTATAAAACCGTTGACAAACTCACGCCGCGAACGGGCGAAACGGTGGTCTTTACCCTTGTTGTTCGGAACTTTGGTCCCAACAATGCCACAACGGTTAGTGTAGCCGATGCCCTCCCCGCCGGTCTTACGCTCAGCAATGCGACGGCAACGCGCGGCATTTATGCAGCCAATACTTGGAGCATTGGTGCGTTAGCCGTTGGGCAATCCGAGACCCTGCAAATCTCGGCGACGGTTGGCAATACTGGAACGATTACCAATACCGCAATCGCCTCGAATCCCGCAGAGCCAGACCCAATTGCGGCCAACAATACCTCGTCCGCTACAATCAATGCGAGCACTTCGGCAGACCTTGCGGTGGCGAAAACGGTGGACCATGCCGCACCAAAACAAGGCGATACAGTGGTCTTTACTGTGCGGGTAACGAACAATGGCCCGAACAATGCAACAGGTGTTACGGTCAGTGATTTGCTTCCGACCGGACTCACGTTGGTGCAGGCCAATGTCACGCAAGGCAATTATGCAAGTGGAACGGGGGTTTGGACGATTGGAAGTTTGCCAATAGGCCAACAAGTAACGATGACCCTTACGGCACGGGTGAGTGGAACGGGCGTATTAACGAATACGGCCGGTATTCTATCCGCCAATGAGCCTGATCCGCAAACCGCAAACAATACTTCTTCGGCGAGTGTGAACAGCTCGGTTGGGGCGGATCTCTCGGTTCAAAAAACAGTGGATAAATTGGATCCTAAAACAGGCGATACGGTGGTCTTTAGTGTCACTTTGCGCAACAATGGCCCCAATACTGCAACGGGAATTGAAGTGACCGATCTGCTTCCGGCAGGGCTTACGCTTCTCCAAGCAAATGCTTCTACCGGCACTTATACCGCCGGAACTGGCCGTTGGAATCTTACCTCGCTTCCGGTAAACCAAATCGCTATCCTACAAATTGCGGCTCGTGTAGAAAATACGGGGGCCATTACGAACACAGCGACGATTTCTGCCGCTACCGAAACCGACCCCGTTGCCACCAACAATACTTCTTCGGCGGGCATTAATGTGAGCAAGGCCGCGGATGTATCGGTTGCTAAAATGGTGGATAAGTTGGATCCCAAAACGGGTGATACCGTTGTCTTTAATGTGGTTGTGCGGAACGATGGCCCTAATCCAGCAACTGCTGTAACGGTTACGGATGTGCTTCCGGTCGGGGTTGTGCTGTTGCAATCCAATACCACAAAAGGCAGTTATGTACCTGCAAGCGGAACATGGTCGGTGGGAGCGCTAAACGTTGGCCAATCCGCCACCATGCAATTGGCCGTTCGCGTTGAGAATACGGGCGTCATTACCAATACGGCGACGGTGGCCAATCCGTCCGAGCCAGACCCGATTGCGGCCAACAATACCTCGTCTGCTTCCATCAATGCAACCCGTGCAGCGGATGTGGCCGTAAGTAAATCGGTGGATCAATTGGCGCCAAAAACGGGCGATGTGGTGAACTTTACCGTAACCGTTCGGAACTTTGGCCCTAATCCGGCCACAAGTGTCTCGGTGGTGGATGCCTTACCAGCCGGATTGACACTGGTGCAGGGTAATGTCTCACAAGGGAGTGTGACAGGCAGCACATGGACGATTGGCACGTTGAACGTCGGTCAAGTTGCGGTTTGGCAGGTGGCCGCCCGTGTGGATAATCCGGGGCAAATCACCAATACCGCCACGGTAAACAATCCTTCCGAACCGGATCCGCTGGCGGCAAACAATACTTCTTCTGCTACGATAAATGCCAGTCGAGGAGCAGACCTCTCGGTGAAAAAGACGGTAGATCAGGCAGCACCAAAACAAGGGGATACCGTCAACTTTACGGTAACCGTCCATAACTACGGCCCAAATACGGCAACAGCCGTTACGGTGAACGACATCTTGCCCGCAGGTCTAACGCTTGCCCAAGTGAACACCACAACAGGTAACTATGCCGCCAATGTTTGGACGATTGGAACCTTACCCGTTGGACAATCGGCCACGATGGTTATTACTGCAACTGTTCTTTCGGCCACCCAAATCACCAATGCGGCTACGGTTTCCAATACGCCAGAAACCGATCCGGTGGCGGGTAATAATACCTCGACCGCAACCATAAATGCCACCCGTGCCGCTGATGTAGCCGTTGCCAAAACGGTGGATAAGTTGGACCCGAAAACAGGGGATACCGTCTTGTTTACGGTGACGGCACGGAACTACGGCCCGAATGCCGCAAGTACTGTCAGCGTGATGGATGTCTTACCCGCAGGATTAACCCTCTTGCAGGCCAATACCACACAAGGCGCATTTGTGCCCGGTACTGGGGTTTGGACGATAGGCAACATGCCCGTTGGCCAATTAGCGGTCTTGCAAATTGCGGCTCGTGTAGAAAATACGGGCATGATTACCAATACGGCGACCATTGCCAATAGCCCTGAACCGGATCCTGTTGCAGCGAACAATACCTCTTCGGCCTCGGTCAATGCCAGTCGTGCGGCTGATCTTTCGATCGCTAAAACGGTGGACATTGCCACACCAAAAACAGGGGATACGGTTGTATTCGCTATTGAAGTCACGAACAATGGCCCGAATCCGGCCACGGTAGTTACGGTAACAGATGCCATTCCTGCCGCCTTGACCTTGTTGCAGGCCAATGCCACCATGGGAACCTTTACGGGTTCTACTTGGACGATCGGGAACCTACCGGTTGGGCAAAAAGCACTCCTGAGACTCAGTGCAATGGTGAACCAAACCGGAACGATTGTCAATACTGCAACCGTTACGGCCACCGAGACGGATCCGGTTTCGGCAAACAATACCTCTACCGCAACCCTGAACGCCACCCGCGCAGCAGACCTCTCCGTCGCAAAAACCGTGAGTAACCTTACGCCGATCTTGGGCGATGTGGTCACCTTTAATGTAACCGTCACCAACCATGGCCCGAATCCAGCCACAACCGTAACCGTTGCCGATTTGCTGCCGGCAGGGCTTACACTCCGCCAGGCCAATGCCACACAAGGTAGTTATGCGACGGGCGTATGGACGGTGGGCGTATTGCCCGTAGGCCAAAGTGCAGTCTTGCAATTGGCCGCCTTGGTGGATCAGGCTGCCCAGATCACCAATACCGCAACGGTTGCCAATCCGTCTGAACCAGACCCGATTTCGGCAAACAATACCTCTTCGGCGACGATCAATGCCACGAGAGGTGCAGATGTGGCCTTGTACAAAACAGTAGATAAATTGACCCCAAGTACGGGCGAGCGGGTTACGTTTACCCTCATGGCCCGGAACTTTGGCCCGAATACCGCGAGCGCGGTTAGCGTTACCGATCTGCTTCCGGCAGGCTTGACCTTTGTTTCTTCTTCGGCAACACGAGGAACGTATGCCGCCGCAACGGGATTGTGGACGATTGGCCCGCTCTCTGCGAATCAGTCCGAAACCTTGAGCATTGTGGCAAGTGTGATGAATACCGGAACGATTGTCAACTCGGCAACCATTGCCAATAGCCCAGAACCGGATCCACAAACGGCAAATAATACAACAACTGCAACCATCAATGCCGCTACGGCAGCCGATTTAGCCATCAGCAAAACCGTTGATGTCCTCGCGCCGAAGGCCGGTGATACGATTACTTATACGGTAACACTCCGCAACAATGGCCCGAACAATGCCACCGGTGTAACGGTTGCAGACTTGGTTCCAAATGGCCTCACGCTGCTGCAATCCAGCCCAAGTCAAGGAACCTATATCGCTGCTTCTGGAACGTGGGCTGTAGGTGCTTTGGCCAATGGCCAGACCGTCACCTTGCAATTGGCGGCACGGGTGGACAATACGGGTTCTATCGTAAATACGGCCTCGATCACGGCAAGTGACCAGCCCGATCCGATTACCTCGAACAACACGTCGTCGGCGGCTATCAATGGCTCTATTCGGGCGGATGTACAGGTTTCCAAAACGGTGGACAAGGCCACTCCGATCGTCGGCGAAACCGTTGTTTATACCGTTACCATTCGCAACAATGGCCCGAACAATGCCACCGGATTGGCGGTTACGGATCAACTTCCGGCGGGCTTAACGCTCCAAAATGCAACAGCCTCGCAAGGCACTTTTGTTGCGGGAACGGGTCTCTGGACAATTGGAACCTTGCCCGTTGGCCAATCTGTAACCCTTGCACTTTCGGCGCGGGTAGATGCTTCTGGCGTCATCACCAATACTGCAAGTGTGAGCGCACAAACCGAACCCGATCCGGTTGCCAATAACAATACCTCAAATGCCATTATCACGGCGGGCATACGTGCAGATGTATCGGTTCGGAAGACGGTTTCCAACCTCTCGCCCAAATTAGACGATGTGGTTACGTTTACTGTCCAAGTCACGAACTTTGGCCCAAGTCCGGCAACAAATGTTTTGGTGAACGATACCCTTCCGGCAGGATTGGTCTTACAACAATCAAGCGTAACACAAGGCAGTTATGATGCTGCAACAGGCCGCTGGGCCATCGGAACCATGCCTTCTGGACAAACGGTGGTGATGATGATCACGGCACGGGTAACGGCAACTGGCCCAATCTCCAACACAGCGACGGTTTCTGCGACCGAAACAGACCCTGTGACGGCGAATAACACCTCGACAGCGATGGTTAATGGAACCAATACCGCTGATGTGGCTGTTGCGAAATGGGTGGATAACCTAACGCCAAAAGTGGATGACATCGTGAACTACACGGTGCGTGTGACCAACTATGGGCCAAATACAGCGACGAATGTACGGCTTACGGATGTTTTACCAACTGGTATGGCCCTGATTACCCATGCTGCTACACAAGGCTCCTTTGCGCCCAATACCGGCATATGGACGATCGGAACAGTGCCCGTAAACCAATCCGTAACCATGAACTTGGCCATACGGATTAGTGCTGCCGGAGCCTTTACCAATACTGCAACGGTGACAGCCACCGAGACCGATCCGCAAACAGGGAATAATACCTCGGTTTCGGTCTTAAATTCAAGCCGTGCTGCTGATGTAGCGGTTTATAAGACCTCGGACAAACTCACGCCGAACGTAGGCGAAAAAGTGACCTTTACCGTAACCGTAAAGAACTTTGGCCCAAATATCGCCAATAATGTATCCGTAACCGACATCTTCCCGGCCAGTATGCAGCCTGTTGTGGCCACAACCACACGCGGTAGCTATTCGGGTGGCCTCTGGACAATCGGGCAGTTGGGTATTGGCCAAGCCGAAGTGATGCAGGTGGTCGGAACCGTTTCTTCCAATGGAACCATTATTAATACGGCTATTGTCTCTGCTGACGAAGCCGATCCAATTCCTTCCAACAACAGTTCTTATGCCACACTTACGGCAACAACCGCCGCCGATCTCGAAGTAACGAAGTCGGTGAACAACCTTACTCCCAAAGTAGGGGATGTGGTGACGTTTACGGTAGTTCTTCGGAATTATGGCCCGAATACAGCGACATCCGTGAACCTTAACGATGTGCTTCCGGCAGGGCTAACGCTTCAACAAACCAGTGTTACCCAAGGCAGTATGACCAATGGGAACTGGGCTGTAGGAACGCTCCAAGCAGGTCGTAGCGCCACCCTCCAAATTGCGGCTCGTGTAGATGCCACCGGAGCGATTACGAACGTGGCCTCGGTATCTGCCAGTGAATTTGATCCGATTTCGGCAAACAATGTCTCTCAGGCGACCATCAATGGAACCCGAACAGCAGACTTGGTGATGACGAAAACGGTGGACAATTTGGTTCCAAAACAAAACGATATTGTAACGTGGACGCTTACAGTACAGAACTTTGGGCCAAACGTTGCAACGGGTGTAAACGTTCTCGACCTTATTCCAACGGCAAGCCTTGCCTTGGTACAGTCTTCGCCCTCGCAAGGTAGCTTCAATGCGGGTGCGTGGAATGTGGGAACCTTGGCCGTTGGCCAGACGGCAGTCATGCACTTGGCTACACGGGTTACTTCTGTTGGCCCGATAACCAATACCGCAGTGGCCTCGGCTACCGAGACCGATCCTATCACGGGCAACAACACTTCTTCCGCCACCCTCAATGCAACCGTTGCGGCAGATGTGGCTATCGTTAAGACGGTGGACAACCTCACGCCTAAAACCAGTGATACGGTCAACTTTACCGTTCGTGTAACCAACTACGGCCCGAACGTAGCGAATCAGGTTGTTGCTACCGATCTCATTCCTGCTGGCTTAACGTATTTGCAGGCCAATACTACGCAGGGTACTTATACCGCTGGAAATGGACAATGGAATATCGGGACATTAGCCGTGGGGCAATCCGCCACCATGCAATTTGCCGCACGGGTGGAAAACACTGGCACGATCACCAATAATGCCACTGTCATCGCTTCCGAGCCAGACCCATTAAACACCAATAATGCGTCTTCGGCTACGGTCAATGCCACGAAGGGGGCAGATATCAGCGTCACCAAAACGGTTTCTAACCTTGCGCCCAAAACCGACGACGTGATTACCTTCACCGTTACGGTTCGCAACAATGGCCCGAATGCGGCCACGAATGTACAAGTGAACGATACCTTGCCATCCGGCCTCGCATTGGTGCAAGCCAGTACCACGCAAGGTTCTTACGCCAGTAATACAGGCGTCTGGACGATTGGCGCTTTGCCGGTGGGGCAGATTGCGGTCATGAATGTTGCTGCCAAGGTGTCGAATACCGGAACAATCGTCAATACGGCGATTGCCTCGGCCACCGAGACCGATCCTGTTACAGCAAACAATACCTCTAATGCGACCCTCAATGCCAGTCGGGCCGCAGATTTGGCGGTGTATAACACGGTAGGTAACCTTGCGCCCAATACCGGCGATCGGGTTACTTATACGGTTCTGGCGCGCAATAATGGCCCGAATGATGCTACCAATGTGGCCGTAGCCGATGTGTTACCCGCAGGATTGACCTTTGTAGCTGCCACCAGCACAAGAGGTCAATACCAAAACGGACAATGGACGATCGGTGCTTTGGCCACAGGACAGACCGAAACCCTATTGATTACGGCAACCGTTGGCCAAACCGGAACGATTACCACAACCGCTACCATTAGTGGTACCGAACCCGATCCGATTCCGGCAAACAATGCCTCTTCGGCCACCATCCGTTCTGCCACAAATGCAGATTTGGAAGTGCGCAAAACGGTGGATACGCTTGCGCCAAAAGTGGGTGATCGTGTAACCTTTACCATCACCGTTAAAAACAATGGCCCAAATGATGCGTCCTCGGTGAATGTGGCCGATGCAATTCCCGCAGGAATGACTTTTGTGAATGCCTCCGCTTCGCGCGGAACGTATAGCGCGGCAACAGGGCTTTGGACGATTGGGGCTTTACCAAACGGACAGACGGTCTTGCTGCAATTAACCGCTACCGTTAATACCGTTGGCCCAATAACCAATACCGCAACCGTCTCGGCCACCGAACCCGACCCGATCTCGGCAAATAACGTTTCTACGGCAACCGTAAACGTGAATTTGGCCGCAGATGTCGCGGTTATGAAAACGGTGGATAACCTAACGCCAAAGACTGGAGACACCATCTATTATACCGTCACGGTGCGTAATCATGGCCCCAATGTAGCGACAGGTATTGCGATAACTGATGTCATTCCGACCGGCATGACACTGCTGAATACCAGTACCTCACAAGGAACCTATAACACAGGTAATAGCCAATGGGGTGTAGGTACACTTGCCGTTGGACAACTCGCCCAAATGGTGATTGCGGTTCGCGTGGAAAATACCGGATTGATCACCAATACCGCGACCGTAAATGCTACCGAACCCGACCCGATTTCGGCGAACAATACCTCTTCGGCCACAACAAATGCAACACGGGCAGCTGACCTTGCCGTCGCTAAAACGGTGGATAACTTGGTTCCAAAAACCGGTGACAATATCACTTATACCGTTGTCGTGACCAATCATGGCCCCAATGTTGCCACAAACGTAACCGTAGCGGATAACGTCCCCGCTGGAACCACATTGGTGCAGTCCTCGGCCACACAAGGCTCCTTTAATGCCAATCTTTGGACGGTCGGAACCATTCCGGTCGGGCAATCGGTGATGCTCCGCTATGTGACCACCGTCACCACCACCGGCCCAATCATGAATACGGCAGTGGCAAGTGGAACCGAGCCAGACCCACAAGCGGCCAATAACACCTCGGTGGTGACCATCAATGCCACACGAGCGGCAGATGTGGCCGTTTCTAAAACGGTGGATAACCTAACCCCAAAAACGGGTGATACCGTTCACTTTACGGTGAATGTTCATAACTACGGGCCAAACATCGCAACCAATGTAGCGGTGGATGATGTCCTACCGGCGGGTATTACATTCCTGCAAGGCAACGCCACGCAAGGAACTTATACGGCTGGGAACTGGAACATTGGAACCTTGGCCGTTGGTCAGGGTGCGGTCTTGCAGTTGGCGGTTAAAGTGGATCAAACTGGACGAATTACAAATACAGCCACCGTCTCGGCCACCGAGCCAGACCCGATCTCGGCGAACAATACTTCTTCAGCAACGATTAATGGCACGCAAACAGCAGACTTGGCGGTTTACAAAACCTTAGACAAATTGGCCCCAAGAACGGGCGAGCAAATCAGCTTTACCGTCTTGGTGACGAATTATGGGCCGAACAATGCCACCGCTGTAACGGTGGACGATGTGCTTCCGGCTGGGCTTACCTTCCAAAATGCTTCCGCAACCAGAGGAAGCTATGCAACGGGGGTTTGGACTATTGGGAACCTGCCTGTTGGACAAAGTGAAAGCCTAACCCTCACAGCTTTGGTAAACAATACCGGAGCCATAACAAATACGGCCATTGTTGCGGCCACCCAACCCGATCCGATCCCTTCCAACAACACGTCTTCCGCTGTTGTAAATGCAAGCACGGCGGCAGATGTGGCCGTGGTGAAAACGGTGGATCAGGCCGCGCCAAAAGCAGGTGATACAGTGGTCTTTACGGTGAAGGTCACGAACTTTGGCCCCAATACCGCAACCAATGTAGCAGCCCAAGACCTCTTACCAACAGGCTTGACGCTGGTGCAAAGCAATGCCACACAAGGCACATATGCCGGAACAACAGGTGTTTGGAACATCGGAACCTTGGCTGTTGGGCAATCAACAAGCCTTACATTAACCGTAAAAGTGGATGGTGAGGGCATCTTCACCAACCGCGCTACGGTAACAGCCACCGAAACCGATCCAATTCCGGCGAACAATGCCTCTTCTGCTACGGTCAATGCTTCGCAAACCGCTGATGTTGCCGTCCGAAAAACCGTTGACCAACTGGCCCCTAAAACGGGCGACGTGGTGAACTTTACGGTGATCGCCACCAACTATGGCCCTAATGCCGCTTCAGGTGTGCAGGTGACAGATGTCGTTCCGGCGGGTCTAACATTGGTGCAAGCCAGTGCCTCGGTTGGGACTTATGTGGCTTCAACAGGCAAATGGACGATTGGGCCTTTGGCTGCCGGACAATCGGTGGTGATGACCATCGCCGCACGGGTCAACCAAACGGGGGTGATAACCAATACCGCAACCATTACGGCGGTTGAATCCGACCCCGTTCCGGGGAATAATACCTCGTCTGCCTCGCTGAACGCCTCCCAAGCGGCTGATATGGCTGTTCTCAAAACGGTGGATAAGGTAGATCCGAAGGCGGGTGATGTGGTTTACTTTACGATAACGGCACAAAATCATGGCCCGAACAATGCAACCAATGTTGTGGTAACGGATGCACTTCCGGCAGGCTTAACCTTGGTACAAGCCAGTCCTTCGCAAGGGGCATATGTACCGGGGACGGGTGCATGGAATATAGGTGCTGTGGCGGTCGGGCAATCCGTTGTGATGACCATTGCCGCTCGGGTAGAAAACACAGGTGCAATCATTAATTCGGCAAGCATCACCGCAACCGAAACCGATCCGCAGACGGCCAACAACATCTCGGCTGCTACGGTGAATGCCGGCCGAGCGGCGGATGTGGCCGTTGTGAAAACCCTCGATAACCTTGCGCCAAAAACGGACGACTTGGTGACGTACTCGGTGGTGGTTCACAACTATGGTCCAAATCCGGCTACGAATGTATCGGTGGCAGATAATGTCCCGGCGGGAACCACCTTGGTACAAACCTCGACCACGCAAGGAACCTTTACTGCCGGAACGTGGACGATTGGATCCATTGCCGTAGGGCAAAGTGCTCTGATGCACATGGTGGTTCGCGTAAACAACACAGGGGTCATTCCAAACACCGCAGTGGTCAGCGCCGCAGAAGTTGATCCTGTTCCGGCGAACAATACCTCGACGGCAACGCTCAACGCCAGTCGCGCCGCTGATTTGGCTGTCCGGAAAACCGCTTCTAATCTTGCGCCAAAGGTCTCGGACTTGGTCACGTTTAATGTCACTGTTACCAACTATGGCCCAAATCCAGCGACCAATGTTGCGGTAGTAGATGCCGTTCCAGCCGGACTCACCTTGGTTCAAAGTGCCGCTACACAAGGGTCTTACACGGGTGGGAATTGGACGGTTGGCGCATTGCCTGTGGGCCAATCGGCTACCCTACAAATGACGGTTCGGGTGGATAACGAAGGGGCTATTACCAATACAGCAACGGTTTCGGCAAGCGAGCCGGATCCGCAAACGGCAAACAATGTCTCGGTGACTTCGCTCAATGCCAGCCGTGCCGCAGACATGGCGGTACAAAAAACCGTTGACAACCTTGCGCCGAAAGAAGGCGATCTGATTACTTATTCCGTTCTGGTTAAAAACTTTGGCCCCAATACTGCCACCAATGTCTCGGTTGCTGATAATGTACCTGCCGGCGTGACGTTGGTGCAGGCATCGGCCACACAAGGTTCATTTAATGCCAATGTGTGGAATATCGGAACGATGGAAGTGGGGCAATCAGCCTTGCTTAACATCACCGTGCGGGTTGCCACTACGGGCGCAATTCAGAATACGGCGGTTGTCAGTGCAACGGAGCGCGATCCGCAAACGGCCAATAATACCTCTGTAGCTTGGGTAAATGCCTCTAAAGCCGCAGATTTGGCAGTCACAAAATCAGCAGATGTATATGCACCAAAAACGGGCGATCTGGTCAATTATTCCGTTACGGTTCGCAACTATGGCCCGAATCCGGCCACAACCGTAACCGCGACGGATATTTTACCGGCAGGTGTCTCCTTGGTTCAGCACAATACCACACAAGGAACCTATGATACCGCAACTGGAAAGTGGACGATTGGAACCTTGCCCGTGGGGCAGGCGGTTACCATGACCTTGACCGTGCGGGTGAACAATACAGGACGTATAACCAATACGGCAAGCGTTACCGCTGCCGAGCCAGACCCGCAGGCGGCCAATAATGAGTCTTCGGCGACGTTGAATGCCTCCCAAGCTGCTGATCTTGCGGTTGTAAAAACCGTAGATCGCCTAACAGCCCGTACCGCCGAAAGCGTAACCTTCCGTGTACAAGTAACCAACTTTGGCCCGAATCCAGCCACAAATGTAAAGGTGGATGACGTTGTTCCGACGGGTCTTACGTTGCTACAAGCCAACGCCAGCCAAGGAACCTATGCCGCTGGTGAATGGAATATCGGAAACGTGCCTGTTGGCCAAAGTGTAGTATTGGAAATGACCGTTCGGGCGGATCAAGATGGGCAAATCACCAATACGGCCATCGTTTCTGCCACGCAATTCGATCCAGAATTGGCCAACAATATTTCCTTGGCCGCCGTCAATGTGAGTACTGCGGCAGACCTCCGCGTTTCCGCTACGACCAATAACCTTGCGCCAAAAGTGGGTGATGTTGTGACCTTCTCGGTGACGGTTCAGAACTTCGGCCCGAACAATGCGACCTTGGTCAATGTGAGCAACCCAATCCCAAGTGGAACGAGCCTCATCAAAGCCAGTGCTACACAAGGAACGTTTAATCCGGCCACAGGTGCTTGGAATATTGGAACCTTGCCAAGTGGGCAAATTGTGCTGTTGCAGTTGGCTGTGACGGTGAATGCAACGGGCATGATCATGAACAATGCCATTGTTTCGGCCTCCGAGCCAGATCCGATTATGGCAAACAACGAAAGTAGTGCGGCCTTAAATGCCGCGCAGGCTGCCGATGTTGCCGTTCGGAAACAAGTGGATAACCTTGTCCCGAAAGTGGGTGATGTAGTCAACTTTACCATCACAGCTCAGAACTTCGGCCCGAATGTCGCCACTGCGGTTTCGGTTGCCGATGTGATTCCGGCAGGGGTCACGCTTGTTCAGGCCAATACCACTGCTGGAACGTATGCCGGTGGAACGTGGAATATTGGAACCCTTCCGGTGGGGCAATCTGTTGTCCTACAAATTGCTGCACGGGTAACAAGTACGGGCCAAACCACCAATACCGCCACGATTTCGGCCACCGAGTTTGATCCAGTCTTGGGGAATAATACCTCTGCTGCGGCCATCAATGCCACACAAGCCGCCGATGTTACGGTTGCGAAAAGCGTTGACAAATTGGATCCCAAAGTGGGCGACCGTGTGACCTTTACCGTAACGGTGAAAAACAATGGCCCCAATACGGCGACCAACGTAAATGTAGCAGATCCCATTCCTTCCGGTATGTCGCTCTATCAGGCAAATGCGGGACAAGGAACCTATGCAAGTGGGGTTTGGAATATTGGTACGTTGCCCGTCGGACAAATCGCCACGCTCACAATGGCCACAACCATAACCGCTACGGGACAATTAACCAATACGGCCATTGTCTCGGCCACCGAGCCAGATCCGGTTCCGGTCAACAATACCTCGGTTGCCAGTGTGAATGCCTTCCAAGCCGCCGATGTGGCCGTCGTGAAAACCGTAGATAACGCCGTTCCGAATGAGGGCGATCGCGTCACTTTCTCGGTCAAGGTGACCAACTTTGGCCCGAATACCGCTACCAGTGTCTCGGTAGCCGATGTCTTGCCGGCTGGCTTAAGATTAGACCAAGCGAATGCTACGCAGGGCGCATATAACGCTGGAAATTGGGCAGTTGGCACCTTGCCCATCGGCCAATCGGCTACGCTTAACGTGACGGCAACCGTTCTGAACAAAGGAACCATTGTAAACCTTGCGACGGTCTCGGCCTCCGAGCCAGATCCGGTCTCGGCAAACAATACCTCTACGGCAACCTTAAATGCGGCCTCGAATGCAGACCTCGAATTGAAGAAAACGGCAAACACGCTTGCTCCCAAAGTGGGCGATGTCGTTACCTTTACCTTGACCTTACGGAATAATGGCCCGGTCTCGGCCACGGGTGTGAAAGTGTCGGATGTCTTGCCTGCCGGACTAACGTTTGTCTCGGCAGCGCCAGCCTCTGAATACGATACCGCCACAGGTGAATGGAATATTGGCGTGGTTCCGGTTGGGCAAACCCGCAGCCTCCAGATTGCTACACGGGTAAATACGGCTGGTCCTATTACCAATACGGCCACCATTACCGCTGGTACGCCTACCGATCCCGTCGCTTCGAACAATAGTTCTTCGGTGACCTTAAATGCCGATAATACCGTAGATATGGAGGTCGTGAAAACCGTAAATGACGTTACACCAACCTTGGGAGAGGAAATTACCTTTACCCTAAACGTGCGGAATTACGGCCCAAACACGGCCACCAATGTCCGTGTCACGGATGTAATTCCGGCCGGGCTTACGGTTGTTGGAACCACGCCTTCAAACGTGTGGAATCCGGCTACGGGTGTATGGAATATCGGAACAATGGCCCCGAACGCCGTCCAAACACTGCGAATTACAACACGGGTAGATGCGACTGGGCAAATTGTCAATACGGCAACAGTAGCAGCGGATCAACCAGACCCATTTGCCGCAAACAATACCTCGGCAACAACCATTAATGGTAGTGCTTTTGCAGACCTTAGCCTAACGAAGACGGCTTCAAACCTCCGTCCGAATTTGGGCGATGATGTGGTCTTTACGATCTATGTTCGGAACGATGGCCCCAATGCGGCGACCAATGTTCGGGTGGCAGATCCCTTGCCAGCCTCCTTGAGCCTATCGTCCTCTTCCGCAAGTCGTGGAGCATACGTCGCTGGCGTTTGGAATGTAGGTACGTTACAGGCGGGCGAGTCAGCCACCTTGCAAATGACCACGCGGGTATTGGTTCCGGGAACAATCACCAATACGGCGGAAGTCTCTTCTTCCTCGCCAACCGACCCCGATTCAACGCCGGGCAATGGGGCTAACGAAGATGATCGTGCTACGGTGGTGCTCAATGCGCCAGAAGCTGCTGATTTGGCCTTGCGCAAAGAAGTGGATGTGCCTAATGCCGGCATTGGCCAAAAAGTGAAGTTTACCGTTTCCCTTACGAACAATGGGCCAAGCACGGCCACCAAAATTCGGATCGAAGAGGCCATTGCCGCGGGGCTTCGCGTAGAAAAAGTGACCCCAACCACTGGAACCTTCGATGGCAACGATTGGCATGTACCAACCCTTGATCCGGGTAGTACCGTGAGCATGGAAGTAGAAGCCACCGTCACCAAAACCGGTTTACTGACGAACCGTGTACAGGTCTTGCAGGCCGATCAATTCGATCCAATTAGTTCAAACAACCGGGCAAGTGCAGCGGTTACAACAGCTCCGGTGGCCGATGTTCGGATTATCAAAACGGCGGATAATATGCGGCCTCAAGTCGGCAACGAGGTAACGTTCCAAGTAGTTGTAACCAATGATGGGCCGGATGTGGCCTCGGCGGTAGCCGTTCAGGATGTCTTGCCCTCAAGCCTAACCTTTGTTGCAGCCTCAACGAGTGCGGGAACGTTCTCCGGTAGTGCTTGGCAAGTTGGAAGACTTGGCGTTGGACAATCTGCAACGCTACACCTCACAGCACGGGTGAATGTTTCGGGACAAATTGTGAACCTTGCAACAGCCTCGAACGTGGGAGAAACGGACGTTAATCCGGGCAACAATACAGCTAACTTGACCGTTAATGCTACCAAGGCAGCAGACTTGGCCGTGACCAAAACGGTTGATAACACCACGCCGACCGTTGGCAGCAATGTAGTCTTTACGGTACGGGTAACGAATAATGGCCCCGATACAGCGACCAATATCCGTGTAACTGAAATTCTGCCGGAAGGCTTACGGTACGTATCAGCAGTGCCTTCAACTGGTACGTTTGATACGCGGAACTGGAATATTGGGACGTTGACCCTTGGGGCAAGTGCTACCCTACAAGTCACCACCGAAGTAACAAGGACTGGCTTCTTGAGCAATACTGCCTATATCTCGGCAAGTGATTTGTTCGATCCAATCTTGGCCAATAACGAAGCAACTGCGGCGATCAATGCGAGCAAGGCAGCGGATTTGGCCCTCCAGAAAACGGTGAACAAACTCAATCCAACGCCAAACGAGACCATTACCTATACCTTAGAGGTGACGAATAATGGGCCGGATAATGCGACGGGCGTTTCGGTGACAGATCTCCTACCGGCGTCCTTGGATCTTGTGGCTAATTCACCTGCTCGTGGAACGTTCACGAATGGTGTTTGGAACATTGGAACGATTGCCAAAGGCGAAAAAGTCACGATGACCATAGCGGCACAGGTACGCGCTTCGGGTGCGATTGTCAACACCGCTTCAATTTCAGCCAGTGATGTATTTGACCCCATCACCGCAAACAATACCTCGACGGCAACCGTAAATTCACCGATTGGTGCGGACTTGGCGCTCACAAAAACCGCAAGTTCTGCCACGCCAAGTATTGGTGGAAACGTCACGTTTACCATTAACCTCACCAACAACGGGCCGCGAAGTGCCTCCGGTATTGTTGTGGATGACCTCTTGCCCGCAGATCTGACGTTTGTTGAAGCCAATGTCACGGGCGGAACCTTTAATGGTGCACGCTGGAGCGTTCCTTCCTTGGCTGTTGGGGCATCACAAACGCTGACCCTGACCGCTAAGGTGAACAACAGTGGCTTTATTCGAAATGTTGCGACGATTAGCGCCGCCAATGAGTTCGATCCGATTAACGCAAACAATACGGCCTTTGTGGTGGTGAATGCGGCACTTGGTGCAGACTTGGCGCTCACAAAAACGGTGAATAAACTGAATCCGGCGGCAAATGAGGTCGTTACCTTCACCCTCAATGTGACGAACAATGGCCCTAATCGTGCAGATAACATCACGGTGAAAGATGCGCTACCGTCCGGTCTGGAATTGGTCTCGGCGAGTGCCAGCCAAGGAACGTTTACCGGAGATACTTGGACGATCGCAACCCTTGGTCTTGGCCAACAAGTCGCACTGCAAATTGCGGCACGGGTACGGGCATCGGGTGCGATTACCAATACCGCCAATATTACGGGTGCGTCGCTGCCGGATCCGGTTACTGCAAACAATACTTCCGCTGCAACCATCAATGCCGCAGGAGCGCAAGCCGATCTTTCGGTCTCTAAAACGGTGGATAACCTCTCGAAAGGCTTGGGCGAAACGGCTTCCTTTACCATTGCCCTCTCTAATGCGGGTCCGGATGTGGCCACAGGAGTAAAGGTGACCGATACACTCCCAAGCGGACTTTCGTTGAGGGTGGCATCTCCTACACGCGGAACGTTTACGAATGGGGTGTGGAATGTTGGAACCGTGGCCGTTGGTGAAACCGTCCTCTTAAAAATAGATGCCGAAATCACTGCAAACGGAACCATTACCAATACCGCAGCCATTACAGCGGCAGATCAATCCGACCCCGTAACGGCGAACAATACCTCAAGCGCTACGCTAAATTCCGGTGCGGCTGCCGATCTCTCGGTGGTGAAAACAGTGGATAACCTCTTGCCAAAAGTGGGCGATCGGGTAATCTATAAAGTCCAAGTGACCAATGCCGGGCCTAAACAAGCAACTGAAGTAGCCATAACCGACTTGTTGCCCGCCGGATTGCGCCAAGTGTTGACATCGCCGAGTAAAGGAACCTTCGAGAATGGTATTTGGACTGTTGGCCCTGTGGCCGTTGGCGAAACTGCTATCCTGCAAATTGCTGCCGAAGTGCTTCAAACGGGCAATATCACCAATACCGCCTTTGTTAGCAATAGCTCGCCCGCAGATCCGGTGACCACCAATAACCGCTCAAGTGTGACGATTAGTGGTGATCCGCAAGCCAAGTCTGCCGACCTCGCCATGTTTAAATCCGTTAACAATGCAGCGCCTACCACTGATGATACCGTGACGTTTACCCTGATTGTCTCCAACAATGGCCCAGACAATGCCACAAGTGTAACCGTAAACGATTTGTTACCGAGTGGTTTGAGTTATGTGGATCATAATGCCGTCACGGGGTCTTATGACAAAACAACCGGACAGTGGTTGGTAGGCAATCTGAATAAGGGAGCCAGTGCAACCTTACAAATCCAGGCTAAGGTGGCTTCTGTTGGGTCAATCGTGAACATTGCACAGATTACCTCCGCAAATGAACCAGATCCGAATCGCTCGAATAACGCTGCCATCGTACAGCTCAACGCCGAAAAAGGGCCGGGTGTGGCGGATATCGTGGTGAAAAAAGGGGTCAATAACCTCCGGCCAACGGTTGGCAGTACCGTAGAGTTTACCATTACAGCCAAGAACCTTGGACCAGACCCCGCAACCAATGTGAGTATCTTGGAAACACTACCACCGGGGCTTACCTTTGTCTCCGCAAGTACGTCTAAAGGCTATCTAAACGGCCAGATTTGGCAAATATCAGGTCTTGCCGTGGATGAATCCGCAGAACTGAAGGTGGTAACGCGGGTTACTGCACCCGGAGCGTTGAAAAATACTGCCGTCGTGATTAAGTCCGATCAGTCGGATCCGATCAGTGCAAACAACGAATCGGATGTAGCGGTGAGCGTAGCGAATGCGGCAGATGTTGCGGTCAATAAAACCGCAGATAACATCCGTCCAGAAGTAGGCTCTAATGTCACCTTTACGATAGCCGTTACCAACAATGGGCCAGACGCAGCAACAAATGTGGAAATTACCGACTTGCTCCCGATGGGTCTTGAATTGGTGGTGGCCTCGCCCTCGGTTGGAACTTGGGGCAACAATAAGTGGAAGGTGGGTGCGCTTGCTATAGGCCAAACGGTGCAAATGCAAATGACCACCCGCGTGATGATGCGTGGCTCCAATCAAAACACGGCCACGGTAAGTGCAAGCGACCAGCCCGATCCGGTTCCGTCTAATAATGCTTCTACCGTAACAGTCAATGCCTTTGAACGTCCGGTTGACCTGAGTGTGACGAAGCGGGTGGATAAAACAACGCCATCAGTTGGGCAAAATGTCACCTATACCATTGTATTGCGAAACGAAAGTCTGGTCAATGCAACGGGGGTTCGGGTGCAAGACAACTTGCCTGAAGGCTTGCAGTACCTCTCGCACCGCGTTACGCATGGCCAGTTTAACCCAACGAATGGAATCTGGCTGGTAGGTAACCATGAAGCGGCCAAAGTGGACTCGCTCTTCATCACAGCAAAAGTTGCAGCGGGAGCCGCAGGTCTGCGCATCACGAACCGCGTGGATATTATAACAATGGATCAAACCGAGGGCAATGGGTTCAACAATACCTCGATGGTGAGCATCAATGTGACGAATTTACCACCGACCGATCTTTCGATCTCGCAAACGGTAGCGCCGCAGGCCACACAACCGGGAGGAGCGCTCAAATTGTCGGTCGTTGCGGTGAACAATGGGCCACAAACGGCAGCAAATCCCGTCGTAACGGTTCAGTTGCCACCCGAAACCGTCTATAACAGCACAACGTTGCTCCCGAGTGGATGGACGTTGGATGCCCCAACTGCTGGAACTAGTGGAAGGGTACGCTTTAATACAGCCGCGTTTGTCAATGGCGCCAGTGCCTCCTTCGAGTTGGCGCTGACCACATTGCCAACGGTGGCCAATGGCACAACGTTTACGATTGCATCCTCGGTGGTTTCGGATCATCCAGAAACAACATTAGCCAATAATGCCGCACAATCTGTGGTCTCTGTGGCCGATCGTTATGATTTGGCCATCGAAGCCTATACCAACAACCCAATTGCATCGTATGGCGAGAATGTAGAACTCAATTATACCCTTCGGAACCTTGGGCCAGCTTCTGCAAGTGCGGTTCAAGTGGCCAATGCCTTACCAAATGGCTTGGTAAATCCGGTGCTTATTAGTGCGTCTCAAGGTTCTTATGCCACCTCAAGCGGGGCATGGACTGTTGGTACGGTCAACAATGGTGGTACGGCAACCTTGCGTATTCGGGCAACAGTCGCGGCAAATGCCTCAAGCTATACCAATATTGCTGACATCGTTTGTAATGCAGGCTGTGCGGATACAAATCCGTCGAATAACCGTGCGATCTTGGTCATTAGTCCACAACAATCTTCTTCCGCACTTTATGGGGGCGTAGAGTCGGATGGCGACCGTGCGATGGACCTGAACAATGCTTGGGCCGCTACACGGATGGAGATGCTTTCGGCGCCGATTTCTGCCATGATGCTTAGCAAAGCAGAAGGGCCAGTTGCAAGCGAATATCCAAATGTGCTGTTTAAAAGCGGACCTACACCGCCTGTTTCACAAATATTACCTAAAACAGGGCCAAGTGGTGCACAGGCATTAGACCAAACGCCATCGTGGATTATCGGACAGACCAATGCACAATCCGTATATGGCGTGGATTATATGCTCTCCGGACGACGCTTGGCTGCGGGTCTTGTGATGCAGTCGCAGCGCGCCCTCTACGAACACACCAAAGCCGTCTGTGATCGTCTCGGTGGAGCCGTTTTGGAGTCCGTAGAAACCATTGTGGTGGATGGCCGTCCGTTCGTCTTGCAGAAACTCAGTACACCAGACGGTAAAGTGGATTATGCGATCAGCTTTGTGGCGTATAATACGGGGAATGGCTTTACAGTGGATAGCCGGTTTACCCTTGCCGAATACCAAATGCCGAGCACAACTTCCGATGTCCTGAACTTCCAACTTTGGAGTGTGGACAAAGCTGCTACTGCCGGATTGGTGCAAACGGTCTTGCAAACCTTACAAGCACAAGGGGGAGTAACCTTCTTGAATGGTACAACTTCAACACCCAAAACGCCGCAAGTTTTTGTACGAAAAGGGGGCGCTATGGGCAACGGACGCTTGTTGTTGGAAATCCAAAACAATGGCGGTGCGCGGAGTGTTACCCTTCAGGCAGAAACAAGAACAACCGAAAGTGCTACATGGAGCGCCACACGTTCTTGGACCCGCACCTTGGAAGCCGCTGCAACGGATACCCTCCAAATTTCGCTCGGCTCGCTCTACTTCGACGTCCGCTTCCGAATGACGAACGATGCAACATCAGATACCGATCAATTGTACTTCTCGGATGGCGCATGGGGCTATAACAACAATGGGGGGGCGGCTACGGTGAATACCTTTACCGTCAGTTCAGACTCTCCGGGCCGCCCGTCGGTGGGAATCTATCCGCTCGAAAGAAATGCGCGCGTTGCGGGTTCGCTTTCAGGTAGTACATGGATGAGCCTCTTCCGATACGTGGCGCCGGGCCGTCGTCCGATAAACCTATCTGATGGCCTGTACCAGTTCTTGGAGTTCGAAGCACGCGGTAATCAACCAGTTGAAGTACAGTTGATTAAGTCCTCGATCACGAATTGGGATCAGTTCCGGAAGTCGGTAAACCTAACGCCTTCCTTCCAGAAATTCCGGATACCATTAAGCCAATTCACACGGATTGCCGGCGGTACACTTGCATTGAATGACCTGGAATTGCTCGGCTTCTACGTGCGTAACGACCAGCCCTATACACAACCGTTTGATCTGGAGATACGCCGTGTACGCTTGGTAACAGAGTCTTATGTACCCGTCGAGTCGGATGAGACCTTACCAGAAAGCATTACGCTTGATCAAAACTATCCGAACCCGTTCAACCCGTCCACGAACATCCGCTTTAGTCTGCCACAAGCCGGAAAAGCCGTAATAACCGTACATGATGTTCTAGGACGCCGTGTTGCAGTGTTGTTAGACGAGGTGCGCACCGCCGGAATCCACGAAGTGCGGTTCGATGCAAGCAGTTTGTCTAACGGAACGTATTTTTATACGCTTACGGCGGGCGGAAGGGCTGTCACCAAGAAAATGATCTTGCTCAAGTAACAGATTACTAAAATCTTAAATTATTTCAAGCCCTTGCTTCTTTCACGCGGCAGGGGCTTTTCTTTTCGTTTGGAAATGGTTTTATACGAAGATGCCACCTCGATGGGGCTATGCCGTGCGTTGGAAACGGGTTTTTATTAAGATGCCGCCTCGATGCGGTTGTATTTGATTAACTTATACCCCACAATGAAAAAGCGTTTTCTTTTTGCTCATAATCATCCCTATCTTAAAAGATTCCTTGGCGTTAGGAATAAACCGAACGCAACCTGTTTTCTCTCCTCCCTAAAGCCGTTTTTGTATGATGACCCTGCATTGGTTAGACTTAACCATCATCTTCTTGTTTTTGGCTGGAACCCTTGGGATTGGCTTCTGGCTCGCAAAACGTGCGTCTCAGAGTGTAAAAGCCTATTTTTTGGCCAGTAACGATCTACCTTGGTATGCCTTAGGGCTTTCCAATGCGTCTGGGATGTTTGATATTTCTGGCACCATGTTTACGGTCGCCATTTTGTTTATTTACGGCCTGAAAAGTGCTTGGATTCCTTGGTTATGGCCGGTTTGGAACCAGATTTTTATGATGGTTTTCTTGGCGGCTTGGCTCCGTAGGTCTGGTGTTACAACGGGTGCGGAGTGGATTACCTTTCGGTTTGGCGAGGGTAGGGGAGCACGGTTGGCGCATGGTGTGGTTGTGGTATTTGCGGTTATTACCGTTATTGCATTTATGGGCTACTTTGTTGAAGGCATTGGCAAATTTGCGGTCACCTTTTTGCATTGGGATTTATCGGTTCCGGCCATTGGTCTCGCGAATGAGGACGCTTATGCCTTGTTGATCATCGCAATTACAACCCTTTATAGTGTGAAAGGGGGGTTTTATAGTGTGGTAGGTACTGAAATACTCCAGTTTATCATTATGACCATCTCGTGCTTGGTGGTGGCGTTTATTGCGATGTGGGTCACGGATCCGGCCATTCTGGCAGCAAATTTACCAGCCGGTTGGTACGATCTTTGGGTAGGGTGGAAACTACAATTAGATTGGTCACAAATCTTACCCTCGGCCAATGCACAAATTGAAAAAGACGGATATGGGCTTTTTGGGATGCTGATGACGCTCATGATCTTTAAAGGCGTTTGGGCTAGTTTAGCCGGCCCCGTGCCCAGCTACGATATGCAGCGGGTACTCTCGGCGCGTAGCCCAAGTGATGCTGCTCGAATGTTTGGTCTGACGCCCATCGTGCTTACGCTGCCTCGCTACTTGATGATTGCTGGTTTTGGTGCTTTGGCGGTGGCTTTTTATATCCCAGAATTGGCGAAAATGGGGGATAAAGTGGATTTTGAACAGGTCTTGCCCTTCGCCATCAACAATTACATCCCAATCGGGTGGAAAGGTTTGCTACTTGCCGGACTTTTGGCCGCATTTATGTCCACCTATTCCGCTTTTCTGAATGCTGGGCCTGCATACTTGGTGAATGACCTCTATAAAAAATACATTAACCCAAATGCGCCAGAGAAAACCTATGTTCGTATGAGTTATTGGGCAAGTGCAAGCGTGGTTATCGTTGGGATTGCTTTTGGATTTGTGGGCGGGAGTATCCAACAAATGACCGAGTGGATCGTTGGCTCGCTCTATGGTGGGTATGCCGCTGCAAATGCCCTAAAATGGATTTGGTGGCGCTTTAATGGCTATGGCTACTTTGCCGGAATGCTCGCCGGACTTGTAGGCGTGGTTATTATACCGCCCTTCTTTCCAGACTGGTCTCCGATGGAGCAATTTGTGCCTTTGCTCGCCTTTTCGCTACTCGGTTCCATTATTGGATGCCTCGTAACACCAGAAGACGACCGAGAGGCGGTGAAGAATTTTTACAAGAAAACCCGTCCGTGGGGGTTCTGGGGGCCTATCCGCCAAGAAGTAATGGCAGAGAATCCTGCTTTTCGCCCCAATTCCGACTTTAGACGCGACTTGGTGAATGTGGTCGCGGGCATCGCTTGGCAAATGTGCCTCGTTATTTTACCCATCTATTTCGTATTTAAAAATTGGTCTGGTTTTGGGTGGAGTTTGCTTGTCTTAGTGGTTACATCGGCTTTCCTTTGGTTTAATTGGTGGAAAAAATTGGAGGACTGAGCTTTGTTAATGGTACATCATTGGAACAGGGACTTCATCTGTCTCGGTGTGTTTATATAGGTAGTGCCATGTAAACCAACCATATTTGGTGTATTCAGCGACAAAATTTTACATGGATACCTACGTCAGTTCAAGTGCCAGCCAAGGTTCATATAGCGATGCAACGGGTCTTTGGACAGTCGGTACGGTGGCCGTTGGTGCAAGCCTTACCCTGACGATAAACGTGACGGTGAATTAAAGAGAAGCTCTCGTTTTTATTTTGAAACACCCGGTAGCCTCTTGGTTGCAGGGTGTTTTTGATCCAAGAGATTATCGGTATGGCCAATTTACTGCGGTAGTTCTATATCCCAAGTCCTATTGATCCCGCCTTTAACTTATAAGCATTTAATAGGTGTTTTGGGTTAATCAAATCGAAGTCTGCCAAGAGGAGCCTTGCCTGCCGGTCGCCTACGGGTCTGCCGGCGGATTTTTCGAAGAGCCGCCCGGCCATTCAAGCATTATGTATGAGCTTACAGAACGGTGTAAATTTGGGTTTTACAAAAGTTTGCTCCGCTTTTGAATGAACGACAAAGCCCCATCGGGGCGGAATCTTAGTAAAAATAGGCTTCCAAATGCACAACAAAGCCCCGTAGGGGTGGTATCTATAATAGCGGGCTGAGCCAAGTCGAAGCCGGGTGGATTATAAAAAGCGTTGTTCTGCCATTATTGAACGACATCATACCATAAGATAGAGGCGATCTCAATAATTATGATAGAAACAAAATAAGCGCAGATGCCAAAAAAACATGTGCGCTTTGTATTTAAAAACGTAGGCTAACGAGGCGTTAATTGCTGGTAAACACCCAATCAAAGTTCTGGTCTTGCACCTTATAGACCAAATTATATTGCAAATCCAAGGCAAGTAGTCGGAATAAACGCATCCGAAGCCCCAAACCTAAACCAAAACCTGTGTGGCGTTGACTTGTTGCCGTTGTGTTGATCACCGAGTTCGCAAATGCAGTCGCATATAACACATCCGCATGAACCGGTAACGTCATCATACCTCGGTCAATGTACCAAACCGGCGTTAGGTAATCGGCCCCGATACGCAGAAAATGCCGGCCTTCGGGGGTGTTGGGGTAGCCTAAAATCCTAAGCGCCTCCAAGCCATGTTCTCCAGATTCATTAAACGCCGCATAAGTAACCGAAATTTTCCCACTTCGGTTACGCTCTTTCCCATAGCCGATATAACGATCCGCAGAAAAAACATACGACAGCAAGCCTTTATCCTCGCCTGTAGATTTGTCCCATGCCCCACTAAGGTTCAGAATTGTGCCTGTATTTGGACGTAAATCTCGGATATTGGCTTGCGCCTTATGAACAACAGACAAGCCGCCTACTACTCCCGTATTTCCGGTAAAACCTATATCAGACTTCAAAGGGCGAAGCCCTCTCCTAAATCCAGCAAGGGCCAAGTCCGCCTTTACCGGAAAAACACCACTTTTACGAATGAGCGGCTTACTGAGACTCAGACTCAAGCCTAATTCCTGCAAGTCGTCGCCTTTGCGATTCACTGGCCGATTAAAGAACGTAAGCTCTGGCAAGAAGGGAAGCCGGGCCGTGCCAAGTGAAGCAGTCCCCCATAACTTATTGTCATACACATAACCGGTAATGTTATTCTTAAAACGCTGTAAAACATCAACGGAAGAAATTGAGATGCCATAGCCATTTTTGTCTTCGATAGGAGCAACCGCAAAAGGCAGAAAGTATGATCGCATATTTTTAAGCGGTTTATAGCTTACCTCTGTTCCACCTTCATATGGTCTAATGGGCATTTTTTGCAAGGTAGAGGCCCAGTCTTTCATCGAGCCACGTTTCCCAAAACCATTTGCCGGAACGAGCTTTTCGAGATTGAAAGGCAATACCCCAATGCTTTCCCGTTCACGGCCATACCAGACAAAGGCAACCTGCTTGCCATCTGGCGAGAAAGAAGCCTCATATGCCCCATAGGGTGCATTCGTCACATGGAAGCGTTGATTTGTAGTCGTATCCCAAGCATACACATTTGGCACGCCCGTAGAATCCGCTGTGAACAACATCCAGCGCCCATCTCGGCTCCACGAAGGGTCAAATACCGAGCCACTCTCCGACAAAACAACAGGTTCATACGTACAATTTTCTGAACGATTTACCTTAAATATACCTTGTTTTCCCACGGCATTGAGCAAAACATAAACCTCATCCGTATGTGGCCTCGGGGAAATTTCTAAAATTCGCCCATAACCCGATGCACAAACTGTTTTTGTAGCACCATCCGACAAGACCTCCACCCAGTCCGAAGACTCTCCCTTGTTTTGTGTTGCCCAAAGTTCACCATGTTCACCACGAATGGGCGTAAAAACCCGTTTCCGATGTGTAACTTGAACCTCTTGCTTTGTGTCCATGTTCAACCGATTAATGTCGGAGATGAATTGGGTTGGTGTATTCAATGCATCATTGTAGTCTCCCCATAAGAGTTCGCGGCTTTTTTCATCAAACGAGAAGGCATAGTCTTCGTTTATCTGTGCATGAGACAGGAGGTCTGTTTTTCCAGTTCTGGTATCTATTACATAAAATCCGGGGCGATCCTGATACCCTTTTCCATAGGTAACGATTGATTTATTGTCCAACCAAATGGGGTTGTTATGAAAAACCCCGATCCGGTCTTCAAAAAGTACTGGTTTTGATATAGCCCTCAATTTACTTAGACGACGGCGCTCGGCCTGCATTTCCTTCTCCCGAAAGGCACGATTAAGCTCATAAGGCCATTTTCCAGTTGCTTTGTAAAGCGCATATGCCGTGCCGAAATAGGGGCGTTTCGCATAGGATGTACTATACCGCTGATACGTATTACTCCCAAATTCCTCAGCAAGGAACTGCACAAAATGTGAGCCTCCAAAATAATGTCTCCCACTTGGCATACCATAATAATTTGGCGTAATCGCTTGGTTTAGCGTCCAGCCCAATGGGCTACCCATTGCTGCATGGTATTCCATATTGAAAAATGAATGGTTTAACCGTCCTACTTTCCCTTCGTGCAAGGAACTTTCGCGATACACCGCAATGCCTTCCAGAAAACCTTGTGGACGAAACACATTGATGAGTTTGGAATATTCGGGAAAAAGCCGTGTAAGAAAGTTGCGCTTATAGTGGTCTATCTCTATGGCATGAACCAATTCGTGCGGGAGAACGGCTTCAAGCCAATTTTCATTCCCCGAATGAAGATACTTACCACGAATGGCCGGGACTTCGATCTCCGAACGAAAAGGCAAAACCGTCACAAAGCCATTCGACGCATCGTTGTAACCATTTAGAATCACCGAGAGTCGGAAAGATTCATGGTTTCCAATAAGATTTTGCGTTTCACGCAGGTTTTCTTCCAAAATACTCGCCGTCTGACGGGCAGTTCCTTCTTGGCCTGTATAATGAATAATGTCGAAATGTTCCGTTTTAAGCACTTTATAAAATAGCCCTTTCGGACGATAAAGCAAGGATCCGAATTGCGCATTGACAATAGGCGGAACAACAAGCGCTACAAGAAAAAAGTAACGTAATGTTTTGGCAATCATGGCTACAAAGATTAACTTGACGTGATCTGCAAAATGCACTTAAAAAAAGCCCATTAAGATAATCCAAGAACGGAGGACTTCATGCGTAGTCATCATTTTTTTGTTATTCTCCTTATTCTCGCGGGAACAACCAAGCCTGCAAACGCCCAAATACAACCCAAGGAAGCCGTGTTAGGGACAATCCACACCCTTTTCGACGGGATGCGCAAGGGCGACAGCACACTGGTACGCTCAACCTTCCACCCAAAAATCAAAATGGGAACGACTTTCTTTGACCGGAACAGCAAGCCGCAAGTACAAACCGAGGACTCCCCAAAAAACTTCTTGAAAGCTGTTGGGACACCTCATCCCCAAGTTTGGGATGAAAGGATTGGTGCGGTGGATGTTCGTGTGGATGGTTCCTTGGCCACCGCTTGGATGCCTTATACATTTTATATCGGCGATAAACTTAGCCATTGCGGGCACAATTCCTTCCAATTGGTCTTGACCGAAAACGGTTGGAAAATTCTATACCTGATTGACACCCGCTACAGAACCAATTGCGATGATCCCAAAAACCTACTCCCAACCTTAGAAGCCACCCTCAATAATTTTATTGACCAATGGCATCGCGCCGCTGCGACGGCAGATGAGGACGTCTTTTTTGGAAGTATCGCCCAAGACGGCGTTTATTTGGGGACCGACGAGACCGAGCGCTGGATCCGCCCAGAATTCGAGGCATGGGGATTAAAGTATTTTCAACGCGACTCTGCCTGGGATTTTAAGCCCAAAAATCGGCATCTCATGATCAGTAAAGATGGCCGTATGGCGTGGTGGGACGAATTATTAGATACGTGGATGGGCGTTTGTCGCGGTTCAGGCGTTTTAGTACTCACACACGAAGGCTGGAAAATTCAGCACTACAATTTGGCCGTCACCGTTCCCAACGACAAAATCAATGGCTTTATTGAGTTGGTCTCTGGAAAAAAAACAGATCGGAAATAACACCCAAAATGAATTCCGCCTCTTTTTTTTACAAGGACAACCTTGTTTTCCGTGCTGCAACACAGGACGATGCGCCAAGAATAACGGCCATTTATAACCAAGCCATTGCTGCTCAAAACGCCACAATGGATGATGCCCCGCAATCACCACATTATTTTACAGAACGGATCAATAATTGCCAAAATCGAGAGGGCTATTTTGTGGTCACCAACGAAGGGCTTGTCCTCGGTTGGTCGGCGGTGAAGTTATGGAGCCATAAGGCCGGATATCGTTTTACCGCAGAGACCTCTATATACTTAGACACGGCTGAGACAGGTAAGGGAATAGGCCATTTTTTGCAAGAAAGCACCATATTCATTTGCCGCGAATGTGGTTTCCATCACTTGGTTGCACGGATTTGGCAAACCAATGAAGGCAGTATTCGCTTCCATGAAAAGTTTGGGTATCGTATTGTTGGGATTCAGGAGCAAGTAGGTTATATGAACCAAAAATGGCAAAACGTCGCCATCCTTCAGTGTATCTTAACATGAATAGGTTGGTCTGCAATTCAGATCCAGATAGACTGTGAGGATGGATGTATAACCCTTTTTTGCCCCTCGCCGCTTTACAAATTGACCTCCTGTCTAAGTAAATTCAAGGGATGAAGAGGCAATTTTCGTTTTCATGCCGCTAAAATTTCAGGTTAAACCTGTAAATAACGGGATCATTATCCGTAGCATTCGGCATAACATATAATTTATGATTGAACGAAACAAAATGTTGGATGCCTATCCAGTTTTGATACTCTGATAATGGTTTATCATTTTTATTCGACATTGCTATCGCCAACGTACCTTTTTCTGTTTTTCCGATTGCATTCATAAACAACAATACAGGTTTTCGATTGTCTTTTTGCATCGAGATGGCGGCCTCATTATTCTTATTGACGTGTTCTCTTATTTTTGAACTTTCCAATACCAAGGCTTGGGTAAACGTACCATTTTTATTAAACATAAAAACGAAGGGAAGCGTCCGGTATGCTGCCACAATTTCTTGATTCACCTCGGCAGAAATAGCATAATTAAGTGTACGCAACCTATCTTTTTCAGAAGACAAATAAGGCAATATATTGATGGCCTTCTTAAATGGGGCCTTAGCCTCGAAGCCTTGCAATAAAAATTTACGATCGGTTGATTGCTTGGTCACAAATACAAACTTTTCACTACAAATAGCACGCCCACTAACGGAAGAAGCAATGGGCAGGCTGTCCACATATTCCAGATCATGTGAAAAGACCTGAATCCGGTCATTATGCTGATCTTCAATAAAAACATTTTGTCCGTTTTCACATATCGTCAAAGGCTGGCTAAACTCAGCCGGCGCCTGACCGTTTTCGCCGATGGTTCTTGTTATGGTTGGTGATCCAACGTGTGCTACTGCAATGTGGTGGTTCTTACGATCCAGAATCAAGAGCGAATCACGGTGAACAATAAAAGAAGCAGGTTCTGCTAATACTGTTTCCCCGCTATTTCCAATGGTCATTTCTGGAAAATGTGTTTCTGGCTCGACGCCATCTAACGCAATTTTATGTACCTTGCTCTGGCGTAAATAATCTTTAAAATTTTCCTGAACAAGCTGATCTATTGGCTCTGGAAAACCTAAGCTGTTATCCATATTCCTACAAGAAACAAAAATTATTGAACAGCAAAAAACAAGATAAATTTTTTTCATCTTTTATTTGGTTTAATCAATTTTTAATGAGATAGTCTTTGAATCAATTCATTTGGATTTAGGAACCGATTATATCCCTCTTCAATAGAAAAATTATCAATTCTAAAAATCCCAATCCCATCCGCGCAGCTTGTGGTACAAACCCTTAAATGATCTAATCGTTCTTTTAAAAATAATTGATTGGTATAGGTGGTTCTGACCCATTTGTAAAGCGCATCTGATTGTGCAGACAATTCTTTTTCATTTGGAAATATAACCACCACCTTTTTATTATATTTTTTACCATATTCCTTTTCAAAATAAGCAATGTAATCTCTTTTTTCTTGCACGCTTTTGTTTAGTGAAAAAACAACAATTCCCTTTTGATTGATCGTCGTATTTTCATTGCTCATGATAAGTTTAGAGATATGATAAGGTAAGATATTATTTTTATTTGACTCATTTGCTGCGCTGCCTGAATGCAATGAACATCCTATCCCTACAAAGTAGATTGTTGCAAATAACATGACAAGTTTAACTGTTCTTGCTAACATATAATTTATTTTTACGAACATAAAACTCATGGCAGGATCAATATATATATATATATATAATTAACTATTTACAATGCTTCATCTTTTTTTCACATTCTCTTGTCTCATGCTAAGGTGATTTTCCCTATTTAAGTTCCTCAATCACAAAACACCCCTGATATGCCAACCTTATCCGAACTCATGCAACTTCAAGCTGCTGCTTTCCAGAGTAAACGTCCGATGACCTTGCCCCCGCCTTGTTTTACGGAAATGAACGGCGAATTTATCTCCTTCACCGAGAACCAGCTTTTGGTCTGTCGCTTTCCAAATGACCCTCGTTTTCAAAACCCCATTGGCCTGATGCAAGGCGGCTTTATTGTGGCGGCGATAGACAATACACTTGGCCCACTCAGCTATTTACTCGCCCCCACCAGCGTTACAACACAACTGAACACCACTTACCTAAGACCCGTCACCGCAAGAGACGCCTATATCGAGGTGCATGGCGAGGTATTGGCAGAAAGCAAGACCTATATACACCTCCAAGCGACGGTTCTAAGTCCAAATGGAAAAAAAATCGCTCTGGCTTTCTCAACCCACCAGATTTTAGGCACTTAACACGGTTAAGTTGTCGTTTTTTTTCTTATTTTAGACAAAATGATCCTTTAAACCTTTCTAAAATATGATACAAGAATCTCTCGTAGATCACGTATTGACCCTCACCCTACATCGTCCGGAGCGGAAAAACGCCCTTACCCAAGACATGTATGCCCAGATGGCAGCGGCCATTTCGACGGCACAAACACGCCCAGAGGTACGGGCCATTCTCTTACGTGGGAACGAAAACTTTACGTCTGGGAATGATTTAATGGACTTTGCTTTCTTTGCACAAGCAGGGACGCCACTGCGGGAAACCGCTACTGTTCGGTTTATTTATACCGTTTTAGATGCACAAAAACCACTTATTGCTGCCGTTCGAGGGCTGGCTGTCGGAATTGGAACCACTGTCTTGATGCACTGTGATGCGGTCATTGTGGCAAAAGATGCACGCCTTTCCTTACCTTTCTCACAATTAGGGTTATTACCGGAATTTGGGTCGTCATGGCTACTGCCAGAAATTGTTGGGCATACCCGCGCACGCCATTTATTGATGTCTGGCGAGCCTGTGAGCGGCGAACGTGCATACGAGATAGGGCTTGCTACTCACCTTTGCGAAGATGAGGCCGTATATGAGCACGCCTTAGCAGTTTGTGCGCAATATACTCGCCTTGCAGGTAACGCCACGAGAGATACAAAAGCCTTGATCCATTCCGAAAAACGAAAACTTACGCTTAAAGCCGTCATCGAGAGTGAATTAGATGCGTTCGAGGAAGCCTTAAAAGGCCCTGCCTTCGAGGAGGCCGCAACGGCCTTTTTTGAAAAGCGGAAACCGAATTTTTCCCGTTTTATGTAATCGGACGCTGCAAAGTCAGCAGTTGGGGCATCGTCCAAGCGTCCACCACCTTGAATGGCCCTATGGCCGTTCTACGGAGCGCCGTTAAATGTGCCCCAACACCCAAAACTTGGCCCAGATCATGCGCCAAACTACGGATATACGTGCCTTTACTACACCTAACGCGAAAATAAACATCATTCCCGACTTTCTGCGACACTTCAAATTCGTGGATGGTTACAGTTCGTTTTGGCACTTCTACTTGTTCCCCACGACGGGCTTTTTTATACAAACGCTCGCCACCGATTTTAATGGCAGAATACATGGGTGGCTTTTGCAGAATTTCGCCACAAAAGCCCAAACTTGCACGTTTCACCTCCTCGATAGAAAGGTGGTCTGCGGAAATTCGCTGGGTGATCTCTGACTCGGCATCGTAGCTTTCGGTGGTTTCCCCCAAACGGAGGGTTCCCGTGTATTCTTTTTCCATCCCCATAAATGCGTCAATCTGGCTTGTAGCCGCCCGCTCCACACAAACGATGAGTAACCCCGTGGCCATCGGATCAAGCGTTCCGGCATGGCCTATTTTTTTTATTCGGAGGATGCGCCTCATTTTGGCGACCACATCAAACGATGTCCAATCTTTGGGTTTATCCACCAAAAAAATCCCCGCCGTAAATTCTTGCGGGGACGTTCCAACGGGAATCAACAAGGGATGGGGCATAACAACTTAGGGCAAATACACAAAACGGTGGCTTATTCCGGTTTTAGGTTGGGATAGAGCGAAGCATCCACCGCCACTTCTCCTTTTTCTTGGCGTTCCTTTTGCAAATCGGCAAAGAGATTTTCCATCTTCATGGCCTGTTCTTGGGTTTCATCGAGCATAAGGCGTAATTCCGGAATGGCGCGAATCTGGTGGCGAATCCGCCCAGCAAGTGCATGACGAATCTCGGTTGTAATGCTTTCGAGGCGTTTAAAAGCTGTTTTGCGCTCGGTTGCTTCGCCCATGAGGCTCACATAAATATAGGCGATGGATAAATCTGGGGTTACACGGGCTTGCGTAACCGTTGCAAGTGCTTGAGAAGTTTCAAAAAATTGGGTTTGCAACAAAACGGCCACCTCTTTTTGGATCAGCCTTGCTACACGTTCGGTTCGGATACTCATTTTATTTGTATAGGTTAATTTGTTTTTGCGGGTTAATTTATGGGTTTATGCTTTAGGTCTGGCTTTTCATGCCACACATAAAGATCCAAAAGCACGCGAACCCTGGCCAGTGCCTCGCGGGCAGTTTGCCGGATCCATGTCGGTTTTGTTACGCCCGGCGTTCGTGCGACAAGTCCATGAGCCGTTATTTTTTCATGTTTTGCGATATAAAGCGCCCTAAAAAGATGTTGTCTTTGGGAGACGATCACCATTTCTTGCACGCCAAACACCTTTTGGGCACGAACCACTGAATCGAGGGTTCTAAGACCCGCACCATCTTCTTTCATGGCCCTATGTGGTACACCTCGTTCGCGCAGGGCTTTACGCATCATACCCGGCTCGTTATAGTCGTTTTTACGATGGTCGCCACTTAGGATTAAAAACCGTACCTTTCCACTAAGATACAACTTCGCCGCTACGTCCATCCGGTATTTGAAGTAAAGATTTGCACCACCGTTGCGCGTTCGGTTACTCGTCCCCAATACCAAAGCGGCCTCGGCGCGTGGAACAGATGCCACCGATTCGTACATTTGTTTACTGGTCGTGCGGGTAAACCAAATGGTTGAACCTATAATGACCACAAATGCAAGACCTACCAGAAAAAATAGACGCTTTAGCAGAACAAAACGCCTTTTTTTGATTGGTAAAGGAGGTGGTTTAGACAATTTCCGAGCATCGAACATGTTTTATTCCAAATAGCGGTTAATGACTTTAGACCCAAAAGTAACGTATCGGTACGGGTGGAAACTTTTAAAGATACAAACACGGGTTGATTTTTGTCTTGCAAATATGTAATATACATGTAAAACATATCCTCAATGATCATCCACAACGAAATGCCGAGGCGCAATGGACGCGCAACCACACACAATCCTCAAAACCGATTTGAGGCCAAAGAGGTTGTTTATGATCCTGCGGCTTTAGAAGCGGACGATCTCCGTCAGATCAAAACTGAAGCCTTTCCCGACGCCAGCAAAACGATTCTGGCCCAAAACGATAGCCCCGACATTCCATTTACCTTTGGGATTAATCCATACCGAGGTTGCGAACATGGCTGTGTGTATTGCTATGCACGGCCTTCGCATGAGTTTCTGGGATTTTCTGCTGGATTGGATTTTGAGACCAAGATATTATACAAAGCAGATGCCCCGCAACTTTTAGAAACGGCACTTCGGAAACCAAGTTGGGTTCCACAACAAATTGCCCTATCTGGCAATACGGATTGTTACCAGCCGTTAGAGCGGCAGTTTGAAATCACCCGAAAACTTTTAGAAGTCTTTCTGAGGTTCAGGAATCCTGTTGGGGTCATCACCAAAAATGCCTTGATTACCCGTGACCTCGATATCTTGCAGGCCTTGGCAAAGGAAAATTTGGCCGCTGTCATGATTTCTGTCACCACCTTGCACGATGATTTGGTGCGAAAGATGGAGCCTCGCACGTCTCGTCCGGCTGCACGCTTAAAGGCCATCGAAAAGCTGGCTTTAGCCGGTGTTCCGGTTGGTGTGATGGTAGCTCCCGTTATTCCCGGCCTCACACACGAGGAAATCCCCACCATTCTGAAGGCCGCAAGAGATCATGGGGCATTGGTAGCTGGTTATCAAATTGTGCGTTTACCACGCGCCGTAAGATCACTTTTCCTAAAATGGCTGACGGTTGAAGTACCTCTCCGTGCCGATAAAATTATCCACCGCTTAGAGGATTTGCATGGAAAAGAACTCCGAGATGGGCGTTTTGGACATCGAATGCGGGGCAAAGGCATTTGGGCGGAAACCATCCGGCATATTTTCAGAACCGCACATCGGCAAAATGGCTACATGCCCAAGTTTCCAAAAACCAGAACAGATCTCTTCCGGATTCCTCCTCAAGCGGGCGACCAATTGGCGCTTTTCGGCGAATAAGCCCTAACGCATATTTTCATTTACACTTCAATTCCTGTTTTCCATACGCAGGTTTGTTCGTTGCATACCATAGATCCTCGAACAATATCTAATATTTCCAAAGACTTATGTACCACTCTTGAGAACAATAAATATTCCTACACTATTAAACCATACCTATAAAACACTTATAATGCTTCATAAATTCTTTTATTGAACAATAATAAATTAGACGATACGTTATGGGTATTGGTATTTTAAGCAACAAACCAACTAATCACTTTCACATCTAACGATTAATGTTTTCTCTACCTAATCCAACAAACATATGCGATTACTTATTCAACCAGTCTGCATTGTATTATTGTTTTGTGGGCTTCTCCAAGCACAACCAGCCCCAATGAAGTTCGGAGAGGTATCAAAAGAAATTCTTGCTTCTGAATCACTTACAACAGACAAAGAAGCCAAAGTGGTTATTTTATGTGATTACGGCATTATAGAAGCAGGAACTACAGGTTTAATTTTTGATCGCCACGTAAGGATCAAAATCCTATCAGAGGTGGGCTACGATTGGGCAACGGTCAATTTATTTCACGGCTCAGAGGAAGAAATTACAGATATTGCCGGACTTACCCATACCTTAGGTACAAATGGCCAAGTGGTTAAGACCAAGTTAGAGAGAAAGGATATTTTCCGCAAGAAAGTATCGAAAGAGCGGCAAGAAGTAAAATTCACCCTTCCAGCCCTTACATCCGGATCGGTCATAGAATATCGCTACCGTCAACGATTTGAAACGCCCCCCATTTTTTTGCCCACTTGGTACTTCCAAACTACTGAACCGACGCTCCATAGCGAGCTTCGAACGGTTCTACCAGAAATGTTTGGATATGCCTTCTTTAAAAGCGGCATGATCCGCCCATTTGACGCAGAAGAACACAAAGTTGGTTTGGAGCTTAAGTTCAAAACAAACATCAATCGCTGGGTTATAACCAATGTTCCGGCAGTACGGAAAGAACCGATAATGCCCGGTTCATTAAAAGACCAGATGTTCCGAATTGAGTTTCAACTTTCGCAGTATTCGGCAGGTGATGGTTTTAGCATTAATAACTTTTTAAATTCTTGGCCAGCCTTTGCAAAAGCCCTTAACGAAGATGTGGGATTCGGGAAACAACTTGAAAAATACGACTTTATACGTGATACGGCCAACGAACTAACCAAAAACATCTCCGATCCAGAACAAAAGTTGTCAACTCTTTTTAAATACGTCCAGAGCAACTTACTTTGGAATGAAAAAGAACGATATTATCCAGAACGCAATCTAAAGGAAGCCTTCAACAGCAAGAATGTGGATTCTGCCGAGCAAGCCCTTATTCTTACGGCCATGCTCAAAGCTGTTGGCATTGAGGCGTATCCCGTTCTGATCCGCACGCGAACAGAAGGGAGGCCCATAACGCTCTACCCCATGCTTTTGCAGTTTGATTACCTGATCACCTATGCCCAAATTGGCAAAAAAGAGTTCTTATTGGATGCCACCGACAAAGACCTTCAAATGGGTCTCCTCCCTATACGTGCATTGAATGAACGAGGATGGTTATTGCATCCCAACGAATCGGAATGGGTTTCGATTCGGCCCATTGGAAGTTCCCGCCAAACCACGATGACACAACTTGTGATTTCGGAAGACGGGCAATTGTCTGGAAAATTGGAGGTACAAGACAGCGAGTATGCAAACCTGATGCAACGCAAAAAAATGGCAGCGGAAAAAGATGAACAACAATACATACGAAACTATCTCTTTGGGGGGGATGAAAGCTTTGAAATCTCGAACCTCGAAATCATCAAAAAGGATGAACCAGAACCTTTACTGCGTACTAAGTTGAACTTCATCAAACCCAATGCCGCATCTGTAACAAATGAACGGATTTATCTCCCCGTAAGTATGTATGGTGCATTCAGTAAAAGCCCCTTTGTATCAGAGAGCAGACAATTGGCCATAGACTTTATCGTCCCTATTGCCGAGCAGCATGTTCTTCACTTCCATATTCCAAAGGGCTATACTATAGAAGAAAGACCCAACAGTGTGATGTATAAACTTTCCAACAATAGTGGTGAGTTTAGACGATTAGTACAAGCAAGTGATTCTTTGTTGATGATCCACTACAAACTGAATATTACCAAACCGCAGATGCCAGTTCAACAGTATCAGGGCGTAAAAGAGATGTTCGACAAAATGATTTCCTCGCAGGCGGACCAGATTGTCTTCCTCAAAATGAAAGCACAAGAACCCGAAGAGAAAACCCAGCCAGCCCCAACACCCAAGACCACAAAGCCAGAACCCAAGACAGCACCAAAACCGACTCCTCCAAAACCAAGTGCAAAACCCAAAGGCAAGAATTAACCTGACCGCTTATGAAACCCTACAGAAATCCATTTTGGGGACTGATGCCCATGCTGATGTTCCTCCTGACGCCACTGAATACTTGGGCACAACCCAATACAAATCATACGGTCATCAAACGTTATGACAAACTATTTGAGGTTCATAACAAGGGCGAAGCCACCGAAAAAGTTGTAAAAACAATAGAGGTTTTAAGTGAACAAGGTGCGGAAACTGCAGACTTGGCCATCTTCCACACCAAAAACAAAAGCCTAAAATCCATAAAAGGCTCCTTAAGAGGCCCAGATGGAAAGTTGGTTGTTAAGAAATTAGACCAATCCAACATGCAAGATGTGTCTGGGACATACGTCAATTTCTATGACGATTATCGGATCCGGTATGTTCGGCTACGCCATAATGCCTTCCCCTACACCATCGAATACGAGTACGAAATTCGGCACACGGAGCTTTTTAATTACCCAGTATGGTATCCACAAGACCTGTCATCGCCCGTTGAGCGTAGCAGATTCGAGATTTCTTACCCAGAAAGGGAAGTAAAACCTCGCTTTAAACAGCAAAATTTTGCGCTACAACCTGTTATTACACACACCTCGGATCGCACGGTGCTTGTTTGGGAGCTAAACGAAATGCAACCGCCCCAGCCGCGCGAACCCCTAAGCCCGAGTTGGCAAGATACCGCCCCAGCAGTTATCTTCTCGCCCGATATTTTTTCGTTCAATGGCCGGTATTCTGGCACATTAGATTCTTGGCAGGCTATGGGTGAATGGATGGCGGGATTGTACCAAAACCGACAAAGCCTCTCCCCAGAAAAAGTGGCTTTTTTGAAAGAATTGACAAAGGATGAACCTTCTCCCCTTGGTAAAGCCAAAAAAATTTATGAACACCTTCAGGCAACAACCCGTTATATCAGCATTCAATTGGGCATTGGTGGGTATCAACCCTTCGAAGCTTCGTTTGTGGAAAAAAAACAATACGGCGATTGCAAGGCTCTGACCAATTATCTAATGGCCATGTTGCAGGCTGTTGAGGTGGAGGCTTACCCTGCTATTATTAAGGCGGGTGATCGCGAAGCAGACATTGACCCCGATTTTCCGGTAAATGACTTTAATCATGTTGTCTTGGCTTTACCTCATGGAGACTCCTTCATATGGTTGGAAGCGACAAGCAACAGTTTGCCCTTTGGCTGGCTGAGCGACTTTACGGAGAATAGATATGCCTTATTGCTCAAACCAAATGAAAGCAGACTTATTCGCACCCCAAAAACCACGGCCAGTCAAAACCGACAACACATCAAGGCCAATATCGTCTTGGATGAGATGGGAAATGCTTCACAAACCATTACGGTTCTTACCTCTGGCAACCAAGCAAGCGACCTGCGTAGTGTGCTACGAGGAAAAAGCGACAAAGAGTTTGCAGAGTGGTTCCAAATGTGGTCTGGTATTCGAACGCCCAACATTCAACAGTCGGATTTTTCATCGGTTAACAAAACGGATTCGCTTTTACAAATCGTCGTAACGTTAGAAAACAAGGGATTTAGCAATAAAACCCAAAATAGGATTTTCCTCCGACCCAATGCTTATAACCGTCGTAGGACATCTCTTGATAAAGTAGCCCAACGCACAACGCCCGTTCGGCTCAGTTATCCTTATCGGGATGAAGACCTGATCCAATACCGCCTGCCCACAGGATATAGCCTTGAGGCCATTTCTGCGCCAATTTCCATCAAAACGCCTTTTGCCAAATATGAGTCTAACATCTCCGCAAGCGAAGGGGGGATCACATATCAGCGGGTTATCGAGGTCTATCCCTATCATTTAGCCCCCGAAGAATACGAGGCGCTCCGCCAATTCTATCAAAAGGTTGTACAAGCGGATCAGGTACAAGTCGTCCTGAAAAAAAACCTTCCTTAAGAGGGAAGTTTTTGGGCTAATTCATTCTTTACTGCTCCTATTGTTCTCGTCCAAGGTTATAACCTTTTGGTTGTTGCCTGCCTATACCTCCACCCTGAAACACGGAGGCAGTACAGTGTTTGTCTTTGTGTTTGCTTGATTCAATGTCTCCGACCTGATAGACGACGTTGCTACATGCTTTCTAACTTGAAATTAGCGCTATGCTTCGGCTTGGGGTTGTCTGGAGCCACTCCTTCCAGTTTTAACCCTTACGTAGCAGGGTGACATCTTCATAGAAATCCATTTCCAACGGGCGACAATGCCTGACATAAACTGCCCTTTCTCAACAAAAACACCCCGCAACCAAGAGCTGCGGGGTGTGTCGGAGGAAACGCGGCGGAAGGGTTTTCTTAGTTCACCGTCACGGTGATGGTCAGTGTTAGGGGCGTTCCCACGGCCACCGTACCGACTGTCCAAAGACCCGTTGCATTGTTGTATGAACCTTGGCTGGCGCTCGAACTGACGTAGGTCACTGCTGCTGGCA
>Ga0209573_1000706_pt1 | contig 63255 bp, 48 predicted proteins | sample TNRBio252014_DNA_FD_185870 | JGI IMG/M metagenome (GOLD analysis project Ga0209573, IMG submission 185870) | Wastewater treatment Type I Accumulibacter community from EBPR Bioreactor in Madison, WI, USA - TNR Reactor_6/25/2014_ DNA (SPAdes)... | ecosystem: Engineered > Bioreactor > EBPR >...
AAGAGCTGCAGGATCGCATGATCGAGTCTCTGCGCTCTCTGTTCGACCGCCCTGCCATTCTTCAATCCCAATGCCGACCCAAGACCCGTTTATGACATTCTTTTTGAGAACCGGTCTAGAAGCGGATGAGATACTGCACAGGTTGCAGGTGCTCTTGCCGTAGCTCCTTGGCTGGCAGACAGACCACTTTTGGCAAAGCGTTGTCAGTGTTGCTCACCAGATAAAACCAGTAGTTGGTCCGTGCGCGGCTGTTCTGCCATTCGCCTTCGGACAGGAAGAATCGCGGGCCGTTACTGATGTTTTCCACCTCGATGAATCGCTCCGTGCCGTCTTTCTCAAACGAATGGATGTCGTATCCCAGACCTGGACGGTCAGACTCGCATTCCACCTTGGCTGCGAGATCGTCCCTGCCTTCGCGGCAAAGCCGTTCACGCTCTGCCTTTAGCGCAACCTCTTCGGCAATCTGGCCGGAGGCTTGACGCCTTTGTGCCTCTTCCCGCATATCGCGTGTCTCTGCATCATCTCGCGGAGTGAACTGGCCTTTGGGTGGCACAGGCTTCAACGAACCAGAAAAGAGTGTGATTGGCGGAGGTTGCGGCGCTCGCACTTCATCTTCCGCTTTATGACAGGCAAGAATCCAGCAGAAGGAGTGGGCATCAAGCAGGCTGGTGTCTGTCAGGCCCTCAGCATGGAGACAGCGCTGCACGCCCCGGATGACTGCAAGGAAGGCAAGGTAGTTTTCCCAGCCGCAGTTCCGCTCTGTTCGCAGATCCACCCCCAGCTCGGCAAATGCATTGTCAAAAGACCGTGTTCTCAGAGGAAGGAACCGTTCAGGAGCCACTATGAAGAAAAGGTATCCCAGCAACTCGTAACGCTTGCCGCAGAGTTCAACGATGGCCTCAAAGGTGGTCTTGTCTGCCTTGCCATGGTGGTAGAGGTCGAAGAAAAGAGCTTCGAGTTCACGGCAGGCTTTTGGGTCATCCTGCGCCTCAATGATGCGGAGATGGGCGCGGCTCGCTGGCCCGTTTCGCCCCTCCCATTGCACCAGGTTGTTTCCTCCAGGAAGCTCTATCGCTTGAATGATTTTGGAAACAATCGCACCACTTCCAATCATGGCCTTTGTCCATTTCTGAGGCTCCAAAACTGCCAGCGCGCGGTGAGGAATCCCCTTTTTGTAGTTCTCCCACTCGTAAGCAAGGCTGCCCGGCTCACTGAAACTGCTGAGTGGCTTGCCGGACTCTTGTTCGTTGATGGCTTGGAAGCGGTTGAAGGCGCGGCGGAAAGTGATTGGAGAGATGACCATGGAAGCTGATTTTAATGTGCGATTCGCCGGGGGAGTTGATCTCGGCGGCCTATGGCAAGATCGAATACCCGATGACATGCACGCCGGGGATGCGATTGAAGTGCCCGGTGTTCTGCGTGAGGACGGGCAACCCTGTTTCCAGCACGGCAGCGGCGATCCATGTGTCTGCCGATCCGATGGTCTGGCCGGTCAAAGCCAAATCGGCATCCACCCGCGCGGCACGCCATACCTGGGCCTCGGTGATGGGCAGGATGCCGAAAGGAGCCAGAAACTTCCGCAAAGCGGCATCCGTCACGCCCCGGCGGTAGGCACCGCGGGCAAACTCGAAAAGCACCTGCCAAGGTATCACTGGATCGGTCAGATGAGAGCGAAGCTGAAGAAGGCGGTGCGGTTCGCGCCGCAGACGCCACATGTCGATCAGTACCGTGCTGTCAGCGATCAATCGCATGCGGTCCAGGCGGCTGGTAGCGGGCGCTGCATTTCCTTTTGGAATTGATCGAAGTCTTCGTCGCCGAGATCGGGCAACTCGGCTGCGGCTGCAAGGGCCGCATCAAAATCAAAAGGCACTTGAGTCGTCGCCTCGGCTCGGGAACCGCGTTGAGAGAGTGCCTGAAGCCCCTTTTTTACCAAAGCCGACCAGTCATGAATGTTCGTTGCCCGCTCCGCTTCGTGGAGCAGGGCTTCATCAATGGTCAAGGTAACGCTCATGCGTCGATTTTAGTAGCCCAGAGCGATTCAGGCAAGTTCTCTTCCAAGCGCGCTTACCGCGACCGAAGCACCTCGCTCATCAGGCACTCGACCATCAGCGTTTTCAGACCGAGGCCCTGCTGCTTCACTTTTTCGTGGAGGCGGTCGATGACGAAGTCGTCGCTGAGTTCCATGTGGCGGCCGGTGGTGTAGGTGAGGAGCTGGCGGATGAGGTGGCGGGTGAAATGATCGGCGCGGGTGTCGTTGATGACGCGTTTGAAGCTGGCGAAGTCGGTGTAGCTTTCGCCGGAGGGGAATTCGCCGGTGGTATCGATCTTGGGGGCGTCCTTGGCTTTTTTGGGCTTCGGGTAGGTGCTGCGCCAGTGGCCGATGGGATCAAAAGTTTCGAGGCTGAAGCCGAGCGGGTCGATCTTGCGATGGCACTCGGCGCAGGCGGCGTCGGCGCGGTGCTTGGCGAGTCGGTCGCGGATGGTGGTGGCACCGCTGACATCGGGATCAATCGCGGGCACGACATCCGGCGGCGGTGGCGGTGGTATGCCGAGTATGTTTTCACTGACCCACACGCCGCGTGTGACGGGCGAGGTCTCGACGCCGTTCGCACTCACGGTAAGCACCGCAGCCATGCCGAGCAGACCGCCGCGATGCGTGTTGCCTTTGAGGCTGACTTTCTTGAAGCCATCGGCGAGGCGCAGGGTCTTCGCCTCGGGCAGTTCGTAGAGTTTGGCGAGTTTCTTGTCCACGAAGGTGTGCTCGCAGTCGATGAACTGGGCGACGGAGCCGTTGTTCTTGAGCAGATCGCGGAAAAAAAGCCGCGCCTCGGTCTTCATCGAGGTGGGCAGGTCTTCGGCGTAGTAGGCGCGGTAGTTTTCACGCGGTGGTGGCATGCCACCGAGGTCGCGGAGGTTCAGCCAGCTATCGAGGAAACCATTCACGAAGCCGCTGATGCGTTCATCGGTGAGCATGCGCTCGATCTGCTTTTTAAGTTCGGCATCCTGCGTGAGCTTGCCGGATTTTGCGGTGGCGAGCAGCGCTTCATCCGGCGGTGTGGCCCACAGGGCAAAGGAGAGGCGGGTGGCGAGGTCGTGGGGCTTCAGGGCCTTTGCGGACTCGTCGGTTATCTCGCTGAGATAGAGGAAGCTCGGCGAGCAAAGAATCAGCTTCACCGCATCGAGCGCCGCCTGTCGTGGCGTGGCTTTTTCAGCGAGGCGTTTGTCATAAAGCGCACGGATGGGCTGGCGATCGGCATCGGTGAGCGGTCGGCGATACGCTTTCTCAGCGAAAGCATTCAATTGATCGAGCGCACGAGCCTCCTGGAGGCCGTCTTTGCCGAAAACGGCCACTTCCTCCGCGCTGCCGGGTTTTTCGGGCACGGGGCCATGGATCTTGATCTCGCTGATGCGGATGTGCGGCAGCTTGCCTTCCAGCAAGATGTGAGCGCGACCGACACCCGACTTTCCGACGTCACCTTTGAACTCGTCTTTGTAGCGCTTGTTGATCGTGACGACGGAGGCGCGGGACTCAAACGGACCGTTCGGGAAGATGAAGCGTGGTGTTTGTCCCGCTTCGAGCCACACGCGGAATTTGAACCAGGTGGGAGTGTTGTCCGGCACGACGGCGCTGGCGAGCAACGGCTCAATCGCCTGCGGGTAATGGATGTGGCCTTTGGTGACATCGCCAGGCACGACGCCGAGGATGAAGGGCTCGGAGAAGTCGATGCCGAAGATGGCGGGGTCGTAATGCGTGTCGCGATGCAGCGCCGTGGCCTCGACCTCGATGTCGTAAAGGCCGGAGACGGGCACACCCTGCTTGAAGTCCTCGATGTGGCCGTAGCCGCCCTGCCGCGTGTCGGTGTTCGGCTGCTCGTAGAGGTTGAGGTAGCGGTAGTTGAAGGCGCTTTTGTGCGAGCCGCTGAGTTCCTCGTATTGGAGGAAGTGGCTGTTAAACTTCCAGTCCTTCGGCTCCATCGCCGGTTTGCCGAGTCGCGTCTCGACGAGGCGGTTCGCCGATTGAAAATATTGATCTACGAGGAAGCCGGAGGTCACGAGCGACTTGCCGATGGTGTCCATGTGCTGACTGGTTTTCTCCTTCGGAAAATCCGCCGTGAGCCCCAACGTGTCCACGCGTCGACCAAAGAGCACGGCGAGGGTGTTTTCATACTCGCGGCTGGAGAGACGGCGCATCACGGTGCGACTGCCGCTGCTCTGAAAACTCGCCTGCGCGGCCACCGTGCCATCACGCAGCGCCCGGATCATCGCGATGCGCTCGTCGTCCTTCGGTTGATCCGCCTTCTTCGGCGGCATCTCTTTCAAAGTGAGCTGGTCGATGATGTCGCGCGCATCGATGAGATCGGCGACGGACTTCAGCGGCAGCGCGAACTTCTCAAACGCACGGTCGCCCTTCTGTACATCGGCGTCGTGACACTCAAGGCAGTATTTGCCGAGGAACTGCTGCACGATCTTGGGCGGTGGCAAAGAGTCCGCAGCATGAACAGCGGCAGTGAAAACCATCGCCGAGATACCGCCGAAGAAACAGGAACGGTGAAAAGATAACATACCCATCACGCGAAGCGTCCCGTGCTGTTACCGAAGGAATCGGTTTCGACACCCATCTTCTGCGCGATGTCCACGAAGAGATTGCACAGGGGCACCTTGTTGATGCCTTCACGCGGCACTTCGCGGAATTCGCCGTGCTTATAGCCGCCACCGGCGAGGAGGATCGGCAGGTCGGAGTTCTTGTGCGAGTTGCCATCGCCCATGCCGCTGCCGAAAAGCACGGTGGTGGAGTCCAGCAGCGTGCGCTCGCCGTCGTTCATCTTCGCGAGACGGGCCACGAACTTACCGAAGTGCTCGATCTGATACTTCTCCAGCGCGATGAGGCTGGCGATGGACTCGGGGTCGTTGCCGTGATGCGAAAGGCCGTGCCAGTCCTTCTTGATGCCGAGATGCTGCGGCATGAAGTCGCCGCCGATCTCCAGCGTGGCGATGCGGGTGCTGTCCGACTGCAAGGCGAGCGCGATCATCTCATACAGCAGCGGCAGATCCTCCACCGCGTTGCGATTCGCAGGCTTATCGAAGGGTGCTTTCGGCTTCGGCTGGTTCGTCCAGCGCTGGCGCAGTTCCAGGCGCTTTTCCACATCGCGCACAGACGTGAGATATTCGTCGAGCTTGTCCTTGTCCTCCTTGTTCACCTGCTTCGAGAGACGGTTCGCCTCATCCAAAACGGAGTCGAGGATGGATGCCTGCACCTGATTTTCCTGCGCACGACGAGCCTGACGCTCCTTCGAGTCGGTGACGAAGAGCTTATCGAACAACTCCGCCGGATTCGTGACCGGCGGCACACGCACGCCCGACTTCGTCCAAGCGATCTGGCAGCCACCATGAATGCCGCCCTCCGAACCGACGGTGAGCGACGGAAACCGCGTCTCAAAGCCCACCTCGTCCGCGAGGAACTGGTCGATGGTCACATTGCCATCCGGCCGGTTTTGCGCCTCGGAGTTCAACACGCCGGAGAGGAACGAATGCACCGCGAAGTGCCCGCCCTTCACGCCGTGATCGAGGCCGCGCAAGACCGTCATCTTGTCGCGAATATCCCAAACCGGCTCCAGCAGCGTCGTCTTCTCGTAGTTGCGGCCTGTGGTCGTGGGGAAAAGGCTCTTCGTCTGGTAGCCAAGCAGGTTGCCGATGGCGACAAAGCGTCGTGCGCCCATGCCCGCACCTTTTGCCGCCTGGACGGAGCCGCCAACAGTTTTAGCCATGAGCGAGGACATGCCTGGCAACGCCAGCGTGGTGCCAAGAGAACTGAGGAGGAAGTGACGACGATTCATGAGGGGGTATTTTCGGGCAAAGGGAACGACCAGGAAGGCCATATTGTTGCAGCAGATGGCGGGCCAGAGCCAGCGGCGAGTAAAAAGCCGCAACATTCGCCTCAACCAGCCAGTTCTCAGGCTCCGCCGATTATGAAACGCTTTTTGCTGCCCCTTCTCTTCGCTCTTTGCCCGCTGCTCTCCGCCTGGGCGCAGCCAAACATCCTGCTCATCCTCGCCGATGACTGCACGTTCAGCGATCTCGCCATCTACGGCGGTCAAAATGCGAAGACGCCGAACATAGACCGGCTCGCCTCGCAGGGCCTCGTTTTCGACAAAGCCTACGTCACCGCCGCGATGTGCCAGCCGTGCCGAGCGGAGCTTTACACCGGCCAGCAGCCGATGCGGAACGGCTGCGCCTGGAATCACAGCGCCTGCCGTCCTGAAACGAAGAGCCTTCCGCATCATCTCGCGCCCGCCGGTTATCGCACCGGCATCGCGGGCAAGGTGCATGTGACGCCGAAGCCATGCTTTCCTTTTGAAGACGTGCCCGGCTTCGATGCCAACGCCGTGCGTGCTCCCACGAATCCGCACGACCTCGCGGGTGTGAAGAGCTTTATCACACGCGACAAGGCGCAGCCTTTCTGTCTAGTCGTCGCTTTGACCGAGCCGCATGTGCCGTGGGTCATGGGCGATGCCTCTAAGTATCCGCCTGCCAGCCTCAAACTGCCGCCAAACATCGCCGACACGCCGAAGACGCGGGAGGATTTCTCCAAATACCTCGCCGAGATCACCTACATGGACGGCCAGGTGGGCGAGATCCTCGCCGCGCTCGATGAAAGCGGTGCCACGCAGGACACGCTCGTGCTTTTCACCAGCGAGCAGGGATCGCAGTTCCCCGGCAACAAATGGACCTGCTGGGACACCGGCCTGCACACCACGCTCATCGCCCGTTGGCCCGGAAAAGTCGCCGCAGGCAAGCGCACCAGTGCTCTTGTGCAATACGCCGATGTCACCCCCACGCTGCTAGATGTCGTCGGAGCGAAGTCGGATCACACCTTTGACGGCACCAGCTTTGCCTCCGTGCTGCGTGGAGAAAAGACCACGCATCGCGATTACGCCTACGCCGCGCACAACAACATCCCCGAAGGCCCCGCGTATCCCATCCGCAGCATCACCGACGGCGAGTGGCGCTACATCCGCAATCTAACGCCCGATGAAATCTTCATCGAAAAGCATCTCATGGGCCTGCTCGGCGGCAGCGCCGCGCACAACCCCTACTGGTCGAGCTGGATGGCCACCGCGCTCGACAACCCGCACACTTACACGCTCGTCAAACGCTACATCCACCGCCCCGCCGAGCAGCTCTACCGCAGCGCCGAAGACGCGTACGAAATGACCAATCTCGCCAACAAACCCGAGCACGCCGCGATCCAAGCCAAGCTCAGCACCGCCCTTGACCAATGGCTCAATAAACAAAGCGACCCCGGAATCCCCCAAGACACGCACGAAGCTCACAAGGCCGGGAAACAAGGCAATCATCTGCATTTCCCGAAGCCTTGAAACCTGCTCAATCAACAAGGACAGCAGAATGGGGACAGCAGAATTTCTGAGAGGATTGCTTCACCTGTATTTGATTCTGCTGTCCTTAAAATCCCCTCAGCCATGAAACCTCTGCTTCTTGTTTTATCCGCCCTGTGCCCTCTGCTCTCCGCTTTGGCCCAGCCGAATCTGCTGCTCATCATCGCGGATGACTGCACTTATCGTGACCTCGAAGTGTATGGCGGGCAGGCGAAGACACCGCATCTCAACAAGCTCGCGGGCGAGGGCATGAAGTTCACGCGTTGCTTCCAGGCCGCGCCGATGTGCTCGCCCACGCGTCATTGTCTCTACACGGGGATTTATCCCGTGAAGTCGGGCGCGTATCCGAACCACACTGTGGCCTACGACTGGGTGAAAAGCATCGCCACCTATCTCAACGACGCAGGCTACACCACGCACCTCTCTGGCAAGACGCACATCAGCCCGAAGTCCGTCTTCCCTTTTGAATACAGCGGCAAGGACAACAACCCCGATCCTGCCGTGTTCGCGCAGGTGCTCAAGTCGGGCGCTGAGACGGGCAAGCCCTTCCTCTTCATTGCCACCTCGAACGAGCCGCACACGCCCTGGAACAAGGGCGATCCCTCGCAGTATCCACCCGTCTCGCTGAAGCTGCCGCCTGTGCTCGTGGATTCGCCTGACACGCGCGAGGGTTTTTCCAAATACCTCGCCGAGATCACCTACTTCGACTCGCAGGTCGGAGAGCTGGTTGGTCTGCTCGATCAAAGCAGCCAGCGTGAAAACACACTCGTCATCGTGCTCAGCGAGCAGGGCAATTCCTTTCCCTTCGCCAAATGGACCTGCTACGACGCCGGTCTGCAAAGCGCCTGCATCGCCCGCTGGCCGGGCAAAGTGAAACCTGTGAGCGTGAGCGACGCGCTCGTTGAGTATGTGGATGTCACACCGACCTTTCTCGACGCCGCCGGAGTCACGCGCCCCGAGGTGATGGATGGCCGCAGCTTTCTCCCGGTGCTGAAGGGCGAGGCCGCCACCCACAAGACGCACGTCTTCGGCCTGCAAACCACGCTCGGCATCCACGGCGGAAGCGATCACTTCGGCATCCGCAGCGTGCGTGACACGCGCTATCGCTACATCCGCAACCTCACCCCTGAAGCCACGTTTCAAAACGCCGCCACGAACGACCCCACGTTCAAGTCCTGGCAAACCATGGCCGCCGCTGGCGACGATCACGCGAAACGACTCGTTCACGACTACCAGCACCGTCCCGCGGAGGAGCTCTACGACTGCGAAACCGATCCCTGGAACCGCGCGAATCTCATCGCCGACGAAAAACTCGCCGCCGTTCGTGACGAACTTCGCTCCAAACTCGCCGCCGTTCGTGACGAACTTCGCTCCAAACTCGACGCCTGGATGAAACAACAAGGCGACGAAGGCCAGGCCACAGAAATGAAGGCTCTCGAACGCATGCCGCGCGGAAGCAAAGCCGAAGGCACTCCCAAGAAAAAGAAGAAGGGCGCCTCTGGAAACCCCGCTGTTTGAAAAACCAACCACTCAAAATGAAGGAGTTACACGAATCGCTTTGCTGAAAATCGAAGTATCCAGAGGTGCCCAGAAGGGAAAAAAGAAGGACTGAGCTTATTGAAGGACGCGCTTCTGCCATGTTTCAGCAAGTGTGTGAGCAAGAGTATTGCTGCTGGCTCGTTGCCAGCACATGTCACTCCTTCAAGTCGCGCGGCGAATCTTTTTCGCCGCCTCCATTGTCCTTACATTCTCCCCAGATGCCGCCGCCACTTCGCGGCCCAATGTGGTCATGCTTTTGGCAGACGATCTCGGTTACGAGGACATCGGCTGCTACGGCGGACCGGTGAAGACGCCGACTCTCGATACCCTTGCGTCAGGCGGCACTCGCTTCACGGATTTTTACTCCGGCTGCGCGGTGTGCTCGCCTTCGCGGGCCGTGCTGCTCACCGGCAGGCACCACATCCGCGCCGGTGTTTACAGTTGGATCAGCGATGCCGGGCAGCGCTCGCATCTGCTGGAGCGTGAAGTCACGCTGGCGGAGATCTTGAAGCAAAACGGCTATGCCACAGCTCATGTTGGCAAGTGGCACCTCGGCCTGCCCACGGCCAAACACGACAAGCCCACGCCTGACAAGCACGGCTTCGATCATTGGTTCGCCACCTGGAACAACGCCGAACCGAGCCATCGCAATCCCGAGACCTTCATCCGCAACGGAGAGTCCGTGGGCAAGCTCGAAGGCTACTCCTGCCAGCTCGTCGTGGACGAGGCCATCACTTGGCTCGACAAGCACCGGGCGAAGGACAAGCCCTTCTTTCTCAACGTGTGGTTTCACGAACCTCACGCCCCCATCGCCGCGCCAGACGAGATCGTCGGCGGCTATGGCAAACTCAAAGACGCCGCCGCCCTCTACTCCGGCACCATCGACAACACTGACCGCGTCATCGCCCGCCTGCTCGCGAAGCTCAAAGAAACCGCGCCACCCGAGGACACGCTCATCATTTATGCCAGCGACAACGGCAGCTACCGCAAGGACCGCGTGGGCAAGCTGCGCGGTCAGAAAGGCATGAACTGGGAAGGCGGCATTCGCGTGCCCGGCATCTTCCACTGGCCGGGTGTCATCGCCGCCGGTCGTGTGGAAAAGACACCGGCTGGTCTCGTCGATGTGCTGCCCACCGTCTGCGGCCTGCTCGGCATCGCGCCGCCGGAGGGAGTGCATCTGGATGGCTCGGACATCTCGCCGTTGCTCAAGCCGGATGCAGGCCGCAGCTTCACCCGCCATCAGCCGCTGTTCTGGCATCTGCAAAAGTCGCGCCCCATCGTCGCCATGCGTGATGGACCGTGGTCGCTCACCGCTGATCCCGATTTCGAACTCTCCACCGACAACATGTTCCGCGAGGAGTGGATTCCCATCATCAAGTCCGGCGCTTACAAGAACTGGCAGCTCCACAACCTCGAAAAAGACCCTTCGCAGACCACCGACCTCGCCGCCGAGCATCCCGAGGTGCTGGAGCGCATGAAAAGCCAGCTCCTCAAAATCAACGCCAGCATCATGGCCGACGGCACGGACTGGCATCTGCCAGCACCGCGCTGACCTGGCTCAAAATCACCCCCTTCCTCGCCCTCTTCCTGTTCTGCTGTCTTCTCCGCCCCGCAGCAGAACATCGAACAGGTGAAATATGCCCGCCTTGGGGGGCGTTTTTGCGCCACTCATGATCTCACGCAGAAAACTCCTCCGACAAATGGCCGCCACGGCTGGCGCGGCCTTTGGGTCACCATTGTTCCCCGGGATCAGCCAAGCCTCCCGTGCGCACGGCGGTGGGCCAAAGCGCGTGATCTTTTTCATGCAGAATCAGGGCTTCGATCCGGCCACCTGCATCCCGGCGGGCATGAAAAACAGCGGCTCGCTGGCGAAGGCCAAGCTGCCGGAGCCGATCCAGGCACTGGAACCCTTCAAGGAGCGGCTGCACATCATCAATGGTCTGCACGGCCTGCACACGAGCCCGTCTCACAGCGCGTTCTTCGGAGCGCTCGGGGGTTATCGCGGCAGCGACGGCGTGCCGCCCAGCGCGTCCACGATTGACTATGAACTGAGCAAGGTGCTGCCCGAGACGTTGCTGCCGCATCTCTGCATCGGCATGGACTCGATGGAAAACATGAAGGCCAAGCCCACCGTCGCGAATTTGTCGGCCAGCGGCGCGGGACAGCCGATCTTCATGCATTCGAACCCGAACCACCTCTACCAGATGCTCTACGGCGGCATCTCGGACGGAGACATCCGCAAGCAGCATGAGGCGCGCTCCAGCATGTTTGACCGCATCGAGCAGCTCGCCGCCGCGCACGGCAAGGCGCTGCCGATGGCGGACCAGCAGCGCTACGGGCAGTACGTTCAAGGTTTCCAGGACATCAACGGCCTGCGGTCTCGCCTCAACGGCGTCTCCGATCATCTGCGGAACTTCGCGCCGAAGGTCGATGACCGTTACACGAAGCCCGAGTTCGAAACCGACTGGCATGATGTGCTGCTCGATCTCGGCATCTCGGCGATCAAGTCCGGCATCACCAGCGTGCTGACCATCGGCTCCGGCCGTGGTGAAATCTTCGGCTCATGGAAAGGCATTGGCGTCGAGGAACAGGGCCACAATCTCGGCCACATGAAGCAGCCGGACAATCCGATCTGGATCAAGATCCGGCAATACAACAACCGCATGCTCGTGAAGCTCATGGAGGAGCTGGAAAGCGTGCCCGAAGGCAGCGGCACGATGATGGACAACACGCTCATCGTTTACACCAGCAACAACGCCGACGCGCAGCACACTAGCGGCGCCACCTGGCCGGTGATGCTGCTCGGCAACTGCGGCGGCATTTTCAAATCCGGCTGCTTCACGCAGCTCGACGGCACCCGTCCGATCAACGCGCTCTACGCAACGATCCTGAAAACCGCCGGCGCCGAGTGCGAGCGCTTCAACATGAGCGAGAAGATGGCCGCGAAGTTCGACTCCGGCATCGGCCCGCTTCGAGAGGTCCTCGCGTAAGACAAGCCCACCGCTGCGCCGGGCGCATCCGCGAGCGGCTACCGATGCGGCTTCAGCAGCAGACTTAGCTAGCCTGTTGTGAACCGACCAGCCTCGATCTTTGAGAAAGGCACTCGCATCCTATCATCCACCGCTGCTTTCACGATGCTCGCGGACTGCATGGCTACGTCGGCACACTCAACGGCGTAGAAAAAAGTCACGGACCTGCTCATCGAAAACAGCGTCTTCATCGGCGGCATGAATGAGGCCAAGTGCTTTGAGCAACGTCAAACCCTGGCTCATGAAAGTGGCAACTGTCGGGAATCCATCGGCAGGATCAAAGGCGGCTGCATCTGCCGATCATGGACACCGCAGAAGTGAATCACCCGACCACGCGGAGATCACGGCTCCACGATTCTTAGCGTGGGGAGGATGTTGCGAAAGTCGGAGGCGTTGCGCGTGATGATGCCTTGGAACCGCTCGGCGAAGGCAGCGATCAACACATCGGCCACGGGGCGCTTCACCACTTGGAGTTGTCGGCGTCTTTGCTGGAACTGATGCCAGAGGCGATGCGCCAGGAGCGTGTCCGCAGGAGTCCAAAACTCCGTCGTGCCGATATGCGAGGATTTCAAAAATGCCTCCGCTGCCACATCATCACCCGAAAAGGACGGACCAAGCTCCACAAACGTCACGGGGCTGACGGCGAGGCCGTCGTTGAGATGAGCTTGCAGACAGGCCGTGGAGGCGGGCTCAAAGAGCGGATCGCCCGTGATCAAGTCCACCACCACTGAGGTATCGACCACCCACGCCATCTCAGTCTTCCTCGCCCTCCCGCAGCGCCTTCATCGTCTCGGCAGTCGTCGCCCAAGGGCCGCGCGGAGCCTTCTGTCGCGCAGTGGCGATCATTTGCCGATACTCCTCCATACTCGGCACCGGCGTTGCAGGCGGCACCTCGGAGATCGCGAGCTTCACCCGAGAGCCTTTCGGAAACTGACGAAGCATGTTCGCCACGACGGTAGTCATGTCGTCTTCGAGGTCGAGGGTGGCAGTGATCGCGCTCATGGGGCCGAGTGTAGTGGACGCATGGGGCTATTTCAAGAGTTGCCTGCGGCTTCATCGCCTTCAGCAGTTCCAGCAAGCTCACCGCGCCACTTTCGCAATCTCCTCAAACTTCTCGCTGCTAGGCATCACAAAGAGATATTTGCCACCAATGCGCGACGCCCACACGGCAGTGAAGCAATGGGTTTGAGCAACGTCCAAGCTGGCTCGTGAGAGTGGCATCAGCCGGGAATCCATCGGCAGGCAGCGGGTGATGCTGCTCGACAATTGCGGCGGCATTTTCAAAACCGGCTGCTTCACGCAGCTCGACGGCACCCGTCCGATCAACGCGCTCTACGCCACGATCCTGAAAACCGCCGGCGTCGAGTGCGACCGCTTCAACATGAGCGAGAAGATGGCCGCGAAGTTCGACTCCGGCACCGGCCCGCTAAAGGAGTTGATTGCGTAAGGCACGCCCCCGACAAATGCCGGGCGCATCTGGAATGCGAATGGCTGACGACGACTCGTTGTCAGCCTTATGTCAGCGCCGTCCGAGCAGGAACTTGATGCCCTGTTTTTCCGCCATAATGCGGGGAGTGAGGTGGCATTGTCACTCCCCGCGCCTGTCCTTCTGCGGTCGCTGCTGCCCACGCGGCAGATGGCAGCGGAGGTGATGCAGGATGCCCGGTCTGTGACCTGAGATCACGCAACCCGGGGCAAGAACGTTGCATCATCCTTGGGTGCTTTGAGGATCAATCCTGCTCCGGCATGCCGCCCTTGATGCCTTTGCCGCCGCGACCGGGGCCGCCTTTGCCCTGGCCTTTGCCCTTTCCCTTGCCTTTTCTTTTGCCGTGCATGTCTCCGGGGCCGGGGGCGGGATCGGCCTGGCCGTTTGCTGCGGCTTTCATGCGGGCTCCACCGTGGGCAAAGGCGGCTGGGATGGAAACCGCGAGCGCGGCGGCGATGAGTGTGATGAGTGTTTTCTTCATGGTGCGTTGGATGTGACCGGGTTGTTTCAGTCACATGCCCACGATGACCCGCGAAGATGACGCGAAGGTGATGCCTTAGCATTTTTTCAGCGTGAAACTCAACACGCCGCCAGACAGCGAAGCGTCGAGTCGGTAACCGATGGCGCTGGCTGCCTGCCGGGCGAGCGCAAGACCGAGGCCGCTGTGCGTGCTGTTGGTTCGTGATTGCTCCGCACGCCAGAAGCGGTCAAACAAATGCGGCAGATTCTCCTGGGTCATGTCGGGTGCTGCATTGGCGATGGTGATGCTGCCGGGATCGAGTTCGATCTCGATGCGTGAGGATGCCTGTGCGTATTCTACGGCGTTGGTGAGGAGATTGGACAGTATGATGCGCAGCAGACGTGCATCGGCTTCCATCGAGAGTCCGGGCTCCGAGCGGAGGCGGAGGTCGAGCTGCTTTGCTTCCACTTTTTCAGTGCAGGGTTGCAGGCATTCGTGACATAGGGCGCTGAGATCAACAGTGGAGAGTTGGAGGGCTGTCTCGCCGGATTCGAGCCGGGCGAGGGTGAGCAGGGCTTCGATCAGGTTTTCGAGCTGCGAGGCAATGGCGAGCGTGTGCGCCGGAAGCTCGGGATCCGTTTGATCTGGCCATTTCAGGGCGACCTCACCGAGCATTTTGAGTTCCGCCACGGGCGTGCGCATTTCGTGGGCGAGGTCGGCGCTGAAGCGTCTCTCACGCTCAAATCCCTGCTCAAGGCGATGCAGCAGCTCATTGAGGGCCGCGTAGATCGGCTGCAACTCGGCGGGAGCATTCGCTGCATCGAAGCGTGCCTTCAGCGATGGCGTGTCGATGTATCGTGTCTGTTCGCTCAGGGTCTTCAAGGGGCGCAGACCATGACGCAAAGCCGTGGTGACGAGGAAAAACGTGCCCGCCGCCGCGAGCAGGCCTGCGATGCCAATGCCGCCGAGCAATGAAGCGAGTGTTCCTTCGATCTCCGAGGTTTCCTTGGCCAAAGCGATGAGGCTGGAGCCACCGCCATGACGACCTTTGCCCTTGCCTTTCGGTCCACCGCCTGCTGTCACCGTGCGAAAGCTCATGAGCCGAACGGCGCGGCCATCGCCGAGCATCGTGGATGAAAAAACGGGATCGTTCCCGGAGATCTCCAGTTTGGGCAGCGTGGCATCACCGAGGCTCTCGGAGCGCTCGCTGACCTCGCCTTGGCTATTCCAGACCTGATAGAAAGAGAGGCCTTGAGGATCGTGATAGTCTGCTAAACGATTTTGCAAGCGCTGACCGCGACCTCGCGCCGTGCCATCCTCGGAGTCGGAATCGCCAAGTGCGGTGAAGCGGGCAAGTCGTGCATCCAAGGCAAGCGCGGTGTCGATGGATTGATACAAGCTGTGCCTGACACTGAAATAAATGCCCGCTCCGGTGCCGCACCACAGCACGGCCAGTCCGGCGAGCAGCCAGAGCATGAGGCGCTGTTTGATCGACCTCATGCGGGACGCGCCTCCATCACATAGCCCTGTCCGCGTCGGGTATGAATCAGTGGTAGCGAATCATCACTCACGGCGATTTTTTTGCGCAGCGCACACACGGCGGAGTCCACGACGTTGCTCATGGGCGAAACGAGGTCGTCATAGATGTGCTCCTCGATTTGAGTGCGCGTGACGATCTGGCCGGCCCGCAGCATGAGATACTCCAGTAGCGCAAACTCGCGGGCAGTGAGATCGAGCGCCACGCCTGCTCGTGTGGCCGTTTTTGCCGTCGAATCGAGGGTCAGGTCGGCCAGAGTGGTCTCGCTGGCGGCTTTTTGATAACCACGGCGGCACAGCGCCTCCACGCGAGCCAGCAGTTCCTCCAGGGCGAAGGGTTTGACGAGATAATCATCCGCTCCACTGCGCAAACCGGTCACACGATCAGCCACAGCGTCCTTCGCGGTGAGGAACATGACGGGCGTGCGATTGCCCGCTGCACGCAGCGTCTTGAGGATGCTGACACCATCCAGCGAAGGCAACATGATGTCGAGGATGGCGGCATCGTAAGGATGATCCTCCACCATCTCCAGGCCCTCGCGTCCGTCGCCCGTGGCATCCACGGCGTAACCACTGCGCCTCAGCGCGAGCACGATGGACTCGCGGAGGCGGTTGGAATCTTCGACAACAAGGATGCGCATGGGGAAGCCTAGCCCGCTCGCCGCCGCTGCAAAAGCGGGAATCAGGCACTGTGCATCATGGCGAAGAAAGATGACGCGAACATGATGGCGGGGGCGGAGGTGTGATCGTTTGTTTTCTCCCGGCGCATCATGTTCACGTCATTTTCCACTTGCAAGATGGCTTCATGACTCAACCGACGACTCTCATTCTGCTTCTGGCCCTCAGCACTGTGCAGGTGCTTGGTCAGGCACCGAATCCACAAAAGCCCGGTGAAACTCCACCACAGACCATGCGAGGCGGTTTTGGCAAAGGAAAGGGAAAGGGCAAAGGCCGCTTCATGCCACCTGAGCCTCCGACACCTTCACCGGTGCCAGCTCCCAGACCGGCTCCAGCAGTGCCTCCGAGCCCTCCGACGGGCCAGACGGGTGGCCAGGCTGCCAGCGCGGACTTCTTCAATCAGAAAATCTTGCCCGTGCTCCAGCAGAAGTGCTTCAACTGCCATCAGACCGGGCGCAAAATGAAGGGCGGGCTCGCGGTGGACTCCCACGCGGCACTTATTGCGGGTGGGGACAGCGGCCCCTCGCTCGTGCCCGGTGATGCCGCGAAGAGCCTGCTCTATGTCTCGATAACGTATGCGGATGACGATTTGCAAATGCCGCCGCGTGAACGGCTCTCCGCGTCGGTGCTGGCTGATTTCAAAAAGTGGATCGAGATGGGTGCGCCCTTCGGTGCGAGCGGCATTCCAGCAGCGAGCACAACCACGCCTGCGACTGCCGCGGAGAGCGGCGGCTTCTTCGCCACCCTCACGGCGGTGCGTGGCAACTCGGTCACTTACACCCGTGATGATGATGGCGGCGGCATGATGCGTGGCGGCATGGGCAAAGGAAAGGGCAAGGGCGGCGCGATGCGCGGAGGAGGCAATGAAACGACGCAAAAACTCGCGGACAAGGCGCTGATCACCTCCGCCACGCTGGCACGGCGCACGCAGGATTTGCTGGTGGGCATCGAGCTGAGTGGCGGGTTGTCGAATCCGGTCTTTGATGCGGTTCGGCAGGGTGGTGCGAGGGCGCATCTCGTCGTGAAGGACGGACAGATCACGGAGCTGAATCTCATCACCGCCCAGGAGGAAAGCGATGCGCCTATTGCCGTGAAACCCAAACGTCCGCCCGCGAAATCCGCCACGCTCACTCCATGAAACGATTGCTTCTGCTGCCCCTGATCGCCGCACAAACCTGTCTCGCCCAGCAGAGTGCTAAAAAGGAGGTGTTTTGGTCTTTTCGCCCGCCAGCGACGGTTTCGCCGCCGGTGGTGAAAAACACCGAATGGCCGCTCGGCACGGTGGATCGCTTCATTTTGGCAGAGCAGGAGAAAAAAGGCCTGTCACCGTCGAAAGCAGCGGAACCACGCGTGCTCGTGCACCGCTTGTTCTTCGCGCTCTGCGGGTTGCCGCCTGCTGCGGACGTGATGGAGCACTGGCAGCGTGAAATCGGGCCTGATTTGAATCAAACCGCCATCGCGGCACTGGTGGACTCGCTGCTCAAGTCACCACGCTTCGGCGAGCATTGGGGCCAGCATTGGCTCGATGTGGCCCGCTTCGCCGAATCCACCGGCGGCGACGCGAACGGCATCCATCCACATGCGTGGCGCTACCGCGACTATGTGATCGACAGTCTGAACGCCGACAAACCCTTCGACCAAATGATCCGAGAGCAGATCGCGGGCGACTTGCTGCCCATCGGCTCGGATCGCGAATGGGCGCAAAACCTCGTCGCGACGGGATTTCTTGCCGTGGGGCAAAAACTCGTCGGCGAAGTCGAAGACCGGAAGTTTTTCGCCGATCTCGTCGATGAGCAGATCGATGCGACCACCCGCGCCTTCCTCGGCCTGACCGTTTCCTGCGCCCGCTGTCACGATCACAAGACCGACCCGATCCCGCAGGCCGACTACTATGCGCTGGCGGCCATTTTTCGGAACACGGAGACGCACTACGGCCTCATCAAGGCGCAGTCGCGGCAGTATTCCACGCTGCTCGATGTCACCGGCATGGGTTTGCCCGCGGGGCGCGATGCTTTGACCGCGCAGCAGCTCGCGGACATGAAAGCCGAACGCGAGGCCGCTGCGCAGAAGATGGATGACATCATGCGCACGATTCGCGGCGGCGATGGTGTCACGCGTGCAATGCTGCGGCGTTCACGCACACAGCGGGATGAAAGCGAGGCGCTGATGCAATCCTACGATGCCCAGGGCAACCCGCTCACCTTCGTGATGGGCATGCAGGACCGCGATGCAACGCTGGAGACACGCATCCTTGAACGCGGCGAGCTGGACAAACCCGGCGCTCTCGTCGCGCCCGGCTTTCTCCATGCGCTGCATCCGCAATCATCACCTCCCGCGCTGCGTCTGCGTGAAGGCAGCGGACGCCTGCAACTCGCCGACTGGCTCGCCAGCCCCCGCAATCCGCTGACAGCGCGTGTCATCGCCAACCGCGCATGGCACTGGCTCTTTGACCAAGGCCTGGTCCGCACCGTGGACGACTTCGGCTTCACGGGTGACAAGCCCACGCATCCCGAGTTGCTCGATTTTCTCGCCCTGCGCCTCATTGAGCACAAGTGGTCGCTGAAGTCACTCATCCGCGAACTCGTGCTCACGCGCACCTGGCAGCAGGCATCCACCTTTGATACAGACAAATTCGACCACGACCCCGACAACCTGCTTCTCTGGCGCATGAGGCCGCGTCGTCTCGAAGCCGAGGCTGTGCGCGATGCCATGCTCGCCGTGAGCGGCAAACTCGACCTCGCCCGGCCCGCAAAGCCGCTCATTGCCACCGCAGGCGAAGGAACGGTGGGCCAGGCTGTTTTCGAGCCGGAGATCCGTAAGATCGAAGCGCCCGTGCGCAGTGTGTATCTGCCGCGAGTGCGCAGCGTCCTGCCCGAGATGATGGAACTCTACGATGCACCGGACGCCAGCAACGTCATGGGCGCCCGCGAAACGACCACCGTGCCGCTCCAGGCACTGCACGCGCTGAACTCTGCCTTCGTGCGGCAGCAAGCAGAAGCCTTTGCCGACCGCCTCGGCAAGCTCACCGTGTTTGAGCAGCTTGATCACGCCTGGCTCTCTGCCTTCGGTCGTCCACCGACCGCCAAGGAGCGTGAACTCGCCAACGCGTTCTCATTCGAGATCGAAGCGAGCCTCGAAGGCCCCAGAACGCAATCACAGCGCGAAGCCCTCATCACACTCGCCCAATCCCTTCTCTGCGCGGCGGAGTTTGTCGTTGTGGATTGATTCCAGCACCCTTCTTCTCATGAAACCCAACTCATTCTGCCTCAATCGCACTTCCGCCGTCACTCGCCGGGAGGCGCTGCGTTCGCTTTCGGCGGGTTTTGGCTATCTCGCCTTCCAAAGCCTCGCTGCGGCGGCCACATCGCCCCTTGCCAGCAAGCAGCCGCATTTCGCCCCGAAGGCCAAGCGGGTCATTTTCCTCTGCATGAGAGGTGGGCCGTCGCATCTCGACACCTTCGACTACAAACCGCGACTCATCGCCGATGCTGGCAAACCCTCGCGCTATGCCGGATCGCAGCTCATGCCGTCGCTTTGGGAGTTCAAGCAGCGTGGACAGAGCGGGCTGTGGATATCCGAGGCGTTTCCAAATGTAGCGCAGCATGCCGACGACCTCTGCCTGCTGGGCGGCATGACCTGCGACCAGCCGAGCCACGCGCAGGCCTTCGTGCAGATGCACACCGGCGTCTCGCAGTTCGTGCGGCCCTCGATGGGTGCGTGGTCGCTGTATGGCCTGGGCACGGAGAATCAGGACCTGCCCGGCTACATCACCATCAATCCACCGACCGCGAATGGCGGTGCGCAGAACTACGGCAGCGCCTTTCTGCCCGCCGCCTACCAGGGCACGAAGCTCGCCATCAGCGACAGCAGCCAGCGCAGCCGAGCCATCGACATCAAACGCCGAGGTGAGCCGAACAAGGACGGCCTCAACCACATCCGCAACGAACTCCTCAGCCGCGACCAGCAACGCGGACAGATCGACTTCATCAATGCGCTGAACCGCGAGAAGCTCGCCCGCGACGTGAACGCACCGCTCGTCGAAGGCGCCATCGAGAGCTACGAACTCGCCTTTCGCATGCAGGATGCCGTGCCCGGCGTGATGGACCTCAGCAAGGAGTCTCCGCAGACACTCGCGCTCTACGGCATCAATGAAGACCCCACAGATGGATTTGGCCGCCAGTGCCTGCTCGCACGCCGATTCGCCGAAGCGGGCGTGCGCTTCATCGAACTCGGCCACGGCTCGTGGGATCAGCACGCCAACATCCAGACCGCACTCGGCCAAAACTGCGCCCAGACCGACAAGCCCATCGCCGGTCTGCTCGCCGATCTCAAGCAGCGCGATCTGCTAAAAGACACGCTCGTCATCTGGGGCGGCGAGTTTGGCCGCACCTCCTACTCGCCCGATGGCAACGGACGCGATCACAACCACAAAGGCTACACGCTCTGGATGGCCGGGGGCGGCGTGAAGGGAGGCTTCTCCCACGGCGAGACCGACGATCACGGTTACGAAGCCATCACCGGCAAAGTCCACATCCATGACTGGCACGCTACCGTGCTACACCTGCTCGGTTTCGATCACGAAAAGCTCACCTATCGCTTTGGCGGGCGGAACATGCGGCTCACCGATTTGTATGGCGAGGTGGTGCGGGAGGTGTTGGCGTAAATGAGGCACGCTCTTTCCATCACCGCATTCATCCGCGTGCTGCTGTGCGCTGCCGTGCTGCTGATGGGGCTGCGCAGCGGTCGGGGTGCCGACGAATACGGCAGCTTTTACCTGCAACAGTCGCTCGTGCATTTCATCCGCCCTGAGAATGGCCGTCACGGCGTCTCGGTCATCATGGTGCCAGGGCACAATCTTTCCTCCTCCATCTACCTGAGCACACCGGATGGCCGCCCGGGTTGGGCGCAGGAGTTCGCCGACGATGGATTCGATGTTTATGTGATCAATGACCCGGACTTCGACTTCTCGCGCGGCTTCGGCATCGCGCCGTTCACGTCGGTGCCGATGCTGGGTGCGCCGCCCGCCGACCCCGCTGCCACACTGGCATGGCAGCAGGACATCTGGCGACGGTGGGGATTTGGCAGCTCCGCAGGCAATCCGTATCCCGACACCCGCTTTCCAACGGCATCCTTCGCTGTCTTCGCCTCGCACTATCCCTATGTGAGCAGCAACGGACGGAGCTATCCCGATGCCGTGACGGCGCTGCTGGACATGGTCGGGCCTTCCCTGCTGCTGGCGCACTCCGCAGGCGGGCCGACCGCCGTATCCGCCGCGAAGGCACGATCCCGTCTCGTTCCCGCGCTCATTTTGATCGAGCCTACCAATCCGCCGGACGCCGATGACTTTCCTGTGCTCGCGGCCAAATCACTGCTCGGCGTGTATGGCGACTACATTGACTCGCGCAACCAGGGGAACCGCAAGCTCGCCACCGAAGCGGCGGCGGTGATGTTCAGTCAAAACGGCGGCCATGGCGAGGTGATCTCGCTGCCGGAGGAACTCGGCATCTTCGGCAACACCCACCTCCTGATGCAGGATAACAACAGCGCCTTCATCGCCGACCTGATCCTCGACTGGCTGGCCGTGAACGTGGATACAAACGCCATGCCGCCGAAGATCGAGATCGCCATTGAGGGCACGCAGATCCACCTCACCTCGCGCGTTGAGGGTATCTGGCAGTCCAGCACGGATCTGGTGACTTGGACGAACTTCTCGCCGGTGCCGTCGCGCGAGCTACTGGTGCCTCTCAGTGGTTCTGCAAAGTTCTTCAAGCAGGTGGACTGAGGGACAAAGAACAAAGCCCATCGCCGGACTGCTCGCCGATCTCAAGCGGCGTGAAGGGCGGCCTTTCTCACGGCGAGAGCGACGATCACGGTTACGAAACGATCACCGGCAAAGTCCACCGCCATCCTGCACCTGCTCGGCTTTGATCACGAAAAGCTCACCTACCGCTTCGGTGGCCGGAACATGCGCCTGACAGACCTCTACTGGAGCGTGGTGCGGGAGATTTTGGGGTGAGCTCCAGCAAATCCGAGTGCCACTCGTCTGCATCATGCGCTGTTATATAGTTCCCGCCAACTTAAGTGAAGATGTGCATGTTTGGGGCGTTTCTGCCAAGCGATCCCAATTTCCCCATGAGCACGGCCCTGAATCGAACCCATTTTCCCGCGTGAGCCGTGACCGTTTTGCCCTCATGGCGGCTGCGGGTGTCGCTCTTTGCTCCCTCGCTCTGGCGGCCCCGGTTTGTGCCCAGCACTGGCCGCAGGCGTCGGGGCCGAATCTGAATTGGAAAATCGAAGGGGCTGCACCGCCGCTGGAGTGGTCGGTGGTTGGCGGCAAGAACATCCTTTGGCGCACGACCTTGCCTGAAGGCGGACAGAGCGCGGTGACGATTTGGGGGGATCGCGCCTTCGTGACGACGCATCGTCCGATGGATGAATCCAGCGACCGGCTTGAGCCGAACATCGTCGGTTACTGCCTCGATGCGAACACGGGCACGATTCTTTGGAAAGTCGATCTTCCCGGCACGGACCTGGTTCAAGCGGCAGGGATTTTCAGCGATGCGACGGTGTTTGCGCCGATCGCCGACGGCGAGCACGTCTGGTTTTTCAATCGCTGCGGTTCGATGGGTTGCTTTGACTTCGACGGCAAACCGGTCTGGCTCCGCGAGTTCCGCCCGCTCACCCGCCACACGAACCGCGAATGCGAACCCATCCTCGTCGGCGACAAGATCATCACCGTCGAAGTGCGGAACAAAGACGCCACGCAGAAGCTGGAGCGGCACAAGCCGGTGCCGGAGGGGATCGTTCCGCGTGATGTCTGGACCTACCTGCACGCCATCGACAAGAAGACCGGCAAAGTCATGTGGATCGAAGAAGCGGGAACTTGTGTCCACAACACGCCGATGGCCGGGCAGTTGCCGGACGGACGCTGGGCCATCGCGCATGGTCGTGGCGGCGGTCATGCCCCTTTAGAAGAGCCTTATGGCGTGAGTTTGACGCTGCTCGACTCCGGCAAGACGCTCTGGAGCCGCGAGGTCAAGGGCGACAGCTCCTACAATTCGCATTGGAATGCGCAGCATGTGTTCTGGTTTCAGGGGGCCAACCACCTCGTGCTCGACAGCGCGACGGGTGAGATCCTGCGGACTCAAAACGTCACCGAAAACGTGAACCTCACCGATGCGCAGACCGGCAAGCGCGAGACAGGCATCGCCATCAAAGGCGGCAAGCGCATGCCGCTGACGAATCAGACCAACATCGTCGTCGGCGACTGGCACTATTTCCTCGCGCACGACATCACCGCCATCGGTCGCGTGAACATCGAGACCGGTGCGACCGAATACCTGCGCGTCCCGGTGCAACTTGTCGCCGGAGCGGAGCCGAAACGCATCTGGGAAAAGAATGAAGCGCTTCCGAATGACACGAAGAACTCGCGCGGCATCGACATCGCACTCGACAAACGCGCCAAGGGCACGGGCTGGGGCCATGTCTCCGCCGCGAGCCCGATCCTCGTCAATCGCCACCTGTTTTTCCCGATCATGAACGGCACGGTTTATGTCATCGATGCGTTTGCGGAAACGCTCGATGAAAATGCACTCGTCGCGGTCAACGATCTCGGCCCGGCAGGCGAAACCTGGACTCTGGCATCGTTCAGCTATGCAAAGGGCCGCCTCTGGATGCACACGATGAAAGAGGTCCTATGCATCGGTAAGAACTGACCACCCCTGCCAGTTTATCAAAAACTCACGACCCCCATGACCACCTGGGCCAACACCTCTCCAATGAACAACCGCATTTTTCTCATCTCGATGCTGATCTGCGCTGGTTTTGTCCTGCCTGCGCTGGCGGCCGAAACCTACACGCCGGGCGAGCCCATCAGTGCGAAGTTCAAAGACTTCGCGCTGCCATTCCTCGAACAGAATTGCTTCGAGTGTCACGACAACGACACCCAGAAAGGCGATCTCAACCTGTTCGAACTCTCGCGGGTGGACGAGACCAACGCCGCCACTTGGAAGTCCGTGTGGGCGCAGGTCGCGCTGGAGGAAATGCCGCCGAAAAAGCAGGACCAGCCGGAAGTGATCGACCGGCTGCGTTTCTCCGACTGGATCGTGGGCGAGCTGCAACGCGTGATGAAAGACAAGGGCGGCTTCCACGCCCATCTCGATCCGAAAAAGGGCAACTTCGTCGATCATGACCTGCTCTTTGGCAAGCTGCCGGATGGCATCCAATTGACGCCGACTTCATCACCCGCCCGCATCTGGCGCGTGACACCGCAGGAGCACATCACGCGGCTGAACGAACTGATCAACACCGAGCCGAAATACGATCCCGAGAAGCCGGGACTCCGCGCCCACGGCGATGTCGTTCCCATCAATCACGGCGGGGAGTTGAAGCTCTATTTCGGCATTGATAACATCACCAGCGTGGTGGGCGGCACGGTGGCCTACGCCACGGCGGTGAAGAGCGTGCCCGTGGTGCTCTCCTCGGCACGCAAGGTCGGCTTGAAGAACTACCCCGACTTTTACACGGTCAACAGCGCCGAGGCGACGCAGATCCTCGGCAAGGCGGAGGACATTCTGAAATACATGGCCTACGGACCGCTCAGCCTCGTCGGCATGCCGGAACAGATCACCGACGATCCTAAAACCTACGACAAGGTGAAGCCCAAAGGTGATCTCCGCGGCCTGCCGACGGCGATTGTTTATAACACCAAAGTCGTCCGTCCTCTGACGCCGGTGCTCGATCTCATGAAAGAACCCGAGGCCACCGACGAACGCCTGCGGGCCGCTGTGGACTACCTTTTCGAGGCGCTGACCTTCCGCCCGCCGAACAAGCCGGAATCCGACAGCTACCTGCAGATCGTCAAAGACAGCATCGCCAAGGTCGGCAAAAAAGACGGCGTCATGATGGGCCTGTCGTCCATTTTTCTCGATCGCGACGCGTTGTTCCGGCCGGAACTCGTGGAAGGCGGCAAGCCGGATGAGCACGGTCGCGTCATGCTCCAGGATTGGGAGCTGGGCCTGGCCGTGAATCACGCGCTGCGCTACATCAAGCCCGACGCACCGCTGCGCCAAGCCATTCTGGAAGGCCGCATGAAGACACGCGAGGACGTGAAACGCGAGGTCACTCGCATGCTCGACGACGACAGCATCCGCAAGCCGCGCGTCCTGCAGTTCTTCCGCGACTTCTTTGACTACGACCTCGGCGGGTACATCTGCAAAGACACCCGCGCCCTGGCGGCGACGGGCGTCTCCAATCGCGGCACGGCTCATTACAACGCCATGTTTGACGCCACCGCCAGCACGGACCGCCTGATCGAGCTGGTGCTCGCTGAAGACAAGAACGTGCTCAAGGAACTGCTCACCACCCAGCGAGTCGTGGCCACCAAGACGCACAACACCTACTTCGGCAGGAAGCACACGAAGGAAGAGCAGGCTGCCGCCACAGCCGTGAAGAAGAAGGCCGAGGAGGAACTGACGCAGAAGGAAACAGATGAACTCAAGACGCTGAAGGCGGAGGTCGCCGCTCTGGAAGCCAAGGTGAAGGACGATCCCGAGGATAAAAAAACGCAGAAGTCTCTCGCTCAGCAGAACAAGCTGCTGTCTGCGGCGGAGAAGCGAATCGACAACGCCAGGAGGGAACGGAAACGCGGCGGCGGTGCCAACGTCGAGGTCGCCAGCGCGAATCTAAACGGTCCTCCCGAATACGCTCGCGTCAGCCGCCCGACTTTTGGCGCCGGCTCCATGAAGCCGGAGCGCATTCTCGCCACCGCTCCCGAAGGCCAGCGTCTTGGCATTCTCACGCATCCCGCCTGGCTCGTTTCGCAGTCCGACGCCATGGACAACCACGCCATCCATCGTGGCATCTGGATTCGCGAGCGCCTGCTCGGCGGCGGCATCCCCGACGTGCCCATCACCGTCGATGCCCAGCTCCCGGTTGAGCCGCAAAGCACGCTGCGTGAGCGCATGCGTGTGACGAAGCAGACGTACTGCTGGACCTGCCACGAAAAGATGGACCCGCTCGGGCTGCCCTTTGAGATGTACAACCACGCCGGCATCTTCCGCACCACCGAGCTGGACAAGCCCGTGGACGCCACCGGCGAGATCATCGACAGCGGCGATCCCGCCCTCGACGGCCCGGTGGCCAACGCCCTCGAAATGATCGCGAAGCTCGCCGAAAGCGAGCGCGTGGAGCAAGTCTTCGTCCGCCACGCCTTCCGCTTCTGGATGGGCCGCAACGAAACCCTCAACGACGCCCCCGTCCTCCAAGCCGCCAACCGCGCCTACCGCGACAGCGGCGGCAGCATGAAAGCCCTCATCACCACGCTGCTCACCAGCGATGCGTTCCTTTATCGCAAGGTCGAGCGCGGGGTGAAGACGGCTGCGAGGCCCAGCAGGCAGTAAACGAGCCCATCTTCATGAAACATTTCATCCTCCTCTTCCTATATTTGCTTGGGCCAGCCGTTTTTGCAGCGGGTCCAAACATCGTCTTCATCATCACGGATGACCAGGGCTACGGCGATCTCGACCACACGGGCAATGCGGTGATCAAAACTCCGCACATTGACGCGCTGGCCGCCGAGTCGTCGAGCCTCACGGACTATCACGTCGCGCCCACCTGCTCGCCTACTCGCGCGGCTCTGCTCACGGGGCACTGGACGGACCGCACGGGCGTCTGGCACACCGTCAACGGTCGCTCCATGCTGCGGGAAAACGAGGTCACGCTGGGGCAGATGCTCAAGGACGCGGGTTACGCCACCGGCATGTTCGGCAAGTGGCATCTCGGCGACAATTTTCCTTATCGCCCGGAGGATCGCGGCTTCACTGAGGTCTATCGCCATGGCGGCGGCGGTGTGGGGCAGACGCCGGATCTGTGGGACAACGCCTACTTCGACGGGCGTTATTTCCACAACGGCACGGTCGTCGAGGCCAAGGGCTTCTGCACTGATGTCTTCTTCTCCGAAGCGCAACGCTTCATCCGCGAGCAGGCGGCGAAAAAGAAGCCCTTTCTCGCCTACATCGCCCCGAATGCGCCGCACGGCCCGCTGCATGCGCCGCAGAAGTATCTGGACCTCTATGCGGATAAGCCGCCGCCCGTCGCCGCGTTCTTCGGCATGATCACGAACATTGATGACAATGTCGGCGCGACTCGCTCATTGCTGCGAGAGCTGGGCATCGAGAAGGACACGCTCTTCATCTTCACCACTGACAACGGCAGCGCCACTGGCGCGAAGGTCTTCAACGCGGGCATGAAGGGCGCGAAGGGCAGCGAATACGAGGGCGGCCATCGCGTGCCTTTGATCGCTCACTGGCCTGCGGCTGGTTGGAACAAAAAACACGCCAACGACACTCTCTGCCATGCCGTGGACATCGTGCCCACGCTGCTGGAAGTCACCGGTGCGAAGAAGCCGGACGCGGTGAAGCTCGACGGTATCTCCATCCGCCCGTTGCTCGATCCCTCCGGCAAAACCGATGCCTGGCAGCGCGAGCGGATGCTCGTCACCGACTCCCAGCGCGTGCGCGATCCCATCAAGTGGAAGCAGACCGCCGTCATGAGCGGCAAGTGGCGGCTGGTGAATGGCAAAGAACTTTATGACATTGGCAGCGATCCCGGCCAGCAGCGCAACATCATCGCCGAGCACGCCGCGCAGGCCGAGAAGATGCGGACGTTTTACGATACCTGGTGGGCGGAGTTGGAGCCCACCTTTGCGCAGACCACGGAGATCCATCTCGGGCATCCCGAGCATCCAGTCGTGAGCCTCACCGGTCATGACTGGATTCAAGAAGCCCTGCCGCCGTGGAATCAGCAGCACATCCGCGAGGCCGATGGCTACGCCCACGCACCGCAAAAAGCCACCAAGGGCAAGAAAGCCGTGCCCGCGCCGAAGAATCCGCCGAAGTCCGTGCATCGCGGTCACTGGGCGGTGAAAGTGCTTACGCCCGGCAGCTACACCATCAGCCTGCGCCGCTGGCCGGTGGAGGCTGATGCGCCCATCACAGCCGCCCTGCCCGCTGGTGAAAACGTGCCCGGGGCCACCCTGGCCTACCGCGCCCGCCCCGGTGCCGCCATTCCCGCCATCAGCGCCACGCTTCGCCTGGATGGCAAGGATCTCGAAACCAAGCCCGTGCAGCCTGGAGACAAGGAAGTCACCTTCACCACCACGCTTAGCGCCGGTTCACACCAACTCGCGCCCGCCTTTATTGATACCACCGGGAATGAGATCGGCGCTTACTATGTCATCATCACGAGGCAGAAATGAGGTGTCGGAGGAAAATACATTACGACAGCAGAATGGGGACAGCAGAATTTTGAATAGGTTTGCTTCTTCTTTCCAGAATCACCCAACCACCAGCAACACACAGCCACCATGACTTTCCGCTGCGCCTGCCTCTCCCTCCTTCTTCTATTCTGCTGTCCCCAATCTGCTGTCTTCTCCGCTCCCGCCGCGCAGCCTAACGTCATCTTCATCATGGCCGATGACCAGGGCAGCGTGGACCTCGGCTGTTATGGTGCCAAAGACTTGCACACGCCGCACACGGACGCGCTTGCCGCGAGTGGCGTGCGCTTCACGCAGTTCTACTCGGCGGCTCCGGTGTGCTCGCCTTCGCGGGCGGGAGCATTGACAGGACGCTGGCCCGTGCGGGCGGGTGTGCCGGGCAACTGCGCCTCGCAAAAAGGCGCCAAGGGCGCGCTGCCGCCGGAGGAGGTGACGATGGCGGAGATGTTCAAGGCCGCCGGTTACGCCACCGCTCACGTTGGAAAGTGGCACATCGGCTACACGCCGGAGACCTCACCGCAGGCTCAAGGATTCGACCAGAGCTTCGGCCACATGGGCGGCTGCATTGATAACTACTCCCACTTCTTCTACTGGACCGGCCCGAACATCCACGACCTCTGGCGCAACGGCACCGAAGTCTTCCACGACGGCAGCTTTTTCCCCGATCTCATGGTGCAGGAGGCCACGCAGTTCATCGAGCGGAGCAAAGACCGGCCCTTCTTCATCTACTACGCGCTCAACACGCCGCACTACCCTTATCAGGGCGATGCCAAGTGGCTGGAGCACTTCAAGGACATGCCGCATCCGCGCAAGCTTTACGCCGCCTTCATCGCCGCGCAGGATCAGCGCATTGGCGAGCTTTTTGCCAAGCTTGGTGCGCTCGGTCTGCGTGAGAACACGATCATCATCTTCCAGAGCGACAACGGCCACTCCACCGAGGAGCGCGCGCATTACGGCGGCGGCAGCGCGGGGCCGTATCGCGGTGCCAAGTTCAGCCTGCTGGAGGGCGGCATTCGCCTGCCCGCGATCATTTCCTGGCCGGGGCATTTGCCAAAAAACGAAGCGCGTAACCAGCCCGCCCATGCCTGCGACTGGCTGCCCACGTTGGCCGAACTCACGGGCGTGAAACCGCCGCAGACTCATCTCGACGGCCGCAGCCTCGCCGCCGTCATCCGCGATGCGAAAGCGCCCTCACCGCATGAAAATCACGCGCTCCACTGGCAGGTCGGAAACGGCCCGAAAGCCGACTGGGCCGTGCGTGACGGCGACTGGAAGCTCATTGGCAGCACTCGCGACACCAGCAGCAACGACGGCAAGCCTTTCAAAATTGAAAATCAACTCTTCAACATCCGCGCCGATCCAGGCGAGCAGAGCAATCTCGCCGAAAAGCATCCCGACATCCTCGCCCGCCTGCGCAAGCTGCACGCGGAGCATCTTCAGCAACCGTGAACGAATAGCAAAATCACATGCCTCGAATCATGAAAACCAAGTCTCCATTATTCCTCCTCCTCTGCGTCTTCTGTGCCTTGGCGCTTCACTCCAAAGCAGGGCCCGTGCCGAGCAATGTCGTGCTCTTCATCGCGGATGACATGGGGCAGGACGCTGGCTGTTATGGCAATCCCGACGTGAAGACGCCCGCGCTCGACCAGCTCGCGCAGGAGGGCACGCGGTATCGCTTCGCCTTCTGCACCACGGCGAGTTGCAGCGCGAGCCGCTCGGTGATCATGAGCGGGCTGCAAAACCACGCCACGGGTCATTACGGGCACGCGCATGGCAGCGGGCATTTCAGCACATTCACCAGCGTGCAGAGCCTGCCGGTGATTCTCTCCGGCCACGGCTATCGCACAGGCCGCAGCGGCAAATATCACCTTGCGCCTGAGCTGGTGTATCACTTCGATGAGGCGCTGCCCGGCGACCCGTGGAATCCGCCGGGCATGGCGGAGGAGGCGCGCGCATTCATCGCCGACAAGAGCAAGCCCTTCTTCCTCTACTTCTGCCCACTCACGCCGCACCGCAGTGGCGGGCAGATCGAGGGTCATCCGCTCCAGGCGAATCCCTTCGGCAACCACAAGAACTACCCCGGCCTGACCGACGTGAAATACGACGAGGCAAAGATCGCCGTGCCCGCGCATCTGCCGGACACGCCCTCCTGCCGCGCCGAGCTCGCGCAATACTACCAGGCCAACTCGCGCACCGACGCCGGCCTCGCGCGGCTCATCGCACTGCTGAAGGAAACCGGCCAGTATGACAACACCGTCATCCTCTTCGGCTCGGACAATGGCAAGCCCTGGCCCGGCGCGAAGACCACGCTCTATGAGCCTGGGATGCGGCTGCCGCTCGTCGTTCGCAGCCCCGACCAGACGAAGCGCGGCGTGGTGAGCGACGCGCTCGTCTCATGGGTGGACCTGACGCCGACGATCCTCGACATTGCGGGCGTGAAGGAGGTGCTGGCACCCGCGCGTCAGACCGGCGATCCTGAGGGTGGCGCGCAACAACGCGCAGCGGCCAAGGCGAAGCCGCTGGTGAAGTATGAATTTCATGGCCGCTCCTTCCTGCCCACGCTCGATGGCGCGATGCCGCCCGGCTGGGACGTGGTGTATGGCTCGCATCAGTTTCACGAGATTCAGATGTATTACCCGATGCGCGCCATCCGCACAGATCGCTACAAGCTCATCCTCAATCTCGCGCATCAACTGCCGTATCCCTTCGCCAGCGATCTCCACGCCTCCGCGACCTGGCAGGCGACGTTAAAAAACAACGACACGCATTACGGCAAACGGCCCGTGTCCGATTACATCCACCGTCCGCACTACGAACTGTATGATCTGAAAAGCGACCCCGAGGAACTCACAAACCTTGCCAGCAAGCCGGAGCACCAGGCCGTCTGTGATGAACTCGCCGCCAGGCTCAAGGCCTATCAGGAGCGGACCCGCGACGCCTGGTTCTCCAAGTATGAATACGAGTAAGCCGCTGCCGCTTCACGCAACCACTGCACCCGCATGAAAAAGCTCCTTGTCCTCCTCATCTCATTCTGTGGTCCCCATTTTTCGGCTTTCTCCGCTGCCGCGCCCAAGCCCAACATCCTCCTCATCCTGCCGGACCAGATGCGTGCTAGCGCCATGGGCTGCGATGGCAACAAGGAGGTGAAAACGCCGCACATCGACCGTCTGGCCGCCGAGGGCATGCTCTTCAAGCGCACCTATGCCAACGTGCCTGTGTGCTGCCCGGCGCGGGCGATCCTGATGACCGGCACCTACCCGCATGTGAACGGCATGATGGCGAACGATCTGCGTCTGCGCGAGGAACAGGTCACCATCGCTGAAATCCTGCGTGATGCGGGCTGCCGCACCGGTTTCATCGGCAAATGGCATCTCGACGGCGGGCCGCGTGATCCGGGCTTTGTGCCACCAGGGCCGCGCCGGCAGGGATTTGAATTCTGGGCGGCCTACGAATGCCATCACAAGCACTTCCAGCCCGACTACTTCCGCGACACGCCGGAGCGCATCGTGGTGGACAAGTTCGAGCCGGAGGCATCGTGCGATTTCGCCGTCGAATTCCTCAAGTCACAGCCCAAGGACAAACCCTTCTTCCTCACCGTGCAGATGGGACCGCCGCACGATCCCTATGGCGCTCCAGAGGAGTACATGAAGCTCTACGACGCGGAAAAACTCACGCCGGACGCAAGCTGGCAGGCTGGCAGCGAATCACGCCCGGCTCCAAAGGGCGGGCTGCGTCGTGGACCGCTGGCGAACCGTTTCGTGCCCGTCGGTGGGAAGGAGGAAATCGCCGCGTACTACGCCGCGATCACCGCCATTGACGACCAGGTGGGCCGCCTGCTTGCCACGCTGAAGGAAACCGGGGCGGATGAGAACACGATCATCCTCTTCACCTCCGATCACGGGGACATGCTGGGCAATCACGGCATGAGGCGGAAGCGCAAGCCGCATGATGAATCCGCCCGGGTGCCCGGCATTCTGCGCTGGCCCGCCCGTGTGCCGCAGGGCAGGGTGATGGACACGCTCTTCAGCCACATCGACATGCCACCCACACTGCTCGCGCTCGCCGGGCATGCGGTGCCGAAGAGCATGCAGGGCGCCGATCTCTCCCGCGTCGCACTCGGCCAGACGACTGACGGACCCGAGGCCGTGCTGCTGCAAATTTTCGTCCCCTTCAATCCCGACGGCATCGCCACGCCGTGGCGCGGCATCATCACGAAGGACCACACTTATGCGCGTTATGAAAATGCACCCTGGGTGCTCTTTGATGACAAAGCGGACCCGCATCAGATGAAAAACCTCGCCACCGATCCCGCCGCGAAGGATCTGCGGGAGAAGCTCGACTCACAGCTCACCTCGCTGATGAAACAACACGGCGACGCATGGAGCTTCAATTCGAGCGAACTCATCGAAGAAGGTGGCCGCCTCTACAAGCAAGGCACCTTCTTTACCGTGCAGGAATACCTGGACTGGGCGAAGGCGAATCCGGATCAGGCCAAGTGAGCAGGCGGCGACTGATGCTAAGAAACGCTGATTCGCCGCATGGAAAGACAGCAATGTTCGGCTTCTTCGGATCGTTGCAGGCGCGGAAACCTACCTGTAGTCGTCTTTCGCGTTCATCAACTGTCCCCTGGTTTCCTTCATTCGATTCTGCTGTCCCCATTCTGCTGTCCACCATGCTCCGCCTCCTCTTTCTCCTCGCTCTCAGCCCTCTGCTCACTGCGTTTGCTGCGGATCATCCCAACATCATCGTCATCCTCGCTGACGACCTCGGCTACGGCGATGTGTCCTGCTACAACCCGAAGTCAAAGATTCAGACGCCGCATCTCGACCGGCTCGCCAAAGAGGGCATGAGATTTACGGATGCACATACGCCCTCCGCCGTCTGCACGCCCACGCGCTACGGGCTGCTCACCGGACGTTACTCCTGGCGCACGCGGATGAAATCGGGCGTGCTCGATGGCTACAGCCCCCCGCTCATCGAGCCGGATCGCGTCACCGTGGCCTCGTTCCTGAAGAAGGCGGGCTACACCACCGGCTGTGTCGGCAAATGGCATCTCGGCCTGCAATGGACGCGGCAGGATGGGGCGCTGGAGACCGCGGACAAAGGGGAGGTAAAAGGCGTGCGGCACGGCTTTGACATTGATCACGCACGCCCCTTCATCGGCGGGCCGAATGCCCTGGGCTTCGACCACTTTTTCGGCATCAGCGCCTCGCTGAACATGCCGCCCTTCTGCTTCCTTCAAAACGACCGCGTGCTGCACCCGCCCACGTTGAAGCAGGAGCGCATGCGTGACGCGCTTTACCTCGCCACGGACGAGGGGGTGCGTTCGGCGGACTTCACGAACTTCGCCGTCATGCCGCGCTTCACGGGCGAGGCCATGGACTTCATCGAAAAGCAGGCCGCGACGGCGGAAAAGACGCCCTTCTTCCTCTACGCGCCGCTTTCATCGCCGCATCTGCCAGTGGTGACGAACCAGGAGTATCGCGGCAAAAGCCAGGCCGGCGAGTATGGCGACTTCGTGGTGGAGACAGATGCCTTTCTCGGCGCCGTGCTCGACACGCTCGACCGCACTGGCCTTGCGCAAAACACGCTCGTGCTCTTCACCTCGGACAATGGCGGCCTGTTTCATTATTGGGAGGCCAAAGAAGCGGACGATGTGAAGCACTACAAAGTCACTGGCCGCGCCGAGCACATCCGCGAGTTAGGTCACCAGGGCAATGCAGGGCTGCGCGGCACCAAGGCGGACATCTGGGAGGGCGGTCATCGCGTGCCTTTCCTTGTGCGCTGGCCAGGCAAAACACCCGCCGGCAGTGTCAGCACGGAGCTGGTGGAACTCACCGATCTGCTCGCCACCGCCGCCGACATCACCGGCGCACCGCTGCCCGCCGGAGCCGGGCCGGACAGCCATAGCATCCTGCCCGCCCTGCTTTCGGAAAAACCTGCCAAACCCGTGCGCGAGTTCGCCGTGCATCATTCCATGCAGGGCGTCTTCGCCATCCGCGAGGGGCCGTGGAAGCTCGTGGACGGCCATCGCGGTTCCGGCGGTTTTTCCCAACCCAGAAAACTCGACCCCGTCAAAGAAGGCGGCCCGCCCGGCCAGCTCTACAACCTCGCCACCGATCCCGCCGAGACGCGCAATGTTTACGCTGAGCATCCCGACATCGTTGAGCGTCTCACCACGCGCCTGAATGCCATCCGCGATGCTGTGCGCTGAAAGGCTCCCCGTTCTGATGTCTTTGAGGATCGGGCTCCAGGATGGCCTGCACGCAGCAGCCATTCCTTGTCATGCCGCGACATTTCAGCGCCTGCGCTGCGTTTCCAAGCCTTCATCTCATGCACCGCCTCTGCCTCCTGTTCTGCTGTCTCCATACCGTTGTCTTCGCAGCCTCCCCAGCGCAAAACGTCCTCTTCATCGTCTCTGACGATCTGCGTGCCAGCGTGCTCGGTTGTTATGGCGACAAAACCTGTGCCACGCCGAACATTGACCGCCTCGCCGCACGCGGGATGCTTTTTGAACGGGCCTACTGCCAGGGCACGGTTTGCGGGCCATCGCGGGCTTCGTTCATGCGTGGACGCTACCATGGCAGCAGTGGCATCACCCTCGGCGAGCACTTCATCGCCCAGGGCCGCACCACCGCACGCGTGGGCAAGATTTTCCACATGCGCGTGCCGGGCGACATCATCGCGGGCACCGATGGCGATGACGTTGCCGCCTGCTGGAGCGAGCGTCACAACTCCCCCGGCCAGGAGGCGCACACGCCGGGCGATTACGCCTGCCTGAACCTCAACATCTTCACCACCGCCCTCGAAGGCCGCCAGTCCACTGGCGATCCTCACAGGCCCTTCGTCACGGTCAGTTATGAAGGCGATGGCTCGGACCAACCCGATGCTAAAACCGCCGCGAAATGCGTGGAGCTGCTGCAAAAGTTCAGCGCTGCGAAAAAGCCTTTTCTCCTCGCCGCAGGTTTCGTCAGGCCGCATTACCCCATGGTCGCCCCGCGCTCGTTTTTTGACCGTTATCCGCCGGAAAAAGTCGTGATGCCTTCCGTGCCAGAGAATGACCTCGCCGACATCCCGCCCTTGGGCATTTCCGGCTCGAACTCGAAGAAAACCGGCCTCGCGCAATACCCGGAGAATCAGCAGCGCATGTGGTCCGGCTACTACGCCAGCGTCACTTTCATGGATCAGCAGCTCGGCCGTATTCTGGATGAACTCGACCGACTCGGACTCGCCGAGAGCACGGCCATCGTCTTCACCAGCGACCACGGCTATCACCTCGGCGACCACACCTTTTGGCAAAAAGCCAACCTTCACGAGCAGGTCATCCGCGTACCGCTCATCATCGCCGCGCCAGGCATCAAACCCGCCCGCAGCCGATCCATCGTCCAGCTTGTGGATGTTTTCCCAACGCTGTGTGAACTGACCGGCGCTCCCATTCCCAGCAGCGTGGAGGGGAAAAGCCTCGTCCCCGTGTTGCATGATCCAGCCGCCATCATCCACGAGGCCGCGTTTTCGTATGACGGCCAGCATCACGCGCTGCGCACCGACCGCTGGTCCTACATGCGCTACACGGACTGGACCGAAGAACTCTACGACATGAACGCCGATCCCGATCAATTCACCAACCTCGCCCATGATCCCGCGCACCTCGTCACTGTGGAAAAACTTCGTCTCCAACTCCAGCAGCACACCGCTGCCAGCTCGCAGCCGAAGAAGGGCAAAAAGAAGAACAAGAAGTGAAACAACGCCCTGCTCACATCTCATCCATGAAACACATCCTCCTCGCCCTCCTCCTTTCGTCATTCGTCATTCCGCATTCGTCATTTTCGGCGCAGCCGAACATCCTTTGGTTCGTCGTCGATGACATGTCGCCGAGCCTCTCGTGCTACGGCGAGACGTTGATCCAAACACCAGCGGTGGACAAGCTGGCGGCGGAAGGCACGAAGTTCACGCGGGCGTATGTCACGGCACCGGTGTGCTCTACCTGCCGATCGGCGCTGATCACGGGCATGTGCCAGACGACCATCGGTGCACATCATCATCGCAGCGGACGCGGGGAGATGAAAATCCACCTGCCGCCTGATGTCTCGCCAGTGCCGGTGCAGTTTCAAAAAGCGGGTTACTACACTTGCATCGGCAGCGGTCTGCCGGACCTCGATCATCGCGGTATGACCTTTGGAGCGGGCAAAGGGAAGAAAAAAGGCGGCGGCTCACGGCTCGGCAAGACGGACTACAACTTCGAGTGGGATGCGAAGATGTATGACAGCCACGACTGGACCGGGCGTGGTGAGAAACCTTTCTTCATGCAGGTGCAGCTCCACGGCGGAAAAATGCGTGAAGGCGATGAAAAGGCCCGCGCGGCCTTCAAACAGCGCGTGATTGCCGAACTCGGCAGCGCCACCGATCCGCAAAAAGTTACGCTCCCGCCCTACTACCCGCGTGATCCGCTCATCCTTGAGGATTGGGCGCTTTACCTCGACAGCGCACGCATGACCGACCTGCATGTGGGGCGCGTCATCGCACGACTCGAAAAAGAAGGCTTGCTGGAAAACACGCTCATCATCTTCATGACCGACCACGGCATCAGCCATGCGCGTGGGAAACAGTTTCTCTACGATGAAGGCTCGCACATTCCCTTCATCGTGCGCGGCCCAGGCGTCGCGAAAGGCTCAGTACGGGATGACCTCGTCATGCAGATCGACATGGCGGCCATGTCGCTCGCTGCATCTGGCATTCCCATTCCGAAGGCAATGCAGGGACGCGACATCCTCGCGAAAGACTATCAGCCGCGTGGGTCCATCTTCGCCGCGCGGGATCGCTGTGATGAAACCGTCGAATACCTCCGCAGCACGCGCACGGACCGCTTTCTCTACATTCGCAACTTCCTGCCGCAGCGCCCGCACCTGCAACCCAACGCCTACAAAGACGGCAAAGCCATCGTGCAGACGCTGCGCTCGCTGCATTCTGAGGGGAAACTGCCTTCCGTCTCGGAAGACCTGCTGTTCAGTCCCACGCGTCAGGCCGAGGAACTTTACGACTACCGGGCTGATCCCTTCCAGCTCACCAACCTCGCCGCCAACCCCGACTTCCAATCCGAACTCGAAGCCCACCGCGCGAAGCTCGATCAATGGACCAAGGAATCCGGCGACAAAGGCCCGGAATCGGAAGCCATGTATGACAGCGATATGGCCGAGTATCTGAAAAGGAAGAACCCCGAAGTGGAGCAGAACATCGCCCTCATGAAGCAGTGGGCCAAGGAGGGGAAATGAGGCGACCCAAACTCTGCGGTATGAAGCACCTCCTTTGGATCATCTCCGCCATCGGCGTCGTTGTCACCGCGCAGGCCATCGCCGCAGCGCCGCCGAATGTCGTCTATATCATCCCGGACGATCACACCTTCCGTGACTTCGGCTTCATGGGCAGCCAGGATGCGCTCACGCCGCATATGGACCGGCTCGCGGCGCAGTCGGCGCGTTTTGTGAACGGCTATGTGCCCACCAGCCTGTGCAGCCCCTCGCTCGCGGTCATGCTCACGGGCCGCTACCCGCACCAAAGCGGGCTGCATTACAATCACCCGCCGCCAGGCAACTCCGGCTTCAATCGCATGAACTCCCGCGCCGAGTATGAGGCCGCCCGCAGCCCCTCCTTCGAGATCATTCGCAACCTGCCCACGCTGCCTCGCGCACTCGCCCAGCATGGCTACGTCTCCTTTCAGACTGGCAAGTTCTGGGAGGGCCATTACTCAAACGCTGGGTTCACGGAGGGCATGACACTCTTCACACCGCGTCCAGGCCAGGACTTCGGCGGCAACCGCATCCTGAAGTCCGGTGAACTCGCCGCCCATGGCAATGGCGACCACGGTTTGCAGATTGGACGCGAGACCATGCAGCCCATCGCCGACTTCCTCGATGGCACAGGCAAAGGGAACCCCTTCTTCCTCTGGTATGCGCCCTACCTGCCGCATCAGCCGCACGACTCACCGCAGCGCTACCACGACCTGCATCGTCAGCGCGGAGCCGCCGCGCACCGCATCCCGTATCTGGCCTCCATCAGCCAGTTTGACGATACCGTGGGCCAGCTCATGACCCTGCTGGATCAGCGCGGTCTTTTGAAAAACACCCTCATCATCCTCTGTGCGGACAACGGCTGGTCACCCAGCACGCAGCGGATGAAAAAGAGTCCGCAGGAGTTCGAGCACACCCATGAGAGCAAATACTCCCCGTTCGAGGACGGCCTGCGCACCCCCATCCTCATCAGCCTGCCCGGCGTGGTGAAGCCCGCCACGCACACGCAGCTCGTCAGCAGCGTGGATCTCCTGCCCACCGTGCTCAGCGCCATCGCCAGGCCCGATGCCATCCCCGGCCTCCCAGGCCGCAGTCTTTGGACCGCCGCGAAAGGCGAAGCCACACTCGCCGAGCAGCCCGTCTTTGGCGAGATCTACCCCGGCGATGCCTCCAGCCTCCGCCATCCCGAGCGCGACATCGCCTACCGCTGGGTGCGTGACGGCGAGTGGAAGCTCATCGTGCCTCATGCTCACAAAAAAGCAGCCCCCTGGGGCGATTACCTCACCGAAACCGCCCTCTACCACCTCCCCACCGACCCCGAAGAAAAAACCAACCACGCCGCCCGCGAGCCCGAGCGCGTGAAAAAGCTCCAGGCCACCCTGGATGCCTGGTGGAAGCCGTGACTCACCTTACTCCCATGAAACACCTCGTCCTGCTGATCCTCCTTTCGGCATTCGCCATTCCGCATTCGTCATTTTCGGCGCAGCCGAATCTCATCCTCATCCTCGCCGACGATCTTGGTTGCGCCGACCTCGGTTGCTACGGCAATACCTTCAACGAGACACCGAACATCGACCGCCTCGCACGCGAGGGCATGAGGTTCATGCAGTTCTACGCCGGGCCGGTGTGCTCGCCCACGCGTTGCAATTTACAAAGCGGACAGGACCAGGCGCGCTTCGGCATCACGCAGCACATTCCGGGGCACAAGCGGCCCTTTGCAAAGCTCAGCGACCCCGCCGTGCCGTTGCAACTGCCGCTGGAGGTCGAGACCTTCGCCGAATGCCTTGGCAAGGCAGGCTATCGCACCGGTTACTTTGGCAAATGGCATCTCGGCGGCGCGGGTTTCGGTCCGGCAAGTCAGGGCTGGCAGAGGGCGGAGGAGATCAAGGGCAACACGCAGCCTCCTGCGGAGAAAGGTGGACCACCACAACGCACGACAGATGTTCTCGCGCTGAAGGCGGCGGAGTTCATCCAGACAAACAAAGACCATCCCTTTCTGCTGCAAATCTCCCACGCGGCGGTGCATATCCCGCTTTCCACCACGCCCGAGCTGAAGGCGAAGTATGACAAGAAAGCGCCGATGCCCGGCTATCCGAGCAACCCGGAGTACGCCGGCCTCACCGAGGAACTGGATCAAAGCGTGGGCCGTGTTGTCGAGGCCGTGGAAAAGGCAGGAATCGCCGACAACACGCTCATCCTCTTCCTCAGCGACAACGGCGGCCTGGAGCACGAGCAGAGCGGCCGCGTCGTCACCTCGAACCAGCCGCTGCGCGGAGAAAAGGGCACGCTTTACGAAGGCGGCATCCGCATCCCTGCCATCGCCCGCTGGCCGGGAAAAGTGCCTGCTGGTAGCCGCTGCGACACGCCGCTCATCAGCATGGACGTTTATCCGACCCTCGTCGAACTCGCCGGAACCACCTTGCCAAAGAGCCAGCCCAGCGACGGCATCAGTCTCGTCGCCGTGCTACGCGATCCCGCGTTCATGCTGTCCCGCGACACATTGCACTGGCATCTGCCGCACTATCACCACAGCACACCCGCCAGCGCCATTCGGAAAGGCGACTGGAAGCTCATCGAGTTCTTCGAGGAGGGTGAACTGGAGCTTTACGACCTGAAAAAAGATGTCGGCGAGCAGACCAACCTCACCGCCCGCGAACCCGCCCGTGCCAAGGAACTGCAAGCCGCGCTCGCTGCCTGGCGTCAGCAAATCAGCGCCCGCATGCCCGAGCCCAATCCCAACTATGATCCCGCCCGCGCCAGCGAACTCGCCAAGGGCAAACGCAGGGAGTGATGGGCTTGCTCCGAGGCCCAAAGTCGATGTCTGGCATACGTACGGTTCTGCCAGATCACCGAAACATCAGCACAGGAATCTGACAGGTGCGCACCATGGTCGTCGTGGTGCTGCCGAGGATGAACTGGCGGATGGGGCTGTGGCCGTAGGCTCCCATGACGAGGAGGTCGATGCCGCTGGATCTCACCACGTTGGCGATGAGTTCCTCCGGCGGGCCGGACTCGGCGGCGGAGATGACGGTGAAGCCGGCGGCGCGCAGCTTTTGCGCGGTCTCTTCGAGATAGTAACGCGCGTTGTCATCGACCCTCCCGGCGCGGAGGATGTGGCAGTGCAGTCCTTTGAGCAGCGGGTTGTTCAGCACGAAATCCACCGCCTTGAGCACGCTGGGGCCGCCGTCGTAGGCGATGAGGAAGCGCTCGATGGGCTTGAAGGCGCGCGCGGCGACCAACACGGGCCGCACGCTGGTGCGGATGACGCGCTGCAGCTCGCCGCCGAGATGTCCTTTGGCGAAGTCGCAATGCTCGCCACGCTTGCCGATGACAACAAGTTCGGCGGCGGGTTCCAGTTCTTCGAGCGTGTCCACCAGCGTGCCGTGACGTTGCAGCGTCTCGACATGGGTGATGCCTGCGGCGGCGAGCTGTTTCGCGGCATCTTCGAGGATGGCTTTGCCTTTAAGCCGGGCGAGACGTGCCTGGGTTTCTTCGAGCTTCACGAGTTCTTGCGTGAGCTCGGCGCTGGCATCAAAGCCGATGGCACCGGTGAGATCGCCGCCGTGGGCGAGTTCGTGGTGGGGATCGAGGACGTGCAGAACTTTGACACCAGCGCTCAAGCGGGCGGCGGCCCAGGCGCTGTGCTGATAGACGCTGGGCGCGTAGAGGGAGCCGTCGGTGCAGGAAAGGATGTGGGACATGGGAGTGTTCTTGGTTCGCGGTTTAATGGGCAAGCAGACGTTCAAGGGCGTCGGGTTTGTCATGAATGCCCAGGCGGTCCACGAGCGTGGCGCTGGCCTCGTTCATGCCGAGGATTTCCACCTCCGTGCCTTCACGGCGGAACTTCAGCACCACTTTATCCAAGGCGGAAACGGCGGTGAGATCCCAGCAGTGCGCGTGCGTGACGTCGATGATGACCTTGCTCAGCACCTCCTTGAAATCGAACTCGCGCACAAAGGCATCTGCCGAGGCGAAGAAGAGCAGCCCGGCCACAGTGTAGGTGCGGCACTCGCCCACCAGCACGCCGCGCACGCGCAGCACCTGGCCGACTTTCCGCGCGAAGAACATGGCGCTGAGCAGCACTCCCACACCGACGCCGATGGCGAGGTTGTGCGTGGCCACGACGACGATGACGGTGGAGATCATGACGATGCTGGAGGTGCGCGGATGCAGTTTCATGTTCTTGAACGAGGCCCACGAGAAGGTGCCGATGGAAACCATGATCATCACCGCCACGAGCGCGGGCATGGGTATCTGCTTCACCCAGGGGCCGAGCACGACGAGCAGGATGAGCAAAAACACGCCCGCGACCAAGGTGGAAAGCCGCCCGCGTCCGCCGGACTTCACATTGATGACCGATTGCCCGATCATCGCGCAGCCCGCCATGCCGCCGAAAAGCCCCGCGACGATGTTGGCAAGGCCCTGACCTTTGGACTCGCGATTTTTGTCGCTCGGCGTGTCGGTCATTTCATCGACGATCTGCGCGGTCATCCATGATTCAAGCAAGCCCACCGCTGCCAGCCCGACAGAATACGGCAGCACGATCCAAAGCGTCTCCAGCGTCCAGGGCACCTGCGGCCAGAGGAAAATCGGCAGCGAGTCCGGCAACGCGCCGAGATCGCCCACGCGGCGCACATCGAGCTTGAAGACGATGGCGATGATGGTCATCACAATGATCGCCACCAGCGGCGATGGCACCGCCTTCGTCAGCCGTGGCAGCAGGTAGATGATGCCCAGCGCCCCGGCCACCATCGCATACATCGCCAGCCCCGCGCCTTTGAACTCGGGGAGCTGTGCCATGAAGATGAGGATCGCCAGCGCATTCACAAAACCGGTCATCACCGACTTTGACACAAAGCGCATCACATCCCCGATGCGCGCGAAGCCTGCGATGATTTGAATCACGCCCGTCAGCAGCGTGGCCACGAGCAGGTATTGCAGCCCGTGCTCTTTCACCAGCGTGACCATGAGCAGCGCCATCGCGCCCGTGGCGGCGGAGATCATGCCGGGCCGCCCACCGAAGAATGCCGTGACCACGGCGATGCAGAAGGAGGCATACAGCCCCACCTTTGGGTCCACACCCGCGATGATGGAGAAAGCGATGGCCTCAGGAATGAGGGCGAGGGCGACGACGGTTCCGGCCAGTAAATCGGCGCGGACATTGGAGGACCATTCTTGGGAGAGATTTTTGGAGAACATGAAGACAGAAATCACGGAAAGTGGGGGGGACTGTCCAAAGCCCGTGTGCCAGGGAGAGCGGGGTGCCTCACCATGATCTGGATGAGGTGTGAAATGATGCATGGAGCCTCAGCCAGCAGGCACGCCGCCTGCGGACTTCCAAAAGCCAAGAGCCCCGCGCTAAGGCGGAGCTAGTTCCGAGGTGACGAGAATGGACGACATGAATTTCAAAAGACTGACGCGGAGAGTCGGGAGATGCGCCGCTGGTGCAAGCGACAAGACAAGCAGCGCCGGACAAATCGTGCTGGCCGCCACAGGGTGGCGGCTTGCCGCGGCAAGACGAGGATGCGTCCTACCGCAATCCTGTTCCGCTCAATCCTTCGCCGGTTTCACCACGAGCATGGAGCACGCGCTTTGCATCAGCACCCGCTCAACGGTGGAGCCGAGCAGTAGGTAACGCAGGTTGGTGCGACCGAGCGCACCGATGATGATGAGGTCCGCGCCCGCCTCACGCGCATGATCGGCGATGCCATGGCCCGTTTTGCGGTCCTCGTGCAAAACCTCCGCATGGGGAATGCCTTCGGCGCTTGGTTGGATGAATGCGTGCAAGTGCGCCTGGATCGCCGTGATCAGCTCATCGCGCGGAGCCAGTGTGGCGTTGGTCATGCTCAGTCCGGACTCGCCAAACGGTCCCATGACCGGCAGCATTGAGCCGGGGTCCGCCCAGACGTGGAGAAAATCCACGCTGGCGTGGTCATGCAGCGCCAACTCACGCGCCAGGGCCAGCACACGCAGCGCATGGTCGGAGAAATCAACGCAGGCCACGATCTTCTGAAAGGGCTGGGACTGATCCGCGCGCACCAGCAGCACATGCGCCGCCGATTTACGCGCCAGCTTGCTGGAGACGGAACCCGCGCCCACGGAGTTCTCACCCTCACCCGCGATGCCTGCCACCAGCAGGTCGGCGTGCAGCGATTTGGTGTGCTCCAGGATCTCATGCAGCGGCGCGCCAATGACGAGCGTGATCTCATAACCCTCCGGCATGAGGGATTGCGCCAGCCAGCTCTCCAACGCCTTTTTGCCACCCACCGTCGCCGCTTGGGCGGCGGATTCAAAAGGCTCGCCACGTTGATTTGCCAGGGCAGCCATGGCGGCGACATCAATCACATGCAGCACATGCAGTCTGCTCCCGTGGATCTGTGCCAGCCGACTGGCCTGCTCCAAGGCCGCGCGTGAGCCGGTGGAGAAATCGACCGCGATGAGGATGGTTTGGGGAGGTGTGTTCATAGAAAGAGTGCTCGGTGGTGTGCTCACGTTCCCACCAGGGCGTGTTCGGCGATCAGTTCCGTTTCAGCGGCCAGCCAATGCGTCACGTCATGTCCGTCTGACGCCCCCTGATTTTGAAATTTGAGATAGGCTCTGTTGGCGACTTCACCCTCGGTGGGAGAAAAAGGCGCGGCATTGGCATTCGTCGGCTCCGTGGCATCCAAAATGGCAGCGGTGGAAAAAGGCTTTTGTTTTTTGGCGTTGGAAGCTTTGCGCGGTGTCATAAGATGTCGAGCATAAGAGGCGCCTCCCAAAAGGGTATGGGGTGTTACCCGACTCCACGACCGTCCGCCAGTGCTCCTGGCGGAAGGTGCTCCGGCACATCGAGCCGTGCGGCGCCGATGCGGTTGTCGGCCATGCCGTAGTAGATGTCGATGCGCTCGGGCTGGCCGAGATCATCGCGGCGGTCGATGCCGGTGGGGAAGACGACGTTGGGCACGGTGCCCTGGCGTTCTTCCTTCAGCAGCGGACTCAGAACAGGCTCGGTGGAGCGATGCAGGATGATGTGCGGCTCATCTTGGCTCAGCACCATGACACCGGCGGAATAACAAAGGGGATGTTTTCCTGGGCCAGGGTCCGGCAGCTCATGCACGCCGTGATAAACCATCAGCCAGCCATGCCGCGTGAGCACGGGCGGAGTGCCGCCGCCGATCTTGAGCAGTTCCCAGGGGGACACGGGAGTGGCCAGCCGATGATGGGAGTTGAACAAGCCAAGGGGCTGCGACGCAGTGCCGCCGTTTGGCATCGGGCAATACGAGATCCAGATGCTCTCGTGGTCGAGATCCACCAGTCGCGATTCGCCTTCGCACGCCGTTTCCTCAGGCAGTGTGCCAGGGAAAAGCGGGCGATGCAGCATCGCCATCTGGAGCTTCCCGGCATGATTGGGAATGGCGGTGGGGAAGATGCTGGCGTCCTTGTTATAGACGTGGACGAAGTCGAGACTCTGATACGGCTCAAAGGTGGCAAGCCCGAGTCGCCGCCAATGAAACAAGTCTTCTGATACTGCGATGGCAATGCGCGCGCCGAGCGGTGAATACGCCGTGTAAGTCATGACATAGCGCTGCATCGCCTCGACAAAGGTGATGCGCGGATCTTCGCAGCCGCCGCTGCCATCAGCGCGCAGTTCGTACTGCTCCTCCGGCTCCAGCGCGATGCCTAACCGCTCGACCCCATGGGGATCTCCCGCTTCATTGAACAGCACCCGCGCGATGCCGATGCGCGAGTAGTTGCCCTTCGCCACCAGTCGCGGAAACAGATAAAGCTCGCCATCCGGTCCACGGACACAGGCCGGATTGAGCACACCCTCGACCTCCTGCGGATTGCCCGGTTCCGGCTCCATGATTACGCCGAGACGCTTCAGTTGGAAATCACTCATGGGCTTGCCCTCTTATTCCCGCTATTGGACTTGGCATCCACCAGGGCTGGAGTGAGTTCTCCGCCTTCGTTTTCCCAGCGATCAAGGGCGTGTTTCTTGAGGAGGCTCGCTTCAGCGCTTGGTTGCATTGTGTGCTTATCAGCACTGGTTGCGTGCCACTTCCAGTCCAAGATCTCCGGCATGTCCTCGCCGTGCTCTTCGATGTGGCGTTTGTGCTCGATGAGGCGGGACTCGAGGTGCTGCCGTATGGCCTGGCCTGGTTCACCAGTCTGCGGCAGGTGCTTCAATGCGGAGAGGGCGAGGTGAAAGCGATCGATCTCGTTCAGAACGGTCATGTCAAAAGGCGTGGTGGTGGTGCCTTCTTCCTTGAAGCCGTGGACGTGCAGGTTCGCGTGATTGGTGCGGCGATAGGTGAGCTGGTGAATCAGGGCCGGGTAACCGTGATGGGCGAAGATGATGGGTTTGTCCGTGGTGAACAGCGCGTCGAAGTCCGCATCACTAAGGCCGTGCGGATGCTCCGTATGCGGCTGGAGTTTCATGAGATCGACCACATTGATGACGCGGATTTTCAGATCGGGAAGGTGAGCGCGCAGCAGATCCACCGCGGCGATGGTTTCCAAGGTGGGCACGTCTCCTGCGCAGGCCATGACGAGGTCCGGCCCGCCCTCCGCATCGTTGCTGGCCCAGGTCCAGATACCGATGCCGGCGGTGCAATGCTGGATGGCCGCCTCCATGCCGAGCCACTGGGGCGTGGGTTGTTTGCCTGCCACGATCACATTGACGTAGTTGCGACTGCGCAGGCAGTGGTCAGTCACGGAGAGCAGGGTGTTCGCATCCGGCGGCAAGTAGATGCGGATGATCTCGGCTTTTTTGTTGGCGACGACATCGAGGAACCCAGGGTCTTGATGGCTGAAGCCGTTGTGATCCTGCCGCCAGACATGCGACGAGAGCAGGTAGTTCAGCGAGGCGATGGGCCGCCGCCATAGGATCTTGCCCGCGACATCCAGCCATTTGGCGTGCTGGTTGAACATCGAGTCGATGATGTGAATGAAGGCCTCGTAGCAGGAAAAGAAACCATGGCGGCCCGTGAGCAGATAGCCTTCCAGCCAGCCTTCACACTGATGCTCGCTCAGAACTTCCATCACCCTGCCATCCGGTGCCACATGGTCGTCCGTGGCAAGCGTGGCCGCTGTCGAGCAACGATCCGTCACTTCAAAGACGGCGTTCCAACGGTTCGAGTTCGTCTCATCCGGGCTGAAGATGCGGAAGTTGGTTTGGTTGAGCCGGATGACATCGCGAATGAGCCGGCCCTGGACGCGAGTGGCCTCGCCCAGCACGTTGCCTGGTGCTGGCACGGTCACGGCGTAGTCGCGGAAGTCTGGCATGGCGAGATTCTGCAAAAGCAGACCGCCATTGGCATGAGGGTTGGCGCTCATGCGTTGTGTGCTCTTTGGCGCGAGATCGGCAATCTCATGGTTCAGCCTGCCTGAGGCATCGAACAACTCCTGGGGGCGATAACTTTGCAGCCAGCGTTCCAAAATCGCCACATGGCCCGGCTGATCCATGTCACCCATGGGCACCTGATGGGAGCGGAAAGTTCCCTCCGTGAGCTTGCCATCCACCTCCTTCGGCCCGGTCCAGCCTTTCGGTGAATTAAGCACGATCATCGGCCAGCGCGGGCGTGTTTGACAGCCGCGCTCGCGGGCTTCGAGTTGGGCGCGTTGGATGTCTTGCACCGCCGCATCCAGCGTCGCCGCCATGGCCTGATGCATGGCATTGTCATCGTCCTGAGACTCGACGAAATAAGGCGTCCAGCCGTAACCGCGCATGAGCTGGTCCAGCTCCTCACGCGTGATGCGCGCCAGCACCGTGGGGCCGGCGATTTTGTAGCCATTGAGGTGCAAGATGGGCAGCACCGCGCCATCGCTCACGGGATTGAGGAACTTGTTCGAATGCCACGCCGTCGCCAGCGGGCCGGTCTCCGCCTCGCCATCGCCGACGACGCAGGCCACGATCAAGTCAGGGTTGTCAAACGCCGCGCCGAACGCGTGTGAGAGCGAATAGCCGAGCTCACCGCCTTCATGGATCGAGCCAGGAATCTCCGGCGCGACATGACTCGGAATGCCTCCTGGAAAGGAGAACTGCTTGAACAGGCGCTGCATCCCCACCGTGTCCTGAGTGATGTCGGGATAGACCTCGCTGTAGGTGCCTTCGAGGTAGGTGTTCGCCACCAAACCCGGCCCGCCATGCCCCGGCCCGGTGATGTAGATCGCGTCCAGGTCATGCGCTTTGATGGCACGATTGAGATGCGCATAAATGAAGTTCAGCCCAGGCGTCGTGCCCCAGTGTCCGACCAAGCGCGGCTTGATGTGCGCCAGCGTGAGCGGCTCCTGCAGCAATGGATTGTCGAACAGATAAATCTGCCCGACCGAGAGGTAATTGGCGGCACGCCACCAAGAGTCGATGAGGTGAAGGAGATCGGGAGACAGAGTGTTCGATTTCATAAGTGATTTGGGTTTCGCTGCGGGGTGGTCACGGCTGCGTCTCTCTTTCCCGCCGCGCGTTCCTCACGACCTTCACCAATTCCAAAACCACCAGAGGGATGGTGCCCACGGCGACGAGGAGGAGGCCTTCGGTGAATGGGATCGGCGTGGTCTTCAGGAAGCGTCCGAGGGTGTCGTTGTGATGGCTCCAGATTTGGAAGGCGAAGGAGGCGCAAACGACGAGCAGCAGATTCAGGTTCGTGAACAGGGAGATGCGCCAGACGGGCTTGGTCTCGCTGCGGGCACCGAAGGAACGCAGAAGCTCGGCGAAGACGAGAACGGTGAATGCCTGGGTGCGGGCCACTTCCACGGTTTGCGTTTGGAGGCTGTAAAAATAGACCGCGAAGGCCACTCCCGCCGTGAGAGAGCCGGTGAGCGCCATCGTGCGGAGGAAGCTGCGATTCGTGAGGCGCTCGGACGGGGGACGAGGCTGGCGCTTCATCACATCGGGATCAATCGGATCGGTCGCGAGGCAGAGAGCGGGCAGTCCGTCGGTGATGAGGTTGATCCAGAGAAGGTGAATCGGCAGGAGCGCTGTGGGCAGGCCGATGATGACGCAGACGGTCATGAGCAGGAGCTCGCCGGTGTTGCCTGCCAGCAGGTATTGCAGCGTCTTGCGGATGTTGTCGTAAATGCCACGGCCTTGCTCAATGGCGGCCACGATCGTCGCGAAGTTGTCATCGGTGATGATCATGTCCGAGGCCTGCTTGGTGACTTCCGTGCCGGATTTTCCCATGGCGATGCCGATGTCGGCGCCTTTGATGGCTGGAGCGTCGTTGACACCATCGCCAGTCATCGCCACCACGGCGTCATTTGCTTTCCATGCACGGATGATGCGCAGTTTGTGCTCGGCGGTGACGCGGGCATAGACGGCGATCTTTGAGACGCGCTTGTGGAGTTCGTCGTCGGACATCTTGTCCAACGTCACTCCCGTCATGGCTGCTTCGTCGTCGGCAGCGATGCCGAGGTCTCGCGCAATCGCGGACGCGGTGTGCGGATGGTCGCCGGTGATCATCACGACGCGAATGCCAGCCGCGCGACATTTGGCGATGGCGTCCTTGGCCTCCTGACGCGGGGGATCATACATTCCTGACAGCCCCACGAACACCAGCTCCCGCTCCACGGTGTCTGCAGTCAGTGCCTCGGATGCGGCTTCTTTCATGTCACGAAAAGCCGAGCCGAGAACGCGTAAGGCCTGCTGCGCCATCGCGGTGGTTTGCGCGAGCATCGTTTGGCGATCTTCGTCGGTCAGGGCGCGAATGCCCTCGCTCGTATAGAGTTGGGTGCAACGTTCCAGCAAAGGACCGGGTGCGCCGTTGACCAGCGCGCGAAGCTTTCCGTCCGGCAGTTTGCGAAGCATCGCGCTGCGTTTGCGATCCGAGTCGAAGGGGATCTCGTGATGTTTTGGCATCTCCTTCTCAATGCTTTCAACGCTGCCTCCGGCCTTGATGCCTGCGACGAGCAGTGCGCCTTCGGTGGGATCGCCGATGACTTTCCACGCACCTTCTTCTTCGCTGAGATGCGCGTTGTTGCAGCCGATGAGTATGCTCGCGAGTTCCAGCAAGGGAGCAGCATGGGCTGCGTCCACTTTTTTGCCATTGAGATGGACTTCGCCCTCCGGTCCGTAGCCTTCTCCGGTGACTTCATAACTTTGATCCGCGACGTAAAGAGCGCGGACGGTCATTTGGCCGACTGTCAAGGTGCCGGTCTTGTCCGTGCAGATGACGGTGGTTGAGCCGAGCGTCTCCACCGCTGCGAGTTTGCGCACCAGCGCATGATGGCGTGACATGCGCATCACACCGAGTGAAAGCGCCACCGTGACGATGGCGGGCAAACCTTCCGGCACGGCAGCGACGGCGAGGCTCACGGAGGTCAGGAACAGATCCATGAACGGCGTGCCACGCAGCATCCCGAGCACGAAAAGCAGCACCACGATGCCGAGCGTAACCCACACGAGGATGCGGCCAAACGAGTCGAGCTTCTTCTGGAGCGGCGTCTTTTCTGCTCCCGCCGTTTCGATGAGTCCCGCGATCCGGCCTAACTCGGTATTCATCGCAACGCCCACAACAACAGCCTCCCCCGTGCCCGCCGCGACACTCGTGCCCATGAACAGCATGTTCTCACGGTCCCCCAGCGGCATGTCTTCCTGGTCTAAAGTCTCCGGCCGCTTTTTCACCGCCTCCGACTCTCCGGTCAGCGCCGACTCGATGCACTTCAGCGAGGCTGCGGAGAGAAGCCGGGCGTCTGCGGCGATGAGATCACCCGCTTCGAGTGCGAGGATGTCACCCGCGACGATGTCCGTGGCTGGAATCAAAGCGATCTGCCCATCGCGCCGCACCTTGGCCTGAGGGGCTGTCATCTTCTTCAGCGCGGCGATGGACTTCTCCGCATTGTATTCCTGATAGAAGCCGATGGCCGCATTGAGCACGACGATGGCCAGGATGGCGATGGCATCGATGGCTTCGCCCAGCACGCCCGAGATGATGCCTGCCACGATCAAAATCCAAATGATGAGGCTCTTGAACTGACCCAAAAGAATCTGAAAGGGGCTGATGCGCTCGCCTTCAGTCAGCTCATTCGGTCCGTCTGCCGCGAGACGTTTGGCAGCTTCCTGCGCAGACAGTCCGGTCGTGGAAGAGCCAAGCTGCGCCAGCACCTCATCGGCGGGCTGGCAGTGCCAGGCTTTGCCTGCGGGCCGTTCAGTCATGGAGGCGGCGGTGGTCATGCGATGACTTCATGCGTGGCGCTTGTGACCATGCTGCAATTCAGGCCGAGGCAGCCTGCGTCATGATCGCGAGAATCGTGTCCTCCACTTCTTGAGCCACGTCGTTCAGCTGCGGCGTGTTGAACATGGCCAGCAGAGTCGTGGGCTTTAAGGTGGCGAGAATGGTTTTGCCGCCTTCCTCATAGATGGAGATCCGGCAGGGCAGCGCTGTGGAGATACTCATGTTTGCATCGAGCACCTTCTTTGCCTGCTGTGGCTGGCAGACTTCGAAGATCAGGCACTCATGGGCGAACTCCACGCCCTTCTTCCACATGGTCTCTTTAAGATCATGCACCTGCATGACGCCAAAGTGATGGGCTTCAACGGCGATGTGCAATGCGTCTGCCGCCGCTTTCACCGTCTTGTCTGTGTTTAAGTGGATCAACATGATGTGCGTGGTTTGTTTCTTCGGAGACCCCAACCCTCACTTTGAAGAACTCCGCACCGACATGCCATGGGGTGAAGCCCTACCGCTCGGTGCCCTACGCTCACTTCAACACGTCGAGCCCCAGCAACCGGCACACCGAGCGGGCTATCATGAGTTCTTCATCGGTGTGGATGACACGGACGATGACACGAGCACTCGATGCGGAGATCACGGGTGCCGTTTCAGCATTGAGCGCCGCATCCACTTCGATGCCGAGGAAGGCGAGTCCTTCACAGATTCTGGCTCGGATGGGCGGTGCGTTTTCACCGATGCCTCCAGCGAAGACCAGGGTATCCAAACCACCGAGCGCCGCCGCGTAGGAGCCGATACGTTTTTTTGCTTCATAGCAGAACAAGGCCACCGCTTCGGCGGCTCGCACATCGGTGGCTTCTTGGGCGAGCAGATCGCGCATGTCGGAACTGATCTCAGAGACGCCGAGAAGGCCGGACTCGTGATTCACCATGTGCTGAAACTGCACGCTCGTCATGCCTTCGGTGCTGGCGAGATAGTTCATCAAACCGGGATCGAGATCACCCGAGCGGGTGCCCATCACCAGGCCGGAAGCGGGTGTAAACCCCATGCTGGTGTCGATGCTCCGTCCATCGCGCACGGCCGCCATGCTGCTGCCACTGCCGAGATGCGCGAGGATGACGCGCCCGTTTGTGGCCGCAGAATCGCCGAGGCGCGTGAGTTCCTCCATCAGATAGGCATAGGACAGGCCGTGGAAACCGTAGCGCTGCACGCCCAGGTTAGCGTATCGACGTGGGATGGGCAGCAACTGTGCCACACGTGGCATGTCGCGATGAAAGGCGGTGTCAAAGCAAGCAATCTGGGGCACCTCAGGAAAGGCCAGAGTCATCGCCTCGATCAGCGTGAGCGCGGTCGGCAGGTGGTTCGGAGCAAAGGCGGTGATGCGCCGCAGTTCCTCCAGCATGGCATCGTCCACACGCTGAGGATCGCGATAATGCGGGCCGCCATGGACCACGCGATGCCCCACGGCGCTTAGTTGGGCCTTTCCCAGAAGCTCCAGCAGCAAGGGAACGCAGGCCGCATGATCAGGCAGATTCGCCGCACGTTCTTCGGTGTCGCCACCGAATGTGAATGCCGCAGTCGCCGCAGCCGAGCCGATGCGATCAAACTTGCCAGTTATCATTGGTGCCAGCGGCTTAGCCAGCTCATAGAGCGTGAATCGCAGGCTCGATGAACCGCTGTTCAGGCTCAAAATCGTAGGATTCATGTCGGAAAAGGGCACGCCAAATCAATGGTGGCAGGTCGCGGGCATCGGCGCTGTGGGTATGACAAAGACTTGCCAGCTCATTTTCAGGACTCGTTCGCCCAGATCATCGAGCAAATCATCGCTCTGAGGGTAATCGGTTGTGCCGAGGTGGAGTTAAGAAGTCGTTGGTGAGTCGGTTCAAATGCAAGGATCTCTTCGCATTCATTGGGTGTATCGGGCTGCGTCATGAGATGACGAACATAAAAACCCTGCCGTGCGTCAGAAATGGGGTGTTACCCTACTGGCGGCATCCATCGCTTGCCACAGCCATAGGAGCGCCCAGCATGGGTGCTGCCGCGCATGACCATCTCCATTCTTTTCCTTCTGGCCGGTGTGGTGCTTGCATGGCTTGGTGGCTCGCTCTTTGTGGATGGCGCGGTGGGGCTTGCAAGGTGGGCGCGGTGGCCGGTGGCTGTCATCGGGGTCACAGTGGCGGCGTTTGGCACATCCTCCCCAGAGCTGATGGTGGCGATCCAGTCGGCGCGGGAAGGCGCGCCGCAAATCTCACTCGGCGATGTGCTGGGCAGCAATGTGGTGAACATCGCGCTGGTGCTGGCCCTGGTCCTGTCGCTGTCCGGCATGAAGGTGGAGGACGCCGGGGTGCGGCGCGACTGGGCCTGTGCGCTGACTGCGCCGTTCATCATGGCGGCGGTGCTCTGGGATGGCTGGTTTTCACGGCTGGATGCCGTGGTGCTGATAGGACTGTTCATGGCATGACTGGCCATGGTGATGCGTCATGCCAGGCGGCATCGCGCAAGGAACAAGGAGGAGATTATTGAGGCTGGCCGTGCATCGTCGCTCAAGGTCGTGGCGCAAGTGGTGGCGGGCATGGTCTTGCTCATCGGAGCGGCGCAGTTCGTGGTGCTCGGTGGCAAGGGAATGGCCCAGGCGCTGGGCTGGAGTCCCTTTATTGTCGGCGCGGTCGTGGTCGCGCTGGCCACTGGCACGCCTGAACTAGCGACGACGATCATCGCGCGCAGCCGTGGGCAGCACGATGTGGGACTGGGAAACATCCTTGGCAGCAATGTCTTTAACACGCTGCTCGTCGCATCGGTGGCCGCGCTCATTCATCCGTTCCAGGTGCTGCCGTCGGAGCTGATGCCCAGCCTTGCTTTTGGTGTGGTGACCACGCTCTTGATCCTTCCTGGACGCGCGGGCATGCTGGGTCGCTGGCGGGGCTTTGTGCTGCTTACGCTTTATGTTATCTACCTCCTGAGTACATTGAAAACATCTTCCTCATCATGACTGCAACTCCCACTGAAATTCTCGCCACCACGCTCTTTGCCCTCGCCGTGCTGCACACCTTTTCGGTGAAGCGTTTCGCTCATTGGGCACACCAGTATCCGAAGGGCTCCATCCAGGAGAATATGCTGCATTTTATGGCGGAAACGGAGGTCGTGTTCGGCCTGTGGGCGGCGGCGTTGTTTGCCGGTATCGCTGCGTTCAAAGGCTCTGTGCATGAGGCGGTCGTGTACATTGAGAGCCTGAACTACACCGAGCCGAAATTCGTGCTCGTCGTCATGGTGGTGGCCGCCACGCGGCCGGTGGTGAAGCTGGCGGAGAGTTTCATCTCGTTCATCGCGCGGCTGCTGCCGATGACGGAGAGCCTGGCGTTTTACGGCGCGGCTCTGTCCGTCGGCTGCCTCCTGGGGTCGTTTATCACCGAGCCGGCGGCCATGACGCTGCTCGCGCTGGTGCTGAAGCGGCGTTATTTTGATCGTGGCATCAGCTCGAAGCTCGCCTATGCCACGCTGGGCCTGTTGTTTGTGAATGTGTCCATCGGCGGCACGCTCACGCACTTCGCGGCGCCGCCGGTGCTCATGGTGGCGGCGAAGTGGGAGTGGGACACGCTGTTCATGTTCACGCACTTCGGCTGGCGGGCGGCGGCGAGCTGCTTCGTTTCCACAGCGCTGGTGATGTGGGTGTTTCGCAAGGAACTGCAAGGCATCCAGCCCGCGCCGAATCCCAGCACGCCCATTCCCGCGTGGCTCACGCTCGCGCATCTTGGCTTCCTGGCCGCCGTGGTCGGCTTCGCGCATCACCCGGATGTGTTTTTCGGCGTGTTCATGATGTTCCTCGGTCTCGTCACCGCCACGAAGGAGTATCAGGACAACTTGAAGCTGCGTGAGGGGCTGCTCGTCGGCTTCTTCCTCGCCGGACTCGTCACGCTCGGCTCCTTGCAGTCCTGGTGGCTCAAACCGCTCATCGAAGGCATGGATGGAGCCACCTTGTTCTTCGGCGCCACCGGTTTGACCGCGCTGACGGACAACGCCGCGCTCACCTACCTCGGCTCGCTGGTCGAAGGCATCACGCCAGACCTGCAATACGCGCTCGTGGCCGGCGCGGTGACGGGGGGCGGCCTGACAGTGATCGCCAACGCGCCGAATCCTGCGGGCGTGGGCATTCTGCAAAACGCCAAGGCCTTTGGCAGCGAGGGCATCAGCCCCATGGGGTTATTTCTGGGAGCGCTGCCGCCGACCGCCGTGGCGATTGTGTTCTTCTGGCTGGTGCATTGATCAAGCAACGCGGCTGGCTCAATGGTTAACTTTCATCAGGCTGGCGAAGAAGGGGGAACGCGAATGTTCACGAATTTTCCGCGAATAGCCACGAATCCGAGCCGCCAGCGTCTTATTCGAGGGCATTCGCCAAGATTCGCGGCCATTCGCGTTGGAAATGAAAGAGGTCTAATGGTTGAACACAAACTCAGCCGAGTTCAGCAGGCTCCACAGCACGTCTTCAATCGCCGCCTGACGATGCTGCACACCGACATCAAGCGCCTTCCCCGCGATGGCCGATTCGTCCGCGTCCGGCAGTCGTGAGTAGCAGGCGAGATAAAGCTCCTCGGCTATCTGCTGCGGTGTCAGTGTGCTCTTGGCGAGGCGCGTGACACGGCCCTTCGCGCTGGTGAGCATTTCCTGCAGCTTGTTGGAATTCATGAGGTGTAGCGCCTGCACGACGCTGGGTTTGGCATCGCGCTCGCAGGGGCACTCTGAGCTGGCGTTCGGACGGCCAAAGGCGTCCATGAACTGGCTTTCGAGCTTGTGATTCCACGTCTGCTTGGCCAACGCGTCGGACGGCATGCCGGAGAATGATTCTTTGACCTCGGTGACGGCGCAGACGGCATCAAGCAGCGTTTCGGCGGGCAGGCGACGGCGGTAGCTGCGGCTGTAGTTTTTCAAATCGGCCACGTTCGTTTCGTTTGGCATGCTGCTGAGACGATAAGTCTGCGACAGCATGATGGTGCGCATGAGGTGCTTCAAATTGTAGCCGTGCTTCACAAAATCCTGCGCCAGCCATTCGAGCAGCGGACCGTTGGAGGGCGGGTTCGAGGCGCGGAAGTCATCCACGGGATCGACGATGCCGCGGCCCATGAAGCTGGACCAAGTACGGTTCACCACGGCCTGCGCGAAGTAGGGGTTCTGCGGGTTCGTCATCCAATCGGACAACACAGAGCGCGGGTCCTGTGTTTCAGCGATGGGAATCTCCTTGTCGGCTGGTGGGCGCGGTTTCAGCGAGGCTTTCGTCACGGGATGCTCGATGCTGGCGCTGCCGGGAGCGAACCACCATTGCTCCGGCTCGCCGCTGATCGGCGCGGAGATGCCCTGGCCCTTGCGCTTCATCTGCGTGAAGAACGCGGCCATCTGGTAGTAGTCGGTCTGGTCCCACTTCTCAGTCGGATGATGGTGGCACTTCGCGCACTCCAAACGCACGCCGAGGAAGATTTGACCGATGAAGGTGGCGGCGTCGATGGGTTCGCGTTTGTCACGCCAGATGGCGACGGGACCGTGCTTGTGCGTGTTGCCCTCGGCGGTGAGGAGTTCGTGGACAAATTGATCCCAGGGCTTGTTCTCGCGGAAGCTTTGCCTGATCCACTGATCCAGCAGATAGACTGGCTTCACGCCGACACGCGACGGATTCGGGCGAATGAGATCGCCCCACTTGATGGCCCAGTGATCGGCCCACTCGGGACGTTCGAGCAGTTGAGCGACCCACTGCTCATGCTTCGACGGATTTTTGTCGGCGATGAAGGCGCGGGCTTCCTCAACCGTGGGCAGCATGCCGATGGCATCCAGCGTGCTGCGGCGCAGGAACTCCGCGTCACTGCACGTCTCGCTGGGCAGGTGGCCGAGCTTTTGCAGGCGGGCATAGACGAGCTTGTCGATCTCGTTGCGCACTGTGAGCGTCGCATAGCGCTCCGGCGGGAACAGTTTCTCCGCAGGCACCGCCACGCGGGAAATCGCCACCTGGCCCATGTAACGTGCCACGATGACGGTCTCGCCGCTTTCCGTGCTCGTCTTGAGCTTTCCGGTCTCATCGACCGCCGCGATGGCTTTCTCAGACGAGATGTAATCCGTCAGCGCCGTCACATCGCGCGTGGAGCCGTCGCTGTACTTCGCCATCACCTTCAAGACCTGTTCCTCGTTCTTGCGATAGGTCTTCTCGCCCGGTGTGACCTCGATGCCCGCCAGCGCTGGCTGGTTCGGCGTTTCATACGGCATGCCCTGGCGAATCCACTCCGCGACGGTTTTCGCCGACTCGGAGTCCGGCTCAAACCGCTGTCCGCCCTCGTGCTGCACGCGCACCGTGGCCTTTTGCAGGATAAGACTGTCCTCGGGCAACGCGGGGAAGACACGGCGGCCGCGCGAGTCGTTCACGAACTCCATGTAATCAGTCTTCGGGTCGAAGGCGAAGATCGACAAACGGAAACCGGCCTGCCCGCTCGCTTTCGCGTGGCAGGAGCCGAGATTACAACCCGCCTTGGTGAGGATGGGCAGGATGTCCTTGGTGTAGGAGAGGGTGGGGGGAGGGGAGGTGACGGGTGAGACGTTAGAGGTGAGAGGTGAGAGATTTGTTTTTTCGTCGAGCTTGATGACTTTGCCGTTGTGCAGTGCGGCATAGATGTTTTTGCCGTCGGTGGTCATCACGGCGGTGTTGGGCACGCTTTCCAGGCTGATCAGCTTCTTCTGCTTGCCGGAGGTGAAGGCGAGGCGCACACCATCGTGGGTCTTCAGCTCGGTCACCCCATGCACGCCACCGCTTTCGGTGAGGTAGGTGAGGCTGGTGGCATCTGGCGACCACATCAGCGCGTTCACGCCCGCTGATTTGTCGCCCAGCAGCATCAGCATCTCCTTGCTGGCGATGTCCCAGACTTTGAGGTCTTTGTCCGCGCTGCCGGTGGCGAGCCATTTGCCGTCGTTATTGAAGCCGAGCGCGGTGATGTGACCGACATGGCCTTCGATCTTGGCGATTTCCTTGAACGTGGCCGCATCCCACACCTTGGCGAGGTTGTCCGCGCCTCCCGTGGCGATCTGCTTGCCATCGCGGCTGATGACGAGGCTCAAAATGTTGTCTGCATGTGCGTCGATGCTTTGCGCGGGCTTTGACTCGCCGAGCTTCCAGCGATGCAGCACGCCTTTAACACTGGTCGCTCCATCGGCGAGCACCAGCGTGGCATTGTCAGGCAGGAAGACCATCCCCGTGACACGCCCTTCGAGCGGCGCGGTCAGCGTGAGCGCAAGTTCCCAACGCTGTTCTGTACTCCCGGCTTCAGCCGGTGCCTTGGATGCCGCGCTTACCGTTTTCCAAACGAGCACCATTCGATATCCGCCTGCCGCGAGCAGCGAGCTGTCCGCATTCCAGGCCAGCGACTGAATCACATCCTTGTGCCCATCGAGCGTGGCGATGATGGGCGTGTCCTTGGCGGTCATGTCTCGCACCACCACGCGATTGCCGATCCCGGCGGCCAGCCACTTGCCATTGGCGCTCAGCGCCAGCGTCGTTGCGGGTGCATGACCGGCGGGCAACGCGACCAGCTTGTCCGCAGGCGTCAGTTCACCGAATTTCTTCAGCGCCGCGTCATCCCAGGCCGCGCCCGCGTTCACCCAGGCCTTCAGCAGGTTGATCTGCTTCTCCGGCATCTGCTTCTTCGGCGGCATGTGCGCGTCGCCCGAGTCAGTGAGTGAGGTGATCAGCGCGCTGTGCGCCGCGTCGCCCGCTTTCAGCGCGGAGCCGTTGTCACCGCCTTTGAGGGCCAGATCACGCGTTTCGAGCGAAAGTCCGCCTTTCTGCTTCTCCGCGTTGTGGCAGCTCATGCACTGCGTCTTCAAAAGACCCATCGCCTGCGCCGGGCGCACCTTCAGCTCCTCCGCCGCGAGCGAGGAGGTGAGCAAAACGAAAAGGAGGGCATTTTGGCGGGCAATCATGAGCGTCTCAAACTACGGACGCTCATGAAAGGCTCTTGCTGGCTACGCCGGATGTGCGGTGCTTTCAGCGAACACGTCTCGAATCCAGGCGCTCGGGGCCGCATCCGCCACGCTTTTGCCGCTGCCGTTCTTGAGACTGGGGCTGATGCCAGCGGCAAGGAACTCTTGGATGATCTCCCGCTGCGCACTGATAGCCGCTGCCTCATCTGAGCCGCCACGTCCGGTGTTTTGCACGGCCAAGTGAAACGGCGTGTCCCCGGAGTGGTTCTGCCGCGTTGGGTCACTGCCGGCCTGGAGCAGGCAGCGCACCGCTGCCGCGCAGCGCGTGCGGACCGCTCGGTGCAACGGCGTCGCCCCGTTCTTGTCCTCTGCGTGCAGGTCTGCCCCGGCATCGATCAGGCAGCGGATTGTCTCCACCTGCCTCGCGGCATCCCACGCGGGACCGGTGATGAAACCGTCCGCCGCATAGTGCAACGGGCTGCTGCGGCGATGATTGGTAGCCGCGTTGGCATCGGCACCCGCTGTCAGCAACAGCCCGAGAATCTCGACGCGATACCCCGCTGCGGCCAGATGCAGCGCCGTGTCGCCGACATAGATCCAATGGAAAATCTTCGCCTCGTGCAGCTTCGGCTCCCGAATCAGACGCTTTGCCAGCCCGCCATCCGCCTGGAGCAGTGCTTGGACCGCTTTGAGGTCGTCATCCACGATGGCTGTCAGCAGAGGATTCATTTATTGGCACTTACTGTTGCTTTGTCCTCTTCGTTTCACAAGGAGTTGGCTAGTTCTCGCAAATGTTGCTGATAACCATTCAAGTCAGCCTCTGGCGTGGAGTCCTTTTCGATCGTGCTTCGGACAAGTTCTCGGCGAACGTGCTCCAGATGTTCGTCGTCGTAGTGCGCAATCGCGAGACGCTGCCAATCTTCGGTCGAATGGGCATTGCATGCAACTTGACGGAGGAAGGCAGCAAACTCTTGGCGGGTGATCATTGCGATTTCTCGAACATTGAATGGAAACTTCATCTGTCGAGCGCCAACAAAAACGCCTGACCGTTCTCACGATCAGGCGTCTTGTTTGATTTAATCCGTCAGCGGAACTCAGTTCGCGCGACCGAGGTAGGTGCCGTCTTCGGTCTTGATGCTGACCTTGTCGCCGTTGTTGATGAACAGCGGGACCTGCACGCGCATGCCGGACTCGGTGATGGCTTCCTTGTACACGTTGTTGGCGGAGTCGCCCTTCACGCCTGCAGGGCTGTCGGTGATGGTCATGATGATGTTGGCGGGCAGTTCAATGCCGGCGACGACGTCGTCAGCGAACACGACGAGGTACTTCTGGCCTTCGATGAGGTAGCCACGGGTCTTGGCGTCGAGCTTGTCCTCGCCGATGAGCACGTCTTCAAAGGTGTCCGGGTGGATGAAGTGGTAGCCGTCGCCGTCCTTGTAACTGTACTCGTGGTTGTCGCGCACGAGGTTCACGGATTCGAGCGACTCGTTGGAGGTCATGCGCAGGTTGTACATCTTGCCGATGGTGATGCTGCGGACGGACATCTGCACGAACGACGCCATGCGCGGCGGCGTCTTGAGTTCGGTGTCGGTGACGACGCAGACGTCGTTGTTGTGACGCACGGCGTGGCCTTTGCGGAGGTTGATGACGGGGGTGGCTGGCATAGGAGCGTGGTTTCTTGGCGAGTTTGGCGTGTTTTGCAAGCGCGGGTTCGGGGGCTGGGCGGGACCGCAGACGATCAGCCTGGGTTGATTTGTGAGCAGGCAGGCGGATGATCACGCATGAAGCCCGCTTTTCTCTCCCTGTCTGTCCTCGCCACGCGCTGCCTCTTTGCCTCGCTGCTGCTCCTTCTCACGGGCTGTGTTGTCAGGCGCGGGTATGACTACCCCGGCGGACTGGCTGCCTTTTCGCCCCGGATGGGCAGCGCGGCCAATTACACTTACTACCCGCGTTACGAAGCCTATTATCATCATCCCACGAAGGAGTTCTGCTATCCCAATGGCGAGAAGTGGGAAACGCGGCCCACGGTGCCCGGGGCCTCGGTGGATGATGTTCGCTCCACCACCGGCGTGCCGTTCCATTTCCCAGATCACCCGTCGAAGCATCACTGGCAGATCAGGCTGGCTTTCCCGCCGGGCTGGTCGTCCTCCTCCATGGGCAGTCAATCAATCAACGACTGGGGGAACCCCGGCTTGAACACGAGACTCCATTAAACCTTCCCTTGAAAGGGCGCTCGGGAACCACGGATTGGTTCGGTGCCCCCTAGAGGACCACCACAGTCGCCACCGGGCTGGGGGCGACTTCACCGGCCTTGTTGGCGGCGATCACGCGCACCTCGAGGGTTTCACCCAGCGGCAGATTTTGCAGCCGTGCTTCGGGTTCATGCACCGTGGCGGCGTTGATGAACTCCGCCGCTCCCATGAGCCGCCACTGCACCCGATAGCGCGTGGCATGCGGGGCAGGGGGCCACTGCGCCAACACCTGACCTTGGTCCGTGGCTTCCAGCATCACCTGCGCCACTAGCTGCGGCATGGGCAGGCGTGCGGGCAGCTTCAGGCCAAAGCGCTGCCAGCGCGGGTCACCCGGGAGCAGCAGAATCCACAACTCGCGGATCAGGCTGCGCCAGCTCTTCCGCAGCTTCTTGAACGCCTTGTTCTTCGCCAGCACGGCGGTGCGCAGCGCGGACTTGTTGAAGTTTACCGCGGACCGCGCATCCGACAGCGCTTCAAAGGTGGCCTGACAGATCACCTCCGTGGCTCCCATGTCCGTGCTTTGGTGCTCCGGCTTCGCTTCGAAATACCGCGCCAAGCTCGACAGTAGGCTCAGCCGCTTCGCGAAGACCTCCGGCACCATCGTGGACCGGTCGGGAAAGCCCGCCGCGTCCCACTGCGTGTTGAAGCCGGTGCCAAAGATCGCCGTCAGCCGCAGGCGGCAGCGGCCGATCACCATCTCGCCTTCGCGGTCGCGCTCCCGCAGCTCCTTGCGCCGCTGCCCACGCTCCGTTTTCACCCGACCCACCTCCGACAGCGCGGCACGGGCCGCGTCCCAGACCTCCCGCATCGCCGCCGCCGTGTTTTGCTTGAGGCCGATCTCCGCCTCTAGCACCTCGCAGCCCTGGATTAAGTCGTGGAAGCGGGCCAGCAGCACCGCATCATTGGTCGGAGTCGGGTTTGCAGCCATGGCAGCATCAGATGGGTTCAAACGAAAGTCATTTCAGCCCACCGGCATCTGCCCGACGGGCTCCGCCCTCGCCGCCCGGCCCAGAGCCATCTCCGCGAAGACAAAGCCATTATCTTCCCAGTCAGGATCAGGATCAAGCGCCACTTACCAACAGTCGGTGAGTGATGCTTGAGACTCCTGTGCTTGAATTGGCGATCCCGCCGCAGGTTCCCGCAGCTACCCCACCGCCAAACGGCTTCCGTACGAGCCTTTGGGAGCTTTATGTATCACTCATCGACTATCGGTGAATGAAACATGAAACTCCGCTGACTTAATCCAGCTTCCCGGCCAAGATGGAGAGGTTTCAATCATCACTCACCGACACACGATTAGCAGTCATTGAATCTCCCCGGTGCCAAACCAGAAGCCCGTTCAAGCCTGCCAAGTCTCAAGCAGTGCTCACCGACATTCGCTGAGCAATTCATGAACCTGCTTTAGGTCACGCCCATTCTCCTGTCGCCACCCCGGAGCCGCCCATGGATGCCCCGGCCAAGGCAGTTCCGCCTCCCGAGCCACCGCTGGGTGAAATCATTCGTCCGCCGACCTCTCCGGAGCCTCTGGTGGATCACGCGGGAGCGCCGATGGCGCCTCCCGAGTCTCGCGCGGGTGAAAGCAGGAACGGTCCCGGCTCTAGCTAAAGTCCTTTGGCTCAGCCACACGACCGAATGCTCCTTCCCGAGCTTGGCACCGGCTCATGGGCCGATCGTTTCGCCGTTCAGGCAGGGCAGATGGTCCTCCCACCTTCGTGCTGGGTCGGAGAGTATTCTCGGCCTAAGTTCACTGTGCTGGAGCCTTGATGTGCCAAGTTAATTCTTGTCTGGCTTCGCGCCCCTTTGTAAAACTTGCACAGTTCAAGCCTGCTTCTCTATATGTCCGATCCCGCTCCTCATGCCGAAACTCCAGCCTCCGCCGCTGTACCTGCTTCCGGTCCCTGGCAGCCGCCCTCGGCGGAGGAACTGCAAAAGCTCCTGCCGCAGTATGAGATCACCGCGCTGCTCGGCCGTGGCGGCATGGGCGCGGTGTACAAAGGGCGGCAGATCGCGCTGGATCGTCCCGTTGCCATCAAGATCCTCTCAAACACTCTTGAAGAAGCTGACGCCAGCTTTGCCGAGCGTTTCAAGAACGAGGCACGGGCGCTAGGAAAGCTCTCCCATCCTGGCATCGTTGGTGTCTATGATTTTGGCGACGCGGCCAACGGCCTGCTCTACATCGTCATGGAGTTCATTGATGGCACCGATGTGGCCAAGATGATCTCCCAGCAGAA